>Ga0207718_100033_pt1 | contig 176057 bp, 189 predicted proteins | sample A23M2SouthBayCA_FD_187749 | JGI IMG/M metagenome (GOLD analysis project Ga0207718, IMG submission 187749) | Aerobic enrichment media microbial communities from Eden Landing Ponds, California, USA - A23 M2 (SPAdes) | ecosystem: Environmental > Aquatic > Marine > Unclassified | place: Emeryville...
CTGTTCGCGTAGACTGTTCGACGACTGGGCAGCCGATCGTACAGGCGACAACTACCGCCACGAGGACTTCTACCGACACATGCGCCGCGAGACCGGGTATTTGATGGACGACAACGAACCCGTGGGTGGCGAGTGGAACTACGACGAGGACAACCGCGAGACGCCGCCAAACGACTGGACGCCACCCACGGCACCCGCATTCGATCCCGACGCGATAACTCGCGACGTGGATTCGTGGGTGGCCGACCGCTTCGACGGCAGCTACGATGAAGCGCCCTACGGCGGGTCGTGGGCCGATCCGGAGGCGTTTCGGTGGCCGGTGACGCGGCAGCAGGCCCTCTCAGCACTCGAGGACTTCTGTACGGATCGTCTCGCGACGTTCGGTTCGTATCAGGATGCCATGCAGCGCGACTCGTGGGCGATGAGTCACTCGCTGCTGTCGAGTAGCCTGAATCTGGGGCTGTTGGACCCTCGCGAGGTAATCGAGCGGGCGATAGATACCTTCGAGCGCGGCGACGCACCGCTCAACAGCGTCGAGGGATTCGTCCGGCAGGTGCTTGGCTGGCGGGAGTTCATGCGCCAGGTCTATCGACGTGAGCAAGACGCCTTCGCCGGAGCCAACCAACTGGACGCGACCGAACAGCTCCCCGACTTTTTCTGGACCGGGGAGACTGACATGGCGTGTTTGGCGGACGTGATCGAGGGTGTTCGCCGTCGCGGATATTCTCACCATATCGAACGGCTGATGGTCCTCTCGAACTTCGGCACGACGTTCGGGATCGAGCCACGGGCGCTCAATCGCTGGTTTCACGCCGCCTACGTCGATGCGTTTCACTGGGTGACGACGCCGAACGTCGTCGGGATGGGGACGTTCGCCAGCGATATGCTCTCGACCAAACCGTATGCGGCAACCAGCAACTACATCGAACGAATGAGCGACTACTGCGGTGACTGTCGGTATTACAAGACGAAGACGACCGGCGAGAACGCCTGTCCGCTGAACGCACTCTACTGGGACTTTCTGGGGCGCAACGAGGGCCGGCTCCGGTCGAATCACCGGATGGGACTGGTCTATAGCCACTGGGATGACAAGGACGAGGAGGAGCGCGATGCGATCAGCGACCGAGCGGCGGCGATTCGACAGGCGGCGCGTGATGGAGACCTGTGAGCGGTTGGCGACCCGATGATCAGTCCGCCGGGGCGACCTCAGTCGACTCCGCGTCCGCCCGGATCGCACTGACGGCACTGTAGATGACGGCACCGCCGACTGCCAGGGCCGAGAGCATGATCAGGGCGAAACTGACCAGTTTGAGCTCGCCGATTCCGTAGGCGTTGCCAAGCTGGCGGAGGGCAACGGCGACCGCTCCCCCGAGCAACATCAGCCCGAAGTAGATCTTGATTTCGCTCTCATCGACCAGGCTGGTGGCCGTCGAGCCGATCCGCGCGCCGAGGGCGCTGCCGGCCAAAAGCGGTGCGACGATCGAGAGATCGACGGCACCTTCCAGCCCGTACAGGAACGAACCGAGGCCACCGGAGAATACGATCTCGAAGAGATCTGTGCCCACTGCGATCGGGACGGGCACGCCGATCAGGTAGAACATCGCGGGCATCCGGATGAAGCCACCGCCGACACCCAGGAATCCGGAGAGGAGCCCGGTCGCGAAGGCGACGCCGAGCACCATCCACAGTGAGACCTTGATCCCGCCACCGATGGTCATCATCGGCGGAATGGTGTAGGACTGAATCTTCTTCGCGATATCCGGAATCTCGTCCGGGTCGATCTCCGCCTCGGCGTCGTGGTGGTCGACGTCGCTCTCGTCGCCGTCGTCACGGAGCGCGTTCCGGGTGACGAACAGCCCAACCCCACCCAACAGGACGACGTACGTGACGCCGACGATCAGACCGGCCAGCCCCCGGTCCTGGAGGAAATAGAGCCCGATCCGTCCAACTTCGATCCCCGCGGTCGTCCCGACGATCATGAGCCCGCCGAGTTTGTAGTCGACCTGGCCGAGATCACGGTGCTTGAGCGTCGCGATGACGGCCGTCCCGAAGACGAAGGCCATCCCGCTCCCGACGGCCGTGGTCGTCTCGAAGCCCATGATCATCAGCGCGGGCGTCACGAGGAAGGAGCCGCCCATTCCGAAGAAGCCGAACAGGACGCCGACCATGAAACCGAAACCGACGAACAGCACGAGCATGCTCGCGGCGAGTCCGAACAGTTCCATGGGTTAGCGTGTACGAATGCGTTCGACGAGCGGTTCCGCGACGACACTCGACAGTGCCCCATACCCAATATAGAGGACGACCGCCTCGAGTAACACAGCGCCCACGAGTGTGGCCGCTCCGAGAATCTGGGCCTGCGATCCGAGTCCGATCATGCGTCTCCTCTCGTGACCGCCGACAGTTGTGTACGGATCATGATTCGTCGTTCAATACTCTCTATTCGACCAGTGGGTAAAACGCTTTTGAACAGTCGACACAATATTACAAACACGTATCTGCCACATAACCGATCAAAATATTCTCATAACTTATTCAAATATAACGGCACCGTCACCGATTCGGCGATTGTCGTTCCACAGGAAGCGAGCAGAATCCTGAAAATCCGGCGATTTACGCCGCCTTTCCGGTGTTCGATCTGTCGTAAATCGGCGTCTCCAGTTGGCAGTTCAGTATCGTTCCAGGAGTGGCGGCCCAACGTGAGGGGACAACTAGTATTGGACAATCGAAGCAATATTATAGCTCCGTTACCAAGCAGGCGATATGAAAGCCGTTTACGCGACAGATCTCTCGGAGGCGAGCGAAGCCACGATCGCCAACGAGACGTGCCTCGAATGTTTAGGGCGGATCGGCGTCGAGGAGTTCCACCTCGTTACGGTCGTCCCATCGAACGTCCACTCTGGGATGCCCGGAATGAACTTCGAGGAGCGCCGACAGAGCGCCCTCGATCGGTATCGACAGACCTTCGAGGATGCGGGTTTCGGCGTCGAAACACATGTCGTTCGCGGAACGCCACATCGTCGCATCAACGGGATCGCGGAGTCGGTCGGCGCGAGTCTCACGATCGTCGGGTCACGGGGATCGAGCCCGCTGGAAAACCGGTTCATCGGCTCGACGGCAAGAAACCTCGCGCGGACGTCGGTGACACCGCTGCTCGTCAACCGGATCCAGCGGGCGACCGAAGATCCTGCCGTTCTCCAGGAGCATCTCTTCCAGCGGATGCTGTACGCGACTGACTTCTCGGAGAACGCCAGGGAGGCCTTCGAGGCGTTTTCCTATCTCCGCCACGCGGCCGAGGAAGCCACGCTCGTCCACGTCCAGACGCCCGCCGATCCGGAGCCGGGCGACGACCCTCGCGACCGGCTCGACGAACTGGCCGGGCAACTCGAGGACTGGGACATCGAGACGCGCCTAGACGTCCGAGAAGGCGATCCCGTCGAGGAGATCCTCGCCGCCGAGGGTGACCACGACCCGACGACGACGCTGGTCGGTTCGCGAGGGCACAGCCGACTCCGCCGGCTTCTGCTGGGGAGCGTTTCCGAAGACGTCGTCGCAAAAGCTGACGGCAACGTGATGCTCGTCCCACCGAAGCGCGTGGCGTGACTTCTTCTTACCCGATTCTCAGGACGGTGACAGCGCCATAGCCGAGCCCGAGCGACAGCGCGAGCGAGCCGATCCACGCGAGGACGGTCATGCCGAGTTTCCGGCGACTGACGTCGGCTCCGCCGACGGCCAGGCCGCTGCCAACGATGCCGCTGACGATGATCTCGTTGAACGAGACCGGAACGCCGAGCAGGACAGCGATTTGGGCGATCAAAAAGGAGGGGACAAGCGTCGCGATCGAGCGCCGTGGACCCAGCGAGGCGTACTCCTGGGAGAGGGCCGTGATCATCCGCGGTGCGCCGGTCCAGGACCCGACGAGCATGCCGAACCCGCCGCCCAGCAGGATGGCGAACGTCGGGACCATCGACTGCCCCTCGAACAGGGGAACCAGCGGCCCGACGGCCAGGCCGACCTGACTCGCGCCGGCCGAGAACGCCACGAGCGAGCCGAGCGCGAGCAGGAATCGCCGGAGTCCGCCGGTCAGGTCGCGGGCAATATCCCATCGGACGACGAGTGCACTCGCGACGGCGGCGAGCGCCGTGACGAGCGGGACAGAGAGGCCGCTACCGGCTGGCATCACGCGCCCGCCCGCAGTCGCGATCGTCCCGCCGACACTGCCGAGGAAGGCGAACTCCAGATTGACGACCACTGCGCCGATGAGCGCGGCCAGGATGGGCACGCTCACGTCTTCGGGCACGTCGGGTCGCGGGAGCGTTCGAGCGATGGCGAAGGCGACCGCACCGCCGCCGATCGGCGTCAGGACCCACAGCGCGCCGACTTCCTGATACTTCGCCCACGCCGGATCGCCCCCCATCGCGAGGCCGACGCCGATCACCGCCCCGGTCACGGTGAAGGCGGTCGCGATCGGATAGCCGGTCTTGATCCCGATCGCCATCAGCCCCGCGCCGATCAACAGGACGGCGATGACGCCCGTCGGCGGGAGGCTGACGCCATTGATAAGTCCACTGCCGACGGCCTCGGAGACGTTGCCGCCCTGGGTCACCGCCCCGAGAAATCCGAGGACGCCAACGACGAGGGCCGCCCGGAGTGTAGAGATAGCGTTGGCACCCACGGCGGGCGCAAAGGGTGTCGCGCCGCTCGAGCCGGCCCCGATCACCCAGGCCATACCGAGACTCGAGACGGTCGCGACGCCGAACAGCGCTATCGTGGCAGGTTCCATGGAAAAGACGAAGCGAAACAGTCAGTTCGTTCGTGATCGCCAGACTCCCTGGAGGTACGCGCCGATGAACATCCCGGCGATGGCGATCAGGATCGGCCAGTTACCGATCCCCAGGCTCGCGTAGCCTGACCCCGGACAGACGCCGGAGATACCCCAACCCACGCCGAAGATGGCCCCGCCGACCAGGACGTTCCGATCGAAGGACTTCAGCCGGCGACTGTAGGTGTCGCCGGTCAGCGGCGCACGCTCACGGAGCTGTGGAAGTACGGCGAAGGCCAGCCCCGAGACGACGGCCGCGCCGAACATCACGAACAGCAGGCCGAGATCGGTTAGCTGGAGGAAATCCAGCACGACCTCCGGCTTGGCCATCTGACTCGCGGCGAGGCCGAATCCGAAGAGAAGGCCACCGACCAGAATCACGGGCATGAACAGCGGATGCCGACCGTCGTCGGGTCCGTTCGCGCCCGCCATCAGGGACTCACCCCCAGTGCCATGACGACCTGGGCCGTCGCGATCGCAACGCCGAGGAAGGTGATCACGCCGACCAGCGACGTCTTCGAGCGCGAGCCGATCCCGCAGACGCCGTGGCCGGAGGTGCAACCTTTCCCGATTCGGGTGCCGATCCCGACGAGGATCCCCCCGGCCAGGAGCCGCCAGGGCTGGACGTCGGTCGTCCAGACCTCGCCCTGCCAGATGAGGGCGTAGACGGCTGCCCCGAGGACGATCCCCACGGTGAAGACGATCCGCCAGTCACGCGTGGCGCGGTACTGCTGGAAGCGCGATCGATCCGAGACGAACGTCAGCGTCGATTCGAGGAACGTGCTCGCGCCGGGGGCGATGGCCGTGGCTGCGTAGATGACGGCTGTCCCGAGACCGACGAACAGCCCGCCGATGGCGTAGCGGGCGATCCCCTCGGGAAAGAACTGCTCGAACAGCGACAGGACGATCGGGTCCGGGAACATATGCGTCGATCAGTCCCCGGCGAGTGAATCCTGGCTGGCCGCGCAGTTGTTCGGACCGAGCTCCAGCGTGAACGCTTCCTCGTCGTCGATCCAGTTCTGACCCAGGTTGGTCGCGATGATGTCCTCGAAGTTGGCCGGCCGGGGCGGCATGTCCGCCAGGATCAACTCGACGAAATCGTCTTCGTCCATCGAGAGGGCCTCCATCTCCGCACGGAGATCCCCAAGCGGCGCGGTGTAGGTGCCGTCGGCAGCTGGCTCGGCCGCGTCGCTGGTGTGCCCACCGGCGATGAGCACGTCGTCCGCTAGCGTCAAGATCCGATCTTGTAGGGTCTCGTAGAGTTGCCGAGCGGCGTCCTCGGCCCCATCGTCGCCGGCTTCCAGGTCCGGTCGGGCGACGCTTTCGACGAACAGGCCGTCGCCGGTCGCGAGCAGCGCGTCGCCCACGAGATAAGAGGTCATGCCGGTCGTGTGCCCGGGTGTGTGGATCGCTTCAATCTCGACGTCGTCGATGGTGAAGACGTCGCCGTCCTCGGCGGCAGTCAGGTCGTCTGCGTCTTCGACGCCGCGGTCGATCGCCGCCGCTGGCAGGACTGCCTCGACCCCCGCGTCTGCGAGCGCACGGATCCCGGAGACGTGGTCTGCGTGGACGTGAGTATCCAGTGCGTAGACGAGATCCGCATCGTGGTCCTCGGCGTCGTCGAGATACCGATCAGTGAACGCACGGAGCGGATCGATGACTGCGGCCTCGTCGCCGTCGACGACGAGGTATCCCAGACAGCCGCTAGAGGGTCGTTGATACTGCAAGACCGTGCCAGGGCCGTCGTAGCCCTCGACTTCGACGGCCTCGTAGATCTCCGCCCAGCCGTTCATCCCCTCGGCAACGCTTTGGGCGTCGTAGCCACGCGCTTTGAGCACACCGGCAATGTACTCGCTGGCTTCTCCCTTCGCACACACGACCGTAACCGTTCGATCGTCGGGGATCGAATCAAAGACGTCTCCACTGATATCGTCGTCGAGGAATTCGTAGTACGGCACGTTGATTGTCTCGACTGAGTCCCCGTCGATATGCCACTTCTCGTACTCGCTTCCCATCCGAACGTCTAGGATCGTGACTGCCTCTCCGGCATCGATCCGGGATTTGAGGGCTTTCGGAGTGATTGTCTCCGCTGTTTCCGCTGGTGTCGGGAAGTCGACGTCAGCCATGTATCGATTCCGTGTATCACCCGAATCCACATAAGCGTTCCCATAGTATTGCTAATAATCCACAATTTTAACCGGTATTCGATATTCTATATCTGTCCATCAACGCTCTATTTCGGATATTCGTAAGGAGGCGATCCCATATATTTGGGTTTTTTATACAATCTCAGTCTTGGCCGGACTGTATCGGATCAAATAGTATTGCAAATTATAAGCAATATTGCTGTCGCCGCTCAGCCGAACGGAATGCTGTAACTCGACGGGAAAGCAGTTCGCACAAAAAGGGCCGAAACTGCGGTGGTCGGTCTTACCCGAAGAGTTCGCCGAGGCCTTCACCGCTGGCGTCTTCGTCTTCGTCGTCGCCGCCTTCCGCCTCGTCGGCTGCTTCTTCCTCGTCGGCTTCCTCAGCGTCGTCGCCGCCTTCATCGTCAGCTTCGACTTCGCCGCCGGCCGCGCCGCCCGTTGCTGCGGGGACGGCGGCGGCCTCTTCGACGGCCTCGTCGATGTCGACATCCTCGAGTGCGGCCACCAGGGCCTTCACGCGGGACTCCTCGACGTCGACGCCGGCCGCGTCGAGTACGTTCGTCAGGTTGTCTTCGTTGATCTCTTCGCCCGTTTCGTTCAGGATGAGTGCTGCGTAAACGTATTCCATTGTTGTCCTCCGTTGTTATCCGAACATCGCACCGAGTGCGTCGCCACCGTCGTCGCCGTCGTCGCCGTCATCATCGTCATCGTCGGCTGCGTCCTCGGCTTCGTCAGTGGCGTCCTCGGTGTCGTCTTCAGCTTCTTCGTCTGCCTGTTCCGCTGTGGCTGTCTCAGATGCAGTGTCGACCTCGACGCCCTGTAGTTCTTCGGGCAGGGCCTCGTTGTCGTCGATCTGGCTCACGAGTGCGCGTACCTGCGCATCGGCCTTGCTCACGAGGTCGTCCGCGAGGTCCGGGCTTTCGATGGATGCCTGGACGCCGAGACTCTTCGCCTCGCCGCGGGCCTTCTGGAGCAGTGCCGGCCCGGTCTGGGCCGTCGGGTAGACGGCGTTGACTGAGAGGTTCCGAGCACGCGAGGCCGCAGCCTGGATGTCGCTGCGGTACTCCTCGACGTCGAGTTCGAGATCCTCTGGTTCGAAGAGCACGCCCTCGGCGTAGACGGCGCGCAGATCGAGCCCCACTTCCTTGGGCTCGATCCCCAGTTCCCCAAGCACGTTCGCCAGGTCGGCCGAGACTTCACCGCCGGCCTCGAGCACCGTCGAGTCCTCGAGCACCTGGATCGACCCTTCCTGGATGCGAGCGTTCGCGCCGACGCTCTGGAGTTCGCCCACGAACGGCCCGGGGTCGATCCCGGTGTCGCCCTCGGGGATCTCGATGTCGTTCGGCGCAACCTCGCCGGCGTTGATCGGGGCCGACGTCTTCGAGGCCTCGAGTTGCTGATAGAGGCTGAATGGGTTGTCGTCCGTCCCGATGAGCCCGACGTGGCCCGAAACGAAGTCGACGAGCGTATCGAGACCCTCGTCGACTTCGTTCAGTGCACGCTCGACGAGCGTGTTCCGGCTGACGCGGATCTCCGCGGTACCGTAGAGGTTCCGGCGCATGTCCTGGAGCTGCTGGCTGGGAATACCCGCCAGGTCGACGACGCCGACGCTATCGTAGGCGTCGATCATCTCGACGACGTCGTCGATCTCCTCACGTTTCCACTCGGGGATGTGCTCTGTCTTGCGTTCGGATTCGGCGCTCATCAGGCCACCTCCACGGCCGGCCCCATGGTCGTTTTGACGTACACCGAATCCAGGTTGAGCGGCCCCTTCTCGAGGTCGGCGTGGAGCCGCCGGAGGATCACGTCGACGTTGTCGGCGATCTCCTCCGTCGGCATGTCCTCTGCGCCGACCCGCGTGTGGAATGTCCGCCGGTCGCCACTCCGCACCTGCACGGTGTTTTTCATCCGTTCGACGACTTCGACGACATCGTCGTCGGGCTGGAGCGGTTCGGGCATCTTCCCACGCGGACCGAGGATCGTCCCGAGGTAGCGACCGATGTCCTGCATCAGCGCGGCTTCCGCCACGAAGAAGTCGGTCTCCTCGGCAAGATCCTTCGCCGCATCCTCGTCGTCGCCCAGGTCTTCGAGATCGTCACCGTCGAGGACGTCGTCGGCGACCTCCTCGGCACGGATCCCGGTCTCGCCGTCGGCGAAGACCACGATCGTCGTTTCCTGGCCGGTCCCGGCCGGTAGTACGATACTCTCATCAACACGGTTCGACGGATCGTCAAGGTCGATGTCGCGCAGATTGACAGCGAGGTCCACCGTCTCGCGGAAGTTCCGCTCTGGAGACTCACTGAGTGCACGAGTTACTGCGTTCTCTATGTCCTGATCTGCCATTGTCCACCTCCGTAGTGCGCCCGATGGGCTTCTACGGGTCAGTGAAACAGGCACTAGCCTGTCTCCTCTGAAACGACGCCGAAGCGACACTTAAACCCGTCGAACCGAAAGAGCGATGCGAGCCCCCGAGGAGCAACAGCGACCTGCACTTCCGTCGAGTATCATTGTCCCCTGAATGACGGTACAGTTCAAAACCGACCTGGACTATTGGCGAAGCCCGGACCGACCTGGACTATCGATGCAACTCGAGTCGGTTTGAGCGCTAGCAGACGCTCGACGCCTCATTTCCCCGTCTGCCGAGTATCTGCCACGTTGTCCGCCCTGTCTCGCTACATTTACATCGCCACACACTCATTTTGAGCCACGTCGTTACAAATGCGCCTCCGGACAACGCTGTTTAGTGTCTTGGTCCTCATCGCGCTCGTTCTGTCCGGGACGATTTTTGTTGGATTTACATTACATAAGACTGACGTGCGTGCTCAGGAGCGACAGGCAGTCGAACAGACGGCCACTGTCGTCGCGGATCGGATCGACACCTGGGTCGAAACGACGGCGACGTCCGTCGAGCTCTGGGCGACGACGATCGACGTCACCGGGACACCCAGTCAACAACGACTGCTCGAGACGTTTATCGATCGAACCGATTTCGACAGTACCAGCATCTACAGTGCCGAGGGCGCGCTGGTTTCGATCGCCGGTTCGGATCTCACCTCGGCGGAACGGGCTGCCCTCGTCGGAAACAATTATTCCTCACGGGCATTCATGCAGCGCCCGCTCGCCGGGGAGACGTACGTCAGCGACGTCGATCAGACGCTCGACGGGGACTACGTCATTCGGATCGCAGCCCCGATCTGGGGCGCGAACGAGAGCGTTACTGGCGTCTTCAGCGGGAACATCGAGATCGGACCGACGTCACTGTTTGGCAACGTGACTGACGTCAGCCGCTCGAGAGAGTCCGTCACGGTTACAGCCGACGACCAGACGCTGTTCAGCGACGCCGGGACCGTTCGCGACCCGATCACGGCGAACGCGACGGTAACGCGAACCGGCTGGATCGTCAGCGTCGCCCGACCGACCGCGACAATCGCCGGCCAGTTGCGGGTTGCGACGATGATGCAGATCGGTGGCGTCGCCGTGGCGTTGCTCTCGATCGCGGTCGTCGGCCTCTGGGTGTCCCGGACGACGTTCGCGCAGATTCAGGAACTCAGTACCGCACTCAAGACGCTTGAATCCGGCGAGTATCGGACGGACCTCGACCTGGGTTCGATCGACGAATGGCGACGCATCAGCGGGCGGTTCAACACCGTCTCGGAGATGCTCAAACAGCGTGACTCACAGCTAAGGGTCCTGAATCGCGTCCTGCGACACAACCTCCGCAACGATATGAACGTCGTTACCTCTCACACCGAGCGGATTCTCGCCGACGAGGACGTCCCCGACACTGTCGAATCCGATCTGGAAAAGATCCATTCGACAGCTCTGAGACTGATAAATACGAGCGAACACGCTCGAACGCTCTACGACGACTTGCTGGCAAAGCCCAAACAAGCTGTCGGGCCGGTTGACGTCGTCTCGATTGTCGAGGAACGGACCGAAGAACTGGCGTCGCAGTTCCCCGAAGCGACCATCGAAACCAACCTGCCGACGACGGCCCTGGCGCTCGACTCGGCGACGCTTCCGATCGTGATCGAGGAGATCGTCCGGAATGCACTCATCCACAACGACTTGCCCGAATCGGAGCAACAGGTCACGGTTTCCGTCTGCCGTCAAGACCCTGCGCGTGCCGCCGTGGGGGCGAACACGGAGGTCCGGATCGATATCGCGGACAATGGTCCCGGAATTCCGATGGTCGAGGAAGCGCTGTTGACCAACCAGCTCGAAGAGACGTCGATCGATCACGGCAGTGGCCTCGGCGTCTGGCTGGTCAACTGGCTCATCGACCAGATCGGCGGCACCGTCTCAGTTCACACCGGTGTCGAGCGCGGAACGACGGTCTCGATTCACGTCCCCGCTGCGGAGGAACCACCGGAACCTGGGGCTGATACCGACACGAGTGATCCAGGCGGCAGTGGTTCTGCCCACGGTGAGGACAGTATCCGCGACGGTTTGAGTGACGTTGCAGACGAGAACGGGGCTTCCTAGCGCGAGCCGTTTCGGCAGTGGTGCCGACTGCTCTCTGGAAAGACGGGCGATCAGTCAATACTTTGGCTGAGAAGCGTTGCTATCCGTCTCGATATCGCGACGAAAACGCGAGCGCCGATCGCTTCGCGGTTATGTCCGGCGTCGCTATGCTTCGGCGGCGTCAACCAGGATCTCGTCGTACTCGCCGTCGTCGATCTTCGCGGCGACCTTGCGGGGGTCGTCGCCTTCGATCGTGACACCCAGCGTGACGCAGGTGCCGATGATTTCCTTTGCGGCCTGCTTGAGTTCGTATGAGAGCAGGTCGGGGTGTTTCTGTTCGGCGATGGTCTTGACCTGTTCCATCGAGAGGTCGGCGACGAAGTTCTCCTGGGGTTCGCCACTGCCGGTTTCGAACCCAGCTTCGTCTTTGATGAGTGCCGCGGTCGGCGGGACGCCCACGTCGATCGTGAATGCCCCGTCGTCATCGTACTCGACCGTCACCGGTACTTCCGTGCCATCGAACGCCTCGGTCTGATCGTTGATCTCCCCAACGACGGCCTGCACGTCGACAGGGGTCGGCCCGAGTTCGGGGCCGAGTGGCGGACCAGGATCGACCTGCCCACCAGCAACGAGTACTTCAATCGTTCCAGCCATACACGGATGTCCGTCGGCGTGGATTTAAGAATTGTTTTTCCATCCCGGCCCTTGGCCCCACGTCACCGGCCAGAGCTATCCGTCGCTAGGTTGGAATTTGCCCGAAAGCCCATGCAGTAGCTGATATGGGAAGACCCACCCCACCTGACTGGCCCGTGACAGCGTCACTCGATGGCGATGCCGTTTCGGGCCAGAAACGCACTCGCCTGCTTGATCTCGACGGGACTGCCGATGATACGGAACTGTGATCCTTCGTCACGGATGGTGACGGTAAACCGATCCGAGAGGGCCCCACCGAGCCCGTCGATGTCGTCGGCCGGGAGCAGGATCTGCGTGCTGTCCCGGAGGCGAGACGCGGTTGCCATTGAGTCAATTCTCTGTCTGCCGTCGGATGAGTGTATCGAAGTCTCCCGCTCACGTCCGGGCGATAGTTCGCGACGCGGACGGAAGCGTTTTTGAGTCGTGACGGCAGAGAGTCGGGTAATGGGGCTGCAAGCGGAGATAGAGGAACTCGAAGAAGAGATAGCATCCACGCCCTACAACAAATCCACGGAGGAGCATATCGGCCGGTTGAAAGCCAAACTCGCCGAGAAAAAAGAGGAGTTCGAGAAGCGCCAATCGAGTTCGGGCGGCGGCGAGGGCTACGCCGTCGAGAAAACTGGCGACGCGACAGTCGCGCTGGTCGGGTTCCCGAGCGTCGGCAAGTCCACGCTCATCAACGCGCTGACCAACGCCGACAGCGACGTCGGCTCCTACGATTTCACCACGCTGGACGTCAATCCCGGGATGCTCCAGTACAACGGCGCGAACATCCAGTTGCTCGATGTCCCTGGACTCATCGAGGGCGCAGCCGGCGGTCGCGGCGACGGCAAGGCGGTTCTCTCGGTCGTCCGGACGGCCGATCTTGTCCTCTTTGTCCTCTCTGCCTTCGAAATCCAGCAGTACGAGCGCCTCCGGGAGGAACTCTATAAGAACAAAGTCCGGCTGGACGTCGACCCACCGCGGGTCAACGTCCGCCGGAAGCACAAGGACGGCATCACGGTCAACGCCTCGGTCGATCTCGATCTCGACGAGCTGACGATCAAGAGCGTCCTTCGGGAACACGACTTCGTCAACGCCGACGTGACCATCGGCGAGCAAGTCGACATCGACCGGCTGATCGATGGCGTCATGGACAACCGTGAGTACCTGCCTTCGATCGTTGCCGTCAACAAGACGGACCTGATCGACCCAAGCTACGTCGACACCGTCAAGAGTGACTTACGTGAGGTCGATATCGATCCCGACGACGCCATCTTCATCAGTGCGGAAAAGGAGAAAGGGCTCGACAGCATGACCGACCGCATCTGGGACGAACTCGGCCTGATCCGTATTTACATGGACAAGCCCGGTCGGGGGATCGATTACGACGAGCCGCTGATCCTTACCGAGGGCGATACCGTGGGGGACGCCTGCGAGAAGATCGGCGGGCGTTTCGACGATCGCTTCCGGTTTGCGCGCGTCTCGGGGGAGAGCGCGGCCCACGATGATCAGCAGGTCGGCCGCGATCACGAACTCGCCGACGAGGACGTACTTCGCCTCATCATCGATCGGTGATCCCGTGCCCACGAACGACATCCCCCGGATGCGTCTGCTTGCCGTTCTCGCGCTGCTGGTCGTCCCCTGGAGCGTGGTCGTAATCGGAAACGATCTCACGCTCGTGCTGGCGTGGGGGCTGCTCGATCCGTTCGGCCCGTACGTGACACTTCTGCCGGACTATCTCGCGGCCACCGGCAGCGGGCCGCCGCCGTTCCTCTCCGCCTGGCCGCTCGGCGTCGGCATCTACGCGCTCGCGATCGGCAGCGTCGCCATGGAAGTGTTCGACCGCGGCGACCCACGGGTGACGGCCGGCCTGCTCGTGCTCGTCGGCGTGACCCAGCTCACCGTCTCCTGGGGATTCTTCCGGCGCGGTGGGTACGTGGTCGTCCCGCTGGGCACCCTCGTCGCCTGGACGATCGCGTGGTGGTTCTACTGGCCGGACCTTCGTCGGATCGGCATGTCCCCTCGCTAGCCTTTCGCTCCGTGACGAACGGGCCGCGTCCGGCACGTTTTTCGGCTGTCCGCCCGACCGATCGAACATGGACGGCACGCTCGATCACGTCATGATGCGCGTCGAGGACTTAGAGGAATCGCTCGAATGGTACACCTCTCACTTCGATTACGAGGAGAAGAGCCGCTGGGAGGCCGAAACGTTCACCAACGTCCATCTCGGCCCCGAAGATGTCCACGACCAGGGCGCGACGCTGGAACTCACGTACAACCACGACGGCCGGTCCTACGAGATGGGCGACGCGTGGGGCCACATCGCGGTCCGCGTCGAAGACGTCGAGGAAGCCTACGACGAACTCATGGACGAGGGGGTCGAGGACTACCGCCCGCCGGAGGAGAACCCCGGGTACGCCTTCGTCAAGGACCCCGACGGCCACGAGATCGAGATCGTCGAGCGCGACCACGGCGAGAAGTGGTCGATCGACCACACGATGATCCGGGTCGAGGAGGCAGAGCAAGCCATCGGTTGGTACACACGCGCGCTCGAATACGACCTCGTCCGCCGGAGCGAGCACTCCTCGTTCGCGCTGTACTTCATGAAGCCCGCCGATGCCGCCGAGGAGGCGATGTCCGTCGAGCTGACCTACAACTACGACGGCCGGTCCTACGAACTGGGCGACGCCTGGGGCCACCTGGCGGTCCGTGCGGACGAAGGCACGCTCGAAGACACCTGGGAGACGCTCATGCAGCGAGACGCCGAGGACTACCGCGACCCCGAGTCCTGTGACTACAACTATGCCTTCACGAAGGATCCCGACGGTCACGAGATCGAGATCGTCGAGCGCTGAGGTCACCGAGCCGTGACTTGCTTCGCTCGTCAAGATCGCTTTTTGTGCGAGTGGCTGTGAACGGCGGGTTTTCGACACGCCCAACCGTATCGACGGTTGTCCTCCCCCGAACTTATTATCGTATCGTAACATTTCCCTTCATATGGCGTCACTCAAGAACCAGTTCCGTGATTTGGGTCATGGACCGCTTCGAAACGCGGTTTTGCTCGGAATCGTGTCGATCCCATTTACGATCGGCATTAACTGGGCTTTCGCTTTCGACGGCGTTCAGGTGCTACCGCTGTTCATTGCATGCGTCGCTTCGGGCTATCTCTCCCGCTCACAACGAGTGAACGGGATGCAGGCTGGCATTGTGACCGGGATATCCGGCGGAATACCGATCCTCTTCTGGCAAAGTGGCGTGGCCATCTCTGCATGGTGGGGAAACCCGATACTCGTCGATGTTGTCGGCGACTCCTGGCTCATGAACGCGTCGTCGGCCGGTGCCGGGGTGCTGACGGCTGGAATTCTCACCGGTGTGCTGATCGTCGTCGGGATCATCGGTGGATTGCTCGGCCAGTGGATGGACGACCGTTTCAGTGGCGAACAGCCCGTCAATAGAGAGACTGAGCGCGCCTAGGGTTCCACGCTGTGCAGATGCCGAACCAGACTTCTGCGAGGAGGTGACGGCGATTCAGTTTTTCCTGATAGCCTGCTTTGATCGTCTATCGAGCGCCCAAATATGCCGTGAGAATAGCGGCCGATACGAGAGATTGCTTGGTTCGAGGTAGCCAGCCAGCACTAGGATCAGGAACAGTCACGCCGGGACCCGAAGACGCGACAAATCGACCCACAATTATATTTTCGCATTCGATGATGCGAACCTATGGAAGACACGCTCGGCATCCGACTTTACACGGCAGTGTACGTCACAGCGGGGATACTCGTCGCCTGGACCGGATCGTGGTTCGGGTCCATCGGGACCGCGAACGGCAGCCTCGATGCGACGCTTGTCGGGCTCGCGACGTGGATCGCGTTCGTTTTCGCCGGGATCGTCATCGCGCTCAAAGGGATCGTCGTGCTGGTCGAGTCCATCATCGAAGAAACAGTGCCGAACGCCGGGTGAGCGGCGCACGGGTAGACGCGTCCCAACGACAAGACATATAGTCGGAATCATCCAACGGTCGATACTGAATGATCGATCCGCTCGTCGACTGGTTGGCGGCGTTGAACGGATACGCCGGCACGCTCGCGTGGGTCGTGCTGGTTGCCTTTCTCGCGGGTGTGGTCCTCGAACGCTACGACGAAACGTGGGCCGAACGCGCCTACGTCGGCGCGTGGATCGTCCTTTCGGGCTACTGGCTGACGTACGTCCATTACTTCGTCTTCGCCCAGAAGTCGATCACCGAGGGCGTCGGTGTCGTGATCGCGATCCCGCTGTCGATATACGTCGCCTATCTGATCGCCAACGGCCGTCGCCGGCTGTTCGTCGTCTCGCGAGCGATTGCGTTCGCGTGGCTGTTCTTCCTGCCACTGTCCTCGCTCGCGTTCGTCCGACGCCCGCTGATCCAGACGGTCACTTCGCACACGGACTTTGTGCTGGGGATGCTCGGCGATCAGTACCGTCTCGGCGACTGGTACCCATACCTCCCTGCCGGTCTCGAACTTCCCGATGGGTCCACTCTGTCGGGCCAGGCCGATCTTCCGGAGAAACACTTCCCATACCGGAACACGTTCCTCTACTCGCCGGGTGGCCACCCGATCACGTACACCATCCGACTCGCGTGTACCGGCATCGGGAGCATGGCGATCTTCGTCGGGCTGATCGGTGCTGTCCGCGGGTCGCTCCGGCAGAAGGCCAAGGCGATGGGCGTCGCCATCGGCGTCATCTACGTGCTCAACATCGTTCGCAACGTCTTCATCGCCCATACACTCGGCAACCAGCGGCTGCACATCTTCCCAGAGCTGATCATGTCGCTGTTCTCGGCGTCCGATCCGTACCTGGTCTCGTACTACATCGGCGACCGGATCCTCGCGCAGTTCGGCTCAGTGTTCGCGCTGATCGCGATCACCTGGCTCGTCCTCCGGTGGGTGCCGGATGTCCTCTCCGTCGTGGAGGAGGGGCTCTATGTAATCACGGGCACGGAATACGATCTCAGGGACGCGCTCGACATCGAATCGGCGGATAACTGACGTCCTGCGGAACAACAGGCGCGTTAGTCGATGACGTTCTCGTCGAGCGCATCGGCAGGTGCATCACCGATCGCGGCGAGGGCGTCTCGCTCGATGTAGTGGAGCGACCCGGGCACCACCAGAAGATGCAGAGGACCGCCGAAGTCCATCTCGGCGAGCGCACTCAGGCGGCCCGCTTGGACGACTGGATCGGGGCTGCCCGCCCGAGCGACCACGACGCCCAGCGCGTTCGGATGCCAGTGCTTGGCGAGGAGCGAGGCTGCCTGGTCCCCCCGCATATATGTCCCGTCGTCGCTCTCGACGGTGATGTCCAGGAAGACGAGCGTGTGAAGACCCCGATCTCGATTGGCCTCGATCGTCTCGATCACGCTGTCCGGGACACCATCCCCACCATGGGAGCGCTCGAACGGGAGCGTCGTGGCCTTCCCGAAGCGATAGTTCTGGAGCCCAGTGAGCGAACTCGCCGCGGCCTGGGCAGTCGTGCCGTGGATCACTTGCGTTTCGATCCCGCGCTGCTCGGCGCGCAGTCGCAGGTCGACGTGTGTCGTCGAGATCATGGTGTCGCCCGCAGTCAGGAAGACGACATCGTCCTCGAGAGCGGCGTCGAGGATCGGATCCGGTTCCTGCTCGATACCGGCTCGATCCCGGACCTCGATGTCGGTGTCGTGGAAGGCTTCGATCTCCTCGATGGACGCGCCGGCGAGCTGACTGGTGTAGAATTCGGCGAAGACACGGTCGGCCGCGCGGATCGCATCTCGGCCGGCGAGCGTGACCGAGCGCTCGTCATAGAGGCCGAGGCCAACGAAGGTGAGCATGTCTCCGCTGGGTCGGCCGAGGGCATAAGCGAAGCGTTCCGGACCCGCTCCTCAGGATCGCGACGGTGAAACGTCAGGCTTACCGCCCGAGCGCACGCAGGTGCCCGTATGGCTGTGCCCTGCGTCCGCGTCCCCCGCGAGGACGGCGAAGCGACCCGCGCCCGCCTCGCCGAGCGTGATCTTATCGACGACGGTCACGAGATCGACGTCGTCGAGGACGCCATTCTCATCCCCGTCGTCGATCCGTCTGCCGTCCCCGAGGAGTACGCGGTCGTCGATCACGACCCGCCAGTCCGCGAGGGGCAGACGATGCCCGCCGACGTGCTCGGGTTCGAGCCGAGTTACGAGCGCCTCGGTGAAGTCGTGATCATCGACGAGGACGACATCGATCGGGCACGCGAGATCGCCGAGGCGATCATGGCCGCCGACCTCCCAGTCGAGACGGTCGTCAATCGCGCCTCGAAAGTCAAGGGCGAACAACGCGTCCGCGAGTGGGACGTCCTCGCCGGCGACGGCACCGAGGCTGTCCATCGCGAGTACGGCTGTGAGTTCGTCCTCGACCTTGCAGAGGTGTACTTCTCGCCCCGGTTGGCGACTGAGCGTCACCGCGTCGTCGAGCAGGTCGGGGCCGGCGAGCAGGCGTTCGACATGTTCGCCGGTGTCGGCCCGTTCGTTATCCCGATGGCGAAGGAGGGCGCGACGTGCGTCGGCGTGGATGTCAACCCTGACGCGATCGAGTATCTCAGGGAGAACGCTCGACGCAACGATGTCGCTGACCGGATCACGGCGATCGAGGGCGACGTCCGCGAGACGGTCCCGGCGTACGCCGACTGGGCCGACCGGATCGTCATGAACCTTCCTCACAGTGCCGACGAGTTTCTGGAGACCGCTCTCGAGATCGCGGGCGAGGAGGCCGTGATTCACTACTACGACATCCAGCACGAGGACGATCCTTTCGGGCCTGGCGAGCGGGCGATCCGCGAGGCCGCCGGCGACGAGTACGACGTGACAGTGGAGACCCAGCACACGGTGCGGTCGTACGCACCCCACGAGTTGAACGTCGTGTTGGACGTGCGGATCACTCGCTAAGGGGCTTCGATTCGCAATCCTTATTGCGGTCATCGCCACTACGTGTGAGTACATCCTCGCTCGTCAATCAGTAGGGCGACGCGAGGAACGAAGTGACGAGCGTGCCGGTGCTGAGACGGACGGTGTCCGTCGATGCTCGGCAGGCGAGTGAAACGAAGCCTGCCGGTGTAGCTCAGACTGGCTAGAGCGAATCCTTCGTAAGGATTAGGCCGGGGGTTCAAATCCCCCCACCGGCTTACATCATTTCCTTTACAATCCCACTACTTAACCCCGTATAGAGATTTCTCTCTTTTCTCTCGGGAAATTGATAGCGTCCTTCCCTGTTCTGAACAGGGTGGTCGGGCGTGACGCCCGGCGCATGTCAAACTGCCGGGTCGGGGGACACCGCATGTGCTGTCCCGTGGACCGACGACGCCCGGGCCGACGCGAAGACGCGCTTACTCGAATTCGTCACGGGAACGCCTGACGGGGCTAATCTTCCGTACATCGTTCGGACCGTCTTCGGGCGAGACACCGATATGTCGGGCGCGGACGGACAACTGGCCCGCCGGTTCTTCAAGAGTCACCCGGAACTGTTCAAAACCCACCGACGGGACGGCTATACGTGGGTCTATCCACGGCGGGCGGCCTTTCACTTGAACCGCCGTAAGCATAGGGCAAAAACCCCCGACGGCGACGGGGCGACGGGGAACGCGGCTGAAACTGGCCCTGACTTCGCCAAAGACCGGGCGCGGGCCATGCTGTCGAAGGTGTCCACGCTCGGGTCGGATTCCCTTGGGGCGGACATGCTCGGGGAACTGGGGACGGAACTGGCGTCGGTGGCGGATACGTGGAACGTCTTCGAGCGGGTCCGGGGAAGCGGGCCGGAATACCTGTGCCTTCCCTATCGGAACCGCTTCAATTCGCCGTCCCGGGCGTCGGACCTTCGGGCGTCGTGGCGGCGTGCGTGGCGACGTGCGCGGCGTCAGTACGACGACGCCGTGGTTGTGACCCTGACGACGGACCCGAAGCGTCACGACAGCATAGCGGACGCTACGGACAGCCTGATAGAGAACAAGAACCGGCTGTCTTCGTGGTTGGCCTACGACCCGGAATCCGGGCCGTCACGCCCGGGGTTTCGCCCGTCGAACCTGTACGTTCTCGAATTCACGGACAGCGGAATCCCGCACCTTCACGTCGTTTACTTCGGCGTCCAGTGGCTGACGACACAGGCGGCGTTATCCCGATACTGGGGTGACAGCCGGGGACAGGGTGACGTGGTGGACGTGCGTCGTCTCTCGAAGCGTGGCGGGGAATTCGTCATGCCGACTAACGCGCTTCCCGACGACCCGGACGCCAACGGGAAGCGAACGGCCCGCTCGTATCTCGGGAAGTCGCTTCGGTCGCTGTCTACGGTCGCCGGTATGGACCCGGAAGGCGTGGCTGACGCGGCGTCGGCCCAGCGGTCGGGGGATCAACGAGACACCGACGACGCGCTCTGGAAGGTGGCGCTGTATTGGGCCTTAGAACGGCGGTTCTTCGGTGGGTCCCCGGAACTGACCCATGACGACGTTGACGGTGACGACAGCGGCGACGGTAACGACCTTCCCCACGTCACAGTATGGCGGTATGTGGGGACAGCCCGATATGACGACATTCCGGGCTATATTCGAGAAAATGCTTGGTTCATAGGCCCGGGAATAGGGCCACCCCCACCCTCAGAATTGTCGGGGACAGAGTGACAGCCGATGTTAACCACTAGTTGATTAGAAACCGTATGCCAATGGTTGATCGGTGCAAAGCGGTACCAATTAGTATGCCCCCATAACTAATATCGCTTAATGAATATCGCATCGATATGTTGGTTGTATAATATAAATTATGGCGGTGTGGAAACCCGGGCACACAACATAGCTAGACACCTAGCTAAAGATGAAAGCCTTGATTTCATATTTGCTGAAACAATTTGGCCTACTTCAGAGTATATTGGGGAATCTCCGGACATTACATATAACCCACTTCAGATTATTGTGCATCCCTACAAAATACACCGGAAATCATTTTGGGAACGGATTTTTATTAAGAGAGCGAAAAGATATATCCAAAAAAATATCTCTCAATTTGATGTTATTGAAGGTCAAGGGATAAATTCTATACCCGGCATTGAATCAAACAAACCCACTGTTGCGACAATTCATGGTACTAATCCATGGACTGGAAATAAATCACCATTACATGAAAAGACGTTACGAGAGGCCGATAAGCTAGTTCCAGTCACTAACGAAACTGAAAAGGCGTTAATAAATGAAGGAATCGACGATGATCGAATTCAGACAATACCTAATGGTGTGGATTTTCAAGGAATCACACAACACTCTAATGCAGATTTTGACCAACTCTGGAAGAAATATGGTATAAAGGATTCAAAAACTATTTTGTCTGTAAGTAGTTTTCACGATAAGAAAAATATAGGTATGTTAATTGATTCATTCGATACTTTCAGAAATGAATACCCTAATGCTCAATTACTCTTAATTGGGGATGGTCCTAACAAGCGAAAATATATCGATTATTGTGAAAATAACAACATTGAATCGATCAAATTCTTGGGCAAGGTGCCGGAATCTGACCTTTATCAACTTTATAATTCATGCGATCTGTTCGTGCTCCCGAGTAAGAGTGAAAGTTGGGGTATTGTATTTCTTGAAGCAATGGCGGGAAAATGTCCTACGATTATGACTTCTGGTTGTGGAATTCGCGAAATTGTAGAAAATAGACGTCATACAATCATTGTAGATCCAAATGATAGAACAAGTCTTGTTGAATCAATGATAGAGTTGTTCGATAATACTAAACTTCGAGAAAAAATTATAGTTAATGGATTTGATATTGCTAATGATTATAGGTGGGCGAAACAAGCGCAAAAAATGAAACACCTGATGGATGGGTTAGTTTGATTTTACGGCTTTGATATATTCGTCATTATTAAGCTCAAATTTTTCAGTTACTGAAAACCCGTTTTTTGATAGAATTTCGATTACTTCTTCTTTAGAATGGGAAAACTTAGGTAATTGTTCTGAATGGATTTCACAATAAACAATTCTGCAATCATTTAGTGATTCAGTTAGACCTTCCAATACATTATATTCTGCCCCTTCAACGTCTATTTTAATGATTGTGGGTTTGAAATTCCTGTCTCGGGCAACTTTGTCGCCCTTGACAGCACTAATTTCCAGATCTCCGTTAGACCCTACTTGGTGGCCAGTGGGTTCAGATACACTAAGAGAAAGTGTGTCTGATTCATTCCATAGAGCAATATTTATTGTAGTAGTTTTATCTCTCACCTTATTCAACGTAGCATTTTCAGAAAGTTCCGATAACGATTCAGGATATGGATCAACAGCAATAACTTCTCCGTCAGAAATTTTTTGTGCAACTGGTATAGAGTATATTCCAATATTCGCCCCTACATCAAGAAATATATCATCTGGCTCAATTTCTGTAAGAATATCAATTATGACTTCATATTCTCTTTCGATATCGTCAGTAAAGTCGTAATAAAAATAACTAGTTTCAGAAGCATTGAACCTTGTAGTAACCCTGCCAAAATCAACTTCTACATTTGATCTATATGTCTTATAAATACGGTCAAATGTTCTTTTAATTTCACTTAGCATTTCGGCACGGGCTTTTTTAAAAGCCGCTAAGGCTAAAGAACGAATCCCGTTTTCCTGATAGTATGTGTACGCTCTTGTGAACATACTGTAATGATTTGTACTGCACCGGCATCATTCTTTATACACTGACTCCGCGACGGAAGTGGTGTTTCTCGAATATTCTATATACGATGAATAAAATGACTGTGGCTCCCTTTTCTTGTTCCAGCGTCACCCTATGGGAAGTATGCGGCCTGCGTACCTTCCGATGTATATGTCAGTACAAATAACTACGGTGACGGCCCATGCCGACACCTACGAACAGTTAGAGAAGGAACGGCAGAAGGGCGAGACGTTCAACGACGCTATTCAGCGGCTTCTGGAAGGTGGCAACGCATGACTGGCCCTGACGAACGGGCGCGTTCCGCGTTCACTGCCGAGGACCACGTCGAATTCAAGGCGGCGGCGACGACTTCGCCCCGTCGGTTTCTGGAACAGAAGTACGGCGAGACGCCGGACGACTACGACAGTGTGTCGGACTTCGTAGCGGCGACGGCGGGGAAGGGCGACCCGAGCGGGCCGTCCCACCCGGACCCGGGCGACGTGGCGGAACAGGCAATGACAGTGACCGAACGGGTCGAATTCGAGGCGTCGGACTTCGACAGCCCGGCGGCGTTCCTTCAGGACCGGAACGGTGTTCACCCGGCGTCATTCGACAATCCGGGCGATTACCAGCGGGCCGTGGCCGAACGGGGTGAACAGTAACCATGTCCGTATCTGAAGACGCCGACGCGAAGGCGTGGGTTCAGGACGCCGTGTCAGCCGTGGAATTCCCGTCGAAGGCGAAGGGGGCGGTCGGGTGGCACAGGGCCTTCCGTGCGGTCCTAACCCGGATTCGAGACGACGGTCGGAACGGCGTGGCGACGACGACGCTTCAGACGGTCGCCAACGGCGAAGAATCCCGTTTCGAGTGGACATGGGCCGAGACGGTCCTTCCGTGGCTACCCGGCGTTCAGTACGAGCGCGGCGGTGTGTGGAAGTTCGACCCCGCCGACGCCGCCCGGGAACAGCCGACGGTCCCCGACGACGTGGTCGCCCCGAGTGACGAACGAATAGCGGACATGGTCGAAGCGTCGGACTTCCCGGGTGACGGGACGACGCCCGCCCAACACCGGAACGCCGTTCGGGAAGCGTATAGCCACCTTGTCCGTCACGGAACGGCGACCCGTGACGACCTTCGGCAGTACGTGACCCTTCGGTCCTCCTACGACAAGCCCGAACAGGGGTACTACCTGAACGAGCGCCAGTGGTGGCGACGGTGTGGACGGCCCGCACTGGCGGACCTTCCCGGCGTGGTCCCGCCGAACGCACCGGGCGGGGAATGGACCTTCGTCGGTGTCGAACGCGGGGTGAACGCCGACGAATGACGGTCGAAACGGCCTGAAACCCCCACCCGGACGGGGTGTCGCTCTTATTTCGAGAACAAAGCACGAACCATGACGACTGAATCAACCAACGGCGACGAACAGCCGACTTGTGGACACCCGACGACGACCACGGGCGACCCGTGTCAGCGACCGGTGTCAACCCCCGACGACCGCTGTTATATCCACGCCGACGACGGGGGTGTTCCCGACGACCACGGCGCACCGGACGGGAATCACAACCGGACAGAGACGGGCCTTCACATGTCCGTCAAACGCCGGATAGAGTGGTTTAAGGAAACCGGGGACTACGACCTGTTCACCGACTACTACGTGGACTTCCACGGGAAGGGCGAGAACAAGAGCCAAGCGGCGGCACTGGCGTCAGCCGCCGTTATCAGGGACCGGCTGGAACGTCACCTTCTGACTGACGGCGTCTTTTACGACGAACAGGTGGCGGACGTGGACGACCTGATAGAATCGGGTATGGACCTGGAAGCCGCCCGTGAAGCGGCGTTCGTGAAGAAACCGAAGATTCAGACGCTCGAAGCCTACACCGACGCCATGCGGGAAGTCCGGCTTGGACTCGACTACGAGGGCGTGACGGGCGACAGCGGCGGGTCCGGGGCGCTTCCCGACGGTGCGTCGGCCATGTGGGAAGACTGACGAACAACGGCCCTGTTCGCTTTCTCGGCGTCGGTCCCGACGTGGGCGTTCAGCCCTTTCGCCTCCGAACAGCGGCGGCGAGAACCAGCACTACGACCCCGACGACGGCGGCGACGACTATCAGGTGGTCCAACACCCACTGAACAGCCATGATAGCCATGCCTATCCAGACGGCGACTAATAGAATCCCGAGTATGGCGACGGCGTCCACGAAGTCGGACATGGTTCCTGTTCAGCCCCGTTTCTCTCGGGGACTACACCGCTCGAAGGTATGAAAGTACGGACAGGGCTGTTGTTCGTTCTGAAACCGCCGGGTACGCCGACGGCCCGGCGGTCCGGCGAAACATGAAGTCCTGAACGACCTTCGGTCGTTGGACGACCGGTCGTTGACGGCGTCCGTCCCCGGGGGAACGTCACCGCCGGATATGCCTTCGAGCGGTGACGGGAAAAATCCCGCCGTCAGGTTCGGTATATCGTTATGTCGTTCATATCAGAAGAATGGTGGCTATTGGAACAATTGGCCCACTGGAACAATATCCCAAAAAAGTGATAAGTACCACATGGTCGTAATGGTGGGTATGTCGAAGGCTGAAACGACCATTCCGCTGTCCCGAGACACCCTGAAGGAAGTGAAGTCCCTGAAACGCGGGGGCGAGAGTTACGACGACCTGCTCTCGAAAATGGCGGCCAGTTACGACCCGGACGGACCCGGGGGTGGCGAATAACGGTTGAAGGAAGCCGCCGGGGACGCCCCGCCAAGAACGTTTCCCGGCGGCTGAACGCTGTCAGGCCCACGAACACGGACTAATCGGGTGGAACCCAACATGATAACTCTCTATTCGGACAAGCAAAAACGCACCGACGTTCGCACCGTCAGCCAACCGAACCGCAGTCGAACGGGGGTGAACGACGGTGCGTAAGTCCACCGTCCCCGACGACCCCGACGAAACCAGCGTCAGCGACTACGTCAACGAACACCGGGACTTCCTGTCCCGGGTCCTTCGTCACGGGAACAACGAAGCCCGCTCGTATGCGTTGGCGCTGCTCGCCAACGGGGGAACTGACGACGACTTAGAAGCCGTTCAGGAAGAATTGAAACGCCTTCAGAACGGCGAAGAATGACGTTAGTCGTCAGACAGGGCTTCTTGGAACTTCTGAACTTCGTCAAACAGTTCGGGGTTGTTCTCGAAGACGGTTTCAAGGTCCCGAGCGGCTTCTATGTCGTCAATCAGTTCGGGGTTGGCCTTCACCAACCGGAAGGCGGCGTTTCGGACTTCCTTCTGTTCAGCCCGGATTTCTTGGGCGGCCTCGAAGTCGTCAAGGACCTGTCCGCACCACATACACGTCTGTTCGTCCGGCGGGTTCTCTCGGGTACAGCGGGGACATTCAACAGCGTCCCTGTCCGTTGGTTCAGCCACTTCAACGTCCTTCCCCTGAAGACGGGCGTATTGGGCTTCAGCGTCTTCCCCGAACCGGGCGATATACCGGGAAACAGCCTTACTTCCGCGTTCTCGGCCCTGTCGTTCTTCAATCAGGGCGGCGTTGGCGTCCCGTTTCTTCGCCAACCAGTAGGCGTTGGACTTCCTGAAGTTCGTCGGGGTGACGGGCTTCGTCACGTCCACCCGTTCAGCGGCTTCCTCGAAGCACTGAAGGAATCTCTGATAGGAATACCGTTCCGGCTTGTTCAGTTTCGACCACAACGGGGCGTCCGGGTCGTCAGGCGCGGGGTGTTCCGACAGCCACCGCTGAAGGTGGGGAATACTGAATCCAGTGACCAAATCCACGGTCCGCTGTCCCGTCTTCCCGTCCACCCGGATACGAAGCCCGTGGTCCCCGTCGGACACGTCGTCTATCGTAAGGTCGTACAGTTCCCCGCCCCGGAATCCTGCTTCGTACTGAACGCCGATAAGGGCCTTATCTCGCGGGTTTCTCGCGGATTCAATCATGGGCTTCACATCGTCGTCAAGTTCCAGCATGTCCGCCGGGTCGGGTTCGGGCTTGTAGTTTCGGCTGGTTTTCGAGGACACCCAGTCAATACTGCCGGGCGGGTCCCCGTCGTCGTCAGGGGCGACCCGCTTCCCGAACACTCGAAGGGCCACCCGATAGTCCCGGTTCGTTTCCTCGTTGTCGTAGGTGGCGTGAATCCACCGAACGATTTCTTCAGCGGCTTCCCGTTCTTCGAGCGCGTCGGCCAGCCCACCGACGTTCTCGGCCATGCGCGTCAGGTGGCGAAGCAACTTCAGGTGACGGTGGTCGCTGTATTCCTCTTTCAGCAGCTCGATACGGCGACTGAATTCAATCAGTTGTTCTCTGTCGGCTTCGTCGTCTATGTCGCGTTCGCTGTTCTGAATTCGTTCCTTCAGACGTTCGACTTCTTGGCGGGGCGTCTGTGCCATGCCTCTAATAGTTTTAATAGTGGGATTGTAAAGGTTTTCTTAGAAGCCCCCCACCGGCTTGGAATTATACGTTCAAATTTGTCTTTTTAATACACTTCGCCTTACCAAGAGCGGCAGTCACTGGTTAACAAGGGGATCAGCGTGACGCCCGAGCTAACCGTCGACAGGTGAAGCCCGGTGAACCGACTGGGAAAATGACCTGTGAGTAATGTGGTCCATTGGCCGCAACGCCCGAGCACATCGCCCACGAGAGGGGGTTTCCCGCAAACTGACGTCGCCTCGCGATGGTATGACTGGACGCACTTACTTGACGATCCAACGTGAAGTCTTTTTCTATGATCGTTCCGAAGTCAAGAGTGGCTGCCACACGGCAGCCGGTCAGCGCTGGAGAATTCAGCGCTGGAGGATCTGCAATGTTGGAAATATCTCTGCCCGGTGTTACGGCACCGGGGTTGGCGGTACTCTGCGGAGCGGCGCTGGTGTACGTCGGTATCGGACCGATCGGCTGCGGATTTGCCGTAGCTGGTCTCTACGTCTGGGCTGACGCACACGCCTAAACACCGTCTGTCGAAATCAGGCGGCCCTACCTCTGGTAGGGTTCTTTCTGAAAGGATCTGCAATGTTGGAGCATCTCTGCCCCAGAGAGTTGCCGGCATCCGCAGCTGCGTGCCACCGTTACGGCGGTGGTGTCTGGCCGGTTACATTGTTGGTCCAGGTGTCTGGCACCAACATCTGATTGTACGGGATCCACTGCAAAGACTGTTTTGATCCTTCAATAACTCGTCACCTTCCCGCAAGTCACGCCCCTCTTTTTTTAACTCACCCTCGAGTCAGCATCTCGGTAGATGATCACAAATCGTCCCGTCTTCGAGGAAGACTACCTCCCGCGGATGCTCCCGCAACGCGGCTAGGAATTCGACCAGATCGTCCGTGCCGTCGAGCCAGCAATCCACGACGGGCCAGCCGCTGATCGTCTCGTGATGATGGTCAGAATATTCCCTCAAGCGGGGGGAAGAACTCAGGCAAGAACTCGCGATCAACCTTGACGATGGCGTCGCTTTTGGGGATGCGATCGTCACTCCGTCGGGACCGGACCGGCACCGATCTCCTCGCGGATCGCCGTCTCGAACTCCTGGCGTCGTTCGAAGTACGGCACGTCGACCGCGTCCAGGATGTCCCCAAGCTCTCGGGGGCCGTCGGGCGTCCGGATTTCGGTGTCGCCCTCACGATGACGGACGGTACTCTGCTCGATTCCGTACGTAAGACGCGAGGATATCTGGGCAAGGGGAACGCCCGCAACGTCCGGGCCGTCGCCGAGTTCGATCGGCGGTCCCTCGGACTCCTCGTCGGTGTCGTCTGCCATGTCGAATGATTGACCGCGCCGGCGATTAGTGTTTTCGGAAGTGACACCCAATCGTAGACCGAGAGTCTGGGCGTCACCCACGCCACCACCGTCAATTGCAAGACAGGTGTCTGACGTACTGTTTTGTAGGACAACGTGGTACCGTTCACCATGACCAGTTTGACGGACGTCTACCAGCGGCGGATGGGTGCGGTCGCGAGCCGTCGCCGGGTGCTCGCCGGTTTGTCGCTGTTCGCTATCGGGTTGGGGCTGGTGGCTGTCGGCGTCGTGTTGGCGACGACGGGTATCGGAGCCACGCTGGGGCTCGGCGTCTATGGTGCGCGTGAGTTGGCTGGCATTCTCGCCGGAGTTGGGCTCCCTGCGACGTTCGTCGGCCTGTTCGTCATGCTCCCGACGAGCCGGCTCACCAGGGCGACGATCGCGATCGGGGCGAGTCTCACGGTCTTTGCGGTCGCACTGTTCACCCATGCCTACCCGATGCAGTGGCCAGGTGCGCCGGCCGCAAACCCGGCCCTGGCGTTGACGACACTCGCACTATATTTCGTCGGGGCGATCACGACAGGCTGGTGTCTGTTCGTCGCCATCGCGACGTTCAAAACCCGCAAGTCACCCGGTGGCGCGGCCGAAATGCGGATCACCGAGGAGGGGACGGTCAGACTCGTCGAGCAAGCCGGAACGAACATGCCTGCCGTTGGTGGTGTCGGTATGTTCGGGACCGATCCCGACGGCGACGTTCCGACCCAGACAGGGAACGCCTCGACGGAAAGTACGTCCGCGCGACAGGCTGCAAGTGACGGCGGTTCGACGACGATCGGCTCGGCCGCGGACGACGGCGAGATCATCGAGTCGATGCCGGTTCGTGGGCAGCCGGATCGATACTGTGGGAACTGCGAGCAGTTCAATTACGTACGTGTCGACGACGAACTCGAACCCCATTGTAGCCATCATAACTGCTATCTCGACGATATGGACGCCTGTGACGCCTGGGAGTCCAACAGCGGCGATCAGATGGGCTGAGCTCCCGAGCGTGAATCCCGAAGCTTAAGTTCCTCAACTGGCATATCGCGGGTATGGAATTCTGCGACGAGTGCGGTTCGATGATGAAGACCGAGGGAGACATGTGGGTCTGTGGAAGCTGCGGTGCCGAAACGCCGCGGGAAGCAGCCACGGAGAGCGGCATGGTCACAACCCAGGGGCAGGAGGCTGGCGAAGTCGTCGACCTCAGCGACAGTGAGGCGGACGCCCGGCCGACGACCGAGATCCAGTGTGTGGAGTGTGACAACGACCGTGCCTACTGGGAGTTGAAACAGATCCGCGCCGCCGACGAGTCCGAAACCCGCTTTTTCACCTGTACCGAGTGCGGCCACAAGTGGCGCGAGGACGATCACTGAGCAGTGACGGGGAACAGAGACCGGACTGCCGGCGGATCGGATCTCCCCGCCAGCGGTGATCTCCCGTGGGAATCCGAGGACGGTCAGTATCCGATTCCCCCGATCGAAGAGCTTCGGGAGGGCGGCTGGTCGCTCCGGGACACCCGCGTCGAGGTCCGGGCACGCGTCATGGGGGTGGTTGCCCGCGCTCACGAGCTCCGTTTCGAAGACGACCGACTACGTGAGCACATTCGGTCGGCCGGTGGGCCGGACCATCTCTGGCGGCTGTTCTACGCCACGCGGCTCACCTTTTCTCCACCGCTGCCGCCCGGCATCGGCCCGGCGATGGCCCTGCCGAAAGTTCGAACCGCTGCACGCGAGGAGTTCGCCGAACAACTTCGTGATGAGGGGCTCGTCGACGTCGAAGCCGGCGACGACGACCGGATCGACGTTGCATCAGGGACGCGGGCGAAACGCACACGTTTCGAGGCGACGCTCCCGGTCGAGACGGACGCGGGCGAAATCGCGATACCGATGGAAGGATGGATCGCCGTCTGGCACGATGAGGCAATGCTTCTGGCCGGCGGATTGCATCCAACGGATCTTTCCGACGTGCTTGCGGGGACAGCGACTGACTTCGATCCAGCGGCAAGTCGGGACGAACTCCAGACGCTGATTCGGCAAGTCACCGTCTAGGTTAGTCACAGCGGCGTCATGGAGAGTCGACAATACTAATAGCTTTCCTGTCAATACCATCCGACAGATGCACTCGAACATACCGCAGCCATCGGCGAATCGTGGGGTGATTTCGATTCTCGCACTCTTGGTGGTCTTTGGGAGTGCGTTTCTGGGAACGTTCGTGCTTTCATTGGGCCCCGAGCAGCCAACCGCCCCAAATGCACAACTGGATTTCGAGGCGGACGACTCGGGGACGGTGACGATCACGCATAGTGGCGGGGAAGCCATCTACCGATCTGAGATCGAAATTCGAAGCCCGGGTAGCGTCGATGAATGGCCCGAGGGGCCGATCACCGCAGGCGACGAAATCACTGTTTCGGGACTCGAAAGTGGAGATGAGATCACGATCGTCTGGCACTCTCCCGACGACGGTGTCTCCGCAGTGATCGCGACGTACGAGGTCCCCTGAACGCACCTGGTCGCATACTCGAACACACCGGACTCGGGTTTTCACGGACCGGACACCAGATAGAGAGGGTCAGGCGGGATTGTTCGATCCCTGATCACTTGCCCCGCTGCCGGAGGTGACGGTGAACTCGTCGGCTATACCAGCCGCGCAAACGTCAGATAGCCGGTGTGTCCGACCCCGGCCGTCGAGGGGCGGGACCCACGGTCGTCGAAGTCCATCTCCCGCTGGATCGTCTCTAGGGTCTCGATCTCCGAGAGACCGACGTCTCGGGCCGTTTCGACGACTTCCTTCGAGCTTTCGACGAACGGCGAGTAGACGGCGACGAACCCGCCGTCGGCCAGCAGGTCGGGCGCGTGCCCGACCAGTTCCGACGCATCGGCCGTATCGAGTGTGAGGACGTCGAACGGCGCGTCATCGTCGAGTTCGCCGAGGGTTTCGGTCGCGTCGCCGGTCCGCACGTCGACGGCATCTTCGACACCAGCAAGCGCCATGTTTTCGCGGGCGACGTCAGCGAAGTCCTCGCGCTGCTCGTAGGTCACGACTGACGCGCCGACCCGGCCCAGATAGCCGGCGAGAACGCCGGTTCCGGTCCCCACGTCAAGCACGCGGTCGCCGGCCGCAATACCGGTGTGACCGACGATCAGGCCGATGTCTCGGGGCATCATCGGCGCGCCCGTCCGCTCGAAGTGCTCGAAGAGGTCCGGGCCGCGAAGCGCCCGAACGTCGAATTCGGTTCCGAGGTGCGTTTCGAGCGTTTCGCCCGGTGTGGCATCCTCCGGGACTTCGAGGACACCCAGATCCGTCTCCAGAGTCTCCCCATGGGCGACGAGGTACTCCCGGCCCTCTCCGACGAGAAGGACGCTCACTCGAGGGCGGCGATCGCCGCCGCGAGATCGCCGTCGGCCTCCTGCAGTGCCTCGCGGGCTGTGTCTTCCGTGACCTCGGCCCGCTGGACGACGATGTCGACGTCCTCCTGCGGGATCGCGTCGTCAGCATCGTCCTCGGTCGCGGTCTCGGTTTCATCGCCACCGCCGGCGCCCCGTTCGCGGGATTCGGGAGAGCCGACGATCTGGTAGGTCTGTTGGCCCTGGGCGTCCATGCGCTGGACCTCGGCGTCGTCGAAGACCAGTTCCTCGTCGGGAGTTTTGATGACGACCTCTTCGGCGTCGATGTCTTCGAGGTCGATCCCCATCTGTTCCATCATCTGCTTCATCTTGCGCGGGTTGAGACCCCCGCCGCCTCCGCCAAACATACCCCTCGATCCGGGACGGGTGATGAAAAGCCTGGCGACGTCACGACGTGACCTCCTGTTTGGAAATGCGCGGGCAGCTTACTCCTCGGCCCCATCGCGGACCGAGACCGCAACGCCACTCGCAAGGTCTGCCATGGCGGCTGCCGGGAGTTCCGCGCGCCCAACGCCAAGCAAGGTGTCGTCCTCGCGGACGATCAGCACCTCGTCGTCCGAGCGGATCGACGCGCCGGCCTCCGTGACAAACTTGGCGAAGGCATTGCGTCCCTCACGAACGAACGGCTCGCTCTCTTCCCCGACGTAAACTCGACCAGTCGGCGCGTCGAGTGCCGCTTTGAGCCGCCGCCCGCCGGCGAGACCGAGCGTGAACCGACCGTCCAGTCCAAGTGAGACCAGCCGCCCGTCCGGTGCGTGGATCTGGCGTGGCCGCCCCGACTTCGATCGGGTGACAGTCAGGCCTGTCGTGTCCCCAAAAAGTGCATCGCTGGCACCAGCACTGAACTGATAGTCCGCGATTCGTCCCAGGCGCGTCCACTCGTCCATCGCTCCTCGCTTACATTCGGGCAAGCATAATCCCTCTCATCCGGTGACGGGGTTGTGACTTCGTGTCACAACCCAGACATGACTCCCATGCGATCGAGACGGCAAACGACCACGGGTACTAGTCGATTTATGCCTGCAGGCCCACTACCATTCGATAATGACGACAGATTCGGTGAAGCAGCGCGGTGGATTCGCACTGCTCGTGGTATCAGCGGCGCTTATCCTGGGCATCGGCGTTACCGACCTCGTCCCCGCGTTCGTCGCGGGGGTCGCTGCCATCGGGCTGGCTGTCGGTACGCTGCTCGTCGGGACGACCGGCACGGGACGCCCTGTCTAGAGCAAGAAGCGGTCGGTATCCTCGCTCAGGTCGGTGTAGTCCTCGGCCACGTCAAGCAGCTCTTCTGACGTCGATTCGCCAAAGCTCAGAACCTCGACCCGGACACCCTCGTGTCTGACGTGTGTGACCAGCCGGGCGAAGTCGCCGTCACCGGTACATAGTGCGATCGTATCGACGTGCGGGGCCAACGTCACGGCGTCCAGACTCATCCCCACGTCCCAGTCGGCCTTCTTCGAGCCGTCGGCGAATGTTTTGATGTCTTTGGCCTTGGTCTCGAAGCCGATGTCTTCCAGGGCGTCGAAAAACCGCTCCTCGTCGTCGGCGTCCGCCCGGATGACGTACGCGATGGCGCGCGTGAGTTGTCGGTCACGGACTGCCGCGTCGAGGAGTTCCCCGTAATCGATGTTCTGTTGATAGAGGCTCTGGGCGGTGTGATAGAGGTTCTGTGAGTCGGCCAGGACCGCGACCCGCTGGCCCGGATGAACGTCGGTCATACCGAACGGTCCACCCGGCGCGTCCAAAGTCCTTGCGACCGGACGACCACCCGATCAGCCGATCGAGAATCTCGACGGGTGTGCTCGCTTTCGACGGGGGCGGAGCCACCAAGCGGTAGGCTGGCATTTCGAAAGTCGTATTTCCGGAAGCCGTCGATCCGCGAGTGACATGGCACTGTCGAACGACGAGTTGCAGTTCTCCTCGCTGTACGTGATGCGGTTTGCTGGCAGCTTCGGGTTCATGTCGGTACTGACCTTGCTGCCGGATTTTATCGAGGCGCTCGGGGCGACCGGCCTCACCATCGGCGTGTTCGTCACGGCCCTGGAACTCGCCCGGACGGTCGGTATCGTCCCGATCGCCTGGGCCGGTGATCGCTACAGCAAAAAGACAGTATTGTTGATCGGTCTCGCTCTCAGCGTCCTCGCGTACCTCACGTTCGCCGTGATCTCGTCGATCGAGGGCTTTCTCGGCGCGCGCTTCTTGCAGGGGCTCGGCATGACCGGCGTCGGTCTGTTGGGGCTCGCCCTGATCGGCGATCTCGCGCCGGCCGACAGCCGCGCGAACTACATCGGGAAGTACAACGCTTTCCGTATGGCGGCCGGTATCGTGGCCCCGATCGGCGGGGGCATCCTCTACGAGGTCACCGGATTCGACGTCCTGTTCCTGCTCGTGGCCACGCTACTTGCCGTCGCGGCGGTCGGTATCTGGCGGTTCGTCGACGCCGACGAGACGACTGTCGAAGGATTCGCGTTTACCGACCTGGCGATCAACCGGCGGATCCTGACGATGGTTACCTTCCGGGCGCAGTACGCGGTCGCAGTCACGCTCGTCCGCAAATGGGTGCCGATTTTCGTCGGACTCAACGCGGCCCAGGGCGGCCTCGCGTACGGGGCGGGCGTGACCGGCGTGGTCGTGGCGGCGGAGAAGTTCACGAACATGCTTTCCCAACCTTATACCGGTCGACTCTCAGACCGGTGGGGGCGCGAGCCGTTCATCATTGCCGGCGGCAGTGCGTACGGACTGTTTGGCATCGCATTCCCCTTCATAACCGGGGCTGAAGGCTTGTTTCGCGTGTCGGTCCCGATCGCCGGGACGGTCACCGGTGCCGTGCTCGCGGCAATCGTCCTCAACGGACTCATCGGGATCGCGGACGGGTTCCGCGAACCCGCCAGCATGGCGTTGTTCGCCGACGAGGGCAAGGGCGAGGGGATCGCAAGCAGTTTCGGCATTCGCTCGCTGGTCTGGAAGCCAGGCAGCGTTCTCGCCCCACTGGTCGGCGGGTGGTTGATGGGAGCGGCCGGCATCGAGTGGGTGTTCTTCCTCGGCGGTGCGGCCGCACTCTCGGGCGTGGCGACGTTCACGAGCATCCTCGCCTCCCGTCACGGCCGCGAGGCGGTCCGTCCGGCTTGATTGATTGCCAGGAGTGGTCCCGAAGCGACGTCTGGACGGCGACAGTCGGCTCGCCGGTCCGAACCGGGAGCTTTGAAAACGGGGCTCGCCAATCGGTGAGCATGATCGTCGCTTTCGACTTCGACGGAACGCTGTCGTCTGACGAGATGACCACCTTCCTCGCTGAACAGTGTGGCGTCACCGAGCGCATGGACGAGATCACCCAGCGGGCCATGCGCGGCGAGATCGAATACGCCGAGAGCCTCCGGGAACGCTGTGCGTTGCTGGAGGGACTCGACGACGACCGCGTACAGGCGGCCTTCGAACAGGTCCATCTTCGTCCGGGTGCGGCCGACGTGATCGAAGCACTCCGGGTGGCTGGCGTGACGGTCGCGATATTTACGGGCGGTTTCGAGCGCGGCGTGGCTGCCGCACTGGAGCACGACGATGTCACCGTCGACACGATCGTCTCGAACCGGCTGCCGGTGGCGGACGATGAACTCACGGGCGCGGTCGAGGGGCCGCTGATCGAAGGGACGAAAGACAACGCCCTCGCGGACTTCGCAGCCGAGCGCGGCGTGTCGATGGACCAGACCGTCGCCGTCGGTGACGGCGCGAACGACCTGCCGATGCTCGAAGTCGCTGGCCTTGCGGTGGGATTCGATCCCAAGCCCGCCGTCGAACCCGCGTGTGACGTCGTCGTCGAGTCGATGGCCGAACTCCGGGACGTTCTCGGGGACAAGGGCGTGCTGTAACGCGGCCGGGGGACCCGACAATTCGAACCACGAACTACAAGTTTCGAGTGGTCGATCTCGGTTACGAATGTCTCGATCCGACAACGATTCGGCCCAGGAGACGACGACCGACCGGGCCATGAGCGTCGAACGGTTCCAGGGCGTCACCTATGCGGAACGCGACGCCGGAGACATGCAACTCGACCTGTTTGTCCCCGAAACCGAGGACCCCCCGCTCGTCGTCTACGTCCACGGCGGCGGGTGGGCCTACGCGACGCGTGCGAACGCCCCCGACCTGGAACGATACGCCGCCGAGTGGGGGGTCGCGTTCGCGAGTGTGAGCTACCGATTGGCACCCATCCCGGACGACTCACCGTTCGATCCCGCGCCCGACAACCCGACGCCGCGGGACATTTTCCCAGCCCAGATCGTCGACGTCAAGGCTGCCATCCGATGGCTGCGCGCTAACGCCGATCAGTACGGGTACAATGCAGCCGATGTGGCCGTCTGGGGGGCTTCCGCCGGTGGCCATCTGGCGGCCCTCGCCGGCACGCTCGAAGACATCTCGGATCTGGCTGGCGAGGTGTATTCGCCCGACCACGTCGAGAAAGCCGTCGCTCCCGACCACTCGGGGCGCGTGCAGGCCGTCGTCGACTGGTACGGCATCAGCGACCTCCGCGAACTCGGCGGTGACGGCCTCGAATCACTCTTGCTTGGCGACACCGTCTCCGAAAACCCCGAGAAAGCACGGCTAGGGAGTCCGATCACACACGTCTCGGAGACGACACCGCCATTCCTCGTGATGCACGGCGAGGCCGACGACGTCGTTCCGTTCGAGCAGACGGAACTGTTCGCTGATGCGCTCCATCGAGCAGGAGTCGACGTTACTGTCCACGCGCTGGCAGACCTGGGCCACGTCTTCGGCGCGGACAGCGAGCGCTCGGCGATGGATCGACTGACGACGACCCCACGACCGGCGCAGTCTGTGACCGTTCGGACTCACTTCGAGGCGGGCGAGGCAGATCCGGGACAGTCTGTCACTCAGCAGGCCGGACCGGCCGCAATCAAGCACTTCCTCAGCGAGACGATCGGGTTCTCGGCCGACCCGTGACCTGTCAATACGACGTTGTTTGCAACGTATAACTATAAAAGCTTAATAGCTCCCGCTTGGCGATGTTTCCCGTATGGTAGCAACTGGCTCATTCGATCAGTTCGTGACTGCCCCGTTGTTCGTCGATAGCTTCGTGGCGTCATGGGAATCGGCAATCAAATCATTCATCGCGGAACTCCCGGGCATCGTCGGTGCACTGGTGATCCTTCTCGTCGGCGTGTTCCTGGGTCGCCGAATCGGCTCTATCGCCCATGAGTTGGTGGGTCGGGCCGGACTCGACGAGTGGTTCGCCGACTCGCCCATTGCCCCACTGCTGGGTGAGGACGGGTCGTTTGCCGGTGCTGTCGGTCTCGTCGTGAAGTATTACGTCGTCCTGTTCGCGCTGTTGGTCGCGATCAGGTTCGTCGGCTTTGCCATCCTCGAACAGTGGGTCCAGACGCTGGTCGTCTACCTCCCGCGAGCGCTCGCGGGCGCCGCCCTCATCATGTTCGGTGTCGTCTTCGCCGAGTACGCCGGCCGACAGGCTGCCGGCTCCGAAGCCGTCCAGCAGAGTGAGTACGGCCCGTGGGTCACCGCCGGCGTGAAAGCGATCGTCTACTTCGTCGTTGCCGTCATCGGGCTCGACATGCTCGGCATGAACCTCGAGATCGTCTATCTCGTCGTCGATGGTGTCGCCTCGGCGATCGGTCTCGGCATCACGGCCGCGATCGCACTCGCCGTCGGCGTCGCTGTCGGCTTCGCGGCCAAGGAATACGCCGAGGGTGGTCTCGGCGAGGACAGCGGCTCGGCCGAAGAATAACGGTCGAATCGGCTTTTCGTTTCGGCCTGGGTGACTACGAGAGGTGGATATCTGCGAAGTCCAGAATGGCATCCCAGTAGCCCTGGTTCAGGGTATGGGCCGTCTCCCGTCGATACTGCAGGAGTCGGCCCACCGTTTCTGGCGTGATAGCGTCCTCCCCAGAGCGGAGTCCGCCGTCGACGATGCCGGTCTCTCCGAGCAGCTCGTAGACGGGATCGGCCGCTCGAATCGAGTCGAGGGCCCGCCCCGGGTTCGTCCAGTAGTCCCGTGCCCCCGCCGTATCCATGAGTGGCCGAGGGGCCACGAGCGAGACCAACAGATGCTGGTCGACCGGCAGGCGTTCCGGCCGCCCCCCGAACGCCGGAAAGACGTCGTTGAACCAGTGTGGAAACGCCTCGGTTATCGCTGCGATCGTCTCCTGGTCGTTATCGCGGGCCGGCGTGACCCCGCCGGTCCCCGACTGATGCGGAACCACCAGATCGATTCGCTCGTCGAGAGCGCCAGCGAGGAGTGCGGCTTTGCCAAATCGCGAGTGGCCGATGACCGCGATCCCGTCCGTCTCGACCGTTCGATCCTCGGACAGCGCATCGACGCCACGCCGGAGTCCCCAAGCCCACGTCGCGATCGTCCCCCAGTGGGCCACGGACGGCCCGGGAAGGGCCTCGTAGTACGGTCGAATGCCATCCGTCGGATCGTCACGGTCCGGGTCGATAGCCGCCGGGTGAAACGTGGCGAGGCCGTACCCGCGGTCGATCAGCTGCTCGAGACACCAGTACTCACTCGCCACACCGCGATCCTCGAGCCCAGATTCGGCGGCCGTATCGGTGATCGTCACCGCAGAATCATCGATCACCCCGTGATTCCCGGTGTTGTTCAGACCCAGAAACACCGGCGCAGTATCCCGTGTGGCCGGCGTGAACACGGCCAGGTCGATCGACGGTGCGTCCGCAGGGAGCTCGGCTATGTGGATCGTCCGTTCCGTGAGCGTCGCCCGTCCGTCGAGTACCGTTGTTGTCTGTTTCGTCTCAATGTCGATCGACGGTCGGGCCGGCGCGTATCCATAGACGTAGTGTTCGAACGCCCGTCGGATCTCCGGCCGTCGGTGCTGTTTCCAATCCGTGACTGTCTCGACGTCCCCACCGCCGAATGTGACCAGTGGATCAGGCAGCGCTGGCTGGGCGGGGAGTGCTGACGGGGCGGGATATTCAGCCGGTGACGTCGTGTGGTCCATGCCGACCGAGCGAGTGCCAGGCGTGTAAATCTACGCTTCGACTCGACAGCTATCCGTCGACCCGAAACGTCCGGCGGGTGTCACGTTCGCCAGCGACAGCGTCGACTTCGACGAGTCCACGGCCGGTGAATATTTGATTCCAATCACGGTGATACAGCGGGATGTCCTCGGAGACGTACGTGACCTCCGGTTCGGAGCTACCTTCCCCATCCACTTCGTTTTCGACGGTGATGAGCAGGTCGTCAGTGACCCTGGCCAGTTCGTCGAAAACCCATACAGATTCCGGGTGGATGTGCTGGAGCGTCTCGACCGCGAATACGGCATCGAACTGCCCGTCAGCGAAGTCCTCGATGACCGCTTCGATCGTGTCATGATAGAACGTACCTTGCCTCGCGAGTTCGGGATACGTCTCTGCCATCACGTCGAACGCATCGTCGTTGACTTCGATTCCAGTCACATCCTCGTATCCGTGTTTTAGCAGGTGAGCGAGGTGTCGCCCCGAACTGCAGCCGAGTTCGAGGATCGACGCGTCTGATGTGAGATACTGATCGAGCGTCTCCCGGATCGCCTCGCTCGTCTCGTTCGGGCCGTAGTGTGCGTAGTATTCGGGGGAGTACTCGCCGGAGCGGTCGGCCCATTCTCGGCGAACAGTATCAGGGTCCACACTCCGTGATCGTGACCGGAACGTAAAGGCTTGCGGAACGAGTGGCCGACCGCTTTCCCGCCGGGGCGGCAAACGGCTTACCCCGTTGCCAGTCCGACTGATTCTATGGAACGGCTGCCGGAAATCGGACTCGGGACGCCGACTGATCCGGCGGCGTGTCGCCGTGCAGTGCGGACGGCACTCGATGCCGGGTATCGGTTCGTCGACACCGCCCAGATGTACGACAACGAGCGCGCAGCCGGTGCAGGGCTGGCCGAGAGCGAAATACAGCGCGAAGACCTCGCCGTCGCGATGAAGCTCGCGTCAGGAAACCTCTGTCCGGATGCGGCCCGGAATCGCTTCCGTGGAGTGCATGTTTTTCAAAGTCACTCAAGGCCGATCCGAGCGAGCGCCATATCACAGTGATCCCCCGAATGGAGCAGCGGTAACGCCTCCATTACTCGCTGGCCACCTCCGGTGGCGTGTCGTCCACGCCGAGTCGCATCCGCCGTGACAAATGAAAGTGTGCGCCTGAGGAAACCAGAAAGACCACGATCAGGAATGCCGACCATCCTGCTTGCGTAAGCATGGCAAACGGGCCGATGTCGAGCGACGAGAGCGATATCACGATGGCCCCGAGGATACTGACGCTGAGATAGTACGCACTCCAGGGGAGTTCGTATCTGTCGACAACTTCGAGATAGATGTCCAGATCCTGGGCAGCATCCGTTAGCGATATATCGCCCGTCCGCTGGTCGAACTCGATAACGCCTTTCTCATCGAGCTTCGGCAAATGAAACTGCTGAAGGGACGTATAGACGCTCTTTCGTTCCGACGCAGAGACGTCTGCAGTAGTGCCATTTTCCCACGCTGCAACCTGCTCAGCGACGTCCCCTAGGGTCGCGTCGTCACCGTTCTGTTTCAGGTAATGGAGCGTGTACCGGCGACGACGATTACTGAGAACTTCGAAGGCTTCGTCGCGCGTGAACTGCGGCTCCGGCGTGTTAGTCTGCCCGATACTTCGTCCGATACTCTGTCCGTCCCCCGATTTTGCCATATCGTGCCCACCCCTTGCTGTGTGCGGCCCGCAATACATTCAAACAGTGCTCTGGTCAACACATAAAACTTAGTGATGTGAAAATACGTCTCGGAAACGCGGCCAATCACATCCATTTTCTCGGTCAGGAACCTGGGCCTGAGCGGATCGTGATCGAAGTCCACTCTCGGGTACCGCTCAACGCTAGTAAGCAGTCATTGCTTGAGTTGTATTTGGTTCAATGGGAAGTTGTCCATCCGGAGTTCATAGTGGCAGATACTACCGCTCGTTCAATTCCTTGTAGAAAACACTCGAACAATGCTTACCAGCCCTTCAAGTGGCATGATACAATGAGGGTGCATTCACTATGCGTAGTTGCACACGCTCACCGTGACCGGTTGGCGCGTATCGTCTGGGGGTGGGCGTGTGCGGGGGTACCATGGAACGACGGAAGTTTCTGATCGGGTTGGGATCGTTCGCTGCCGGCACGGTGGCGGCCATCGGGACCGGTGGGTTTAGGAGTTCGTCCACAAATCGACGGCTCTCAGTAGCGGTGGCCCACGACGCAGCTACGCCGATGGATCTTTCGCCCGTTGAGGACTCACCGTATTCGATGTACGTGAGTCAGGACGAATCGGGCGGCGAACTTGTATTTGCCGTGGCCGATGCGAGTGCGGGCGAACGCGGCGTGAACCTGCATTCGCACATGCGAATGAACGATCTCTTCGAAGTCACGAATCAGGGGACACAGCAAGTGTGCGTGTTCATTCCACTGGTTGGCAATGGGGCAAAAACGAACGCGTACTTCTACGACTCGAAGAACCCGACGAGAGTTCTCTCACCGGACAACGGGGAACCTGATGCGCATGGGAACCAGAAGTATGCCGACTCACTCGGCCCGTATTCGGCAAACATCGAACGCTCGGCGGCAACACTCGATCCGGGGGAATCGATCGCCGTGGGGCTAGATGTCGAGGCACTGGGGCCCGGGACGACATGTGGTGTTAAGGGGGCTTTGCAGATCGATGTCGCCACTGAACAGCGCGAGGTTTCGAGAAGTCGACAACTCTCTGGGGGAACCTTCGTCACGGAACATCAGACTCACGCTGAAGACGGCAGGTAGACCAGACGAACAGACGCAAGTTACGCTCGGCACTCGGTACCAGTGGCGTCGTGGCAACTGGGAATGGGGTCGGTCACAGCGACAATACACATCGCAATTTCGGTGTCTGTCACGCAGGATGCGGGGTCGTGGGATCGACCGTGATTCGATCGTGGACCGCCACTTCGCTGGCATCTTTGAGATTCAATTCCAGATCGACCAACAGTTCTGGTAATTGTACGGCATTGTCGTTTTCATATCGGCACGGCAACGCATTGTCGCCCTTCTGGTGATTCCGTCGGTGTTGAAGACAGCTGAAATTGATTGTAGTGATACCTGCTCTACATCGCCCCATCCCAGTCTGGCCCCTATTGATCGACAGACAAAAATTACGGGCCACCCCGTGATGACGAAAACCTCGTGCAACTGGCATCCTCAATCGCTTCAAGCGAACCTTCTCCAACTGCGGGCCTCTGGCCATCTCAAACTCCACATCGCTTTTTCATTACTAACTTCACCACTAGCTTCAGCGACCTTTGACAGTACTCGCAGCGCGATGTATACCTCGGAACTGCGTTCTGGCTCGCCCCTTGCCTCTGTAAGCGAGAGCGCAATCGTCACGGTTCCAGTGTGACCATCGAAGATTGTCGTCCCGTTCGCGGCGCCCAGGTTTCGAACGCTGGCACCAACGTGCCTCGTTCGAGTCACTCGTCCATTGACGCTGTATTCGAGCAGAGAGACTCCCTTTGGATTCGGACGGATTCGAAACGTGTCGACCGCCTTCGATGTAAAGCCGCCGGATGGAAAGTCGAGGTCAACGATCCGTCGTGCTCCCTGTTGTCCTGATGGTGTTGGTTCTTCAGTGTCGAGAAGAGACATCGCCGCCGATTCGAACTTGGCAATCTGTGTTTCGACCTGCTGCTCGCTCCGGACGGTTGCGGCGTGATCGACGCCAGCCACACCGGTCCCAAGCAGCGCAGTGGTCAGTATAATTGCGAGAACGTACCGGATCATTCTCTCAGGAGAGGCTCACCCCCATCCAACACTTGTCGATGCCGTTCCCGCTGGTGCACCGTGAGGTGAATACAGATTTGATCCACGCAGTCTTCCCGGCTGGTATAGACCGCTGGGGGCCTGTTAATCGTCACGGGGAATGCTCCTGGATGGTCCGACATCAGTCCCATCGGTCTAGTCCGTCGCTGTTTTGCTTTCAGTCGAACATGTATTTGCTCGCGCTCTCTCGCTCACAGATGGACTGTTACCGCCGTGTGCCGTCTCTCGTTTCCGAACCTGGGCTGCATGGACTGTTTCCGTCGAATCGTCGATGATAACGACTTCGCCGGGTTCAGCCGGCATTCGTTCGGAGAGTGGGCCATTCAGATACGTCGGTTGGGCCCGCGTGAGTGCATCGAGATCTGCCCCCGAAGTCAGCCGGTGTGAGACGAGTATGTCTGACTGAGAGATACCGACATCCGGGACGGCACTCGGCCGCTGGGTCGCCGAGACGAGGCTCACACCGGGTGCACGCCCACGGGTGAGTATCGTTTCGAGGGCACGTTTTGCAACGCCATCGAAGAACGTGTGAGCCTCGTCGACCAGCAGCCACGGCAGACGATCGATGGTGTCACGCACGCTGGCGCGGTACAGCGCTTCTCCGACGCCCCGACACACGGCGTTCATCGGCGCGGAGTCGAGCCCCGAGACATCGAGGACCGTGATCTCCCCACTCAATAGCGCTTCGGCGTCGATCCCGTCTTCGTCGAAGACGCCCCAGGACTCGGCGAGTCGGAGGTGGTTGATCGCAGCGCGTTCGTCACGGCTCGGTGCATTTTGCTTGGTGACGGACATCGTCATGCCATCGAGCGTCGACCGCTCCTGTGCTGCCTGCCAGACGAGGCTCCCGGCTCCATTCTCGGGATCGAGGCCCAGGAGCACACACCACGACCGGGGATCGAGTGAGTCGGGGACAACAGCCGGGTCGTCCACGACTGTTCCAGCAATCGAACTGCAGCCAGAATCGGTTGCGAGTGAGGCGAACACGCCCATCGGATCGATGACCGTCGGGGCGACCCCGCTTGTCCGCGAGAGTCCTTCCGCGATGACGCCGAGCGTATAGGACTTCCCGTAACCACGCTTGCCCACGACCAGTATCGAGTGTGGCCCGTCCAAATCCAGATAGAGGTCGGCCCCGTGACTGCCGTCGAGTGCTCTGTAGGCCCCGAGATGGAGTTTCGGCAGGCCGTCGTCGTCCGCTTCCCCACGGCCGATGACGAAGGTCATGGGAAGGGTGGCCGCGCCATCGTACTTGAACGGCCGGGCGTCCGGGAGTTTATAAGAGAGAGCGCAGCCACGAATGGTATGCGACGGAGCAACGGCGATTTTGCGGGGGACGAACGGGCGATCGAGGGGTTGCCGATCCGACTGGTCATCGCGCTGGTCGTCGGCGTCGCCGCCCTCTCGCTCATGATGAACGTGCTTGGACAGTTCGACGACAGCTTTCAGGACGAAACGGTGACTGTGGAGTTCAGTGACGAACTAGTGGAAGTCGGAGAATCCACGAACGTGAGTGTCGTGACGAGCGAGGGTGAGCCAGTTGAGGGTGCGTACGTGCTGGTTCGGAGTGGGAGTCTAACTCTAAAAGATGAGCCAATGAAGCTCAATACCACACATGGATCGTTCAAATTGGATATAATCTCAGGTGGTAATAGTCCGAATAAGGCCAATATAGATTTTAGAGCCGATCAAAATCGAGGAAGGCTTGAATTTGAGGTGATCCCTCCTTCCGATTCCGATTATCAGGCGTCTGATAATCCTTCTGAACTAGTTATGTATAAATGAAATTGGATATTATCTCATTCCACTTGAAAAAACCATCTTACATTGCCATTTGTGCGATTGTTGTAGTTATTTGTATTAGCTCAAGTGGGGTCGCTGTAGGGTCGGGGGCTGAGTCTCTTGAAGAAATTACAGGGGCTGGAACCGTTGACGATCCGTATCAGATCACCAATATTACTGATTTACAGGCGGTAAGATCTGACCTTGATGCACATTATATACTTCAGAACGATATTAATGCAAGTATAACAAGTACATGGAATAAAAGAGAAGGATTCGATCCGATTGGCACAGATTTAGATTCACCTTTTCGGGGAACATTCGATGGTCAAAACCACACGATATCGGGACTAACGATAACCCGGATCTCAGAAGATTATGTTGGATTATTTGGAGCTACAAAAGGAGCAGAAATCCATTCTATACATTTGAATAATATAAAAATTGAAGGGGAAAATCACGTAGGTGGTATTGTGGGCTATCTTGAGAATGGGGAGATTCGATCTTCATCAACTCATGGACAAATTGGAGGAAATTCAGTAGTCGGTGGAATTGTAGGGACCGTGTATAAGAGTAATTTCGAAAACTCTAGGTCAATTTCTAATGTTTCTGGATCCGAATATGTTGGAGGAGCCATCGGATTCCTGTCTACAGATGGAACGGTTCTTGGATCAGCCTCTCACGGCAAAGTCCTCTCAAAACAAAAAGCATCTGGCGGATTAATTGGTATCCCGGGAAGACGTTCAAAAGAGGTCCGAAATTCCTTCTCGACTGCTACAGTCATGGGAGACACTGAAATAGGAGCAGTATTCGGTGAGGTAACGGATCCTCCACCAAATCTCTCCGAAGTTTACTGGGACATTAATTCGAGCGGCATCGAAGAAGGAATCGGAACCGGACCGGGAAGCGTCACCGGCCTCACGACGGAGCAAATGACCGGTCCTTCCGCAAAGGAGAACATGGAGTATCTCTTCGTCGGGACGGATTTCATGACGACGGACGGGTATCCGGTCCTCGAACAACACGTCCAGAATGTCGATATCTCGCTGACTGACCCACTCGTCAGCGTCGACGGTACGACGGATATCAATGTCACGCTGGACCTGTACGATGGTACAAGCACGACTGCGACGAAGACGAGCGACTACGACCTGAGCGACGAGATCGTCACCATCGAAAACGGGACCGTGACTCCATCGGAGACAGGCCAGACAACCATTTCAGTCGCTGTCAACGGGAAGACGGCCAATGCGACGCTCGACGTTCGCACGCCTGCGGACATCTCCATGGCTGACGCGCAGCTCGACACGTCGGCGATTCTCGCCAATACGACCGCCACTGCGTCGGCCACGCTGGAAAACGACGGCGGAATGCCCGGCAGCGACTCGCTGACGCTTACTGCCGATGGCGAGACGGTCGCTGCGGACACTCTCCACGTCGGCGGCCACGACGAGACGACAGCGACGTTCTCGTGGTCCGTTGGACAAGCCGGGACGTACGATATCATCCTCGGCGACCGTAATCTCGGCGAGTTGACTGTCCTCAATAACGACAGCGTCACACTCCGGAACGTCATCGCCCCGAAAACTGTGACGCCCGGCGGAACCTACGATGTCAAAGCCATCTTCGAAAACACCGCCGATACTGCCGTTTCGGTTCCGGTCACTTACCGCGGCGACGAACAGACGGTTGAGGATCGAATCCGCGTCGCGCCGAGTGACACGACACACACGTTCGAAGTGAACGCATCCAAGCCGACTGGTCGCACCATCACACACGCGGTGTCGTTTGGTGAAACGACGCGGCGGACCAACACGACGATGCTGGCTCCAGCGACGTTCGAAGTTGCTGCCCTGGACGTGCCCGAAACAGTCGACGAAGGCGAGACAGTGACGGTGACTGCGACCGTGCGAAACACTGGGGACGTTAGTGGATCGACGGAGGTCGTCCTGGGGGTTGGTGGCGACGAGCGACCGGTCGAAACCCTCAGTCTCGACGGCGGACAAACCCGGGCAATCGATGCCGACGTAATCGCTGACACGACGGGGACGCTCGAGCTCACCGTCGACGCTGGCGGGGATTCTCTGACGGAGTCGATATCCATCCGGGCAGATGTAGATGTGCAAACGACGACAGCAGCTACAGATTCCACGACCTCTGACGAAACTGGCTCTAGCGGGACAGCGACCACCGATGGGACACCAGACAACGAAAGCACACTCACAGATAGCGACAGCCCACCAACGGTCGGCGAGAGTACGACGACAACGACCAGCGGCCCCGGCTTCGGTGTGCTTGTCGCGATGGTGGCGCTTCTGGGCGGGGCACTGTTGATCGCCAGACAGCACTGACTCGGACACCAAACAGATCCGATAGCCACATATGGTCGATGTAGACGCGAAGACGACGGTTGTACAGGGGATCACGTTCGTTCAGGCGACAGTCACGAACATGCGTGGGACTGCCCAGGTGATCAAAATCGAGAGTCGACTCGATGGCCCCACCTGGTACCCTCGACACGGGGATGTGACCGCTTCGGAGTGGGATGAAGATACCTGGGAGTCAGTGTTGCACCCCGGGGAGTCCCGAGGTGTTGGCTTTGGGAGTCCGGCAGAGCCACGGGACCCGCCAATGCGCCTTGTCGATGTCCGACGAGCGACGCCAGCGGACTTCGACAGGGACACCCAATCAGTGCTCCGTGACTTGGCTGCGTGGCGGCCGCCCAGGGAAATTGTCCGAAATCCGCAATGATCGTGGCAGTCACGGGCGGGAAAGGCGGTGTCGGCAAGTCGACGGTCGCGCTGAACCTGGCTGCGGAACTGGATGCAGTCGTCGTCGACGGCGATCTTTCGACCGCAGATCTCCCCCGTGGTACTGGCCCGGATCTTCACGATGTCCTTGCTGGCCGTGTCGATCCGATGGAGGCCCTCGAAGAGTTCTGGAACATGCAGTTGCTCCCCTGTGGAAGGACCATAGCGGGCGCTCGTGCGGTCGATCTGCAGGCGTTCGAACCCGTCGTCAGGAGACTCGATCGAGCGGCCGGTTCGGTTGTCGTCGACTGTCCGGCGGGACTGGCTCGTGACGTCGGCGTCGAGATTTCGAGTGCCGACGTTGCGGTCCTCGTGACGAATACGAGCAAAGCGGCTCTCGCGGACGCTGCCCGAACCCACGAACTCGCTGTCGATCTCGGTACTCCCGTGGGAGCCGTCGTGCTCAACGAAACCGACGAGTCGACCTACAAACAGATCCGAACGGACCTCACCCAGCAGTTCAACGCGCCGGTGACATACATCCCCGCGCGGAGTGACATTCGCGCGGCACAGGAGGCGTGGGTTCCAGTTCGCGATGCCGCGCCGGAGAGTCCTGTCCGCGAACGGTTCGAGGCACTCGGGGATCGACTTCGAGACTGTCGCCATCGGCTGCAACGCCGTTCGCGTCGCTAATCTGTGTCTGCGGTCGCGGTCATCGTCTCTTTCAGTCCAGCTGCCGAAGATCGCTCAATCACCGACGTATTGCTTTCGAGTTGGAAGCACCGACTCGGCGATCAAGTCGAGTTCGATCGTCTCCTGGGGTATCGGCTCTCCGCGATGCTTCGGGACTGTCAGGCGCTGGGATACGCCGGCTACGTTCATCGTCACCTCGAGCTCGAAGACGAGATCCGCAAAGTGGGTCGTCAGCGGTCGGAGCGCGGGCTCGTCCTCGGAGCCGAGGCAATGTAAGAAAACGACCGATTCGGTCTCTCTCACCCGGTCGAGGAGCGCGTTCATAAATTCCTGAAACCGATCTCGATCGGCCCGCTCGAAGAGGTCCATCGAATCGATGACGAGGTTTGCCCCATCCGGGAGTGACTCGACGTACTCCATCGCTTCCGAAAGAATGTCCGGGCCATCGAGATGCCGGATTACGGGTTCCCCGGGCGTAACGGCTGCCGTCTCGACTGCCTCCTGGACGAGTGACTGCGACCGTTCCACGCTCAGATACAATGTTCCGCGAGCGGCGGTCAGCGCGTAGAGAAGTTGCTCGGACTGGCTGTTTGGCTCGGCGACCACGCTGACCACACTTCCATTGGGAATCCCGCCACCGAGTTCCGCATCGAGCGAGTCGATCCCGGTTGTGAACCGGTCGGTGGCGTCCGGTACTTTCGAGTCCCAGCGGTTGGTGAGCTCCGCGGCGACACGATCGTATGCAGCACGTGTCTCCGGGTGAGTGAGTGGGTCCGTACGGTCTGGCACTGCCCCCAGTATCGGTGAGTCTGTCGCTTCGACAATGGTCGGTGGCACACTTTCGCACTGGTTGACCACGATCCCGGCGACAGGGACGTCGAGGCGACCAGCCATCTCTACCGTCACTCTCGCCCCCTCGATGCTTCGTTTCGCATCTGTCGTGACGACGATAGCGCGGTCGGCAACCGAGAGCGGTTCGACGCCATCAGGGCCAGCACCTGAAGGACAGTCGATGACGGCCCGGGCCGGGGCATCCGCGACCCTGGAGAGTGTTGATTCGAACGGGACCGTTTCTGACGACAGGGGTGCGGGAAGAAGTTGGGCGTTCGATTCACGAGGACTTCGGGCAGCGACATCCGAGACAGCGTCCCCTTCGTCAATTTTCGCCAGCGTCGGCTCGCGATCGACATCGCCGATGACGTGGACGTTCGGCAACTGTCGGTCAGCATCGACGGCCACAGCCGGGACATCCGCGCGGGCGAAGGCCTCTGCGATGCCGATTGCGGTCGTCGTCTTGCCACACCCGCCCTTGGTCCCTGCGACTGCCAGCATGGGGTCGGTGGCTTCGCCCCGGGATATAAACTATCGTCCCATCACGCGCCACACCGCGATCGTCGCTCGCGTTCGAACGAAGCGAGGTCATAGAACGCGGTTTCGTCCCCGAAGACGTAGATATCGTCGCCGCGTCGAAGCGTTTCGGTGTCCGCAGGAAACGGCATGATCGTCCCGTTCCGGACGATGACGAGGGTCCAGACGGGAAGCCAGCCGACGAACTCGCCGTCGAGTGGATCGCCCTCCTCGATCGATAGCATGCTGATCGTGTGGGCTGACTGCCTGAGGGCGGAGAGAACCTCATTCACGTCGTCCGGAATTGCTGGCTTTGTCGTGTATTCGGTCGGACGATTGCCCGTCGCTGCATTGACGGCATTTGCCGGGAGAGCGAGCGTCATTCGGTCGGTGGTTGCCGCCTGAAGCGTCCCGCGGCCAGCGAACTCGATCCCATCGTTTTGCACCGTCCACCGTTCGATCGGGTCGGGCACTGTGGCCGCTGGGACCTCTTCGTTCCGAACGGCGACACCGACGGTCCTGGGTGGTAATGCCGCAGTCACTCCGGACGGCTCGTGCCCGACTGCGAGCGTCTGGATCTCACGGTCACCGGACAGCGCTATTTCGGTCCGATCGATTCCGTGGTCACGTTCGAGTCGGGTTCGGATTCTGGATTCGAGTTCGCCTCTGGAGAGACCACGAGGAAACCACCACGTGCTACCTTCCAGGCTGCGTTTTGTCGACGAATCGATCGGTTGGCTATGAGACCGATCCAGAATCGTCTCCGGCAACTCGACGCTGACCGGCTGTCTCGCCGCTCTCCGGATAGCGGCCGTTGCTTCGGTCTGCTTGGCTTGCACCATGTCATAGATCTCACAGCCGAGCGCGTCTCCGAGGAGTCCTCCCCCGGCGGCAGCTCCCGCAGTCAACCCGAACGCCACGACGAGGAAGTAACCGGTCGCATCGAGCACGATCGAGTGTCCGGCGACGACAGTTCCACCTGCCGCGATGCGGACAATGACCCAGAGAGACACTCCGAGCCAGCTGACGAGGACGCCAGCGCCGGTCGGGAGCGCTCGGGTCGTCAGTCGTCGATAGAGGATCGCGGTCGCACATGCCGTGATGGCCCCGAAGAGAGCGAACGCGGTGAGACTCACGGCGGCCAACCGCGTTCCGGGCGGAACTAGCGAAGAAATCTGACTCCCGCTAGAGGCGATCGGCCCGACGATCCCCAGAAAGGCAGCCGTCATCGTTCCACCGCCGAACTCTGGGTCGGTTCGTGGGGTGTGAACTGAGCCAGGGTGCGTTCGTTCCCGATGAGGAGCACGTCCGTTCCTCGGGGAACTACTTGTTCGATGGGATCTTCAGCAGCACAGACGTCTGATTTCGGCGATTTAGCTGGTTTCTCCGGGAAGTCGCTGTCGTCCCCTTCGCGGGATCGGTCCTTGATTGGCTCGTCGGGGTGACCCGAGTGTTTGACTGACCGAAACTCCCACTCGTCTCCGGCATCGGGCATCCGACGGGCGAGTATCTCGACGTTCGGGGCCTCGTTTTCGAGCAGGTCCTGGTTCTGCTCGTCGATCGTCACGTGTCGGACGATCACGCCGGTTCGACGTAACTGTCTGAACGCTCCCCGTGCTTGATTTCCACCCTGGGACCGCACGAAGACGTCGACGGATTCCGCCATCAGGACCGTTTCGACGTCGTCAACGGCGACGGCAACGGACAACCGGGAGTCGGCGCAATCGATGGTCCGATCGGCTGGTGACACTGAAGATGTGCGCGCTTCGCCCCCGCTGGCTTTGACTGCACCGCTGTCGTCACCTGGACGCTCGCTGGAAGTGGTAGAGATTCGTCCTGATGACTGGGTGGACTGTATTCCGAGAACAGTTCCGTCGACACCCCCACCCGTGACTCTGAGAACGACCTGATCGCCGACCTCGAGGCCGGCGGGGACAAGCGTGTCGAGTGTGACAGCACGCTGTCCGGCCGATAACTGATTTGCACCCGTTCGTGGCGACGGTGCGGCGCTGACGGTCGCCTGCCCCTGGCTGTCGATCGTGGCCTGCGTGACGTCGACGTCGAATCTCGTCTCGACTCGATCTGCCAGTCGGGCCTCGAGTTCATGGATCGGCAGATCAGCCTGAAACTCCCCGGTTCGGGAGTCGGTCGCGTCCCATTTCGCCGCCAATAGCGAATGCTGGCTCTCGAACGACGCCGTGTCGAGCGTGACGTCGATCCCAACCCGGCCAGTGGCATCGGCGTCAGCCACGGTGGCTGGAGACAGCGTTTCCCGACTGTTGTGTCGATCCGTTTCGCTCGCGGGAACGTCTCCGGCGATGCGTTCGCCCTGTCGGTAGCCGTATCGCCCGAGAACCGTTGTCGTGACTCCGCCGAGTACCACAAGCGGGAGAAACTCGATCACCGCTGCCGTCCAGTTGGCCACCGCTAGGCTGGGATCAGAGAGTGAATCTCCCCACCCATTGCCGCCGCTCGGTAGCAGGATCCCGAAGAGGACGGCAATAGCGCCGGTGAGAAACAGCGTGACACCGACGCCGCTCTCCCCTAAGAGCGGGGGGTTCACATCGTCGCTCCTCGCGAACCCGACGATCGCAGTGACGCTGGCGACGACTGTGCCGAGGACGAGACCGAAACCCACGCCAAGAAGGACCCCGAGCGGGGCTCCGATCATTGGCCTGGACACCGCCGCTGTCTCGCTTTCCGTGTTTGCCTGGCGCTACTCACCGCCGTGGTACGTGCTCGTTCGATATGCATCAGTCCCCCGTGACGACGGACGATCACTGTGTGCCGTCGTCGACAGGACGCTCTCCCCTCGGGATCGCATATAAACTCACGTGGCCTCGCACAGTCACAAAAACGGTGTCGGCGATCGACCGGTGTGACGCGTCACTGAAACGGGCGTCAGGGCTGGACGACGATCGCCACGTCGTCGGTTTCGACGAGTTCACCCTCGCCAGCGTAGGTGTGTTCCTCGCGTACCTCGAACTCGTCGGGTTCGAGCGTCACGTCGCCGGCGTGAAGCCGGTCCCCGTCGAGTTCGTACTCGTCTGTCGCGATCGCCTGCTCGATACCGCCCACCTGATCGCCATATTTCGGTCCGACGGTGGCGTAATCGAGGCTGATCTCGGCGATCTCGGTGCTGATTTCGGGATCGTCTTCGACAACCGAGAGCTCATCGACGTGCATCGCCTGCTGGATGGCCGATTCGAAACCGCTCACGTCGCCGTAGACCTCGACGCGATCGATGTCGGCGTTCAACGCCATGCCGTGGTCGGTCTTGTAGCCCCGCAGTGCGCCGATCGTCGCCATCGCCGTCTCCCCGGCGGCGAGGTCGGCGTCGTGGCCGCGGGGTTCGGGCCACTCGGAGACGTGGATCGAGTTGCGCTCACCCACCTCGGCGTATTTCGCCTGCCAGATCTCCTCGACGACGTGTGGCAGAAACGGCGCGAACAGTTTGAGGAAGGTCAGGTGGGCCGTCACCAGTGTGTAGGCGGCCGACTTGTCGTCTCGCTGTTTGGCTATCTCGAGGTAGTCGTCACAGAACGTCGACCAGAAGAACGTCCGGAGTTCGTTGCGGGCCTTCGAGAACTCGTAGGTATCGAGTTTCTCGGTCAGGCTCTCGATGGTGTCGTCGAGTTTCGCAAGCAGCCACTCGTCGATCGCGGCGAGGTCCTCTGGCTCCTCGTAGTTGTTCCCGGGTGCGAGCTGATCGACGAGCTTCGAGGCGTTCCAGAGTTTCTGCAGCAGGCGCTCGCCGGCCTCGAGGTCGTTTTCCTTGAACGGGAAGTCATCGCCGATCGAGGTCCCGGCGGCCCAGTATCGCGTGGCGTCGACGGGAAAGTCTTCGAGGACTGCCTCCGGCGAAACGACGTTGCCCTTCGATTTCGACATCGCCTCGCGGTTCTCGTCGAGTACCATCCCGTTGACCATCACCGTATCGAAGGGGATCTCGCCGGTGTGCTCGTAACACTTCACGACGGTGTGGAACAGCCAGAAGGAGATGATGTCGTGACCCTGTGGCCGGAGGTTCATCGGATAGAGTTCCGGGTTGTCGAAGGTGAATTCCCCGGCGTCCACCGAGTCGGCTGTCTCTGCCGACTCGTCGGCAGGCTGCCAGTCCCACCCGGCGTTGATCAGCGGCGTCAGCGAGGAGGTCGCCCACGTATCGAAGACGTCGCTCTCCGGCTCGAAGTCCGCCCCGCCACATTCCGGACAGGTGTCGACCGGTGGGTCGTCACTGAGTGGATCGACAGGCAGGTCTTCGCGGTCGGCGAAGACGGGTTCGCCACAGTCTTGGCAGTACCACACCGGGAAGGGGATACCTGAGTCACGCTGGCGGGAGATACACCAGTCCCATTCGAGTCCCTCGATCCAGTGTTTGTACCGGGTGAACATCTTCTCGGGGTACCAGTCCATCTCCCGGCCAGCCTCGAGGTACTCCTCGGTGGAGTCGAGCATGTCGACGTACCACTGCTCGGTCACGAGATACTCGACTTCGGTCTCACAGCGCTCGTGGACCTGGACCGAATGGTGGTGATCGCGACTCTCCAGCAGGTGTCCCGCGTCGTCGAGATCGGCGATGATGGCCTCGCGGGCCTCGGTCGTCGACAGTCCCTCGTACTCGCCGGCGCGGTCGGTCATCGTTCCCGATTCGTCGATGGCGATCCGCAGGGGCAGGTCGTGTGCCTGGTACCACTCGATGTCAGTCTGGTCGCCGAAGGTACAGCACATGACGACGCCGCTACCGGTCTCTAAGTCGACGCGCTCGTCCTCGATGATCGGGACCTCCTGGCCGAAGAGGGGGACTTCGGCGGTCCCGCCGACGAGGTGAGCGTTCGCGTCGTCATCAGGGTGGACGAAGATCGAGACACAGGCCGGCAGGAGTTCGGGCCGCGTCGTCGAGATCGTCAGCGTCTCGCCGTCGTCGGCTTCGCCGTTCCCGTCCTCGACCAGCGGGAACTCGATGTCGTTGAATGTGGTGTGTTGTTCGGTATCCTCCTGTTCGACCTGCGAGATGGCCGTCTCACAGTCGGGACACCAGATCGTCGGCGCGCGCTGGCGGTACTCCTTGCCCTGCTCGTAGAGGTCCAGGAACGATAGCTGGGAGATGCGCTGGACGCGGGGCTCGATCGTCTTGTACGTGTTATCCCAGTCGACCGAGATGGCGAGTGACTGGACGTCCTCGGTGAAGGCGTCCTCGTAGTCGGCACACACGTCGCGGGTCTTCTCCTGGAACTCGCGGCGCTCGAAGTCGCTGTGACGGATGTCGAGTTCGCGCTCGGTGAGACGCTCGGAGGCGATGCCGTTGTCGTCGTACCCGAAGGGGAAGTAGACGGTGTCGTCGGTCATCCGCCGGAACCGGGCGACGAAGTCCTGGAGCGTGAACTGATAGAGGTGGCCCATGTGGAGGCTGCCCGAGACGGTCGGCGGTGGCGTGTCGATGGTGAACTGGGTGTCGGCGTCGGGCGTCTCGCTTTCCTCGTAGGCGAAGACGTCGTTGTCGACCCAGTAGTCCTGCCATCTGGGCTCGGTCTCGCGGGGATCGTAGTCCCCTGCGAGTGCGGGGTCAGGTGTCGATTCGTCGGTCGGCTCGTCGTCGGTCTGGTGTTCCGTACTCATGGTTTGTGGCGTCAGTGGTCGTCGTGCGATCCGTCCGTGACTGTGAGAAGGAGCTGTGGGGCTATGCCGCCCCTACTACGGGAGGGGTACGAGCAGGCTGCGTGTTCGTCGATCCGGAGCCCACGCCGGACGGGACGCGTGACATATCTTTTCCTGTGAGTTCATCCGGATTGAGTGTTTCGTGTTCGACCCGACGGTCGCCTCCTGGGCTGGCCAGCCTGCCACAAATTGTCACGAGCGCAACCCCTTTGGCCGCCCGTCGGCCAGCACGGATATGGAACCCGCTGAGGTCGAACGCCGTATCGAGGACGCGATCCCCGATGCGACCGCGACTGTCACCCATCCGCGGCCGAACGACACCGAACATCTTGCAGCCACCGTCGTCTCGCCTGCCTTTGCCGGGAAAACACTCGTCGAGCAACACGAGATGGTCTATGACGCGCTTGAGGACGCCCTGACGACCGAGATCCACGCCTTGAAGGTGACGACCCGGACGCCCGAGGAAGCCGAGTGAGGCATCCCCCAGGCCAGCAATATACGGTATTTGATAGCACGTCGCAGAAAGAGGCAGGCCTTGACTGTTCCCCAAGTCATAGGCGGACCGATGCGCTGAATCTGACGATGTCAACTGAGACTCCCACTGACGCCGAAACTGTCACTGAACACGTCGAGGGCGTGATCGAAGAAAATGACGTCGTGCTGTTCATGAAGGGGACGCCACAGCGTCCGCAGTGTGGCTTCTCCCAGCGCGCGGTCGGGTTGATACGTGCCCACTGTGAGGACTTCGAGACTGTCGATGTCCTCGATTCCCTCCCGGAGTACCGGGCTGCGCTCGAAGCACAGAGCGGCTGGGAGACCATCCCACAGACGTACGTCGACGGTGAGTTCGTCGGCGGCAGCGACATTCTCGCCGAACACGAGCAGCGAGGCGACCTCGCCGAGACGCTAGCGCCCTAATCGGTTGCCGGCGCGCGGTCAGGGCGTTCCCCTGAGTGGGCACGTACCCAGAGTTCACCGATGCGTGAGAGCCGCGTCCGGTAGGACTTGCCGTGTTCTTCCTGCTCGATGTAGCCTTTGCCGCCCGGCCCGAGGCGATCGACGTTGTAGAGCACCTTCGACCGGAAGCTGTCGGTGTACTCCTCGCCGAGGTCCACGGCCAGGGCCTGGGCAAGCTCTGAGACGGACTCAAATTCGCCGTGTTCGCCCAGGGTGAAGAGGATGAGTTCCTCGAAGGGTTTGACGTTCGAGAACGAGGCGACGGGGATCTCGACCATGTAGCTGCCGTTGATCTCCTTGGCCCCGATCGTCGTTCCGCGCTCGTCGAACTCCTCGATGAGATCCTGGGCGCTTCCCAGGCGCTTCTCGACGAGATCGTCGTCGACATCGTCCGAGAGGTCTTCGAGCAGATCGATCTGCTTGCGGAGTTCCTCGGCGAGTTCCGTTTCGAGGTACTTCTCGGGGGCCGTGTAGTAGGTGTGGATCCGGTGACGGTCCCCCTCACGTTCGACGGCGATCGAGTGGGCCGCCGTCGCGAAGGCGAAGCTGACCGTCCGGGGCATCGCGGAGATGTTGAGCCAGACTTCGGCGTCAGGATCCCGATCGAGTTCGTCACTGATGAGCGAGAAGCCCTGCTCGAAGGCGGCGTCGTAGTCGTAGACGTCCTCGACGAGAATGCGCTCGGTCTTCGAGCCGAGCAGGTTCTGGAAGTCCTTCTCCAGTTGACTGGTCAGGAGTCGGGAGTACTCGGCGTTGGCCTCGTTTCCGATCGCACCTTCGAGCAAGATCGCACGGTCGACGGTGCGTTGCTCCCGGACCAGTGGCGCGATGAGCCGGTCGTAGTCGAAGCCGACCGGGACGATGTGTGTTTGCATACTCGCTATGTAGGGGCGGTTTGATAAAAAACCAGTCTCATACGTCGCGGAATGTCGGGGAAACGTATCGTCGAATCTATTTTTGAAGAATCTGATCCCCAAATCGGTAGCTCACCGGAATTTTGACCTGTCTGTCCTCGACTCGCTGGTTGTTCTGGACGAATGTGGTGGGTGAAACGCTGGGAACCCCACGGTACTCGGTGATGGCTGCGAGGGCCCCTAGTCAGCGTCGGTACTCTCTGGCGTGACGAACCGATCAGCGTTCTCCTCGGGTGCGGCACGGGTGACCAGCGAGACGCCGACCGTCAGCACGAGACCGATCCCCATCCCGATCAGCCCGGCCTGCCAACCCCCGTAGGTCGCCGGGACGGGGTCGGTGAACGTCGCAAGCAGGTAGAACGCCTGGCTGATACCGACGCCCGCGAGCATCCCCGCACGCGTCGTCCCGCGCCAGTACAGCGCGACTAGCACGGGCAGAGTCAGCTGGGCGTAGCCCTTGAACGCCGTCGCGCCGATCTCGATCAGCGTCAGGTTCGTCCCGAGGCTCATCGCCAGTGCGATCAGCGCGAAGGCGACGACTGCCAACCTGGCGACGAGGTCCTCCCGGCGGTCGCTGGCGTCCGGATCGACGAACGGGCGATAGAGGTCCCGCGTCAGGTACGACGACCCCGACAGCAACATCGAGTCGCTCGAGGACATCATCGCGGCCATCGCGCCCGCGACGACCAGGGCGGCGAACCACGTCGGCGTATAGGCGTTCAACAACGGCGGGAGAATGTTCCCCCGGGCGTTGGGCGTGACCCCGAGTCCCGTCGCCCACGCCCCGAGGATGAACGCGGGGACGAAAAGCAGGATGACCAGCAGGGGCCACAGCGCCAGCGACCGTTTGAGGACGCGCTGGCTCCGGGCGACGAAAAAGCGCTGGTTGATCTGGGGAAACATCGCGACGCCGAAGCCGATCGCGATCGCCATCGAGAGCATGTATTGGGGCGAGTACAGCCCGCCGCCAAGCGAGAGGAATTCGGGGTTTACCTCGCCCATCGCCGCCGTCAACTCGCCGGGGCCGCCCGCCGAGACGGCGATCCAGGCGAGGGCAACCCACACGAGGACGAGCATGAACACGCCCTGTAACGTGTCCGTCCAGGCGACGCCGCGCATTCCCGCGAGGACGACGTACCCGATCATAAATGCGGTGATCAACGTCGCGCCCGCCCAGTACGGGATCGCCCCTTCCGTGAGCGATTCCAGCGCCCGGCCGGCCCCGACCTGCTGGAGCATGACGTACTCCAGTAGCCAGAAGAGGCTGATCCCGGCGACGAGTCCACGCAGAGCCCGGGAGTCAAAGCGGTCGCCCAGCATCTCCCCGACCGTGACGTAGCCGTATTCGCGACCGATGAGCCACTGCTTGTAGCCCATCACGTACCACAGGATTCCGAAGATGACGCCGTCCATCAGCCCCATGACGAGAATCCACTCCGGCCCCGCCGCAAACGCGAGGTTGGGGCCGCCGAAGAACGTAAACGCCGACAGCAGCGTCGCGAAGGTCGTAAAGAGGAGGACGACCGTTCCGATCGTCCGATTCGCCAGGTAGTAGTCCTCCGCCGAGCGCTCGGTCAGCCGATACGCGACCAACCCGACGCCGAGAGCGAGCAGGAGGTAGCCGACGACGATCCCGAGTTGCAGGGCGACGTTCGCCATCTCAGACACCCCTCTCGACGCCGACCCCCCAGGCACGCTGGGTGAATACATAGAAGACGACCGATGCCAGCATCATCCAGCCGATGTGCCACCACAACCACACCGGCAGTCCCGCCAGAACCGTGTCGTCGCCCCAGAGGAACCACGGGATTGCGAGGCCACTCAACACGAGTCCGACGACTATCCACACCAACGCGCCGTTCCGTTCGGCCATCTATAGGCGTGGATTGTCGAGGGCGTGGTATAACAGTTGCCACAATCCACCAGTTTGTCCTCTCGATGGGGGCGTCCATTCGACTGAGGGCCCTTCAGGCGCGGGCAAGTCGAAGCACGAACACGGATCCGGAGTCCGCTTCGACGGTGGTTTCGACGGGCTCACCGGTCTGGGGATCGACGGGTGACCACTCCGCCCGGTCCTCGACGTGGATCTCTCCGTCGTACAGCGAGACCAGCTGGTCGACCAGGTAGAGACCGATCCCCGTCCCTTCACTGTCGAGAGACTGCTCGCCCTTTCCGAAGATCGCGTCCCGACGATCCGGCGGGATTCCGGGGCCGTCGTCCGCGACGTGTATCTCGACACTGTCGGCGTGGACGATACACACGATCTCGACCACTGGATCACTGTCGTTGTGTTCGACGGCGTTGCCGAGCAGGTTCCGGAAGATCGACCCCAGCATCTCGTTTGCCCGGACGGCAACGGCGGGCAGGTCAGTCAGGAGCTCGAAACGTGCGTGAGGATTGGCATCACGTTGGCGATCGAGTTCGTAGGCGAGTACCTGACAGAGGTCGACGGGTTCGAGTTCGGGATCGTCATCGCCGGTCACCGCCTCGATGTATTCGCGGGCGTTCTCGGTGAGGTCCGTGATGTGGTCGGTCGCCGAGAGGATCTTCTCGATGGCTTCACGCTCGCCGTCCTCGACCAGTCGTTCATCGAGCCGTTCGGCGAACGCCTGGATCACCTGCACGTCGTTGCTGATGTCGTGACGGACGAGCCGATTGAGTGCCTCCAGTTCCTCGTTGGTCCGCTTTAGGCGCGTCTCGTAGGTCCGGAGTTCGGTTACGTCGATGACGCCGCCACGAAACCCGGACGGCGAGCCGTCATCGGAGAGGGTCCGGGCGTTGTCTCTGACCCATCTGACCTCGCCGTCGGCGCGCTGTACCTGATACTCGAAGTTCTCGATCGCCCCCGCATCTCTGAGTCTGGATTGATAGGTTTCGTAGCGGTCTGGATCAAGGAACACGTCCTCGCCGATGTCAGTAACCGCCTCCTGGAGGGCTTCCGGAGCGTCGTAGCCGAGGATCTCGGCCATCGACTTGTTGGCGAGGACGTACCGTCGACCGTCCGGCGTCGTCTTGTAGATCCCCTCGACGGCGTTCTCGAACAGCGATCGGTAGCGCTGTTCGGCTTCCTGGAGTTCGAGCGTCAGCGCGACCATGCCCTCGTTGGTCTCTTCGAGTTCCGTCTGGAGCTCCGCGATCCGATCGTCCTGGGTCGCGATCCGATCGGCCGCGGTCGAGAGCAGGTCCCCGAGGTCGTCGTCGCGATCAACTGCGAGTTGCCGGAGCTGCGTGAGTATGTCCGCTGTCACTGGTGGTTCTCCCGTTGATCGGTTTCGGTCTCGGAGCCGGGTCCATCTGCCGGCAGTCCAACGAGTACTGTCGCATCGTCGTGGTCTTTGCCCAACTCGGCGAGCAGCCGCCGGGCAGCCACGGTCGGGGCGTCGGCGAGGATCCGCTCGTAGTCACTCAGTTGCCACCGGGAGTCGACGCCGTCCGAGGCGAGTACCAGCCGCGTCTCCGGGACCAGATCGGCGCTCGCCACGACGGGATCCGGGCCGTTGCTGCCGAGAACCCCACGTCGATCCACCACACGCAGATCGATGCCGTCAGTTTTGTGCGTGATGTTCCCGACGGCCCCGAACGTGACTGTTTGGGCTGTCCAGTCGAAGCGCGCGAGTGCCATCACGACGCCCCGAGTGGCCTTGCAGGCACGTTCGGTCCCCGCGAAGATCTCCCCGAGCGGGCGATCGGCGTGCGTGTTGACGTAGCCCTTCGCGGCCATCGCAGCCGTGTGGGCCGGCGGCCCGTGTCCGAGTCCGTCGATCACGCCGACGAGTGTGGTGTCGTTCCACCGAGTGAGCACGAAGCTATCGCCGTTTTCGGTGCCCAACACTTTCGGCCGGGATGCCGCCCCGAAAGTGAGCAACGGATCGACCGTCGGTTCGGCGAACGACCGGACCCATCGATCGGCCGTGACGTGGGTGCCGTTGCCGGGCGTTCCGGGCGACATGACGGAGACCCGATCCATCAGGCGGTTGACTGCGCCGAGCCCGCGGCCGAGGCTGCCGGCAGTCGAGACGCCGTCCGTGAACGCATTCTCGATGTCCTCGATTCCGCTCCCGGCGTCCCGGGACTCGATCCTGATCCCGCTGTCCGCGTCATCGGCCATGTGAGAAACGGTGAGTTCGCCGTGTTCGGCGTGTTTCCGGACGTTTTCGGCCAGTTCCGCGGCGACGATACCGATCTCTGCGCCGACGTCGGTATCGAACCCGGCCTGGCCGGCGATGTCCTCGGCCAGCGACCGTGCGAGGACGACATCGTCATCGGTCTCGACTCGCTGTCGTTTCTCCCGTCGAACCTCGATGTCTCCGGGCATCACTGCCACTTCCTGATGGTGACGGTCGTCCCGGTATCGGTACTCGAAGACAGCCAGAACTCGTCCATCAACTTCCGCGTTCCCTGGATGCCGCGGCCCATTCCGTCGGATGTCGAGTGCGTGGCGGCCAGGACGCCCTCGACGTCGTCGATTCCGGGACCGTCGTCGTCGAACGTGATCTCCAGACCGTCTCGATCGCCGTCCTCGAGAACGCGCCAGCTCATCGTGCCATCACCGGCATAGAGATGGATGTTCCGGGCGAGTTCGGAGACGGCCGTGACGATTCGGGTGACGTCAGTGATCGAAAAGCCTTCGGTCTCGGCGACCTCCCGTGCCCGCTGGCGTGCTCGCAGGACGTGGTCCTCGGCACCGAGCTGTAGCTCGCCCGACCGTCTGACTGTGACGTCCTCCCGGAGTGACCCCGTCTCATTCATTGCGTGTCTCCTCGGCGGCACGGACCCCTAACTGCGAGAGGGCGTGATCGGTATCCCGCGCCGTTTCGACGCCCCCGAGGTCGAAGCCGAGTTCGGCGGCGGTGATCGCGACGCTCGGCCGCATCCCGGCGACGATGGCTGTCCCGCCCATCAGCTCGACCATCGCCGCCGTCTCGGCGATGACGCGGGCGAAAAACGAATCCAGCGTATTCACGCCCGAGATATCGAGGACGACGCCGTTCGGGTTCGACTCCTCTATCTCCGCCAACACCGCCGCCCTGAGCTCGTCGACCGCCTGGTCGGTGGGCTGGCTCGGGAACCTCGCGACCAGCACGTCGAACACTCGGGTGATCGCGGGATCGGCCGCCGTCACTCGAACGTCACCCCTTGCCAGGAGAGTGCGACCTGGAGGCCATCCATCAGTGACGAGCGCGTCTCGACGTCATCGAGTTCGACGCCGAGCTGTACGAGGGTCTGGGCGATGTCCGGACTGATGCCAGTGATGACGACGCGGGCACCGAGCAGATTCACGGCGTTGATCGTGTCGATGAGATGCTGGGCCGTCGCCGTATCGATCGCCGCCACGCCGGTGATGTCGATCAGCGCGACAGACGCTTCGGCCTCGACGATCCGATCGAGGAGTTCCTCGGTCAACCGCTCGGCTTTCGCCGTATCGAGCGAGCCGACGACCGTGGTCAGAATGACGCCGTCCCAGATCTCGACGACCGGCATCGAGAGGTTACGGATCTCCTCGGCCATCCGCTGGAGCCGGCGTTCGTTCTCCAGGCGATCGGTAATGTCCCTGCCGATACCCACGATCACGCGGAGTTCGTCGTCCTCGATCAACGGCGATACCGAGAGTTCGTAGGGGATCTCCGTCCCGCTTTTCGTTTCGAGGTTGGCCTGAACGGCCGTTCGACGCCGGTTCTTGATCACGGTCTCGATCGCGTCGGCGACGGCCTCGCTCCCGTCACCGGAGAACAGTGCCGTCGGTTCCATCTCGTCCAGTTCGTCGTCAGTGTATCCGGAGACCGCCGGCAACTGCTCGTTCCAGGCGACGAATTCGCCTTCGGGCGTGAATATGTAAAAGACGTCCTCGAGTTCGTCGATCGCCGTCGCGATCAGGTCTTCGTTCATGTTACCAGAACAGGTCCCCCTGACGTAAAACGATGCAGGCTAGCCTAATCAAACGTTGCTGACCCCCTGCGGGGCGTCTGTCTCTCTCCCGACAGGCATTTGCTGGCTCGTCACGTACGTTGTTTCGTCCATGGATTCGGTCATGGCAATCACATCACGCCCGCACGACGGGCAGATCAACAATGCAAGATTCAGCGAAATATCTCATTCACGCACAGATCGAAGCCAACGGGGTGGTCGAACGGAGTGACGTCGTCGGCGCGATCTTCGGCCAGACCGAAGGCCTGCTCGGCGACGAACTCGACCTCCGGACCTTACAGGAGTCCTCGAAAGTCGGCCGCATCGACGTCACGATCGACGCCGAGGGCGGCCGCTCGACCGGCGAGGTGACCATCGCGAGCGGACTCGACCGGGTCCAGACCGCGATTCTGGCAGCCTCCCTCGAAGCGATCGATCGGGTCGGCCCCTGTCGGGCAACGCTCGAAATCACCCAACTCGAAGACGTCAGAACCGCGAAGCGGCGCGAGATCGTCGACCGTGCCGAGGAGTTGCTCGCCCGCTTCGACGAGGAAGTGATGTCGAGTCACGAACTCGTCGAGGAGGTTCGTCGCCGCGCCCGCGTCGAGCGCATCACCGAGTACAAGGGGTATCCTGCAGGTCCGAGAGTCGCCGACGGCGATGCGATCATCGTCGTCGAGGGGCGGTCGGACGTGTTGACGCTGTTGCAGTACGGGATCAAGAACGCCGTCGGCGTCGAGGGGACGAACGTTCCGGATGCGATCGCCGACCTCACCCACGATCGCACGGTGACGACATTTCTCGACGGCGACCGCGGGGGGGATCTAATCCTGAAAGAACTCGCCCAGGTCGGCAGCGTCGATTACGTCGCCTTTGCCCCGGCCGGCCGGGCGGTCGAAGACCTTTCACGGACGGACGTGACCGACGCGCTTCGGGAGAAAGTCCCGTACGACTCGATCGCCGACGGCGAGATCTCGCCGAGCGATATCGCCCCAGGTCCAGACGAGCAAGCAACGGGGACTGAAACCGCGGATTCGGTGCCAGCCAATGGTGACCCCGGCGACGGCCTCGACGATTCACCATCGGCGTCAGCCACCGACGATGGGTCGACAGTGGCTGGCGAGGACGAAGCCGACGCGACTGATGCTGAAGCGGAGACCGACGCGGTCGGTGGCGAAGACGGGGCCAACGCAGTGGCTGGCGAGGGAGCGACCGACACAGCCGCTACCGAGGGGGAAAACGAGCCATCGGATGACGACGCCGTTGTGGCTGACGGGGACGGGGCCAGTGCCACCGTTTCGACAGCCGAGATCACGACCGAAGGCGGGGAGTCTGTCCCGGTACCTGCCAACGGCGACGTGGCCGATCAGGTATCAGGAGCTGACGACGGAGCGGACGAGCCGTCCGAAACTGCCGGAGATGACAGTCCAGTGGGTCGATCCGGACCGGGCGACGCAGGGGACGACGGCGAGGAATCGATCAGCACGTCGGCGACGCTCGACGATCACGTCCAGACCGTCATCGGCGAGTCTGCCGGTGCGGTGCGATTGCTGGATGACTCCCTGGCGACCCTTTCGGAAGCACCCGTCGAGGAAGCCTTCGAGACGATCCGTGACGCCGATCCCGTCCCCGGAACGGTGGTCATCGACGGCCCCGTGACCCAACGGCTACTCGATGTCGCCGCACAGCGTGGGATCTCCCGGATCGTCGCCACCGAGCGTGGTGACCTCGTCAAACAGCCTACCTCGGTCCGCGTCACGGTCCCGGGAGCTGCCTAGACCGATCTGGCAAGGACGATCCCGGTCGTCGGCGTTGTCTCGTAATATTCCGATAGTCGCTCACGTTCCTCGAAACCGTGTCCGCGGTAAAACGAGCGGGCACGTTCGTCGGCCGCTCGAACCGTCAGTCGAAGCTCGGCTACGCCAGCCTCGCCAGCGCGCTGCATCAGCGTCTCGAGCAGTGCGCTCCCGATCCCCTGCCTATGGCGGGACGCGTCGACGGCTATCTCCGGCACGTAGGCTGTGTCGTCGCCGACGAACGCGAAGACGTATCCGAAGGTTCGCTCATCGGCGTCGGCGACGAGCCCGATACCGAGGCCGCTTGCAGCGGCTGTCAGCAGCTGTGGCGAGGGGTGGTCGAGGACCGCTCGCTGAATCGACCGGAGGCGTCTCTCGTCGGCGGGCCGAATGTCCCGTATCTCGACCCGATCCTGGCTCATCTTGATCACAGCGCCACAATATTCGTAGCGACTGCAAGCACCGCCCCGGCGATCCCGGCCGAGAGCGTGGCGAGGAAGTTCACGCCCTGGTTGCCGACCCATCGTCCTTCGATCGTCGCTCCGAGCAGGCTGTCGGTAGTCATGCCGATGAACCCGCTGGCGACGATCACGCTGGCCCCGCCGTATGTGATGGTCTCGAACACGAGGAATGCGATGGCGGCGATGATCCCTGCGCCGGCGATCCCGGCGAGTTCACCCTGCCAGGTAACCCCGCCGTCGGTTCCAGGTTCGACACGTTCGAAGGTAGTAATGAGTCGTGGGGCATCATAGAGCCCACCGAACTCGCTCGACAGCGTGTCACTCATCGCTGCCGCAACCGATCCGGCGAAGACGAACAGGAACAGGTCAGGATGCACACCGGTCAGTCGTGGGCTCGCCGCGGCAGCCAACACGGCGAACAGCGCGATCAGGGAGTTCGCGAGGACGTTGCCGCTGCCGCGGGCTCCGTCGTTCTCCTGGGCGATGCCGCGGATGACTTTCTCGTCGTATCTGAATTTGCTTGCCAGCCCGCCACCGCCGAAGAACGTGATCAGCATCGCGAACCAGCCGTAGTCCCCGATCACGATCGTCAGGAGGCTCAACAGCACGCCGGTCAACATACCGGGAAGCGATGCCGTCTCCAGGGCGTAGGAGACGTACCCCAGCGCGACCGTGATCGCGAGCGCGATCGCGATGCCAGAGGTCGAAAGCGATATCGAGAGGTCCGTAAACAGCCACAACAGGAGGCCGACCGAAATAATCACCAGCGGATCGTCCCGCTCGAACAACATCGATCTAAGCAACGCGGCGAGCAGGGCCCCGCTTGCAGCCAGAAAGACCAGGACCGGAAACGCCGGGCGGCCGCCACTGATCGAACCCGAGAGCACGAAGCTCCCGAACCCGGCGAGAAAGCCAGCTACGACGAATCCGGTCGTGGCGACGATCGGTTCCCCGCCCTGGGCTCGAACCACGTGCGCGCCGACGTTGCCGACGCTCAGGATCAGAGTCGCGGCCACTGGAACGGCTGTTGGCATGTCGAACTGCATTGCGAGCAGAATCAGGGCGGCGATCGACAGCGAGAAGCCGGCCAGCCCGTAGAGTCGGCCGTCCCGGCGGTCGCCCGGTCGCGCGAACAACTCGAAGATGACGCCCGATTCAACCACGTGCAATCCGCCAGCCAGCAGGAGGAACGGAACGGCGGCTACCAGTGTCGCGGTGTCCGGGGCGAACAGCCGGGAGGCCACGGGGGCGATCACGCTCGCGAACCCGACAAGTGCGAACGCTACCGCACGTCGGAGCGCGGAGGTCACTACCGGCGGTTTCCCCGAGAGCTACTTACCAGTTCCGACCCACGACCGACTCCTGGGCGAGTGGCTTCGTGACCTTCTTACTGTTCGGTGACGGATCTTCCCGCGTGGGATTGTACGATCGGTATCTGGGGACACGCATCCGTCTGAGCGACGCGGTCCTTCCCGAACGCGTCGCGATCGTCCTGACGGAACAGGACTTACTGGAACAGGGTGCCTACGATACACTCGAATCAGTCCTCGAGTGGGCCTTCGAGTACGGTGCCCGAAAACTCATCCTGTACGTCAGCGTCCTCGATGAAGCCGCCGTGCCGACGCTGCGGCGACAACTCGAGGGGATCGACACATCAAGGGACGTGGCTGTCCGCGGTCCTGCGGACGACCACCAGGCCGAGACCCCGATACAGATCAGCATCGGCCTCGGCGGCAAACACGAGTTTGCCACCGCCGTCTCGGCACTTGCCCGGGAAGTCGAGGCTGGGGAACTCGACCCCGCGGACATCGACGAGTCGGAGATCGAACGCCGGCTTGTCTTCCGGTCGGATCCTGATCTCGTCATCAAGACGGGCGCCGAGCGCCTCTCGGATTTCATGATCTGGCAATCCGTCTACTCGGAGCTGTACTTCACCGACGTCAACTGGCGGGACTTCCGGAAGCGGGATTACCTTCGTGCCATCAGGGACTACCAGCAGCGCCAGCGCCGGTTCGGCCGCTGATTTGTGACGAAGCACCTTTGGGAGCCGGTTTCGTACGGTAATCCATGACAGTGTCGTACGAGGCGGTGATATATGACCTCGACGGGACTCTCGTCCGGCTCGATGTCGACTGGACGCTGGTGACCCAGAAGGTCGCGTCCCGTCTCAGAGATCGGGGGATCGACACCGAGGGGGCAAGTCTCTGGGAGTTACTCGAACGCGCCGAAGCCGCGGGGATCTTGGACGTGGCAACTGAAGTCGTGGCGACGCACGAACGCGTGGGCGCTCGCACAGCAGAGCGATTGCCTGCAGCGGCCGAACTCCCACTCGACGTGCCGGTCGGCGTCTGCTCGCTGAACGCTGAGGCGGCGGTTCGAACGGCCCTGGAGCGACACGACCTGCTCGAAGCCGTCGAAGCGGTGGTGGGTCGGGACACGCTCTCAGCCCAGAAACCGGATCCCGAACCCCTGCTCGCATTGGCCGACCGACTCGACGCCGACCCTGCGCGGACACTGTTCGTCGGCGACACGGCGAAAGACGAACGAACGGCTGAGCGGGCCGGGATAGACTTCCAGTACGTCGAGGAGTGGCTCGAAAAGTAATCGTTACAGCCGGCGTCCACCCTCAGGCGCGATACCGCCGTTCGTATACGAAGACGCCGACTGCGGTCAGAAACCAGACCACTGCACCGACACGTATCGCAAAGGTTGCCCGTGCTGTCCAGGTCGGCAGCGATTGTCCGAGCGAGAGAACGGCGACGATCGGCGCGCCGAGGACGATTGTCACGACGAACGTCGTCTGCAGGACCCACCCGTGATCGACGCCGTCGGGGTCGGTGCGCGCACTCGGTTCGGCCACAGGTGGGTCTGTGTGGGCCGTGTTCTTGCGTCTGTCGGTTTCCCCCACCGATCGCGCAACTGCCACCGGAGGTGACTGACCCGAAGGCGTAATAGCGAGCCGTGACGGACTAGCACGCATGACTACGGTGCGAGACGTCCGGGAGATGGCCGGGACGGAGCCGATCACGATGCTGACTGCCTACGACGCCACGACGGCCGAACTGGTCGAAGATGCCGGCGTTGACGTGATTCTGGTCGGGGACAGCCTCGGCAACGTCGTTCTGGGTCACGACTCGACGCTCCCCGTCACGATGGACCAGATGGCGAGCCACACGGCGGCGGTCGTCCGGGGGACTGACGACGCGCTGGTCGTCACAGATCTTCCCTTCCTGAGCGTTGGGGCGGACCGGGGCGACTCGGTCGAGAACGCCGGCCGACTGCTCAAGGAGGCCGGGGCGAACGCGGTCAAGATCGAGAGCGGCCCCCACACCGTCGAGTTGACCGAGCGCCTGACTGATCTCGGCATCCCGGTCATGGCCCACCTCGGCTTGACACCCCAGCACGTCAACCGACTGGGATACACCCGGCAGGGAACCACCCAGGACGCAGCCGAAAAGATCCGTGACCTCGCCGTGGCCCATGAGGACGCCGGGGCGTTCGCACTCGTGCTCGAACACGTCCCCGCCAACCTTGCGGCGGCCATCACTGCCGACCTCGAGATTCCGACGATCGGTATCGGGGCTGGACCTGACTGTGACGGCCAGGTTTTGGTCGTCGACGACGCGGTGGGCCTCAGCGAGTCAGCTCCGCCCTTCGCCGAAGCGTTCGGCAACGTCCGGGATGCTTACGCCGACGCACTCGACGGGTACGTCGACGCCGTCGAAGGCGGTCAGTTCCCGGCCGAGGAACACTGCCACGTCGCGGACGATCTCGATCTCGACTGAGTAAAGGGTGTGAACCGCTTTTCTACTTGATTGGCGATATAGTGGCACGTATGGCGTATTTCAGCGGTAGATTTAAATAGTACTAGAGCTAACTCAAGGTTAGCATGAGATTAGAACAGCAGACAGTCGGCGACGCGGCGATCCGCCGGTTCGACTACGAGGACGCGACGACCTTCGTGGCCGATATCGGCCGTGACGGTGCTGTCGACGTCGTCGGCGATACGGCAATTGTCATCACCGACGACGACCAGTATGACGTCTCTCTGCCGGATGGGGGGGAGCCAACAGCCTTTATGAACAACGGCGTTCTTACCATCGAGGTGAAAGGATGAAACTCACCGTCAAACCACTCAAACAGAAGGACGCCGGTCGTGGCCTGGCCGCGATCGATCGGGCAGCGATGGAGCAACTCGACCTGGAGAACGGCGACTACGTCGTTCTCGAGGGGCGCGAGGGCCGCGCTGTCGCCCGCGTCTGGCCCGGGTATCCCGAGGACACCGGCGACGGCGTCGTCCGGATCGACGGGCAACTCCGACAGGAAGCGGATGTCGGCATCGACGACCGGATCGACGTCGAGAAGGCGGACGTCAAACCCGCCCGCTCGATCTCGGTCGCCCTTCCCCAGAACCTCCGCGTCCGCGGAAACATCGGCCCGCACGTCCGGAACAAGCTCTCCGGGCAGGCAGTCACGACCGGCCAAACCGTGCCGTTCTCGCTCGGGCTCGGCCCGGTCTCCAGTGTCGGTGGCCAGAAGATCCCGCTGAAGATCGCCGAGACCGACCCTGATGGGACGGTCGTCGTCACCGATCAGACCGAGATCGAGGTCAGCCAGCAACCGGCCGAGCAGATCACCGGCGAGGCACCCGAGGACGCCCGTGGGACGCCCGACGTGACCTACGAGGACATCGGCGGGCTCGACGACGAGCTAGAGCAGGTCCGGGAGATGATCGAGTTGCCGATGCGCCACCCCGAGCTGTTCAACCAACTGGGCATCGAGCCGCCGAAGGGCGTCCTCCTGCACGGGCCGCCCGGGACCGGCAAGACGCTGATGGCCAAAGCCGTCGCCAACGAGATCGACGCGTTCTTCACGACGATCTCTGGCCCGGAGATCATGTCGAAGTACTACGGCGAGAGCGAAGAGCAGTTGCGGGAGATGTTCGACGAGGCCGAGGAGAACGCCCCGGCGATCGTCTTCATCGACGAGATCGACTCCATCGCCCCCAAGCGTGATGACACGAGCGGCGATGTCGAACGCCGCGTCGTCGCCCAACTCCTCAGCCTCATGGACGGCCTCGAGGAGCGCGGCGACGTGATCGTCATCGGCGCGACCAACCGACTGGACGCACTCGACCCCGCCCTCCGTCGTGGCGGTCGCTTCGATCGCGAGATCGAGATCGGGGTGCCCGATAAAAAGGGTCGCAAAGAGGTCTTGCAGGTCCACACCCGCGGGATGCCGCTGAACGACGGGATCGACATCGACGAATACGCCGAACGGACCCACGGCTTCGTCGGTGCGGACCTCGAACAACTCGCCAAAGAGGGGGCGATGAACGCGCTTCGCCGGATCCGTCCGGAGATCGATCTCGAAGCCGACGAGATCGACGCCGAGATCCTCGAATCCCTGGAAATCACTGAAGACGACTTCAAGGCGGCACTGAAGGGGATCGAACCCTCGGCGCTCCGGGAAGTGTTCGTCGAGGTGCCCGACGTCTCCTGGGAAGATGTCGGCGGGCTCGAAGACACCACCGAACGCCTCAGAGAGACCATCCAGTGGCCCCTGGAGTACCCCGGCGTCTTCGAGCAGATGGACATGGAGTCCGCCAAGGGCGTGCTGCTCTATGGCCCACCTGGCACGGGGAAGACGCTGCTCGCGAAGGCCGTGGCCAACGAGGCCCAGAGCAACTTCATCTCCGTGAAGGGGCCGGAACTCCTCAACAAGTACGTCGGGGAGTCCGAGAAGGGCGTCCGCGAAGTCTTCTCGAAGGCGCGTGAGAACGCCCCGACGGTGGTGTTCTTCGACGAGATCGACTCGATCGCGGGCGAGCGGGGGCGCAACATGGGCGATTCGGGCGTGGGCGAACGCGTCGTCTCCCAGTTGCTGACTGAACTCGACGGACTCGAGGATCTGGAGGACGTCGTCGTGATCGCCACCACGAACCGCCCCGATCTCATCGACGCCGCGCTCATCCGACCCGGTCGACTCGACCGACACATCCACGTCCCCGTGCCCGACGAGGAAGCACGCCGGAAGATCCTCGAGGTGCACACGCGGGACAAGCCGCTCGCCGAGAGCGTGGACCTCGACGACCTGGCGCGCCGGACCGACGGCTACGTCGGTGCCGATCTGGAGGCCGTCGCCCGCGAGGCTGCGATGGCCGCCACGCGTGAGTTCATCCGGAGCGTCGATCCCGAAGACGTCGACGACAGCGTCGGGAACGTCCTGATCGACGAGAGCCACTTCGAAACCGCGCTCGGAGAAGTCCAGCCGAGCGTCGACCGCGAGGTCCGCGAGCGCTACGAGGAGATCGAACAGCGCTTCGACAAACGCGAGACCGAACTCGACGAACCCGAGGTCGGCAAGACCTTCCAGTGATCGTCCCCGGAATTACGATCGCTCGGCGCTGATCTCGCTGTCCTCGTTTTCGACTGTCCGGAGGCCAAGTTCTTCGAGACGTGCGACCGTACGTTCGGGTACCGGGAGTCCGCCAACTCGCCGCGCCCGCAGGACCGGCAGTGCCGAACGTAACTGCGCCGCCGTTCGGAGCGTCGGTGCCATCTCGAGCGTACTCACTGCGAGTCCCGCATCGTTTGCCCGGTCGACGATCGTCTCGATGTCCAACCGGCCGTCAATCCCGCTGAAGTCGATCGATTCGGTGAAGCCCGCGTAGAACACCTCGCCGTTCACCGAGGGACCGACGACGACCTCGTTGCGCCGAAGTTGCATCGACGCCTGATCGAGCCGCGGCCGAGCGGCAAGCACCGCTGTCGGATCCAGGATGGCGACTGAGGATTCTCCCTCCGATTCGAGCAGGTGGGTCACCGTATTGCCGATCCGGGCCGCCGGTGTCGATCCGACCTGCACCTCGAAGCGTGCCGCCTCGGGATCGTCGAGCGCTGTTGTGACGACGTCCCGGAGGTCCCCTTCGACATCGTCCTCGATCTCGTCTCGCTCACGATAGTTCACGAGCAGGTCTGCGCCGCTGCCGGCGACAGCTTCGCACACATCCTGTAGCGCACTCCGGTAGAGCTCGGCGGCTTCTCGCTCAGTCAATGGGGTCTCCGCGGCGAGGCGTGCGAGCGCAGTCCCCGAAAACGGTGCGTCAGCGCGAACGACGACGGTAGCCATGCCAGTAGGTGGGAGACTCGTGCTCTTGTATGCGCTGCTTTCCGAGATTCATGTTGGCATAGCGATGTGTCTCCGATCGTTTTGTGTTACCGTGTACCATTATGTCCGCCCCGGACGGAGACCGAAGCATGCAAGTCACGGAAATCATGTCGGCGGACGTGGTTACCGTCGATCGCGACGCCTCGCTCCGAGATGCGGTCGGGAAGTTGCTCACACACGAGGTCGGCTCGGTTGTCGTCGTCAGCAACGAGGGCAATCCAGTGGGGATCGTCACCGAAACCGACGCGCTCAACGCGGGCTATCGAACGGGCAACCCCTTCGAAGACATTCGTGTGATGGATCTGGCCCATCGGCCGGTCATCACGACGAGTCCCTCCGCAACCGTCCAGTGGGTCGCCAGGAAAATGGCCGACAACGACGTCAAGAAGGTCCCGGTGATGGACGACCTCTCGCTCGTCGGCATGGTCACGCTCACCGATATCGTCTGGCGACTGTCGGACATCCGCGCCGAAGTCGGGAATCTGTCTACTGCCCCGGAAGATTGGGAACTCGATTGACGCCGCCGCTGTCGTCGGCTACTTCCGTCGTTGCCCCTTTGTCTGTCGATAATCCCGGTCAAGTTCCGCCGCGAAGTGCTCGCGGAAGGCCGTCAATTCGCTTTCGCTGGCTGTCGCCGGTTCGATCATCGGGAGGATCTCGAATCCGCGGCCCTGGATCGTCGTCGCGTGTTCGGCGGTCACGTCCAGTTCGTCGGCGCTTTCCATCGTGTACTCGAACGCCAGTGCTTCCAGCGCGCTTTGGCCCACGGCGACGATGAGTTCCGGGTTGATCCGGCGAAGTTCCGCCGTGCGATACCCCTCGCAGTTGTGCCGTTCTTCCTCGGTTGCGCTTCGATCAGGGTGGTGACACCGCGTGACGTAGGTAAGGTAGACTTCCCTGAGTTCGGGTTCGGTGCTGTCCGGTGGGGAATCACTGAGGCCGACCGCCCCGAGAATTTCCTGCAGTGTCTCGCCGGTCTCGTCGCCAGTGAACGGCACGCCGGTCCGATCTGCACCCGGCGTCGGAGCCGACCCGAGGACGATCACGTCCGCCGTCGGGTCGCCGTAGCCATGGACGACCTGCGTCCGTGACTCAACCAGCGCCGGGCAGTTGGTACAGTCCTCGTCCATGCTGTAGGGGTTCCGTGGATCCGGGATGTCCGGGCTCATGGTACCTGGATGGGGTGGGTGACTCAAAACGCGCGCGGTCGCGGCGAGCGCCCCACTGCCGGAGTCCACACGTTCTTGGCTCTGTCGCGCGTACAATTGACCATGAATCTGCGTCGCATCGGCCGCGTGGCGTACCTCGTCGCGTTCATCGCCATCCAGCAATTCACGTCCATCTTTGCCCAGTACCCGACACTCGAAGCGGTCGGGATCGTCGGCGTTGCCATTGTGGGGCTGGATGCGCTGGTGTGTGCGATCCGTCGGTGGCGCTCGCTGGACGGGTCGCTGTTCGGTGGCGACGTGTCGGCTGGAGAGTGACAGGAGTCGCCGTCACTCGTCGTCGATCGTCTCGGCCTGCGTCGCGGCGTCGTCGGGGTCGTTGACCGGACTCGAGGGATGGTAGTCGGTGTCGTACTCGCCGGGCCGGCCGTCGAGTCGGTCGGGGTTGATCCGTCCACCGAGCAGCATGAAGTCTAGCACCGTACAGTAGAGGAGCCCTTCGACGACGGGGACGGCACGCGGCGGGAGAACGGGGTCGTGGCGGCCGACGACCTGGATCTCCTTGCGTTCGCCCGTTTCCCAGTCGGCCGTTTCCTGCTTTTTCGGGATCGAGACCGGCGGATGCCAGGTGATCTCGCCGTAGATGGGGTCGCCGGTCGTGATCCCGCCTTGGATTCCGCCGTGGTCGTTCCCGACGGGGACCGGATCCCCATTCGAATCAAATTCCCAGTCCTCGTTGTACTCGCTACCGGCCATCGTCCGGGCGTCGCGGCCGACCCCGTACTCGAAGTCGTTGACCGCCGGGATCGAGTAGATGAGTTGTCCCAGTCGCGAAGGGATGGAGTCGAAGCGGGGCGCGCCGAGTCCCCGCAGGACGCCCTGGCATTCGAAGTAGACCGACCCGCCGATGGAATCACCTTCTTGCTGGTACTGTTCGGCCAGATCGCGCATCTCCTCGGCAGTTTCCGGGTGAGCACACCGGATGTCGTTTTCTTCGCTGTGTTCGAGCATCTCCTCGAAGGTGACATCCGGGGCTTCGATCTCGCCGATCTGGTTGACGTGAGCCTTGATCTGGACATCGTACTCGCTCTGGTCGAGGACCTGCTTGGCGATGGCACCCGCGGCGACCCAGTTGACCGTCTCCCGGGCCGAGGACCGGCCACCGCCGCCCCAGTTGCGCGTGCCGAACTTCGCCGAGTAGGTAAAGTCTCCGTGGGAGGGGCGGGGGGCCGTGACGAAGGGCTCGTACTTGCCCGAACGGGAATCCTTGTTCTGGATGACCATCCCGATCGGCGTGCCAGTCGTGTAGCCGTCCTGCAGGCCCGAGTTGATCGTGACGGCGTCGGGTTCGTCCCGCGAGGTCGTGATCATCGACTGGCCGGGTTTGCGCCGGTCGAGGTCGTGCTGGATGTCATCCTCGTCGAGTTCGACGCCCGCCGGGACGCCCGAAACCGTACACCCCATCGCCTCGCCGTGTGACTCGCCGTACGTGGTCACCTGAAAAAGCCGACCGAAGCTGTTACCGTTCATTGTCCCGGTGTGAGGCGCGGGCGCATTTAGGCTTTGAGATGGGTACGTGCCGCGCCGGTATCGATCTTGGCTGCAGATATCCGCGTTGAGTGGATGGTGACGACCGGCCAGTGTGTCGCTGTTGCCGTTACTCTCGACGTATTCTTACTAGTTCCTGACGTGGAAAGCGGCAGTAATCACCCATATTTATGATGCAAGTAACAGAACAGGCACGGTGATGGCGACTGCCCGGCGTAAGTTCGCACTCACGCTCTTGGTCGTGTCACTGATCGCACTCAGCGGCTGTGATTATCCACCCTCTCATTACGTGTGTCTATCCTGTGAACAGGGCATTGTCGCCGACGAAACACCGGAGAGTGTGACTGTTGAATCGAGTAACGTATCCATCGTGGTCAAGCCGGATGGGAGTGCACGGTGGTACGTCCGATCTAATCTCACTGGCCAGAGTGTCGAGACCTTACGTGAGAGTCCACATCGGGTAGATCGGCTTGCCGAGAGCGCAGTCGTTGATAAAATCTTTCACGACCTTGTGGCTCGCATTTCGATGCATGGTGGAAAAACGACCGATCTAACCGCCCGGATGAACGGATCGGAACTTTTCATGTCGTTCACCGTCGAAGACTTCGCCACACAAGGGTTCGGTGACGTGACGCTCGTATATTTCTTCCATCACGAGACAGCGGATTTCCACAGGTATGAGCTTGGCACGGATCGGGCCACATTGACGACTGACGCAGACAAAATCGTGGTGAAACCACCGGACACGGGAACAGTGAGTGACAATCGACAATCTGTCGTGTGGGAGGGCAAGCGGACGCTCGTTCCGCGTGATTTCTACATCGTGTATGCACCATCCACGGAACTTGCGGACAGAGTCGACATGCGACTCACGCTCGCGACCCATCAGGCCGAGTGGCTCCTCCCGGAAGTGATCGCGGTCTGGTTCATACTTACGGTCGTCAACGTGCCCGTACTGGCCGTCCTCACCTCACGAACGCAAGATCGATTCCCATTTCAGACCGTCGGGGAGGGAGAGTCAGTGTTCGATCGACTCACCGATCGGCCTCCTGTCGGGCTGATCGCTGTCGTTCTTGGAATTTCGGTGAGCGTGTTCGGCGTACTGCTATCCATTCCGGCGGTCGTTCAAAATGTCGAGTTCGTCCTCGCTCTGGTGCCACTTCTCCCAGCTACGTTGTTCTTTGTGCTCGGATTTGCCACTGGTCGCTATCCGCGAGTTGAACGGTCGGCCTTCCTGGCACTCCTCTGTCTCCCCATCCCTGGACTCGTGGCTCTCTTCTTGAACCCCTCTCATACTGGACCGGGAATAAATCACGTTGCGGAAGTACTTCCCGTCACGTACGGGATCTTATTCGTTACCGGCATTCCGCTGTTCTTCGCGGGGTACTTTCTCCAGGCTAGGGAATCGTCCACCGACGAAGAGCGATGAATTTGTTGCCCACTACTCGCCCGAGCGATCCGTCACCTTCTCGGCCATTTCGCCGAGGTCGACGCGCTTCTCACCGATCGACGCACCGACGAGCGCGCCGATACCGGCTCCGGTACTGGCAGCCTTCCGGCTCACGAACCCGCCGACTGCGGCCCCGATGGCCCCGCCGATAGCTGCGAACTTTGCCCGACTGACCGCTTTTTCGATTCGCTTTCCCATACCTGAGGATATGTTCCGTGTGCTGATAATGGTGTCGAGCGATTTGCCGTGTCCCCTTCGTTCCAGAGACGCCCCTAGGTGTCCTCGCGTTGTTCGGAAAGATGTTCCCAGACCTCCGCACACCCACACCCGTCCTCGACATCTTCGAGGTGGTCGTCTTCAGTGGACTGTGCAGCGTCTTTGGTCGTCTCCTCGTCAGCAGTAGACTGTCTCATGTCGGACATCTCAGCACCACTCCTCGTACTGGTGAACGCGTGCCGGGTTGAACGCGACCGGCGCGCGGTCGGTGTCATCGTACGCTTCCCGGTGGGCGCTGTAGGGGATCCACAGGTCGCCCTCGGGGTCGATATCGCGGGCCGTCGCCTCTCGGGCGCGATCCGCGTTCCACTGTGCGAGCTGTTCGACGGGCGCGAGGGCTTCGAGTGGTCTGGCGTCGAGTGAAGCCTCGGCGCGGTCGAACGCCGCTGCCCCACGCTCGGTCCTGACCAGCACTGTCGACTCACCCTGTGCGCTGCCGACGGTCCCGACCGTGAGATCCGCTGTCTGCCCCGTCGCGTCGGCACACTCCAGACACCCGTCTAAGATCGCTCCCCGAAAGTCCCCGAGCGGGGCGCGCTCGTCTCCGCCATCGGTCAGGTCGATCCGGATCCCCTGGCCGACGAGATCCAGGCCCGCCACATCGTCAGGATCGAGGTCGTACTCCCGGGAGAGGACGTGTTCGAGGCCCTCGTCGTCCAGCGCTTGCGTGCACGTGAGTGCGACCGTCAGGTCGACGTGATCGAGCGGGCGCGATTCGTCGAAACGGTCATCGCGGTAGGGACTCCGGTCGAGTGCAGTCACGCCTTCGATCACGCAGGGCGTGCCGACAAGTGCCAGGCTCGGGTCCGCCGGGAGATCCGCATCAGCGAGCAGTTTCTCAAGCGCTGCAAGTTGCAGCGGTTGGGTGAACAACGTCCCCGCGAAATCCCGTACCTCGGCCGGCGTGGTCGCCAGCGCTGGCTCGGCGAGTCCGGTGGCGTCCGTTGCTTCCGTGGCGACAACGGCCCCGTCGATCCCATCGGGGGATTCGAGCAGGGCCGCAAGCAATGCAGTGACGACCCCGCCGTGCTGTGCGCCGGCCACGTCGGCGGCCGCGCTTGCGGCGTAGCCGTCCTCGATCGGACCGATGCCGCCGTCGACCGTTTCGGGATCGGCACCGTCGAGCGTCGGCAGTCTTTCATACCGGAGACCGGCCCGCGGACAGGTGTCCCAGCAGCGCGAACAGCCCGTACACATCTTCACGAGGGTCGGCCGGCGATCGCTGTCGGCGATCCCGATCGAGTCCGAGGGGCAGGCGGCAACACACGAGCCACACTGCACACACCGATCGGCCTCGATGACGGCCTCGTCGAGGTGGCGAAAGCGCACTTTTCCGTCCGGTGGCTGTACGTCGGTCGTCGCTTCCCGTGGATCGTCGCCCACTGCGGGCGCACGGGGCTGTGGTGATTTCTCAGTCGGCATCGGTTCGGCCTCCGTTTGCAGCGGCTTCGACAGGATCTATTGCTGCTGGATGCAGTACCTCCGCGAGTCGATCATCGTCCGCCAGTCGACATAACTCGTGGAGTTGCTCACAATCGCGCCCTTCGCGTTCGAAGACCGCGACCAGTCGCTCGATCGCATCGGGGGCGGACTCGATGGGGACGCGTGGTGCGATCCAGGTCGCGAACTGTGGATCGACATTGAGTTTGCCGCCGACGGCGATGTCGACAGCACTCTCCACTCCGTCGTCGGTCTGGCGAGTTTCCCCACGCAGGCCGATGTCGTCGATCTGTGGCTGGGCGCAGGAAGCGGTACACCCGCTGAAGCGCAGCCCGACCCGATCCTGATCGATGTCGACCCGTTCGTCGAGTTCGGCGGCCCAGCGTTTCGCGCGGGCTTTTGTTTCGACAAGGGCGTAATTACAGAACTCCCGACCGGTGCAGGTGACGACGCCGCGTGTGAACGGCCCGGGATCGGGGGAGTATTCGTCGAGCAACGGTTCGGCCCGCAGGTCGTCGAGATCCCCATCGGCAACGTCCGGAAGCAGGAGGTTCTGCTGGGTGGTCAGTCGAATCTCGCTGTTCCCGTAAGATTCCGCGAGATCGGCCATTCCCCGGAAGTCCGTCCCGTCGATCCGGCCGACCGGGATCGAGAGGCCGACGTAATTGTCCCCGTCGGCCTGGTCGTGGACGCCGACGTGGTCGGGGTGGTGATGCGTGACGAGGTCCTCACCGGCAGATTCGAACTCGAAGGGGGCAAAGCGCTGTAGTTCCTCGCGGAACTGTTCGGCCCCCCACTCCTCGACGAGAAAGCGCAGGCGATTGACTGCCGTGTCGAGATAACTCCCGTGTTCGATGAACAGGTCCGCCGTGGCTCGCACCACGTCCACGACCTGGTCCCGTTCGACGAAGACATCGAGGTCGCTGGCGACGCGGGGGCTGTCCGAGAGGCCGCCCCCGGCGGCGAGGTTGAAGCCCACCCGATCCCCCTTCCGCGCGGGGGTGAATCCGAGGTCGTTGATCTCCGGCTGGGCACAGGCCCCGCGACAGCCGTTGACGCTGACCTTCAGCTTCCGGGGCAGGTTGGCGTACCGGCGGTCGGCCAGAAACGCCTCGGTGATCGCCTCGGCGACCGGGCGGGCGTCGAGCACCTCGTCGTCGGCGACGCCCGCTGCCGGACACGAGACGACGTTCCGGACGGAGTTGCCACCAGTCTGAAAGGTCGAGACGCCGGCCGGATCCAGTAGCTCCCAGATCTCGGGGACATCTTCCATCCGAATCCAGTGGAACTGCACGTCCTGACGGGTGGTCACGTCGAGGTACCCGTCACCGAACGGCGACCTTTTGGGGTCGCGCTCTTCGGGCAGCGTGGCGTACTCCTCGGCGACGGTCCCGAGCGCCCTGGCCGCGTCGGCTGTCAGGACACCGCCCGGAATCTTCGTCCGGAACATGAAATAGCCGCTTTGCTTCTGCTCGTAGAGGCCGACCAGCTTGAGCTTCGCCGCGGCGTCCTCCCCGAGGGCTTCTTTGACCGCCTCCGGTCCCTCGGTGGCGTGTTCGCGGACGCGGCGCTTGATCTCGGCGGGGTCCCAGTCGTCGGTCTCGGTGCGAAGCCAGTCTTCGAGGCTCCCCTCGTAGAACCTGACGTCCCCGTAGCCGAGGTCTTCGAGTACCGCAAAGACGTAACTCAGTCGGCGAGCCGTGTTACAGTAGAGGACGACCGGTCGATCGGGTTCGAGGCCGTGTTCAGCGAGGGTTGACCCGATCGCTTCGACGCTCCGTCGTCGTCCGGTCTCGTCGTCGACGAAAACCTTCCAGTCGAGCTGGACGGCCCCGGGAATGTGGGCCTGCTCGAACTCCGGTTCGGTCCGGGTGTCGACGACGATCGCCTCGCCGTCGACTGCCGCCTCGACGTCCTCGCGGTCGGCGAGAAGAGTCTCGTCGAGTTCGCCCGGTTCGTATTCGACAGGCTCGACGTCCGGCTGTTCGACCGTGACGTCTGCCTCGCGTTCGTAGACGCTGTAGTCCCCGTCCAGGAGATACAGGTCGCCGTCGTGACCGAACGCCCCAAGCGTCGCCAGGAAGCGAGCGGCGTAGACGCCACAGTCGTCGTCGTAGGCGATCACTGGATCGGTGGGGCTGATTCCGGCCTCACCGAGCCACGTTGCCAGGTCCGTCGGATCGGGCAGCATCCCCCTTGCGATCCCGGTCGAGTCCCGGAACCGATCGACGGGGATATTGGCTGCGCCCGGGACGTGACCGAGGTCGGTGTACGCCGACGCCTCGCGGACGTCAACGATCGCCGCGTCTCGGTCGCCGAGCGCAGTCGGCGGGATGAATTCGATAGCACTCATGTGACAGTACTCAGTATTCGAACCTTACCGGTCATAGTTGCCTGCTTCGCCCCATCTCTTGCCGCGCCCCATGACGAAAATATATCGACTTATCCGCGGTATAATTCACTTTGTTGGAATACATTCGACCAGAGTTTGATTCTTTCAATCTCTAGGCCCAGGTCACCAGGTCCGCCAATATATTATCTTTCCGAGAGATGCTGTCTGCCCGTGAGTGGCCAACCCCAATATGGGGGGCTATTATGAGCGCCGTCCGAAACCGTCTGTCCACTGTATGCCGGTTGATAAATCGTTACTGATATGGGGCCAAACGCAAGACAAAGTCGAATTGTGTCGCATTATACGGATATTTTTGCCGGTTTCTTGGAGGGGCCTCTGGCTCCAAAATCGGACAATCATGGACCATGGGCCCGTCGAGGTGGCTACAGCGTGATTTTCGGCGTCATCAAACAGCGAAGCGAAAACGGCGTCTTCTATGGGGCACGTTACGAACTGTCGGCGGTCGGAACCAGCATTCGGACCGTCGTTCCGTCCCCGTCAGTGTCAAACGAAAGGGAGCCACCGGCGTCGGTGAGTGTCCAGTGGACGAACCACAGACCGAGGCCGCTGAGATGGGCCAGTTGGTCGTGTTCGTCGGACTCGATGACGCGTCTGACTGACTCGGGGATGCCGGGGCCATCGTCCGCGATATCGACGGCGGTCATCCCGGCTGGTGCATCAGTCTCCGAGACGCTGATCGAAACCTGGGGTGTATCGCTGTCGGCGTGGATGACTGCGTTCGTGAGGAGTTCCTTGAGTGCCGCCGGAAACATGTGATTCGCTCTGACTGTGGCCTTTCCAGGAATGTCCGTCGTCAGATTCACCCCGTCCGTGATCGCCTCGCTGTCTTCGACGACAGCCGGAACGATCTCCGTGAGGTCGTAGGTCTCGACGGTGTCCCGTTCGTTCAACCGTCTGATCTGGCCGGCACGTTGAATGTAGTCGATGATCGCCTGAGTTTTCCGGAGGATCGTCTTGCATGGCTTGGATTGATCGTCGTCATCACGCTGTGATTCGACGACGTACTCGGCGTGCCCTTCGATCACGTTGAGGTCGTTTCGAAGGTTGTGACGCAACACCCGATGGAGAACGTGCAATTCCTCGTTTCGGCGTTCGAGCCGGCGATTGGTCCGTTCGAGCTGGCGGCGACTGGCCACGCTGATCGCGTATATGAACCCGGCAGTGACCAGAACCTCGACTGCACCTTTGAGTGCCTGGACCTGACTGCGAAGGGGCTCGGCGAAGATTCTGGCGAACACGACATCCGAGATGTACAGCCCGACGAATCCAAAGAACAGATACACGATGGCGATACGCCCGGGTGTCAGCTCCCACTGGGACAGCGAGGCCCTGAAGTTCCCGACGAGCCCTGGTTCGGGCCACGCTTCACTTGATCGCGATGCAAACCAGTCCATACATGGTAATATTACCAGAAACCTAAGAAGACTAGGGGCATACCCAGTAGATTACCGGGTTTCGGACCCAAATCACCGGATCATGCCCGCTTCAGTGCTCATCTCAATCAAATCATATAACACGGGCTACTGGATCACGCTGGATGACTTCCTACCCACTGGTTGCGGACCCACAAATTGAGGGTATTCCGGGTCCAAACAGGGGTGATGCTCGGGATACTCCGCCGCGTTGGGTACGGATGGATCGCCCTGCAGGGGCTGCTCGCCGCCCTCCTGCCGAAACAACTGGTCCGGCTTTCGACGCGACTCTCACTCTGTGGCTTCGAAAACACCGGGGAACTCGAGCCCAAAGCGTGGTATCTCGATGCGGTGCGAGCGGCCGGCGTTGGACTCCTCGCCGCGGGAATCACGGGTCTGCTGCTCGAACGTGACGAGGACGGCACTGACGAGCCGGCGGTCGATATCGACGCACCCCCCGAATCCGAGGAAGCCTGAGCGGATCGCCTCCCTTCCCCATTTTCGCTGGCCCGATAGCAGGCCGCCGTGCCATCGTTGCCCATCGACGCGGCTGGTGGAACGCTATCGAACATGTTCGGCAAATGTGGCAGGATGCGAGCGGTCCAACGGGCACGTATGCGAACCCTCACGCAGGACGTAGATACTGAAAAGGGGCCGCCGGTCGCGATAACGCTGCATCACGTGGCCCTTGCGGTGCTGGTCGCACTCGCCGGGCAGATACTCGCTGCGGCGACCGTCGATACCCCGATCGGACTCTCGGGGATCGCTCACACCCATCTGTTTCTCGCCGGTTTCGTCGGTGTGACCATCATGGGAGCGATGACCCAGTTCGTCCCCGTCTGGTCCGGCGTTGGACTGTACTCCCAGCGGTTGAGTGCGGTCGAAGCCTGGCTGGTCGTTGCGGGCCTCGCCGGTTTCGTCGCCTCGATGCTTACCGCCGAACTGGCAATGTTGCACGTCGCCGGGACGCTGCTGGTCGCCGGGATCTGGGTGTTCGTCTACAACATCGGGCGGACGCTCTGGCGTGCGCGACCACTCGACACAACGGAGTGGCACTTCGTCATCGCGCTGCTGGCGTTTTTCCTCCTGACTATCCTGGGATATCTCCTCTCGCTTGATTATACCCAACCGCTGTTTATCGGTCTCGCGATCAGCCGGACAGGCGTTGCGAGCGCCCACGTGACCGTCGCTGTCTTCGGGGCTTTTCTGACCACGGTGATCGGTGCGCTCTATCAGCTTGGCGAAATGTTCACGCAGGCTGACGACGACCGCCTCGACAGGCTCGTCCAGCGCGGCGAACTCGTCGCGTACCCGTTCGGCGTCGGGGCCCTGGCTCTCGGGCGCTTGCTCGGACACCCTCTCCTCGCCCGAATCGGTGTCGTCTTCGTGACTGGATCGATCGCCATCGTTGGACTCTATCTGGGCCGGAAGCTATTTCGATCCCGGACCGAGATTTCGACCGTCCTCGTACGGTACGCGGTCGTCGCATTCGCCATGGTTATCTGGGCGGGCCTGACACTCCCGGCCTGGCTGGCCGAACCGACCAACCGCCTGACAGTGCTCGGTACGCCGGCGAGTGAGCCCGTCCTGCTGGTCGGCGTGCTCGGGTTCGTCGTGATCGGGACGCTGTATCACATTGTGCCCTTCCTCGTCTGGCTGGAAACCTACAGCGACCGCATCGGCTACGAGCCCGTCCCGATGGTCGAAGACCTCTACGACAGTCGGCTCGCGAACGCAGACTTTCTCGTCCTCCTGGCTGGCGTGCTCATTCAGGCCGTCGGTGGGGCCATGGACGTCGGTTCCACGATCGAACTTGCAGGTGTCGTTGCCATCGGGGCTGGGTTTGCCATCGTCGCGGTCAACCTCGGGTTGACCGTCCACCACCACGGACCACACTCGCCTGGCAGGGTATTGTTCCCGTCACTGTCGGCTTCGCCTGCTGAGGACACCTGAAGGCAACTGGCGTCTGTTCGCGATCCCGGCTACGGACCCGAACAGGTTCGGCACAACCTCCGGGGTGCCCGGAGACATACGTGAAACCATGAAGCGACTCGGTGCAAGCAGCGACACGTTCGACGAGGAAGGGTCGTTTGTCCCCGAGAATGTACCTGAACCGGACGCATTTCTCGACGGGCACGATGTCCTGACGGGCGAAGATCACGTCGACTTTCACGCGACAACCTGGGACGTCTTCGAGGAACGCGGCGTCTACGACATGACCTTCGGCTACAACCTGGCGAAGCTGAATCTCGATACGCGTCATCCAGGTGCCGGTTTTCGCTACGCCGAGGACACCGACGAAGATGGCGTCCTCAGGGCGGAGTTCACGCCGACGACGGAGTTCTGTCCGGCCGGCAATTCCCTGGCGATCGGCGCGTTCCGGGCCTGGAACGGACTTGCCGAGCACCACGACTACAATCTCGTTCGGGTCCGCGTCGCCGAGATGCATAACGAGAGCGAGTCGCTGAACGACGACCTCCAGCGTCTTGAAGATATCTTCGAGGAGACTGGCGAAGTTCCAGGTCCCGATGCCCTCACGGAGGGATCGCCATGAACGCCGGGGATCCGGTGGCGGCGAGTGAGGCCCCGGACGGTCGCTCAAGCGTCGAATTGGACGTTCGGAACCTCGGCCCGCCCAAGCCGTTGCAGAAAACGCTGGAAGCGACAGCCGACCTCGCCGAGGACGAAGTACTGGTCCAGTACAACGATCGCACGCCACAGCACCTCTATCCGAAACTCGACGATCGCGGCCTGTCCCACGACACCGTCGAGACCGACGACGCGACTGTCACGGTCATCTGGCGGGAGGGCTAGGGCTGGTCGTCGGTGTCTGCTCGAAAAGGTAGCGTCCTCACTCGCCCCAGTCTTCTTCGAGTTCCGGGGCGGGTTCGAGCGTCGCGGGATCATCCGCGACGACTTCGAGTTCCGCGCCACAGGTGGCACAGTCGACGATCTCTCCGACTTCGACGTCGTCGTGCAGGGAAACCTCGGCCCCGCATTCCGGGCAGTCTGTCATACGGGTGAATCGACGCTCGCGGGTGACTTGAAGGGATTGATTCGCGTCTGGGACACTCAGACAGTCAGCGCCGATCAGTTGTCGGGTACGTTTCCAGTGGATTCGCCGCCATCGGTCGCCGCATGGCTGGCATCTTCACTACCTTTCTCAGTGGCGGGCTGGTCGTCTGCCCGTTCCGATCCCGGTGCATCGTTTTCGTACTCGTATGGGGCTCGATCACCTTTGCTCCCCTCGTAGGCCGGGTTCCGTACCCACTGGCCGTTGTCGTCTTCAATCAGGTACTCGCCGTAGTACGGGACTCGTTCGGCGACGGTATCTCTGAGCGCTGCTTCGATGGCTTCCCGGGAACAGTCGCCAAGTGATCGAAGGTCGTCGTTGCGGTTGAGACAGCCTTTCAGATAGCCGTCGTGGGTGACCCTGACCCGGTGGCAGTTCTCACAGAAGTCCGTGTTGCCCACGGGATCGACCACTTCGACGAGGCCGCCATCGCCGTCATCAGGAGTCCCGTCGATCCAGTAGCGCGTCCGGTCGTGCATCTCACGGGCGGTGACTTCAGTGGCCTGCACGGCCAGCCAGTCGTGGACGCGGTCGATGTCGATCGCCCACCCGGGCCGGCCGGCGAGTTCGGGCATGTACTCGATGAGTTGCAGGCGCAGGCCGTCGCCGTCGGCGACATGCTCGACCATCTCCGGGACGTAGCCGGCAGTGTGCTCGAAGACGACCATGTTGAGTTTGACTGGCGCGAGGCCGGCGTCGAGGGCGGCCTCGACGCCCGAGAGTACCTGATCGTAGGCCCCCGACTGCGTGAGCGTCGCGAAGTCCTCCGGATCGAGGGCGTCTTGTGAGACGTTGACGCGTTCGAGACCGGCATCCGCGAGTGCCTGGGCTCGGTCGGGCAGGAACGTGCCGTTGGTCGTCAGCGAGACCTCCAGATCGTCTGGCGTCCGGCGGATGATCTCCCCCAGATCGGCCCGGAGCATCGGCTCGCCGCCGGTGAACTTCACGGCCTCGACACCGTGGTCGGCGGCGACCTCGATGACGCGGACGACTTCATCGGTCGAAAGCTCCTCCTCGCTCGGCGCCATCGGCCCGCGCGTGTCGCCCAGCCCCTCGTTGTGACAGTACACGCAATCGAAATTGCACCGGTCGGTCAGCGACACTCGCAGACCGGTGAGTTCACGACCGAAGTCGTCTTCCAGCATCTACCATCACAAGGTGACCCGGCTTCAAATAGGCCACGCCGAAGACGTTCCACCGATCAAGTCGAACTGCCGGCCCGCGGCTTCAAATACCGGAACAGAACCACTCTCGAAATATACATGCGTACGGATCCAACCAGCGACCAGCGGAGGGAGTGCCGGTGAGCCACCGCGCTCTTGTCGTGATCCCCACCGAGGATGGGTGGTGGCGTGGGGAGACGACCTGGCAGGATGGACGCACCAAACCAATTGACGGCTGGCGGCCGCCCCGAAAACCCCCATCTGCGGCTGACTCGCTTCGGGATGTCGTCGAGTCGCTCGATTTCGCCCGGTTTGACGGCATGTACCGTCGCGCTGGTGGCGAGTGGACGGCGTTTGTGATGTGTTGGCTGGCCGTTGAGCACTATTTGGGAGAGCCAGTCCCGGATCCGCGCGGCGACGGTGCGGCCGTTGCGGTCCACTCGGCACGGGATGGGCCAGCGCTACGAACCTGGCTCCGGGGGGCGAAAGCGACCGTCGCCGACGCCGTCCGAACCAACGGACTGTCGATCGCGGCGGGACGACGACGGTTGCTGGCGGGACTTCGTCACCGAGCGGGGAATCGTGAGCTGGTCGTCGGAGATCCTCCCGGATGTGATCGCGACACGCGACGCTTTTGTGACCGGCCCGGTTACCAAAATCCGTGACCGATACGGGTGACGATCACGGGCCAACGTTCGAGCGGACTCCCGAGCTGGCAGTCGATCCGCCGGCCGAGACTGCCCGCGAACGAATCGCCGGAGCTGTCGATCGGGGCGACATGGTGACGGTCTTCGGTCGCTGTCGCGTCGAGTACGACGGCCGTGCGAAAAGCACACTCGGTCCCGGCGATCGACTGCTCGTGCTCAAACCCGACGGGACTGCACTGGTCCACACCGAGGAAGGCCACCAGCCGGTCAACTGGCAGCCACCGGGCTCGACGCACGAAGTGGGGCTTGACGACGCCCAGCTTCACATCGAAAGCCGCCGGACAGGTCCGGAAGAATATCTCGAAGTCACGTTCGAGTCGATCGAATACGTCACGACTGTCGACGTGACTGATCCGGAGGACCTCTCGCTGTCCGGCACGGAGGAAGACCTCCGCGAGCGGGTTCTGGAGTCGCCCGGGTTGATCGAGCCTGATTTCGAACCGCTGGCGACCGAGCGATCGACACCCGCCGGCGCAATTGACATCTACGGCGAGGACAGCGAGAACCGTGCGGTCGTGGTCGAACTCAAACGCCGGCGGGTCGGGCCGGACGCCGTCGGCCAGCTCGATCGCTACGTCGACGCGCTGGCCCGAGATCTCCACGCTGACCGGGAGATACGTGGCATCCTCGTCGCGCCCTCGGCGACGGACCGAGCGCAGGAACTCCTGGCCGAAAAGCACCTGGAGTTCGTTGCACTGGAGCCGATGCCGGGCGAGGAGTGACTGACCGTGTTCGATCGGCCGTGTCGAGGCCCCAGTCCTTTATCCGCTCGCCACCGTAGCGCTGTTCGTGACATCGAAGGTTTGTATCGTCGGAGCCGGCATCGCCGGGGCAGGAGCAGCGTACGCGCTGGACGAGGCAGCCGAGGTGACGGTCTTCGAGGCGGAGGACATCGGTGGGCGGATGGTCTCGGCCCACCGGGAGGACTGTGTCTACGATTACGGTGCCAACTACGTCGATCCACCGAACGACCGCGTCGAAGAGCGCTTCCGTTCGGTCGTCGGTGACAGACTCGCCGAGACGACCGGGGACGTCTGGGTGTTCGACGAATCCGGTGAAGTCGAGGAGGGCCGGCCGAATCAGGGGGTCAAACTGTCCGGGCGTGACGGCATCGACGAAATCGTCCGTGCGTTCCTCGATGCCAGCGACGCGACGGTTCAGGAGCAGACAGCTGTCAACCGGCTCGCCCGTACGGCGGACGGCTGGACGGTTATCGCCGACGGCGAACGGCTGGCGTCCGATGCGGTCGTCGTGACGCCGCCGACCGGGGATCTCCTCGCCAGCGCGGACTGGGAAGCCGACTTTCGAGAAACGCTGGTGGCCGCCCGGCAGCGACAGTCCTATCGAACGATCGATTCGGTCGCGCTGCACTATCCCTTCGAAATTGACGTCCCTTATTACGCCCTGGTCAACACCGACAAGGAACACGCCGTCGGGTGGCTCTCCAGGGAGTCGTGCAAACCTGGCCACGTCCCCGATGGCGAGGAGATCCTGATCGTCCAGTTGAGTCCAGCCTGGGCAGCCGGACGTCCTGACGCGACGCCGGCGGAAGCGGCCGACGCCGCGAGCACTCACGCCGCGACGCTGCTGGCCGACGACCGACTGGCCGAGCCGGACTGGTGGGATCATGAACGATTCAGATACGCTTTGCCCGGGGACCGGGTCAATCCGGCACTGTTCGAACAGGCACTCCAACACGATCTCGGACTCGCCGGCGACTGGCTCGCCGGGACGGGCCGAACCCACGCGGCGCTTGAAACGGGACTTGAGGCGGGCCGACGACTCTCGACTCGGCTTTGAGATCCGTGGGGAAGACTTATGGCACATACGACGGACGCACGATCATGTCACTTGATTCGACCGCCAGCGACGCGGATCCGATCACCGACTACATCGAAGAGGGTGCACGGATCGCCGCCATTCTGATCGTCTGGGGCATCATCGCCGTCGCAGTCGGCTGGTTGTTCGAAGATGTCGTCGCGGTCACCCGCCCCGGCGTCTTCGGGTTGAATCTCGGGGCGATCTTCTGGCTGACGGGCATGCTCAACGCCCTGTTGTACGTGTGTTTCCGGACTGTCGATCACTACCGTCACTGAGGAATCAGTCGGCGGGAGTCACGCCGGATCCGCAGCGACCGGCATTTCGAACAGCGTAACCTCACAGTCCTCACAGGAGACGGTTGCGACCTCATAATCGTTACAGCAGGAGGTCACGACGTCCGTGTCGAAGGACGCGTGTCCCCCACAGTCAGGACAGAATTCGAGATACAGCCGGACGCTGCCGGCAAATTTGCTTCGTTCGGCAGCCGACCGATCCGACCAGTCGTCATCCCGCTGTTCGAAGACGTGACAGGCTGCGAGGTCGGCGACCATCGCGGGATGTGATACCCACTGCGCGAGCAACCGACCGTCGTGTCGCACGTGAACGGCCTGTTCAGTTTCGTCGATCTGAATCTCCCCATCCACGTCGAAGACATCCGCGATAACCGTATCGAGTGCCTCCTCGTCGAGTTCTTTGATTGCAGATCGCCAGTCGCGCCGAAACGACGGCTGGAGCTTGAAGTCCTCGCCGTCGCCCGCAAACTCCAAACAGTCGATGTCGAGCAAGACCCGCTCGACATCCAGCTGTTGGTCCGCCTCGGACTCGTCCGAAGTGCGCTTCTCTGAGAGAGTCTCCCACGTCTCGGCACACCCGCCGCCGTCGACCGACTCGCTGATCTCTTGTTGATGTTGCTCGTATCCGCGATCGTCGTTCTCCAGATCGCCTGTCATGTTTGATAGTATCATACGGATATCTTTTTAAAACTACTGGTCGGCCGCCGCCGTTCCCCGGGCGAGCCGATCAGTGTTCGTGATCGGCCGGCTCGCCCGCGTGATCGTGTTTGTGCGCCCGATCATTGTCGACACCGTCGGCCCCGGACTCACCGCTACCGACAACGACGACTTTGACCTGCTTGACGCCGCCGATCGCTCGCAGGCGGTTGGCCAGTTCGTCGATCTGGCCGGCGGTCCCATCCACGACCAGCGTCTCCATGCAGCGGTCCTCCGAGAGGTGGATGTGCTGGACCGAGGTGACGACGTCGGCGTACTCGTGTTGGATCGTCTGGAGGCGGCCGGCCACGTCGCTGTCGTGGTCGTGCTCGTGGGCGATGACGATCGTCCCGTAGTGGCGCGTCTCGTCGCCGCGTTCCCACTCGTAGGTCGTGAAGAAGTCCCGCAGCGCGTCCCGGACGGCCTCCGATCGGCTCGCGTAGTCCCACTCGGCGACGATGCCGTCGAGGCGGTCGGTCATCTCGGGCGGCAACGTCAGACTCACCCTGTCGAGGTCGTCGGCCATACACCCGATTGACCGGCCGGTCATATCAGCCTTGCAGCTTCCGTTCCCAGTATTACTCAAACTCCGAAACGTATTATTACCTGGCGTGACCTACCACCGGCTATCGATGCACATCGCCGACGGATACCTCGACCTCTGGATCGCCGCCGGGGCGGCCCTGCTGTCGGTCCTTGTCCTGGCGTGGGCCGCGCGGCGCTCGGCGGGCGACCTCGACGGCCCCCACGCACCGTTGCTGGGCGTCACGGCGGCCGCGATCTTCGCCGCACAGATGCTGAACCTTCCCATCCCCGGCGGGACGAGCGTCCACTTCGTCGGCGGGGCCTTCGCTGCCATTCTGCTTGGCCCCCATCTCGCGGCGCTGGCGATGACCAGCGTCTTCGCGATCCAGGCGCTGGTGTTCGGCGACGGCGGCCTGCTCGTCATGGGTGGCAACGTCCTCGCGATGGCGATCGTGCAGGTCTACGTCGGCTACGCCGTCTACCGGGCGCTGGCCCCCTATCACGAGCGCGGGGCCGTCTTCGCCGCCGGCTGGGTCGGCATCTCGGCGGCCGCCCTCGTCGCGGCGGTCATGCTCGGCGTTTCGGAGGCCTTCGCCTACGAACTGACGACCGTGCTGGCGATCGTCGGCGGCTGGCACGTCCTCCTGGGGATCGCCGAGGGCGCGATCACGCTGCTGGCCTACGAGTTCGTCGCCGAGGCCCGCCCCGACCTGCTCGCCGAGCGGACGCCAACGATCGACCGGCGTCGACTCCTCCGTCGCGGGGCCGGCGTCGTCGGTGGCCTGGTGGTCCTTTCGCCGCTGTTCGCCTGGGCGGCCGGCCAGGTCGGCTACACTGAACCGCTGGAACACGCCGCGAGCGCGACCGGCGCGACTGCTCACGTCGTCTCGACGCTGCCCGCCCTGCTCCCGGACTACGGGCTCGCGGGCGTCGATCCCTTCGTCGGGACGCTCGTCTCGGGGGTCGTCGGCGCGGCGCTCGTCCTCGTGATCGGCTGGCTCGCCGGCCGCCCGCTGACCGCCCAACGTGACCCGCGCTGACCCCGTCAGCCGATCGGCGGGCACGCTGACCGATCGGACACGAGGTCTCCTGGCCGACGAGCGCGTCGCCGATCGACGGGGCTGGCTCCAGGCCGTCCATCCCGTGGTGAAACTGCTCGGCGTCCTGGCGCTGCTGGTCATCACCGTCACGTTCGACCGGCCGGGGCCACCCGCCGCGATGCTCGCAATGACTGTCCTCGCGGCAGTCCTTTCCCGGGTCCCGCTGGGCACCCACGCGCTCCGGATGTGCGTGCCGATGGCCGTCTCGCTGCTGATCGTCGCGCCACAGGCCGTCCTCCTTCCGGGCGCAACACTCGCCGGGCCGGTCACCGTTCCGGGTTCGACGTACGTGGCGACGTTCACCCTCCGCGTCGGCGCGAGCGTCTCGCTGCTCGGGCTGTTGCTCTCGACGACGCGGTTCGCCGCGCTGGTGGGTGCCCTGCGGACGCTCCGCGTTCCCCGAACGGTCGTCACGCTGCTGGCGATCACCTACCGGTACCTGCTGGTCGTTTTCGAGGAACTCTCCCGGCTCGTGCTCGCCAGGCGGAGTCGTCGGGTTCGGCCCGCGACGCTGCGGGAGTCCTGGCGTGAAGCCGGCTCGCTGCTGGGAACCTTCCTCTTGCGTGCGCTGGATCGCGGCGAGCGCGTCGGGCGGGCGGCCCGTTCGCGGGGCGGGACGGCGGGCCGGGCGTACGCCCGACAGCACGCGATCGGCCTGCCCGACGCCGCCTTCGCGTTCGTCGTCTTCGCGACGGTCGCCGCGGGGGTGTTACTGGCGTGACCGCCCTCGACGCTCGTGACCTCACCTTCGCGTACCCCGACGGGACGACCGCTCTGGAGGGGATCGACCTGACGATCGAGGCGGGCGAGCGCGTGGTGATCCTCGGTCCCAACGGCGCGGGCAAGAGCACGCTGCTCGCGCTGCTGGCGGGCCTCCGGGAGCCGGCGGGCGGCGACATCTCATACTTCGGGACGGACGAGCCGGCCGACGAACTCCGGGATCGGATCGCCCACTGCCCGCAGACGCCGGCCGATTACCTCTTCAACGCGACCGTCCGCGAGGATCTGGAGTACGGGCCGGCACAACTGGGAATCGACCGCCGTGAAGCCGACGAGCGCGTCGACGCACTCGCGGCCGAGTTCGACCTCGACGGCCTGCTGGAGAAACCACCGTTCCGGCTCAGCGGCGGCGAGCAACGTCGGGCCGCGCTGGCGGCCGCCCTCGCCGTCGAACCCGACCTCCTACTGCTCGACGAACCGGTTGCCGACGTGGACGCCGACCACCAGGAGACGATTCTCGACGCACTCGACCGTCGCAACGAGGCGGGAACCACGATCGTCGTCTCGACGCCTGATGCCGACCTGGTGCCACGGATTGCCGACCGCGTCGTGTTGCTGGATCGCACGGGATCGATCGTCCGCGATGGCCAGGTCCGGGAGGTGCTGACCGACCACGAGTCTCTGTCGGCGGTCGGCGTCTCGCCGCCGCGCGTCACGGAAGCGTTCGTCCGTGCCGGGTTCCCTGACCCACCGCTCACTGTCGAGGAGGCAGTCGACCGATTGACCCAAGTGACCGACGACGTCGACGGGTGAGTACTCCGGACCGTCCGTTCGGGCACCCGGGAAGATGTGAATCGCATGAATTGAGTCGGTAAGAGAAAGTTACTTGCGATGTTATGAATGAGTTACTATCGTATGTCCGAATTGGTCTCCCGCCGCCGCCTCCTCTCGACGTGTGGAGCGCTCGGAATCGGATCGTTAGCCGGCTGTTCGGGCTTGCTCGGAAGCGAGGAGTCCAACGGCTCGTGGCCGATGACCGGATACGGACCCGGAAATACCGCGTTCAATCCCTCGGCATCGGGACCGAAAGACTCCCTTTCGGAGGCCTGGAGCGTCTCAGCCGGGGACCTCAGAAGTGACGCCGGTGTCGAGCAACACCTAACGCCGCACGTGTCCCCGCCGGTCGTCGCTGACGGATCGATCTTCGTCGCGTCCTGGGAGGGAATTAGCGGTCGCGAATTCAGCACGGCGTGTCACCTCCACAAGATAGCGGATGACGGTGAGATCGCGTGGTCGAGTGACCCACTCACGTCCACGGTCATTGTGGCTGAGCGGCCAGTGTCTCTCGCCGTCGTCTCCGGGACGGTGTATGTCGTCGCTCCCGACGCCGATCACGAGACTGGACTGTGGGCGCTTGATGCTGAGTCCGGCGACATACTGTGGGAACACGAGAAGTATGCGCTGGGCGATCCGATCGTCCGCGACGGAGAAGTGATCGTGCAAGGGAACACAGACATCGGGACGGTCTACGCCACCTCGACAGACGGGTCTCACGCCTGGACGTTCTCGGCGACGACTGCGGACGGCGACGTCGTTCCTGCCGACGGTACCGGGGCCGCTGACGGAGAGCGGACGTACGTCCCGATGTACGGCGGCGGCATCGTCGCCGTCGATGGCTCGGGCGAACGTGACTGGTACACCGACGAGTTCCTCACGGATCAGTCCGACGAGAGAGCCGCGCTGAGGAGCATCGTCGCGGGCGATTCGATCTACGCTTCCGTCGGTATGATAACCGTTTCCGACGGGAAGCTCGTGGCGCTCGACCCGACGGATGGATCCGTTCGCTGGGAGTTCAAACCCGACTTCGACGCCGAACGTCGCCAGACTGCCCTCGAGAACGTTCCCGCAGGCTACAACCCCGGGGGATTGCATCTCGGCGTCTACGGCAAACCTGCGCTGGCCGACGGGACAGTTTACATGTTCGGATATGAACTCACGGAGTCAGATCTCGGCGAATGGTGGCACAAAGACACGCCCGAGTACATGGTTCCGAAATTCTACGCGCTCTCGGCTGACAGCGGTGACGTGGAGTGGACGGTTCCGCTCGACGGCCTGTACCCGGGTATGTTCCCGATCGTCGCCGACGGAACGATATATCTCTCCGTCGCTGGTGAGGAGGAGGGTCAGTTATTGGCGATCGACGCCGATTCCGGGGACATTATCGATCGAATGTCGGGGTATCCGTCGGTTGTAACCGGCGTTGCGGTTGCCGGCGAGCGGCTGTACGTCAGCGAATTCTCCGGGGACCTGCTCGCCATCGGCCCGACGTGAACGGCTGGCAGGGGGATCGCCGACCCGTTCGAGGAACCGGTAGCCGACCCGGCGTTATGCTTCGAGGACAGTTGCCTCGTCTAGATTCCAGTCGGTGAGATAGGACCGTTCGGCTTCGACGAGATCGGCGAAGAGGTCCCGGGCGTCCTGGGGCGCCAGCGTCACGAGTGGATCGTTCAGGAACGCCTGATACGCCAGGTCGAAGTCGCCAGTGAATCCGGCCTCGATCAGCGTCTCCTGATTGCTCACGTGCGTCCTGACCATGCTCCGGGCCTGCTCCGGCAGGTCGCCGGCGGCGTGCGGGACGATGTCGTCGCCCGTCACCAGCGCGTTGGTCTCGACGATCGCACCCTCGCGAACCCCGGAAAGTTGCCCACGATTGGGCAAATTGACGTTCGTGACCAGTTCCTCGCCGCCGAGCAGTGCCGTCATGAGCTCGACCATCTTTTCGCCGGTGTCGGTGAACGCGAACTCCTCGGTGCCTTCCAGATAGCGCTCGCGCTGGCGCTCGTTCTCCGGCCAGTGCTCGATCCGGTGGTCGCTCGGCGTGAGGCGGATGCCCCACCGCTGGACGTCTTTCGGATCGTCGAGGTTCAGGTACCACGGGACGAACTCCGCGAGGTGGCGATCACCTGCTGCGGGGAAGATCCCGAAGCGGCGGTAGAGGTCCAGCGCGATCCGGTCGTTGTTGACGTAGAACGTCTCGTCGTCGAGGTCGCCGGGTTCGAACCCACCGGGGAGTGGTTGTTGGGCCTTGAGTTCGATGTCGATCACGTCGAAGACGTCCTCGCCCCGGAAGCGCACGTCGTCGATCCAGGTGAAGTGGTTGATGCCCTTGACGTTCACCCGAAGGTCGTCGCCGCTGATTGACTGGCCGTTCCCGATGTCGCGGTGCTTCTCGACGTACTCCGCGAGGTCGTCCTTGACGTGGAGCACCTCGTGACAGAGCCCGACGGCCTGTATATCGGGGAATTCCTCGTAGAGCGTCCGGGTACAGACCGTCATCGGGTTGGTGTAGTTGAGTACCCAGGCGTCGGGGCAGTGTTCGCGGATCGCGGCCGCGATCTCGCGATACTGGGGGATGGCCCGCATCGCCCGAAAGGTTCCGCCCGGGCCGACCGTGTCGCCGACGGACTGGTAGATGCCGTACTCGGCGGGGATGTCGAGGTCGTGGGCGAACGTCTCGGCCGGCGGGTCCTGCGTCGAGAGGACAACGACGTCCGCGCCGTCGAGCGCGTCGACGAGGGACGGGACGGCCCGGTAGTCCCACTCGGCGATCGCTTCCTCGCGATCCTGGATCAGCTCGCCGAGGCGGGCGTTCTGTTCGGCGCTCTCCTGGTCGACGTCGTAGAGGCGAACCTCGCCCTCGAGAGTGTGCTGTCTGGCGAGGTCGGTCATCATCTTGCTCGCCCAGTCGCGAGAACCGCCGCCGACGAACCCGATCGACACGTCCTCGAACCGGCCGTCTTCCTCGTGGGACTCACGCATAGCAAGGACCAGGAAAGCAGAGCCCAGGAAAGTACTGGTTCCGGCTTCTCGGAGAGAGAACGGTCTGGCGGGTAGTCGATCAGAATCCGAACAGTTCCTTCGGCCGGTCGTACGCCATCCGTTCGACGAGATCGCGGGCCTCCGGCTTGGGAACCTGCCCGCGTTCGACCATGTCGCCGACGGCGTTGGCGAGACTCCGGCGGAACATCTCGAAGCGCGAGCCATACGAGACGAGCTTTCGGGAATCGCTGACCATCCCCGCATAGTTCGAGAGCAGATCGACCGTCCCGATGTACTGCAACTGCTGTTCCATCCCGAACGGGCTGTCATTGAACCACCAGGCGGCACCGAGGCTGACGTTCGGGAACGCCCGTGCTATCGTCGCCGTCGTCGGGTAGTGCGTCGGGTCGACGGTGTAGAGGACGATATCGATCTCTCCGTCGAAGGTATTGAGGAAGTATTCTAGCGCATCGACGAGTTCGATGTCCTGTGTGGAGATGTCGCCGCCGGTGTCGGGACCCAACTCCTCGTAGAGGTCCCGACGGTAGTCCCGGACAGCCCCGATATGGAGCTGGGTTACCCAGTCGGTCTCGCGGTTCCACTCGCCGATCTGCTCGAGCATGAACGCCTCGAAGTCCCGGATTTCGTCGGGATCGAGGTTCGCGCCGGCGATTGCTCGCTTGTAGATCCGCGCGGCGCGCTCCTCGCTGACAGGTTTCGAGATCGGCTGCTTGATTCCCAGATCACTTGCGACGCAACCGTGGTCGTCGAAGTGGTCGTGGCTGTCTTCCATTGCGGCGAGGAACCCATCGAGAGTCGTCGTCTCGATCCCGCGCGCTTCTTCGAGTTCGTCGACGAAATCCCGCCAGCCGTCGTCGGCGATCTTGATCGCCCGGTCGGGCCGCCAGGTCGGCTTGACCGCGATCCCGTCGAGTTCCTCGGCCGCACGCTCGTGATACGTGAGATCGTCCGTGGGATCGTCGGTCGAGCACATGACCTCGACGTTCATGTCCTCGAGGAGTGCCTGGGGCTTGTACTCGGGCTGATCGAGGAGGTCTTTCGTCTTTGTCCAGATCTCCTCGGCTGTCTCGGGTGAGATCCGCTTTTCGATGCCGAATCGGCGCTTGAGGTCGAGATGGACCCACTCGTAGGTCGGATTGCCGACCAATTCGGGGAAGATCTCCGCGAGGGCGAGCCACTTCTCCTTGTTCGAGGCGTCGCCGGTGATCCTCTCCTCGGGGACGCCGCGCTTGCGCATGAGTTCCCAGACGTAGTGATCGGTCGCACCCTGGACTTCCCAGATGTCCGACCAGCCGTCGTTTGCGACGACTTCCTGCAGGTCCACGTGACTGTGCGGGTCCAGGATCGGTGCGTCGCCGATCACCTCGTACAGTTCGACGGCCGTCTCCGTCTCGAGGAGGTACTCCTCGTCGATGAACGCCATGGCAGGGCCTTCGGCGAAGGGCCGAATCAATCTTGTCCCACGACGTTCCCGACCACAGATCAACGCTTATCCTTCCCACCGGAGAACGGGTCGCCATGGCGACGGACGAGCTACAGGCGACGTTACCGCCGGCCGTAACTGTCTACGAACGATCGGTCTACAGCGAGGGGGACTCGACGTTCGCACTGGTCAATGACGACGAGGGAAAACGTCAGCTCTACATCGAGGGGCCGGCGACTGCGGACTTCGAGGACGGCACGGCACAGGCCGACGGCCAGGTCTTTCCGCTGACCTACGGGAACGCGATGGCGCTGGCCGAGGTCTTCCCGTGGCTCGAACCGACAACCGCCGGTCGGCAGTCGGCCTTTGGCTTCGGCGACCGGATCGGTCTGGCGACGCCGGGTCACGTTCGGGCTGTCCGCGATTCCGATCTCGTCCCGGTGTTCGCCCAGCAGTCGATCCGGGAGATGGACCGGACGGGGCGCTCGCCCGCGGACGTTCTCACCACCGCGATCTTCGGCGTCTTCGAAGAGGGCTACGAGGGCGGGTTCGTCGCCGACGCCGACCACCTCATGGCCCGCGAGGACGTCGAACGCACGGCCGGGGTCGACTTCACGATGTTCACCTGCGACCCCAGCGAGCACGTCGTCGCCGACGCCGACCACATGGACGACGACGCCATCGAAGCTGGCTTCTCCGACCTCGACGACAGCGAGGCGATCCTCGATCGCTACGCCGGGGAGACCTTCGAGGCCGAAATCGACGGGTACACCTGGTCGGACTCCTTCTCGGAGATCGAACTCAAGCGGGCGGCAGTGAAGTATTACGCGGCAATCGAGTTCGCCGAGAAGCTCTATGGCTGGGTCGATTCGGCGGTCGAGGGCGGCTTCGACTTCGAGGTCTCCGTCGACGAGACCGAAACGCCGACGACTCACCTCGAACACGCCCTCATCGCTAGCGAACTCGACCGCCGCGGCGTCGAGGCGACCAGCCTCGCCCCGCGGTTCGTCGGCTCCCTGGAGAAGGGCATCGACTACGTCGGCGACCTCAACGAGTTCGAAGCGGATCTCAAGGGCCACGTCGCCATCGCCGAGACCTACGGCCCCTACCGCCTGTCGCTGCATTCGGGGTCAGACAAATTCAGCATCTACCCATTCTTCGAGGAGTACGCCAGCGACTACCAGCACGTCAAGACCGCCGGGACGAGCTATCTCGAGGCGATCCGCGTCGTCGCCGAGAACGATCCCGATCTCTATCGGGAGATTCACGCGTTCGCCCTCGAACGCTTCGACGAGGACAAGGCCACCTACCACGTCAACACGGACCTCTCGAACGTGCCGGACATCGACGACCTGACGGACGACGAATTTCCCAAAATTCTCGATCAGGACGACGGCCGGCAGTTGTTGCACATCACCTACGGCTCGGTGCTGTCAGCCACGGATGAAAACGGGGAGTTCCGGTTCAAGGACGACCTGCTGGGGACACTTCGCGAATACGAGGACGATCACTACGCGTTCCTCGAAGAGCACCTCGGCCACCACGTCGATCTGTTGACCGGCGAGATCGAGGACTAAGAGAGGGGCTGTCCCGCGACCCACAGTGTTTTGCCCGCTGCCATCCTCATCCGCGGCCATGACCACACCGGCGGACGCGACACCGAGCCACCTCCGTGTCGAGTACGAGAAGTCGCCGACGAACGTCGACCCGTCGCGTCCGCCCCGTTTCTCCTGGCGTATCGAGACAGCACGTCGCGGCGCGGCCCAGCGAGCCTACCGCCTCGTCGTGGGTCGTGACTTCGAGGCAGTCGCCGGCGGCGACGGAACGCTGTGGGACTCCGAACGGGTCGACTCGGATCGAGCCACCAACGTCGTCTACGACGGTCCCGACCTCGCAGCCGACAGGACCTACTACTGGTCAGTGAAGGTCTGGACGGACCGCGGCGAGACCGAGTGGGCCGAGCCCGAATCGTTTTCGACGGCTCTCCGTCCGGAAGACTGGTCGGGCGAGTGGATCGCCCACCAGCCCGGCGTCGGCGACACCGACGGCTGGCGTAGCCAGTGGCACCGTCCCGAGGAGGACGCCGCGGAGTGGGTTCAACTCGACCTCGGCGAAAGCCGGCCTGTCGACGAAATCACGCTTCACCCGGCCGATCCGATTTCGGTCGTACGGACGCCCGACGATGTGGCGGTGACGATCCACTGGTCGTCGAACCCACTCGCTGGCTTTGGCTTCCCCGAGACTTATGGCATCGAACTATCCGACGATCCCGACTTCGCCGAGAGTACGGTCGTCGCCGAGCGGAGGATGCCGGACCAGGGCGAGAGTACCACCGACGGGCTGCCTACCGACCTCGCGACGCCGCCCCAGACCCACGACGGGCTCGACGCCGGGGGGCGGTACCTCCGCATCACGGCGACCGACCTCTTCGAGTTCGTCCCCTCGATGCGCCGCGACGCGGCAGACTCCCGCAAGACCGAGGGGGTCCACCCCTGGCAGTGCTTCGCCCTCGCCGGCGTCTCCGTCAGGGATGGGGAGGGGACGGATCTGACCGGCGACGCGTCCGTCCAGGTCTCCTCGTCGGTCGAGACGGCGACCTGGGGCCGCGAGCATCTCCTGAACGGCCACACCGACTCGCGGCTGGCCTCGACGTCGCCACAGGTCCGCCGGGAGTTCGAGCTTGAGAAACCAGTCGAGCGGGCCCGTGCGCACGTCGCCGCTGTCGGGTACGGGGAACTCGCGATCAACGGCGAGAAAGTCGGCGACCGCGTGCTCGACCCGGCCTGGACCGAGTACGAGAAGCGCGTCCTCTACTCGACGGATGACGTCACCGAACAACTGACTGAGGGTGACAACGCCGTCGGGCTGTGGCTCGGTCGCGGCTGGTTCGCCAAACGCGGGGCCTACTGGGTGGCCGACGGATCGCCGCGAGCCAGAGCCGTCCTCACGGTCGAGTTCACGGACGGGACGACCCGCCGGATATCTACCGACGGCGACTGGGCGGCCCGGGAGAGCCCGATCGTCGAAAACGACATCTACGACGGCGAAACCTACGATGCCCGCCGCGAGGCCGACGGCTGGCGACAGCCGGACTTCGACGCGTCCGGGTGGGACGGTGCCGAAGTCGTCGACTCCCCGGGGGGTACGCTCAGACCCGAGCGGATCGAACCGATGGAAGTTGTCGAGACGTTCGACGTCGAGGCGGTCCACGAACACCCGGACGGGCCGATCCTCGACTTCGGCCAGAACCTCACCGGGTGGCTGGAAGTCGAGATAGAGGACCCGGCGGCTGGCGACGAGATCACGCTCCGGCACGCCGAGACGCTGACCGACGACGGCGACCTCGCGACGGTCGACCTCCGGAGCGCCGACGCGACCGACACCTACGTCGCCCGCGGCGCGGAACGCGAGACGTACGAGCCCCGCTTTACCTACCACGGGTTCCGGTACGCCCAGGTCGAGGGATACCCGGGCGAACTCGATCCCGAGGCCGTCACGGCGACGGTCGTCCACACCGCGATGGACCGCCGCGGGGAGTTCGCCTGCTCGAACGACGACCTCAATCAGGTCCAGCACAACGCCGTCTGGGGGCTGGCTGGCAACGCCCACTCGATCCCGGAGGACTGTCCACAGCGCGACGAACGCTTCGGTTGGACCGGTGACGCCCAGATCGCCGCCCGGTCGCTTGCGTTCAACTTCGACGCCGCACGCTTCCACGAGAAGTGGGCGCGCGATCACGACGACGCGGCGAGCGACCTGGGGTACGCGCCGGACGTCATTCCGAACAAGGCCCCGGAGAACCCGGGCGACCCGACGTGGACGATCACCCGCGTCGTGATCCCCTGGCATCGCTACCGCCACGACGGCGACGAGCGCATTCTCGAAGAACAGTTCGAGGGCATGCGCGAACACGTCGAGTACTGGCTGTCGGTGACCGAGAACGATCTGGTTCCGGGCGCGTACGGGAAGTTCGGCGACTGGCTGGCCTTCGAGAACACCAACGGTCGGCGTGGCCTCCCCTACGATCTGTTCACGACGGCGTTCGTTTACCAGATCACGGATATCCTCTCGAAGATCGCCGACGTGCTCGACAATGATGGCGACGCCGCCCGCTATCGCGAGTGGGCTGATCGGCTCCGGACGGCGTTCAACGAGGAGTTCTTCGAACCCGCGGCGGGACGCTATCGGCCCGGGACGCAGGCCTCCTACGCCGTGCCGCTGTTCCTCGGGCTCGTCCCCGAGGACCACGTCGAGACGGTCGCGGCTGGGCTGGCCGAGAAGGTCCGTTCCGACGGCGGGAAGCTCAAGACCGGGTTCCTGGGGACTCGCCCACTCATCCAGACGCTCGCCGAGCACGGCTACGACGACCTGGCCTACGAGGTCGTCAGCCAACCCGAACGGCCGGGGTGGTTGTACATGGCCCGCAACGGCGCGACCACGATGTGGGAGCGCTGGAACTCCGACGAGATCATCGGCTCGGGTATGAACTCGCTGAACCACTCCCCGCTCACACACGTCTCAGAGTACTTCTACGAGGTGCTGGCCGGGATCAAGATCGGCGATCGGCCCGTGACTGACCACGTCACGATCGCCCCCTCGCTCGTCGAGGACCTGAAATGGGTCGAAGCCAGCTACGAGACCCGTAACGGGGAGCTGGCCGTCGACTGGGAGCGGACCGACGGGGGCTATGACCTGTCGGTGAGGGTGCCCTGGAACACGTCGGCGACGATCAGGCTCCCCGACGCGGCCGGCAGGTCCGTGTCCGAATCGGGAGTCGATCTGGCCGTCGAGACGACTCCCACACGCGAGGGTGTCCGATCGATCGACTACGAGGATGACGCGGTTGTCCTGGCTGTCGACGCCGGCGAGTTCGATCTCTCGGTCCGGTAACCGCTCTCGGGTCCGTAGAACGGCGTCCGAAACGTTCAAATCCGCGTGCCGAGCACGGACCGTCGTTGTGGCCCCACCAGACGATCATTCGGAGCGGAAAACCACGGGACGCACTGAACGACGAGTTTCGGAGCTGCTCGACGAGATGACCATCGAGGAGAAAGTCGCTCAGCTGGGTTCGGCCAATCCGTCGCATTTCATCGAGGACGAAACGCTCGATAGGGACGGCGTCGAAGCACAGCTGAGCGACGGGATCGGTCATCTCACCCGCACTGCCGGCGAGGGCGATCTCGATCCGAAACGGGCCGCGCTACTCACGAACCAACTCCAGGAGTACCTCATCGAGGAAACGCGGCTCGGTATTCCGGCGATTCCACACGAGGAATGCCTGAGCGGCTACATGGGTCCCCAGGGAACTGTCTTCCCGCAGATGATCGGCATGGCGAGCACGTGGTCGCCGCAACTGCTCGAATCGGTCACCGGCGTGGTCCGGACCCAGCTGCAGGCGGTCGGTGCGGTCCACGGGCTTTCGCCGGTGCTCGACGTCGCGCGCGACCTCCGCTGGGGCCGTGTCGAGGAGACGTTCGGCGAAGACCCCCAACTCGTGGCAGCGATGGCGCGTGCCTACGTTTCGGGATTACGGGCCACGGACACCGTTCGGGGAGACGGTCGTGACGTCCACGCCACACTCAAGCACTTCGCTGGCCACGCAATGGGTGAAGGCGGCAAGAACCGCTCGTCGGTCCAGATCGGTGAGCGTGAACTCCGGGAGGTCCACCTCTACCCCTACGAGGCGGTGATCCGGAACGGCGACGCCGCCTCGATCATGAACGCGTATCACGAGATCGACGGCGTCCCCTGTGCCAGTTCCGAGTGGCTCCTGACGGACGTCCTCCGTGGAGAGTGGGGCTTTGACGGGACAGTCATTTCGGACTACGGGAGCGTTGCCCTCCTTGACGGCGAACATGGCGTCGCCGCCAACAAACGCGAGGCCGGCGTGGCTGCACTGGAGGCGGGTCTCGATGTCGAGTTGCCAAATACCGACTGCTACGGTGACCCACTGCTCGAAGCGTTCGAGGCGGGAGAGGTCAGCGAAGCGACGATCGACACCGCCGTCGGTCGCGTCCTCCGGGCGAAGATCGAAACCGGGGTGCTCGATGATCCGTTCGTCGATCCCGAAGCTGCCCCGCAAGCCTTCAACACCGACGAACAAGCCAGACTTGCCCAGAAGGCGGCCCGTGATTCGATCACGCTGCTGGAAAACGATGGGCTGCTTCCGTTGGGAGACGACCTCGACACGGTCGCCCTCCTCGGCCCGAAGGCCGACGACGATCAGGAACTCCTGGGTGATTACGCATACCCTGCGCACTTCAATCAGGAAGAAACCGACTTCGAGGCGACGACGCCACGTGACGCCCTCGAAACGCGCAGTGCAGACGCTGGGTTCGCCGTCGAATACGTCGAAGGCTGTACCACGTCCGGCCCCTCGACCGAGCAGTTCGAGATGGCTGCCGAGGCAGCCACGGATGCGGACGTGGCGATCGCCTGCGTCGGCGCACGCTCGGCCGTCGATCTCTCCGACGACGATCTCGCGCAACGCAACCAGTCGATGATCCCGACCAGCGGTGAGGGGAGCGACGTCACCGATCTCGGGCTGCCGGGCGTGCAGGCGGACCTGCTCGACCGCCTCACCGAGACGGAGACGCCGGTGATCGTCGTGCTGGTCAGCGGCAAACCCCACGCGATTCCGGAGATCGCCGAGACAGTCCCATCCCTGCTTCACGCGTGGCTACCCGGCGAGGAGGGCGGCAACGGAATCGTGGACGTACTATTCGGCGACCACAATCCGAGCGGACACTTGCCACTCTCGATCCCTAAATCCGTCGGGCAGCAGCCAGTCTACTACAGCCGGAAACCCAATTCCGCGAACGAGGAGCACGTCTACGACGATGGCGAGCCGCTGTATCCGTTCGGCTACGGGCTGAGTTACACCGACTTCGAGTACGGCGAACTCGAACTCGACGCCGAGACGGTCGCGCCGATGGGCACGCTAACCGCGAGCGTCACGGTCACGAATGCAGGTGACGTCGCCGGTGACGACGTCGTCCAGCTCTACCAGCACGCCGAGAACCCGAGCCAGGCCCGTCCCGTTCAGGAACTGCTCGGCTTCGAGCGCGTGCATCTCGAACCCGGCGAGTCAAAGCGCGTCAGCTTCGAAATCGACATGACTCGGCTTGCCTACCACGATTTGGCCATGAACCTCGTCGTCGAAGAAGGGCCATACGAACTCCGCGTCGGCACATCCGCGGCCGATATCGTCGACACTGCTGCGTTCGACGTGACGGACACGAAGGCCGTCCCGCGCTCCGCTCGCTCGTACCTCACCCAAACCAGTATCGAGCCGATCAGCTAGCGCTCATTGTCGCGTTTGTGGGTGCAACCATTGGGGCCCGGATGGAGCGATATCCATATAGCGATATGTGATTTATGTCTCTGGCATCGTACGATATGCAGCCACCGGAAGCTGATAAATGTGATCTTCGTATACGTCACGAACCCGATCTCCCCAATCGTGGGTGTACGTATCGATGATATCCTGGGCGACGTCGCCGCGCAGATACTTCACGATCCCACGGTCACCGGTTCGATCCCGAAGGTGTGTCGTGAAAAAGTGCCGGAAGTAGTGGGGAGTGACGTTTTCCTCGACACCGCCACCGTTGTCGTACCACCCTTGCTCACTTGCGTGGCTGGTGACGATGTGACGTACCCCATCAGTCGTGATCCGCTGGCCCCAGTTGTCCGTCGTACTGGTAAACAGCGGACGCGCGGACGAAACCGGGTCAGGACGAACATCCAGCCAGGCCCGGAGCGTCTCGGCCAGGTCGGCATCGACAGGAACGACTGTGTCTCGCCGGCGCTTGTTCGAGGCAGCCCGCTGCTCGCCATTCACTGTTGCACCCCGGGAGGGCTCACTTGCGACGAACAGTGAGTCGGGTCGCCCATCGAGAGCGGGTCGTGTCGTTACCGATTCGCGGGGATCATCGGCCAGGTGGAGATCACGCTGATCGAGATTACACAACTCGCCGACTCGCATCCCGGTCTTCAGCAACGTGACGATTACCGCACGGTCCAGCGGATGGTCGATTCCGGAGACGAAGCCCTGCATTTCCGGGATCGAAACGTCGCGACGTGCCGGATCTGCGTCGATCCGTTCGTCCATCTCTTCGACGACGATCGCCATCGGATTCGAATCGAAGACGCCGATCTGGGTCATATAGGCGTAAAATCGGTGTAGATAGGACGCGTACGTGGCCACAGTGCTCTCTGAGAGTTCTTCTCGCTGGGAATGGATCCACGCCATACAATCACGATGTGAGGCCACAGCGAGGGGCTTCTCGCCGTTCTCACGGAGTGATGCTTCGAAATCCCTGAGGACCCGTTCGTAAGCGTCACTTGTCCGCTGGCTCTTTCCCTGGTAGGTAATATCCGTCAGGAAGTACTCGATCGGATCTTCAACCTCCTCTGGAATGGCAGTACCGGTACTCATGGTTCGACCAGGGTGTAGCCGCCCTCACGGCCACTATACTTGATGGCGTTTTCCTCCTGGAGTTCGTCCAGTGTATCTTCGAGCCGTGTCTCGATGTCGTCGGTCAAGGCGGCGACCAGCTCGTCCCATGTTAGTGCGCCCGCGCTTGACAGCTGCTCGCGGACGCGATCGGCCAGGCCACCTTCGCCTGTCTGGCTAACGTCAGTGGGTTTCGGCTGGGGAGTCCGAGTAGCGTCAACTGTCTCGCTCTCTGAAAAATGCCGCCGTCCGGCCTGGACCATCGTCCTGACGAACTCGCTTTGGCTCATCCCAAGTTCGTCGGCGTGGGACTGCCAGGCATCTTTTTGGTAGGCCGGGACGTACGTCTTGACAGCTGTTCGGGACGTCGACTCTTCATCCGGCATGCTCGGTCGTTCGGTTCGTCCCACCTTCAATCTATCCCTACAATTGCCGATAAGAGGGGTTATCTGTGTATGTGTGACTGTAATGCGAGCGAATTGCACCGAATATTCCGGAATTGTAGGCACACATTACTGAATTTTAGGTCTATTTTCACCGATAACTGAATCGGGCGACGAACACTGTCTGTGGCTGTCTCAACGTATTCGTTTCGACCCGGTTTTCTGACTAGTGGTTTTCAGGGTCTGACCCCTGGGGGTTGGACGGCGAAACCACTGCTTCTCTGTGCTGGCTTTCGAGGAAGTCAACGACGGGTTCTCAAAATTCACGAGACCAGGAGCAGTGCGAACAACGGACGCTGTTAATCGAGGAACATTTGCATGCTGGTTTCGACCCGGTCGGGATACTGCTCTCGGATAGTAGTGCGTCCGCCAGTGGGCCCGGTGTTGCTAGTGCCGTAAACGGTTGCATTGGACCGACGATTGTCTGTCAGGTTGCCGATCGTTGTGTCCAGTGGCCATACCTATTCACTCTCGTGGTTTTACTTCGTCTCTCAGAAATCTGCCGGATGAATGAGGGGCTCCACGTGAACGTTGGTATCGACACCTTCTACCTACAAAGGCAATTCTCTCCCGAACGTGAAAACGTCGGAGTCTGAATCAGCTCAAACGCATTGAGGAGGTCCGCCCCTGAAAGTGAGTCATTCCCCTCAAGTGAGAGGGCTCACGCCGAAATATCTGTAAGATTCATATACGACTGAACCCAGCTGTGTTCTGTTAGCGAGGCGTCGAAGGTCCGCTTCAATCCCCATACCGGATTGCGTGACCGATTCCGTCTCGGATCGGGAATGGTTCGATAGCGACATCTCAGCCGGTTACACACCAGACTGAGCCCGGATTCTGCGTCCGAGATTCTGTGCAGATGAGGGGCCGAATCGCGTGCGATCACACGAGCCGCCCCAGACCCGTTCCGTGACTCCCATGGCACCCTGGGTCGCCGTTCAGGGATCGAGATGCTCATTCCGTTCGCATCACGCGTTTGCCGTTCCGGAAAGCTCTGGTTTCCATGATCAGTGGTGGGCTGTGTCCACCGGAGTCACGGACGGGCTGTGGTTTATTGGCGTCTCGCGTCGTATCCGCGAGCGCAAGCGCTCACGACGGTCGCCTTGTTCGCATTTTCATTGCTCACCGTAACCAGGTCGCTTCGCGACTTCGCTCCCGTCGGCTCACCATCTGGGGATTCCGGGAAGGGTGGCCGCCGCCGATCGCCACAAACTGTGACGCCAGCAATGCGGTTGTGCCGCCTCGAATGGAAACAGCAAAGCTGTCTCCGTGACGCGTCCTTTCTCTCCGCCAGCATTCGGCTGTTAATCGGCTTACCTTTTGATCAGCGCTTCCCGACCCCGGCAGATCGGCGAGATTGTGGGTGTGGGAGACATATTATTGGAAACTGCGAAATGGTCACTCAGTGACCGTTCGTTCCGCCTCGAATGGGTAAATCATATGCCGCTATATAGTTTGGTGCAGGGGTTCGGTCCGGATGGATCCATCTGGGATCATCTGTGCAGAGTAGAACCGTCGGGTCTTTGCCGGACCCGGCCGAAGGAGCGGGCATGGGAGCCAAAACGCCTGACGCCTACGCCGAACTACTCGATCACGTACAGCAGCTCAGCTACGTGGCGGACGCTGGCGGCTTGCTCCGGTGGGATCAACAGGTGATGATGCCTGATGGCGGGACGCCGGCCCGGTCGAAACAACAGTCGGCGCTTTCGACGCTGCATCACGACCTGCTGACGGACGACGACCTCGCGGATTCGCTCGCCGAGCTCGAAGCTGTCGACCTCGAACCCGAACAGCAAGCGGTTGTTCGGGAGGTCAGTCGTGAACACGAACGGGCACGAAACGTACCTCGTGATCTCGTCGAACGCATCTCCGAAACCACGTCTGAGGCCCTGCCAGTGTGGGAACAAGCCCGAGCGGACGACGATTTCGAGTCGTTTGCGCCTGTCCTCGAGGAACTTGTAGAGCTGCGACGGGAATATGCCGAGGCAATCGATCCAGACAGGGACCCATACGAAGTGCTTTTCGAGGAGTTCGAACCCTATCTCGGGTTGGACACCGCCGAACGGATCCTCGGACGGCTTCGGGACGAACTCGTTCCGTTGATCGACGACGTCGCCGATAGCGGCGTTACCCAGCCCCACCCGTTCGAGGGAACGTTCGACGTCGACGATCAGGAAGCACTGGTCAGGGAAGCCCTGGACGAACTGGGCTTCGACTGGGATCGCGGTCGGCTGGATACCTCGGCCCATCCGTTCACCTCCGGCACGCAGTTCGACGCCCGGATCACGACCCGATTTGACGACGAAAAGCCCCTGGACTCGCTGTCTTCGACGATACACGAGTTCGGACACGCGACCTATTCTCTCGGCCTCCCGGACGACCACTACGGCACGCCACTCGGTGAGTCCCGGGACCTGACGGTCCACGAATCACAGTCGCGTCTCTGGGAGAACCACATCGGTCGCTCGCAGGCGTTCTGGGAGTCTTTCATGCCCACTGTCGAAGATCATCTCGGTGTTGGAGCGAGTGCTGATGACGCATATCGCTCGGTCAACCGGGTCTACGACGACAACCTCATCCGGGTCGAAGCGGACGAACTCACCTATCACATGCATATCGTGCTTCGATTCGAGATCGAGCGTGCCCTGATCGGGGGCGATCTGGACGTCAGCGAGGTCCCGGCAGTGTGGAACGACAAGATGGAGGAATACCTGGGAATCCGGCCGGACACTGACGCCGAGGGCTGTCTCCAGGACATCCACTGGACGAACGGCACCTTCGGGTACTTCCCCACGTACTCACTCGGGAGCGTGCTCGCGGCCCAGCTCTACGATGCGGCCGACGCGGAGATCGGACCGATTGACGACACCGTCCGAGCGGGCGAATTTGATGCGCTCCACGAGTGGCTTACCGAGAACGTTCACCGCCACGGCAAGCGATATCCGACCGGGGACCTGATCGAGGAAGCGACCGGTGAAACCTATACCGCGGAGTACTTCCTCGAGTACGTGACCGAGAAATACGGGTCCCTGTACGATCTCTGATCGGACGGCCGAGAGATTCGTAACCGCGGTCCTCAGACCAGGTTCGCAAAGAATCCAAGGAACCCAAGCACAAGCGCGAGCGTCAGCATTTTCGACACGGAGATTCCGTGGGCTTCGGCGAGTCCGATTCCCTGAACGGTTGCTTTCCAGATGAACCCGACAAAGCTCGCAAGCAGCGACAGTGGGGATGTATATGGACCAGTTTGCTCAAGGAACTCGGCAGCGGCAGGTGGGTTCGATGGGATCTCACTGACCATCATGAACAGGCCAGCGGCCGCGATGGGGAAAAGAACGATCGAGACTAGATCCGCCTCACCGACGACGGCCAGGGTCGTCCCGAACCCTTGATCACCACTGGCGAACCAGACGAAGACGTGGAAGATGGCCGCAAACAGGAGCCAGCCGAAGAATATTCCGATGAACACACCGATGATTCCGCCGCTGATGGCATGATTCACGCTCGCGCGTTCGGCCGGAGAGACATTCACTTGTGCCATGACTTGCTGCAAAAATAGCCAGACAGTGATCGATATTAGTATCGCTTCTGTGAGGATAACCCCTGCAGCGATAGAAAGTGACGGCCGGTCGTGACGTTGAAAATACCCGGAGGGGTCTCGTAGCGGGGTCGATGGGGCCATATTGGCACGCCAGAACCCACCGTGATAAATATTTTTATATGACATAATCTCACAGAAGCCATTCAGGTCACATTGCTTATTCACGAGTAGTCGGTAGTGGTTGCCATGTCATCACCGAATCTGAATCAGGGTCAACTGGATCGCTATGCCCGGCAGATCGTCATGGACGACGTCGGTCCGGCTGGACAGGCGGCACTCCTTGAGGGATCGGTACTCGTCGTCGGCGTTGGGGGACTGGGTTCACCCGTCATCCAGTACCTGGCAGCGGCGGGCGTGGGCACGCTGGGTCTCGTCGACGACGACGTCGTCGAACGGAGCAACCTCCAGCGCCAGGTCGTCCACGGCACGGACGACGTCGGTCGGGCCAAGGTCGACAGCGCCGAGGCGTTCGTCGCTCAGCTCAACCCCGACGTCACGGTTCGTTGCTACGAGACACGATTCGACGAAGACGAGGTTCCACTCGGAGAGTACGACGTCGTCATCGATGCGACCGATAGCATTGAGGCGCTGTATCAACTCAACGAAGCCTGTGTGACCGCTGAGTTGCCCCTCGTCCACGGTGCCGTCTCGGCGTTCGAGGGACAGGTGACCTCGTTCGACGGTGGTGCGCCCTGCTACCGGTGTCTCTTCCCTGAAGCGCCACCGGCGGGTGCGATTCCGGACTGTGAGACTGCCGGAGTCATTGGCGCCGTCCCGAGCGTCATTGGATCCATCCAGGCGACGGAAGCGATCAAGCACCTCCTCGACATCGGGACGACACTCACCGGCAGATTGCTTCGATACGATGCACGGTCGATGTCGTTCACCGAAATCCCGTTCGAATCCAGGGAAGATTGTCAGACCTGTGGCGAATCACCGGCAAGCGGTCCGGCCGCTACGGAGCGGACCCGCGGCTCAACCCTGGAGTGATCGTCTCCGGACCGGAACCGCCTGACTGGACCCTTCCCCTGAGAGTCAGCTGCTCACCGGGGGGTCGCATGCAGGGAGTGAATATCCCAGGGGAATCAACCAAACTGACCCGGGACTACTTCGGAGCGATTCCATGTGGTATCGGCGTCTGGTTTTACAATTGATAGAAAGGGCGTTCTGGAACTCGGGTGGTAATCGGTAGCAGGGATCCGAGACAACATTTGATTCTCAAACTGATACTCAAAACCGATAATTGGATCGGGCGATTTTTGACACTGCCTGCCGTCGTATTTCGTATACCCATGTCAGTCCGGACCCGTCTCGACCGGCCGCAGGGCGTCGAGACGCCCGGATACCGCGAGTTGGTTCTCTTTCTGGCGCTCATCTGGGGTGTCGGTGACACAGCCACGACGATACTGGCGTCGAACGTCACTGGGTCAGTGGCCGGCGAGGTAAATCCGTTACTCCGGATGTTGCTTTCGGCCGATCCGCTGGCTGTGGTTTTCCTCAAAGGAGCCGTTGCCCTGTATGCCAGTTTCGTGCTCCTCGCCTGTCGGGATCAGGTTGAGCAAGTTCCCGGGTGGCGGGTCTGGTTTGTCGGAATGATCGGCGGCGGGATGCTGATCGTCGCGCAGAACCTGTCGGTCGTCTTCGTGACGCTTACCGTCTCCTAGAGCGAAAACCGCTTGCGAAGTCTGTTGAGGATGGTCTCGGTTGATTCGTCGTCTGCCGGTCCGATCGCGGTGGATTCAGGAACGATACGTGTCTGTTCGCCCTCGTCAGTGGCTTCGATAAGATCGTCGGCCTTGAGGTCCGCCAGTGCGGTTTCGAGCCGGTCGATATCGACCTCGACGGAAGCCCGTAACTCGAAGACGGTCATGCCTTCCTCGTGGCGTTCGGCGAGCGCATCGAGTACCGCCACTTCCGTGTCATCCCGGTCACGGTACTCCGGCTTCGCTTGCATACTAACCACTTTGCCGTGGCAGGTTTTACACTTGTCCCCACTCCCCAAGCAGTACGCTTATAACTCGCAGGTGGCCACTTCATGGCAATGGGTATCAAGTGTTCGGTCTTCGGTCACGACTTCGGCGAGACTACCGTCGAGCGCGACCGGGAGGAACAGGGCAACGAGGTCGTCAGCACGATCCGGGAGGTCGAAACGTGCAGGCGCTGTGGCGAAACGCGTGTCGTCTCCGAGAACACTGAAGTAACGACGATCAAGACGCCGGAAGACGTGGCTACAGAAGAGGAAGCCACGGCGGATGAATCCGACGGACAGCCGGATGCGACGCCAGCGGCGACAGACATCGTCGACGCCGAGGCAGGTCAGCCAGTTGCCGAGGCCGACCCCACGAACGCGGAGCCATCCGACGAAACAGCACAGTACGAGTCACCTGCCGAAGACGACGGCGTCATCCTCGAAGACGACGACGAAGACGATCCGGTCCGTGAGCCTGGTGAGTGGCCCGAATCTACCGACCCCGAAGAATCCACGCGGACGGACACTGGCTCGGCCGGCCAAACCACCACTGAGTCCGAGGATGTCGAGCCGTCCGTAGGTCCCGACCTCTCCGTTGACGTCACAACAGACGACGGATCGCCGAGCGCCGAGCCAGCCGAGGGGTCGTCGACAGACGACGAAGCGGAAGTGTGGTCGAGCACTGACCCCGATCTCGGCGACGCCCAACAAGCTGTCGAGGATGGAGACACGGGGACAAACACCATCGTGGATGGCCAGTTCCGATGTACGGAATGTGGATTCACGACGCCGGTCGAGTCCTCCTCGCTCCGGGAGGGCGATTACTGTCCCGACTGTCATCAGGGGATGCTCGTCATCGAGGCTCAGTGATCGAGCCGACGCGAAAAGGGTAAACCCGACACTATCGAACGGGCTTCTATGCGCGAGTACAAGATGCGACGCGGCGAGTATCTCGAAGACAGGATTCCGGACATGCGCGAGACAGTCGAAGAGTACTTCGGCCCCATCGCTGGTACGGAACCCTACAACGATACGGAGCTGTTCATCGTCGAAGAGCCGGACAACCCGGTTTTCGAGCGTGTCACCGTCGGAACCGTCCCATACGGGAGTAAGAAGGACAAACTCGCGCTCGATATCGAAGAGCGACCGGCGGAAGAAGTGATCGCCGAAGGTCACGTCGAGGCGGCCGAAGACGCCGTCAACGTCAAAAACGACTTTCTCGAGATGGCGACGGGTCGCGACGCCAAAGCCCGTCGCGACTCGATGAAACGGTCGGTCGAGGACGACGCCGATAAACCTGACTCGGTCTGACCGAGTAGTGAGCGTCGACTACCGGCCGAGCCGGTCACGGTTGACGGCGACGCCCGATGGCGTGATAATGAGTTGATCGTCGTCCTTTTGGACGATGTCACCGCCAACCTCGCCTGCGACCTGTTTGAGTTCGTCAGTGATGTGTTCCATCGTCCGGTCTTTCGTGGTGTGACGAGTGATGTCCGCGAGGACGATGTCGCCGTCGTAGACGGCGTCTTTGATCTCGATGACGTCCTGTTTGTCTCCGATCCGTGCGATTCGAACCTCGGTGTCAGCCTCGGGGGCGGTCGTACTGGCATCGCCGGCGTCGAGTTCGACGTAATCATCCGTCCGGCGAGAGGCGCCTGAGCCCCCCAGAATTTTGCTCATCAGTCCCATATCTATTCCGGTGTTCGGGACGGGTATAGGTTTTACGTCAGACACGATGCGGCCGATGACGGCGGTCATCGCCAGCATGAAACGATCGGGCTCGATGCGAAAGTGTCTCAGATCACGCGATCCGGTTGTAACTGTGGATCCGGGTGATCGCTCGCCGGCCCGTCTTCCGAAATTGCACTTGCCGCGTAGAACGCTGCTTCGGGATCGTGGGTCCGTCGCCAGTGATACCAGGTTCGGGCAAGTAGCCACAGCCGTCGCGTCATCGACAGCGACGCGTCGCCGTTCAGGACGTCGTACTCGAGGTGTCTGATCTGTCGGTGGTGATCAGCGTACAGGACTGCCGCCAACAGGACGGCGAACTGACAGTCCTCGGGGAGGTACCGTATCCCCGCCACACCGTGTCGGTACAGGGATTCAGTCCGGTGAAGCTCGGTCCGGATAACGGCAGCCACGTCGTCGGTCATGTCACCGCGCCGGAGTTGTGTTTCCGTCACGTCGTGCCGATCGAGCGTTTCGTCCGGTAAATACACCCGATCGTACTCGCTGATGTCCTCCCGCACGTCTCTGACGAAGTTCGTCAGTTGAAATGCCTCGGCCAGTGACCTGGCGTGAGGCGTGGCACGATCACTTTCCGGTGGGTCCATGACCGAGAGCATCATGTTTCCGACGGCAGCGGCGGAGCCGCGCATGTAGCCACGTAATTCCTCGTAGGTTTCGTAACCCGAATGATCGATGTCCTGGGCCATCGCGTCGATGAAAACGTCGATCTCGGCGGGATCGATGTCGGCCTCCTCGGCAAGCGATCGAAACGTCTCAAGAACCTCACGGTCCGTCTCCGAGAGGACTTCCCGCTGGATCTGTTCACCGTTTGCGGCGGCGCGGATCGCTTCCAGATGGCGTCGTTGGGTCTCGGCATCGGGCGGGTCCGGGCGGTCGACCACGTCGTCGGCGATCCGGAAAAACGCATATAGAGCGTACGTCGCTTCCCGCACTCGCTCGGGAAGCAATCTGGTGGCGATATAAAACGTCTTTCCGGTCCGCCGGTGGATTGCCTTGCTTGTTTTGACGGATCGGCCTATCATATCAACGGTACGTTATCTCGCCATATGAACGGCTTGCTTGTAATGGTGACGACAGGCACAACGTGACATGACGGAAACACTGTGTGGTGTTACACCATCGGATATCATAGCTTCAATGCCTAACTAGTTTGGGGGCGATCGGCACGCAGTCTCCGGCTTGGGCCGTCCCCAGGAGGGGTGAAAGCAGAGACACAAGCTACAGCAGTGCTATCGATTGATCGACACCTATTCGGAGTCGATGACTTCGATGCCACGGTTGTTGACCGCTGCCGGATCGAGACCGACTTCTTCGAGGAACTTCTTGTACTCCCGTTCACACTGTTCGGCGTCCTTCTGTTTGTCGCTGGCGCGATCACACAGTGCAACGAGATCCTCGGGAACATCGTTGGTATGGACGATCCAGTGGTTGATCAGGTCAGAGAGCCGACGGATCGGCGACGTGAAGTGACCGTAGATCTCGAAGTTCAGCGCGTGGTGGCCGCCGAAGGGGTCGTTCATATACTTCGCACGGGGCATCACTTTCATCACGGCCCACTGGATCTTGTCGAGCTGGCGCTCCGGGGCATCTTCCAGCGTCGCGTTGACGGCCTGCCGTGGATCGTCCCAGCCCCCGCCTGGGATCGAGACGCCGCCCAAGTCCTGAATCTCCTGGAGCGCCTCGTTCCACTCCTCCGGGCTTGGCTGTGGATGCACGCGATACATCGCCTCGACGCCCCGATCCCACATGAGGACGTGCGTCACGGCCTTGTTGGCTTTGAGCATACACTCCTCGATGATCGTATGGGCGCGATCGCGGCGTGGGTTCAACACGAGTGAGCCGTCCGCCTTGCGCTGCTCGTGCATCTGATCCGCGAGTTCCCAGATCGCCTGGGTCTTTTCGGCGAGGTCCACCGACTGGTCTTCCAGAACATCCTCGGCCGTCTCGGGTTCGTCGAGGAGGCGTTCAGCCTCGGTGTAGGTCAGTCGGGCATCGCTTCGGATGACAGACTTGTAGATCTCGATGTTCTCGTATGAGAGGGTCTCCGGATCGAGGTGCATCTCGACGGTGTGGGCGAGTCGGTCCTCGTTGGGGACCAGCGAGCAGACCGTCTCGGCCAGGATCGGTGGCAGCATGTGGACGGTGTAGCCCGGCAGATAGACGGTGTTCGCGCGCTCGACGGCCGAGCTCCACATCGCCGTGTCCGGATTCACGTAGTGAGTCACGTCGGCGATATGAACCCAGAGGACGATCTCGTCGTCGCGATGCTCGATCGAGATGGCGTCGTCGAAGTCCTGGGCGTCGATCGGGTCGGTCGTCCAGGTCGTCATCTCCCGAAGGTCACGTCGCTCGTCGATCTCCGCCTCGATCTCGCTTCCCACGTCCTCGGTTCGGGCTTTCGCCTCTTCTAAGACTTCAGGCGGAAAGCCGTCCGGAATTTCGAACTTCTCGAAGAGTTCCTCGCGTTTGTTCTCGAGATGGCGGGCGAGTTCCTCGTCGATCTCGACGGGACCCTGCCCCTCGGGGGTGCCCGCGGCGGCCTGCTCGTCCTCCTCGTTAGCAGTCATGCAACCGGATATGACTGGCCGATAGGTAGGCGTTTCGACAAACAATCGATTTATCCCGGCCCGCGACCAGCCCTCCTGTATGAACGTCAAATCCCGCCACCACCTCCGGGCTGACGCGATCGACGAGATCGAGGATGCACTCGCCAAAGGACTGGGCGTCGAACTCGACGCCGAGACCTACGAGAAAGTCACGTTCGAGGACAGCGACTGGGAGGTCGTTCTCGTCGAGGGTGCGCCCGCAGTCTTCTACGTTCCCGACGACGAATCGCCGGACAGCACCGACGATCCGTTCCTCACTGTCCGTGGAGCAAACGAGTATCAGCCTGCCCAGAACGTCGTCACCGTCGATTCCGGTGCCATCTCGTTCGTCTCTGACGGCGCGGACGTGATGCGCCCCGGGATCGTCGAAGCCGACGAGTCGATCGACAGCGGGGACCTCCTCGTCATCAGCGAGGAGAACCACGGCAAAGTACTGGCAGTGGGGCGCGCCCGCGTCGACGGGTCGGCGATGCTCGGCGACGAGGGCAAGGTCGTCGACACGATCCACCACGTCGGCGACGAGCTCTATGAATTCGCCGGGTAGATCGCCAGTTTGTCGTCGCTACCGGACATGATTCCCTCTCTGAGTCGGGGACTGTCCTGCCGCCACACGAACCGTTTTTTCCGTCGGGCCGGAGCAGTTTGTCATGAGTTCACATTTTACTCGACGAGAAATGCTTGGGGCGGGATTTACGGCGGTCGGGGGCAGTCTCGCGGGCTGTACAGACGATTCGACACCGACAGAAGACACTGAGACGGCTGAGACCACTGATACCGAATCGACGACGGAGAGTCCCGAGACTGACGAGCCACCGTCGACGACCGAGAGCGAAACAACGACGACGGAAGCGGACGAAACAACTACCGAAAGCGATGAGGAGGGTTTGCCGGCGTCAGTGGGCGTCGAGCAAGTCGCGGGAGGATTCACGGCACCTGTAAGCGTCACGTTTCCACCGGAGGACGGCGTGGTTCTCGTTGCCGATCAGGTGGGAACGATTCACGTCGTTTCGGACGGTAGCGTCCGGGACGAACCACTGATCGATCTCAGGGATCGGATGATCGACGTCTCGGGCTACGACGAACGGGGGTTGCTCGGCTTTGCGCTCCATCCGGACTATCCCGCGGACGATCGCCTGTTCGTTCGGTACAGTGCGCCACCGGGTGAGGCGACACCGGAGGACTACTCTCATACGTTCGCGCTCTCCTCGTTTTCGATCGATACGGACACGATCGCTGCTGACACTGACACCGAACAGCGGATACTCGAATTTCCGGAACCCCAGACCAATCACAACGCAGGCGCACTCGAATTCGGGCCCGATGGATATCTCTACATCGCCGTCGGTGACGGCGGTGGGGCCGACGACACTGGCACTGGGCACGTTTCCGATTGGTATGCTGCAAATTCCGGCGGTAATGGACAGGACGTCACCGAGAATCTTCTGGGCGGTGTGCTCCGGATCGACGTCACCGAAACCGGCGAGGATCCCTATGTGGTCCCCGAGGACAATCCGCTCGTGGGGAGGGAGGGACTCGACGAGTACTACGCCTGGGGATTGCGCAACCCCTGGCGGATGGCGTTTCACGACGGCGAGTTGTACGCGGCGGACGTCGGCCAGGGTCGATTTGAGGAGGTCAACCGCGTCACGAACGGGGGGAACTACGGCTGGAACGTCCGGGAAGGAACACACTGTTTCTCGCCCGGGTCGTCGGATGGGTCTTGCCCGATCGAGACACCGGATGGCGAACCCTTGCTCGACCCGGTGATCGAGTATCCTCACAGCGGTCAGCCGGTTAGCGGCGTCGCGGTGATCGGGGGACAGTTCTATACGGGCGAGTCGATCCCTGGGCTCCGTGATCGGTATGTCTTCGCCGACTGGCAGGCCAACGGGACGCTGTTCGTCGGGACCCCAACGGAGGACGGGCTCTGGGAGACCACGACGATTTCGGTGGATGACAGCGAATTTGCCCCGATGATCCTGGCGTTCGGCCGCGATCAGGCTGGCGAGCTTTACGTCTGTGCCAGCGAGCGCGGACAGTTGGTCGGCTCGACGGGTGCTGTCTACCGACTGACATCGGCGTAACTGTTCGGCTGCTGGGGAGATTTGCGGAGAATTACCCGGGCAGAATGATATTGATGCCGCCGACGACGAGCCCGACGACCCCGGTCCGGAGTCCGGCAATCACCCAGTTCTGCTCCGAGAGGTTGCCCATGTACGCACCGAAGACGAACAGCAGGGAGACCCCGATCAACACGCCGATGACCGTCGCCCACATCATCGACAGCGCAACCCCGACGAAAAAGTACGGGATGATCGGGAGTAGCATGCCGATCGTCGGTCCGAGTCCACTCATCATAGCGTTGACCTTCCGGGCGTCGCCCTTCCGGTCGTGGAGTGCAGTCCCTTCGAGGCCGGTGAGCATCTTCTCCTCGACTGCCTTGAGTTCCGCGAGCTTCTCGGCGCGCTCGATCTCCCAGACGCTCCAGACGCCGGAGGCGGCGAGTCCGACGGTCCCCCCGGCGACAACCCGAACGATCTCCATGCTCGATTGACTCCCACCGAGGAACGATCCCACGATGATGCCGATGGTCGTCAACGTCCCGTCGAAGCCGTTCGAAATGAAGTATCGACGGGAGATCGACCGGACGTCCTCGTCTTTCAACAGTTCCCGAAGATTGGCCAGTCTCGACGACACGGGTCAGTCCTGATGGGTCGAGCTTTCCTCGACCATGCGATCGCCACAGACGACCTCGTCGACGGAGTGAATCGTCCCGCCGAGATTTTCGATCGTCGAGGCGACGGTATCGTTTTCGATCGATCCGCCCTCGATCGTGATCTTGAGGTTCTGAACGTCCTTGTCGGACTCGAGTAGGGAAACGTTCGCCCCCTCGACCCCGTCGAGGTCGGCGAGTGTCCTGGCAAATTCCACGTTCTCGATCTCGTTTGGCTTCAGAAGGTCGAGTACAAGTCGCTTGATCGAACTCATGGCTCCTGATTGTATGACGCCGATCTGTATAGTTCAAACGATCACGACGGAATGACGAGGAGAAGATTTATACAACAATGCTTTTCATCTTAGCTATGGCGATCCCCGACGCCCTCACGTCCCTCCATTCCCGTGGGTCCGCCGACTACTGGCTATCAGTCATTGCTGGCATCGCAGTCATGTTGCTGACCGGGCTGGTGAGCGTGGTAGGTGGTGTGCTACCACTCATGTTAGCGACCGCGGGATTCGGCGGACTCGTTGGCGGTTTCCTGTACGGGAAACACCCAAAGCGTACCACTATAATCGGATACCGAATCGGAGCGATCGGCGCTTCCCTGGCCATTGTAGTCGGGCTGGTGCTGATGGCGAGTGGCTCCTGGACGTTAACCATGGACCCGGCAGACGAAAACGTAGGGGTAACTGACACTATAGAAAGTGGTGCAGAAGCGTACGACCTGGAAGACTCCGGCGTGGATGAATCCGCTCCAGACACAGCTAATCTGGGAGAACCCCCGGAAGGAGCAACCAGTGTGGATGATGCTGGCGACGGAGCATCCGGCAATGGAGCATCTGGACCAGGATCATCCGGCGTCGATACTCCGGGCGGCGGAGAATCCGGCGCGAACCAATCCGAAAATGCATACTCTGGGGTGGATGAGTTCGGTCCGCAAACGTCAATGTTCTTTTTGGCTACGTTCGCATTGATTTTCATCCCTGGGAGTGCGCTGCTCGGCGGGATCGGAAGCGTCGTCGGAACCAGTCTCAGGCGGATAGTCGTTCCCGCTCAATACAACCCGCCTCCGTTCTGAGATGGTCTCGTCACCAGTCTTCCGCTTCATGGCGTCGACGGAGCGAAGACGACTGTCTGATCGAATGGTTCTCTCCGTATCGTTCGGGAATATGGCCCCGAGGACCCCAGGGTATTTAGGAATTCTAAATATCGTAAAGATTTATTATACGTTCCTCAGAACAGTTCTCTATGAGCTTCCCCGCTCAACAGCAGTCCCTCCGAACCCGCGTTTTCGGTACCAACTGGCAGCCAGTTGTCGTCGGTCTCGTCGTCACGGCTGTCATAGCAGCTGTGGGGTTCTTCATCGGACGAGCTGATCTGAGGCTCACGAGTCCGGGTGTGGGTGGGCTCGTCGGCGGCTTCCACTACGGCAAGAACACGGGGGGTTCGGCTGGACTCGGATTACGTATCGGCATGGTCAGTGTGGCCCTCGCAACTGGCGGGGCCGTGGCGTTTGTTGTCTTCAGAGCGGTTTATCTCGGTGAGACCGAAGCCGCGGCACCCCTCCCTTTCGTCCTCTATTATGGATTGGGGTATCTTTTGGTAGGTGGGTTGCTGGCAACGATCGGCGGTGCAGTCGGGACGAACCTTCGACGGATTCTGGTCCCGCACGAATACAATCCACCCCTGCACTGAACCACTCGCCGGACGGTCGCTACGCGTCCTCGATCACTGTCCCGGGGATCACGTCGACGCTGGCGACGGTGTCCTCGACGACAAAGGCAATGGCCACTGTCAGTCAGTCTCCGCGACAGGCGGTAGTAACATGCCTGCCACCTCATAGTTATAAGCTCAAAAGTAGTAACGATTTAGTAGATGATCTCGGTATTACGGATATGAGCATCCCCGCTCAAAAGCAGTCCCTCCGCACCCGCGTTTTCGGTACTGAGTGGCAACCAATCGTCGTCGGATTCGCGATCATGGCCCTGACTGCTGTCGTCGGAGCGTCTATTGGACGAATGGATGTGGCCGTACTGAGTCCGGCCGCTGGTGGACTCGCTGGCGGGTTTCAGTACGGCAAAAACACGTTTGACGCCGCTGCGGTCGGATTCCGCATCGGTTTCACCCTCGCTGCCCTGGCATGGGTCGGGAGCTTTGTCTTCATATTATTTTTCTATTTTCTTTACAGTAGTGGGGTAGAATGGGGGGATACAGTAACTACACTGAACAATTATATCGGGCTCTTTTCGTTTCGTGGGTTAGGGTATGTTCCCTTGAGTGGCCTGTTGGGCATAGTCGGCAGTGCAATCGGGACGAACATTCGACGGATCTTTGTCCCGCACGAATACAATCCGCCCCTGTACTGATCCGCTTGCCGGACAGTCGCTACGAGTCCTCGATCGCCGTCCCCGGGATCACGTCGACACTCGCGACAGTGTCGTCCTCGGCAACGTCCATGATGGTGACGCCCATCGTGTTGCGGCCGACCGTCGAGACATCTTCGACCGGACACCGCATGATCTGGCCAGTTGCGCTCATGACGATGACGTGATCGTCCTCGGCGACGGCGTTGACGGCCGTGACGCCGCCGTTGCGATCACCGGTCTTGATGTCGATGAGACCCTTGCCGTACCGGGATTGCGTGCGATATTCCGAGAGTGGCGTTCGCTTGCCGTAGCCCCGCTCGGTGACCGTCAGGAGTGCCCGCTCGTCGTGCTCGTCGGTCGCGACCACTCCGGCGACGTTGTCGCCGTCCCGGAGGTCGATCCCGCGGACGCCGCGGGCGGTCCGACCCATCTGCCGGGCCTCGGTCTCGGCAAACCGGATTGTCATCCCGTCTTCGGTGGCGATGACGAGGTCGCTCTCACCATCGGTGACGACGGCGTCGACCAGTTCGTCGCCGTCTTCGAGTTTCGCGGCGATGATGCCCGTCGAGAGGATGTTCTCGAACTCCGAACAGCAGGTCCGCTTGACATATCCCTGGCGGGTCGCCATCGTGATGCACTCGTCGTCGTCGAACTCGTCCATGCTGACGACGGCCGTGATCTCTTCGCCGTCGTCGAAGTCGATGAGGTTGACGGCTGATTTGCCCCTCGCTGTCCGGGACATCTCCGGAATCTCGTACGTCTTCAGTCGATAGACCTGGCCGTGGTTCGTGAAGGCCAACAGATAGTCGTGGGTGTTCGCCCGGAAGACCGTCGAAACCCGATCGCCCTCCTTGGGATCCGCCCCGATGATGCCCTTGCCACCGCGATGCTGGGGTTCGAAGCGGTCCGCAGGCATGCGCTTGATGTAGTCGTCCTCGGTGACGACGACCAGACACTCCTCTTCCGGGATGAGATCTTCGCGGGTGACCGTCCCGTCATCCTCGACGATGCTCGTCCGTCGATCGTCGTCGTATTCGTCTTTGACGGCCCGGAGTTCGTCCTTGATGACGTCGAGCAGTTCACCCTCGTCGTTCAGGATCGTCTCTAAGCGCTCGATCTCGGCCTCGACCTCCTCGTATTCGTCCTCGACCTCGGCCGCCTCCATCGATGTGAGACTGCCGAGTTGCATCCGGACGATGTGCTGGGCTTGCTCCGTCGAGAAGTCGAAGGTTTCTTCGAGCGCGGCCTTGGCCTCGTCGCGATCTTCGGAGTCCCGGATCAGATCGACGACGCTGTCGACGTTCCCGAGGGCTTTCAGTCGGCCTTCGAGGATGTGCGCGCGGTCCTCGGCTTCCGCGAGATCGAACTCCGAGCGCCGACGCACAACTTCCTTCCGGTGGGCGACGTATTCCTCCAAGGTCTCCTTTAACGTGAGCACGCGGGGCTCGCCGTCGACCAGGGCGAGGTTGATGACGCCGAAGGTCGATTCGAGGTGGTGATCGAGCAGTTGGTTCTCGACGACGTCGACGTTCGCGCCGCGCTTGCACTCGATGACGACCCGGACGCCGTCCCGGTCGGACTCGTCGCGGAGGTCCGAGACGCCCTCGATGATCCCCTCGTTGACGTCGTCGGCGATCCGCTCGACCATGCGGGCCTTGTTCTCCTGGAAGGGGATCTCCGTGATCACGATCCGGGGGCGGCCCGAATCCGTCTCCTCGAACTCGTACTCGGCGCGAACGGTCAACCGACCGCGACCAGTGGAATACGCCGCGTGGATCGCGTTCTTCCCGACGATGTTCGCGCCGGTCGGGAAGTCCGGCCCCTTGACGTACTCCATGAGATCGGTTACCTCGGCGTCGGGGTTGTCGATCAGATGGATCGTCGCATCGATGACTTCGCCGAGATTGTGCGGCGGGATGTTCGTGGACATCCCGACCGCGATCCCGGAGGAGCCGTTGACCAGCAGGTTCGGGAACGCCGACGGCAGTACCTCGGGTTCCTCGAGCCGGTCATCGTAGTTGGCCTGGAAGTCGACGGTGTCTTTCTCGATGTCCGCGAGCAACTCCTCGGCGATCGGGGCCATCCTGGCCTCAGTGTACCGCATCGCGGCAGCCGGATCCCCGTCCATCGACCCGAAGTTGCCCTGTCCGTCGACCAGGGGATACCGCATCGAGAAGTCCTGGGCCATCCGCACCAGGGTGTCGTAGATCGCGCTGTCCCCATGAGGGTGATAGTCACCCATCACCTCGCCGACAACTGACGAGGACTTGCGGTGAGATGACCCCGAGGAGACACCCATCTCGTGCATCGCATAGAGGATGCGCCGATGGACGGGTTTGAGGCCGTCACGGACATCCGGGAGTGCGCGCCCGGCGATGACGCTCATCGCGTAGTCGATGTAACTTTGCTCCATCTCGTCTTCGATCCGGACGTGCTCGACGCGTGCGGCGTCGGCAGTCACACCCGGACCCTCAGGTACGTCTGAACTCATATGTCGACCCATTCAGCTTCGGGGCTGTGTTCCTTGATGAACTGCTTGCGCGGTTCGACGGCGTCACCCATCAGCACGGAGAACATCTTGTCCGCAGCGGCGGCGTCGTCGATCGTGATCCGCTTGAGAAACCGGTTCTCGGGATTCATCGTCGTATCCCAGAGCTGTTGTGGGTTCATCTCCCCCAGGCCCTTGAACCGCTGGATCTGGGTCGGATTCCCGTTGCATTTCTCCTCGATGATCTCGTCACGTTCGGCGTCGGTCATAGCGTCGTAGGTCTCGCCGCGATACCGGATCCGGTACAGCGGCGGGCGGGCCGCGTAGACGTGGCCTCCCTCGAGCAACGGTCGCATGTGTCGATAGAAAAACGTGAGCAACAGTGTCCGGATGTGTGCGCCGTCGACGTCAGCGTCAGTAGCGAAGATGATCTTCTCGTAGCGCAACTCCTCAAGATCGAACTCGTCGCCGACGCCGGTCCCCAGAGCGGTGATGATGTTGCGGATCTGCTCGTTCTCGAGGATCCGGTCGAGGCGGTGTTTCTCGACGTTGAGGATCTTCCCGCGGATGGGTAAGACGGCCTGGAAATCGGGATTTCGCGCCTGCTTGGCGCTCCCGCCCGCGCTGTCCCCCTCGGCGATGAACAACTCCGCTCGACTGGGATCCTTCGTCTGGCAGTCGGCCAGCTTCCCCGGCAGTGCGGTCGACTCCAGGGCGCTCTTGCGGCGGGTGAGTTCCTCGGCTTTCTGTGCGGCCTTGCGGGCTTTGGCGGCCTCGACAGCCTTCCGAACGATCGCCTGGGCGACGTCCGGGTTCTCCTCGAAGTACGTCCCGAGATTCTCGTGCATCGCACTTTCGACGACCCCGCGGACCTCGCTATTACCGAGTTTGGTTTTGGTCTGGCCCTCGAACTGCGGATCCGGGTGTTTGATCGAGATGACCGCCGTCAGCCCCTCGCGGATGTCCTCCCCTTTGAGTGTCTCCTCGATGTCCGAGAGAAGGTCGTTGGTGGTCGCATAATCGTTGACGACGCGAGTCAACGCGGTTTTGAAGCCGGTGAGGTGACTCCCCCCCTCGCGGGTGTTGATGTTGTTCGCGAACGCGTGAATCGAGCCCTGCAACTCGGTGGTCGCCTGGAGGGCGACCTCGACCTGGATGTCCTGATCCTCGTCCTCGAAGTAGACGACTTCGTCGTGCAGCGGATCTTTGGTTTCGTTCAGGTACTCGACGAACTCCCGGATCCCACCCTCGTACTGGAAGGTTTCGGCCCGCTCTTCGCGATCGTCAGCGAGCGTGATCTCGACCCCGGAGTTCAGAAAGGCGAGTTCCCGAAGGCGGTTCGCGAGCGTCGAGAACTGGAAGTCGGTGGTCTCGAAGATCTCCTCGTCGGGCCAAAACCGGATCGTCGTCCCCGTCTCATCGGGGTCATCGAGCGAGCTGATCTCGGTGAGGTCGTCCGCGGGCGCACCGTGATCGAACGTCTGTTTCCAGACGTTGCCTTCCCGGCTTACTTCGACTTCGAGCTTCTGGGAGAGGGCATTGACAACCGAGACACCGACGCCGTGGAGCCCTCCCGAGACCTGGTAGGACTTGTTGTCGAACTTCCCCCCGGCGTGTAACACGGTCATGATGACTTCGACGGCTGGCCGGTCGTACTCCTCGTGGATGTCGATCGGAATCCCCCGGCCGTCGTCGGTCACCGAGACAGATCCGTCGTCGTGGATCGTGACCTCGATGTGGTCACAGTGTCCGGCGAGCGCCTCGTCGATGGCGTTGTCGACCACCTCGTAGACGAGGTGATGCAATCCCCTGGTGTCGGTAGAACCGATGTACATCGCCGGCCGCTTCTGGACGGCTTGTAAGCCCTCCAGTACCTGGATTTGGCCGGCCCCGTAGGCGTTGTCGTCGCTCATAAAAACCTTGATGGGGACTTACGTCTCGGGGGTCTTAAATTTCACGTGCGCGCGGGCATGCACGATAGATAGACGAAGAAATGATACAAACAATTTATCCCCCCGGACCCAGTATTACCCACTAGTATGGCGAACGAACAGTGTGGTGGGCCTCTGGGGAGGGAATCAGCGGCGACCCTATTCAATGCCTCGAAATATCGAGGGAGAGGGCGAGTGGGAGACCGAACACCGAAGACGCAGATCGCTGCGAGAGGCATGCATGACTGAGAGTGACGATTCGGCACTCGCTCGGCAGTTAGCGCACTTCGGACTGTCGGACACCGAGATCCAGACCTATCTTGCGGTCCTCGAAAACGGTGAGGCAAAGGCGAGTACGATCGCGGACGCGACTGGCGTCTCCAAACGGTACGTCTACAGCGTCTGTGAGGAACTCGAAGACCAGGGGTTCGTCGAGGTCAACGATCACGTCGTCCCGACGAAGATCCGCGCCAAGCGGCCGGAAGACGTTATCGAGATCCTCTCGAACCGTCTCGAAGAGATTGAGCCGGCACTCGAACGTCGCTTTTCAGAGGCCACATCCCGGCCCCAGCGCTTCGACGTGATCAAGTCCCGGGTCACCGTGGTGAAACGGATCAACGAGTACATCGAGGAATCCGAACAGCGGATCGCGTTGTCGATCCCCCATTCGACGCTGCCGCGCGTGATCGAGGGGCTTCAGGACGCCGTCGAGCGGGGCGTGTTCGTCCTCCTGCTGGTGACGGATGCACAGCCGGACCCAACCGAGTTTGCGACGTACGATCGTCCCGTGGCGAGTGCTGTCCGGAGTTGGAACGTTCCAGTCCCAGTGATGCTGACTGTCGATGGTGAGTTCGGTATTGTCTCCTCTTCGGAGATGATGACGGTCGCAAACAGCGACGAACGGGCAATATCGCTGGTTCAGGAGCGGATCGTTCCGACACTGTTCGAATCGTTCCTGGCGAACTTCTGGCTGAGTGCCGACGAACTGTCCGTGATCGAGGCGGCGCCGTTGCCCCAAACGTACGACAGCTTCGAGCACGCGGTCTTCCAGGCAACGCTGCATCTGCGTGAGGGGACTGCCGTGAGTGCCTGTGTGGAGGCGACGCCGAACGAGGGTGGGGCGGACGTCGAAACCGTCACCGGCCGCGTCGTCGAGACGAACCAGGGAATCGTCGACCCGGTCACCAACGAGTTCCCGATCGAGCACACGCTGGTGCTTGAGACCGACGAGGGCCGGACGACCGTTGGCGGCCACGGTGCGTTCCTCGAGGAATACGCCGCCAGAACGGTCAAACTCGAAGCTGCTGACTGAACGGACACGGACGGGTCCACCAATTACCCGGAAGGCTTTAGCCCGCCCGCGGTCGCTGATTGCATAGAGAATGCCATCGATGCAGTCGACGCTCGGCGAGGAGGGGATCGCCGAGGAACTGGCCGAGAGCCAGCGCCAGATCTCCATCGCCGAGTTCTTCGAGAAGAACAAGCACATGCTCGGGTTCGACTCGGGAGCCCGGGCACTCGTCACGGCCGTCAAAGAGGGTGTCGACAACAGTCTCGACGCCTGTGAGGAGGCAGATATCTTCCCCGACGTCTACGTCGAGATCGAAGACGTCGGCGAGTACTACCGGCTGGTCATCGAGGACAACGGCCCGGGGATCACGCGCGAGCAACTCCCCAAAGTCTTCGGTAAACTGCTGTACGGCAGCCGGTTTCACAAGCGAGAACAGAACCGCGGTCAGCAGGGGATCGGAATCTCCGCAGCCGTCCTCTATTCACAGTTGACGTCCGGCAAGCCCGCCAAGATCACCTCCCGGACCAAGGGCAGCGAGGAGGCGCACTACTTCGAGTTGATCATCGACACCGACACCAACGAGCCGGAGATCGACGTCGACGAGACGACGACCTGGGATCGCCCCCACGGGACGCGAATCGAGGTCGAACTGGAGGCCAATCTCCGGGCGCGCCAGCAGCTCCAAGACTACATCAAGCACACGGCCGTGGTCAACCCCCACGCTCGCATCGAGTTCCACGAGCCGAACATGGCCGAGCCGGCGAAGTTCGAACGCGTCGAGGGCGCGGATTTGCCAGCCGAGACCAAGGAGATCCGCCCCCATCCCCACGGCGTCGAACTCGGGACGCTGCTGAAGATGCTCGAAGCCACCGATTCGTATTCGGTGTCCGGCTTCTTGCAAGGGGAGTTCACCCGCGTAGGCGGGAAAACGTCCGACAAAGTCCTCGATAACTTCCGGGACCGACACTTCGGTCGCGAGATGGCCTGGCGACCGCCACAGGTCCACGAGGGTGACGTGGAGGTGGCCGTCAGGGCTGCCGTCGCCAACAAGGGCAAGGACGCCACGAAGTCCTTCGCCCGCGAAGTGGCCGACGCAATCGACGATCGTGAGCGAGTTGCTCATCACGAACTCCGAGCGATCGTCGACGAGGCTGCCGAAGCTGCGGCCGAGGGCTTCGGCACGACGTTCGGCAGCACCGTCAGGGAGAAGGCAACCGCGGCCGCGTGGGCCCAACTCATCGGCAACACGGACGAAGGTGACGTCCGGGAGACGCTGGCCTCGGACCTCTATGGCCTGGTCGACGCGGCCACCAGCAAACGGAAAGACGACGCGACGATCGAGGGGCTGGCCGACCGGATCGCCGCGAAGTTCGTTGACGAGGACGACCGCCACCGATGTACTCGCGATCAGCTCGCCGAGTACGTCGAGCGGGCCGCCGAAAACACCGAGGAATACGACGACGCCACGATCGGTGAGACTGCCCGTGAGAACGTCACCACGGAGATCTGGGCGATCATGGAGACGGTCCCCGACGACGTGCCGAACGTGACGGAGATCGCTGACAACCGTGATGTGGCCGCCGACCTCCTCGAGGCGATGCGCGAGACGGACATCATCTCGCCACCCACCGATTGCCTCGCCCCTATCTCCGAGCGACTCGTCGAGGAGGGGCTTCGCGAGGAGTTCGACGCCGATTTCTACGCGGCATCCACGCGGGACGCCTCGGTACACGGCGGGGATCCGTTCATCGTCGAGGCGGGTATCGCCTACGGTGGCGAACTCGACGAGGGTGGCCCGGTCGACGTCATGCGATTCGCGAACCGCGTCCCGCTGGTCTACCAGCGGGGAGCGTGTGCGACGACGGACGTCGTCAAGACGATCAACTGGCGCAACTACGGTCTCGATCAACCGGGCGGCAGCGGGATTCCGAAGGGGCCGGCCGTGGTGATGATCCACGTCGCCTCGACGAACGTTCCGTTCACGAGCGAATCGAAGGACGCCATCGCCAACATCCCCGAGATCGAAGACGAGATCGAACTCGCGATCCGGGAAGCGGCCCGCGAACTCAAGTCCTTCCTCAACGAGCGGCGGTCGCGTCGTCAGCGCCGCGAAAAGCAGGACAAACTCGGGACGATCCTCCCGGAGATGGCGACGAAGCTGACTGCGGTGACCGGGCGCGCAGAGTTGAACATCGACGATTCGCTCGCCAGGATCATGAACAACGTCCTCGTCGAGCGGGAACGTGAGGACGGGACGGTCAGTCTTGTCGTCGAGAACAACGACAGCACCAACGCCGACCTCGAGATCACGGAGATCGTGACCGCCGAGCCGGTGAACGTCGATGCCGACGGTGACGAGGCCCGCGTCGTCGAGATGGACGGCGAGTGGTTCATCAAGTGGTCGCCGACCGTTTCGAGTGGCGACGAGGCCGCACTGTCGTACGAGGTAAGCGATGATGCCGAGTTCGACATTTCGGTCGAGGGCATCGCCGAGGAGAAACTCACAGTGGACGGTGAACAATGAGCACGGACACAGACGGAACCGACGGAACCGACGGGGACGCCCGCGAGCGGTTGATCGAGCTGGCGGCACAGTTCTACGACCAGTTCGACCGCGGTGACGTCCCCCACATGGACGTCCCGACCCGGACGAAGACCAACATCGAGTACGACCCCGAACAGAAAGTCTGGGTCTACGGCGATCGGAAGAGCACGCGCTCTGCCAACAGCGTTCGGGGGGCACAGAAGCTCCTGAAGGTCATCTATTCGATCGACTTCCTCGCGAATCAACTCGAAGAAGACCGCTCTTCGACGCTGCGTGAGTTGTACTACCTCAGCGAATCCTGGGACCTCGACGAGGCGCAGTTCAACAGCCAGGACGAGTCAAATCAGATCATCGAGGACTTGGAAATCGTCTCGGATGTCCGCCGCGAGGAGTTCCACATGCGCCCCGAGGAGTCCGGCGCGAAGGTGATGGGCCCGTTGCGACTTCGGGAGCAAACCAACCGCGGGGATCGGGAGATCCACTGCCAGGACGACGTGGGCCAGGGCGGCTATCAGATCCCGAACGACCCCGACACCATCGAGTTCCTTGACAACGACGCCGACTTCGTCCTCTGTGTCGAGACCGGTGGTATGCGCGATCGACTCGTCGAGAACGGCTTCGACGACGAGTACAACGCCCTGGTCGTCCACCTGGGCGGCCAGCCTGCCCGTGCGACCCGCCGGCTGACCAAGCGCCTCCACGACGAACTCGGGCTGCCGGTGACGGTGTTCACTGACGGTGACCCGTGGTCGTATCGCATCTACGGCTCGGTCGCCTACGGGTCGATCAAGTCCGCCCACCTTTCGAAGTACCTCGCGACGCCGGAAGCGCAGTTCATCGGCGTCCAGCCCGAGGACATCGTCGAGTACGACCTGCCGACCGACCCGCTCGCGGACTCGGATATCAACGCGCTGGAGTCCGAACTCGAAGACCCGCGCTTCCAGACGGACTACTGGGAGGAACAGATCGAACTCCAGCTCGACATCGACAAGAAGTCCGAACAGCAGGCCCTGGCCTCCTACGGCCTGGACTTCGTGACTGATACGTATCTACCCGAGCGTCTCGAAGCGATGGGTATTCTGTAGCGAATATAGCCGTCTTCCGGCCGTCGGCACGTCGCCTCAGTTTGTCGTCGTGATCTCGACGACGTCACGATGATCGAGTTTCGTCTCCGCGCCGACCTGACGCTCCGAACGGACGTCGTGAGCGTGAAGAAAGCCCTCGCCGATGTCGGTATGTAGGAAATACGCGAAGTCCTCGGCCGTCGAGCCGTCGGGGAGGACGAAACAGTCCTGCAGGAACGTGCCGTCGTCCTGTGGCTTGCGCGCGCCAGGGAAGACGGCGATCGCGTCTAACACTTCGAACAGCGCCGTTTCGATGACGTCCTGGACGCCCGTCCCGCCGTAGGCCCCGATGAACTCGCGGATCTCTTCGAGGCCCGCTGCTTTTGCCTCGGGGAGGTCAGCCGTCACTTCGAAGTCTTCGTCGCCGGGCCGATACTCCAGCACATCCTGTTCGTCGCCATTCTTCAGCGCCTTCTCGGCGTGGGCCGAGACGGGGACGAACGTCAGGTGTTCGTACTCGGGATCGGTCGTCACCGCGTCCCAGTTGTCCTGTGCCGCTTCGGTGTCCATCTTGTTAGCGGCGATGACAATAGGTTTCGTGCGCATGCGGATCTCGCGGGCGAGGGCTTCCCGATCCGTCTCGTCCCACATGTCGGGATCGAGTTCTAACTCTTCGGCGAGAATGACCTGCTTGATCTCGTCTTCACCGATCCCGAACGCCGAGAGCTGTTCGGCGAGGTCGGCCTCGATGTCTCCATCTGCGCCATTATACCCCGTCTGGTGGCGCTCGATCCCCTTCTCGAAGACATCGAGATACCACATGTCGAGTTCGTTCTCCAGGAAGTCGATGTCCTCACGTGGGTCGTGATCCGTCGTGGGCTCGCCTTCCAGATCCGTCTCGCCGGTGAAATCGACGACGTGGATCAGGACGTCCGCCTCGTTCAAATCCGAGAGGAACTGGTTCCCGAGTCCCTTCCCCTCGTGCGCGCCGGGGACGAGCCCCGCGACGTCGACCAGCTTCGTCGGGACGAAACGGACACCATCGTCACAGTAGCCGTGATTGGGGGTACAGGAGTGGCCGAATTCCGGGGCCGCACAATCGACCCGCACATACGCCTCGCCGACCGACGGGTCGATCGTCGTGAACGGATAAGCCCCTTCCGGCACATCGTTCATCGTCGCCGCGTTGAAAAACGTGGACTTCCCGACGGAGGGTTTGCCCACGAGACCGATCTTGTAGCTCATTGGCGACTAGCGGGCCATGGGCGGCTAAAACGTTCCCAATCGACGCGACAGCGGGTGTAAGTACCACACATGGACGTCGGCCACCGAAGCTTTAGGTTAGTGGGTCGGGAGGTACAGACGATGTCAGCATCTCCCCCGTTTGTAGACAAGGACGACGGCGAACTGGACCTCCATCAGATCTGGGACGAAGCGATCCCTCTCGTGGGCCTGATCATCCTGTTCGGGAGCCTCGCATTGCTCCCCTATCTCCTGATCAGACTGATCTTCGGTAGCACGATCCTCAGCGTGTTTTTCGTCCTCTTCGTTCAACTCGTCCTCGCCGTCGGGACGGCCGTCGTCCTCATGTACGTCATTGCCCGGGCGATTCAACTTGCCGACACCTGAGCACGGTCGAGCGCCACAGAAAGCCAGCGTAGACGAGACCAGACCACCAGTTGTATTCGACGCTCCTCAACGCTCACTGTCGTTCCCGCAGAGTTCACGGGCGCTGAGGGATTTGAACCGGATGCAGACGGTCCTGCTCGCCTCGCTTTGCTCGGCTGTGCGGGCTGCGACTGCCAGGGTTCAAATCCCTCAGAATGACGAATTCGTCGCTCGCGAATTGCGAGCGACAGAAGTACGGGCGCTGAGGGATTTGAACCCCCGACAGCTTGGTCCGAAGCCAAGTACTCTGTCCAGGCTGAGCTAAGCGCCCACGTCGCCGTGGCCGACCCTTCGCATTACCCCAAAACGCACCCACTCTAAAAAATGTCTCTATCCGTCCCGGCGATTCCGACTCGATGCGCTGTTTGCGCCACGTTTTTCCATACCATACTCGTAGCTCTCGCTATGCCTGTCACTGACGACGAAACCATCGCCGAGATCCTCGAGACGAGCGAGACAATCGCAGTTGTGGGTTGCTCATCGACACCTGGCAAGGCCGCCCACGACATCCCGAAGTACCTGCTCGAAGCAGGCTACGACGTCATCCCGATCAATCCGTTCGCCGAGACCATCTTCGACCGTGATGCGTATGACTCCCTCTCGGCTGTCCCCGACAAGGTCGACGTCGTCGACGTGTTCCGCCCGAGTGAGGAAGTACCGGACATCGCCGAGGCAACACTTGAGCGCGAGGACGAGCCCACAATCTGGCTGCAGAAGGGGATCACCCACGACGAGAGCGCCCGAAACGCAGAGGATGCAGGCCGCCAATTCGTTCAAGACCGGTGTATGAAGGTTGAACACCAACGACTGCTCGGGTGAGCGCTCGGGTCTGCCGGCCGACGGTTAATCTCTCACCACGACACGTCGGGTACACTCTTTAAACCGATTCTTCAATTCCCGTCGTCCGTATCGACGGCCGCTTCCCCGTCGTTTGCTTCCTCGGTCGCCACGTCGTTGGCATCGGCCTTCTCGATGTGAGCGTCGGAAATTACAGTCTCGACGTCGAGCCCCTGGCCCTCGGCGATCGCCTCGATCAGGGCCCGCTGTTCGGCGAGGTCGGTCTCGATCTCATCGACCTGTTCGCTCGTGGTCGCGACCTCCTCCCGGAGCGACTGGACCTGTCCGCGGAGTTGGTTCATCTTCTCGTAGAGGTCCTCTGCTGCGCTGGTGACTTTCTGGAGCTTTTTCGCGGTGTCGCCAAATCCCATACCCCGCGATTGTGACTCGGGATTTGTGCACCTTTCGGTGCGACGCGACGAGCGTCGCCATTAAGACGGCGGCGGTCTGACCTCCAGCTATGGACCGAAGACGCCTCGTTCCAGCTATCGGAATCCTCGCGTGTCTGTCGTTTCTGGCAGCACTGGCGTATCCATTCGCCACTGGATCGGTCAGCACATACTATACGTCGGGCACGATCGATCCGCTTTTCGGGGGTTTGTTGGCACTCGTTACCGTGATAGTTCTCGCGGCCGGGCGAGAAGACCGCACTGATCCAGCGCTGGCCGCTGGTGTGGCACTCGCACTTGGACTGTTGATCGCCATCATGACTGTCGGCTGGCTCCTGACTGCCCGATCGGACGTCATCTCGATCACGTGGCTCCACCGATACGCACTCACGGGGACAGCAGCATCGATCCCAGTTGTCGCGACGTGGTACGCCTACGAACTGGACGTGCTGTGATTCGACCGCCGTCAGCACGCCGACGAGCCGAAAGGCCCTTATGGGTTAGTGAGGAAGAGTGAACTGGACTAGGCCGGGCGGTTAGGCCCCGCTCTCACCCCGCGCTATGGTCTTCAGCGGGGGCCGAAACCCGGGGGCGTCCGTGCAGACGGGCGCGGGCCCCGTTAGCCAACGTCGAAGCCTCGTCCTGCGGGGGTAGCGGTCGGCATTGAACCGCCTGCAGGGGCGTGCCGGTGTCGTTAACCGGGGGCAGCCCGCCAGGCGCGGAAGCGAGCAGCGGACCCCTGGACACCTGCCGCTCGCAGGGTCGCGGGGGGGAGGAGGCACGCGGGATTCCCCACGCTCGAACGCCGGGCAATCTCGGGGTCCACTCCATTCATACCGGTTCATCACATTCTGAGCCTCGGGCCTGCGGAATGGCGTTCGGTTCGAACGCTGCCGCTTGATCGAAATGGTCAGGAATATGTTTGCCGCCATCGATCATGTCGTGTCCCAATGTCTATGGAGAAGTACCCGTCCGTTTCGCTGCACAACGTCGCGGAGTTAGAGGACGCGGAATGGACACCTGACGGAGACCGACTCTCCCGTGTCCCCGAATCCGTCAGAGCTGACCTCAACGAGGAAGCGTGTCACAGAGTTCGCCATCCAACGCACAGTGAAGTCCGGTTCGTCCCCGAAGACGACACCGAGGAGATCGAGATCACGCTCTCGGCTCCCGAGCGAGCGGAACTACGCATCTTCTGGGGGTCGTTTCAGCCCTGGGAAGCCAAGGCGATCGATTCGACGCCGAAGACGTTCACGCTCGGTGTGCCCGAGCGATTGGCTGAACTCGACGACACCGTCGACGAGGGCCGATTCGACCCCCGCGTCTGTCGGATCGTCTTCGAGCGGTTCGTCCCCGTCGCACTCCACGACGTCTCCGGGCATTGTCGTCCGCCGACGGCCGCGGAACTCCCGGACCGGCGGTATCTCGCGTACGGCACCTCGATCACCGAGGGGGCGAAAGCTTCCGCGGCACACTTGAGCTTCGTCACACAGATCGCGCGGGCCAACGACTACGACGTGGTGAACCTCGGCTGTTCCGGGTCGGCGTACGCGGACCCCGCGATGGCCGAGTACATCGCCGATCGCGAGGATTGGGACGTCGCGACGCTGGCGCTGTCGGTCAACATGGCGAACGCCGAGTTCACGAGGGCCGAGTTCCGCGAGCGGGCCGAGTACTTCGTCAATACCATCGCACAAGCCCATCCCGAGAAACCGGTCGTATGCGTGACATTGTTCCCGTACTTCGCTGACGTCACTGAATCGGGCGATCCGGCTCGCGCCGAAGCGTTCCGAAGTACCTTGGGAACTGTCGTCGAAGACTCACCGCACGAAACTGTCTCCCTTGTCGACGGCACGGAGCTTCTCGACGCTTCGGAACTCACCTGGGACATCCTCCACCCTGCTGACGAGGGGATGCGTTCCATCGCGGCGGGGCTGGCACCGCGCCTCGACGAACGCCGAAAATAATTCTCGCGTTGTCCCAGATCGTTTTCTGACCCCGTTTACTCCTCGGTAGCGAGAGGACCGGAGCCCGCGAGTTCGAGTTCACCACCGATCGTGCGGTTGGGGTACGGGATGTTGATGTCTGCCTCGTCGAAGCGTTCCTTGACAGTCTTGACGTATTCAGCGCGGGTCTTCACGAAGTCCGACCGGCTTGGATTCGAGATCCAGATCCGCGATTGCAGACCCACAGAGGAGTCCCCGAGTTCGACGAGCCGGACCGACGGGGCGGGATCCTCAAGGATGTCGTCGTGTGCCTCGGCCTCCTCGATGATGATCTCGGTCGCCGCGTCGATGTCGTCGTCGTACCCGATGCCGAAGGTGAACTTCATCCGAAGCTCGTCTTTGGCCACGGGGTTTTTGATGACGCCGTCGGTCAAGTGGGAGTTGGGGACGGTGAGCAGTTCGTTGTCGAACGTGCGGATCCGGGTCACCCGGAGGCTGATGTCCTCGACGACCCCGGAGTGGTCGTCCCATTCGATCCAGTCGCCGATCCGGAACGGTTTGTCGGTGAAGATGAACACGCCGGCGACGAAGTTCGCGATGACGTCCTGCATCGCGAAGCCGATGGCGAGCGTCGCGGCGGCGGCGATGGTCGCCAGCGACGTGAGGAAGTTGCCGAACCCGGCCATCTGGAAGGCGACGGCGACGGCAACGAAGACGATCAGGCCCCGCGTGAGCTTCAGAATCGGTATCGATGCGTGTTCCTCAACGCCACGTGATCGCAGGCCACGTCGGACGATGGGCCGGACTGTGGCACGACCGAGAAGCGACACCAGCCCGAGCACGAGGACGAACGTGATCGTCGAGCCGATCGCCCCCGCATACGGGACGTTCTGTTCGGCAAGCAGATCACTGATGACGCCGACGAGCGGCACGAACGTGATCGAGCTCATCGTTTGAGAACAGTTGTGTGGCCCCGTGTGTCCACGACCGTTGCGTTCGTCCGATCGGCAAGCTCCGCGGCGAGCGTCGCCGGTTCGCCCTCGGATCGAGCCGCACGTAAGAACTTGACCTTGACCAGGCCGCGTTCGTGCAACTGATCACCGATTTCGTCGACGACCGCGTCGAGCCCCTTTTTGCCGACCCAGACCGTCACGTCCAGGTCATGCATCGCGTTTTCGGGTGTCACGTCACTCATACCCCGCTGTTCGTCCCCAGACTGTTTGAAGCTTCGGCACTGACACTGGGGGTTGGAACACCTGAGCGGGACAGAAAATGTCGTTGACGAACGATCGGCTACTGGTCGTCGTAGGGATAGCGAGCGTGGCTACCACAGTCACAGCTAATCACGACGTGGCCGTTCTGCGTGCGGACGCGGGCCGATCGACCGGGAAGCAAGTACGCCCCACAGTCCGCACACGTGAATCGATCGAACCGGTCGGGTAGTGACAACCGATGGCGCTGGGCGATACGTTTCGCCCGGCGAACGTGGCTTCGAGCCCGTTGGTCCTTTCCGGAACGGGCAGCCTCGCGGGCTGCTTCGTGCAGCCGCTGAATCCGCTCTGTGGCGATGGCTGCGTCATTACTCATTAGCATGCAATAACGGTGTGTGGGGGTTAGGGATGTCGATCCGCCCCCGGAGTAAGACACAACGCATTAAACACTCGTCGCCGAATCCACGATCAGCATGAGTCTGCCGTCCGTCGCCGCGTTCACCGACACCTATCTCCCGACGGTCAACGGCGTCACCTACACGGTCCAGTCCTGGCGCGACGCCTGGCACCGTCGAGGCGGTGATATGCCGATCATCTACCCCGCCGCCGACGACTACGAACCTGGCGATCGGGAGTATCCGGTCCGGAGCCTGCCGTTTCCGTTCTACGAGGGATTCCGGATCGGCGTCCCGCAGGTCCCGGACCAAGTTGGCGAGATGGATCTCGTCCACGCTCACACGCCTTTCGGGCTGGGCATGAGTGCAAAGCGAGTCGCCCGCTCACAGGATCTCCCGCTGGTCGCCTCATATCATACGCCGACCAGCGAGTACGCGTCGTACGTCTCGCTTGGTGATCGCGTCGAGCGGACGATCCGCAAGACGGCCCAGAGTTACGAGCGGTGGTTCTTCGATCGCGCCGACGTGGTGGTCACGCCGAGCGAGCGGACACGCGAGCACGTCCGTGAATCGGTTGGCGTGTCAACGCCCGTCGAGGTGGTCTCGAACGGCGTCGACATCGAGCGGTTCAAGCCCGTCGAGACGGCCGACTTCCGTGATCGATACGACCTGCCCGAGGACCGGCCGATCGTCGGGTACACCGGCCGCCACGGCTACGAGAAGTGTCTGCCGGACATCGTCGCCGCCACCGACGGCATGGACGTCACGGTCGTCTTCGGCGGCGACGGTCCCGCCCGCGAGGACCTCGAATCCCGGGCCGCCGCGGCCGACGTGGACGTGCGATTCCTCGGCTTTCTCCCGCGTGAAGAGTTGGCCGCGTTTTATTCCGTGCTGGACGCCTTCGCGTTCCCGAGTCCCGTCGAAACTCAGGGGCTGGTCGCCCTGGAGGCCAACGCCTGCGGGACGCCCGTCGCCGGCGTCGACAGCGGTGCGCTCTCGGATACGATCGAGGACGGCACGAACGGCTACACCTACCCCCAGGGTGACGTCGAGGCGTTCCGGGCGACGATCGAACGCGTCCTCGATGAACGCGACACACTCGGTGAGCAGTGTCTCGACCGCCGGGAGGCGATCAGCATCGAGAACGCTGTCGACACGCTCGAAGACGTCTATCGGGGCGTGCTGTGAATGACGGGCGACAGTCCGCGTCAGGTGACCTGATAGCAATGTGGACGTCCGCTCGACGCTCAGGCGTGTCCCCTTCCAGGGATAGCTCTTCTCTGATGGACACCGGGACGGTGTAGGAGCCCGGCTCGATATCGTCGCCGACGGACACGGTATACGAAATCGAGACCGTCGTGTCCCGGCTCCAACTCCAGACTGGCGGGTCTGACTCCAGTGTCGCGTTCGGCGACGGGTCGATCCCTGTCACCGTCGCCTCGATGTGCTCAGTGACGAGATTCGTCCCGACTGAAACGAACGACGATTCGGTGACGGCCACCGTCAGCGTCTCGTCCCTGGATTCACCGGGGTGGAGACAGATCGACGCGCCGGCGTTGATCCGATCTGACTCAGCCGTGTCCGTTTGATTCGCTTCACCTCCTGACTCCGACTCCTGTCCAGGTTCAACACCATCCGCCGGCGTCCGCGTCGGTGTGGCCGACAGGTCGCCGGTCGACGCGTCGCCCGTCGGCGTGACTGTCCCGTACTGCTCGTTCGGTCGTCTCCTCTCTACGTTGGCCTCTGAACCCAGGACTGCCGACCCGATGCCGCCAACGGCAGCCAGGCCTGCCATGGCCCCGGCGATGACTGATCGCCGTTTCATATCACCAGATCCACATCTGTCCGGTAAATGCTTTGTGCCAGTCCGTGAGAACGAGTGCCGCCGCGCCCTCAGCCACGGCGTTTACGGGAACGCTGTCCCATTTGGGACTCGTCTGTGTTCTACGCCAGCGCACTGCCGGCCCGAATGATCGCGCGCTCGCCGAAGGCGGGACCGATCAACTGCAGTCCCACCGGAAGCCCGTCGCTCGTCTCGCCCGCGGGCACCGAGATGGCGGGCAGGTTCGCGAGGTTGACCGGCGTCGTGTTGGCGTCGGCGAGGTACATCGTCAGTGGATCGTCCAGGCTCTCGCCGCGCTCCATCGGCGGGACGGGCATCGTCGGCGACGCGAGGACGTCGGCGTCTTCGAGAGCTTCATCGAAGTCCTGTTTGACCCACGCGCGGGCGTCCTGGGCCTTCTTGTAGTACTTGTCGTGATAGCCCGCCGAAAGCGCGTAGGTCCCCAGCAGAATCCGGCGCTTGACCTCCTCGCCGAAGCCCTCCTCGCGAACCTTCGCGTACTCCTCGTTCCAGTTGCCCTCGTAGTCGGGCGTCGGGCCGTAGCGGACGCCGTCGAAGCGCGCGAGGTTCGAGGACGCCTCGCTCATCGCGATGACGTAGTAGGCCTCGACGGCGTGTTCGACGGAGGGGAGGTCGACCTCGTGGTAACTCGCGCCCTGCGATTCCAGCTCGTCGATGGCGTCCCAGAACGTCTCGACGACGTCCTCGTCGGCACCGTCGAGTAGTTCCGTGGGAACGCCAATCTCAAGCCCGTCGACGTCGCCGTCTGCTGCGTCGGCAAAGGAATACTCGCGCATGTCATCGGGGTTTTCGCCACCGATTTCTTCGTGAGCGGCCCGCGTCGTCGCATCGTTCTCGTCGGGAGCGGCGATGACTTCGAGCAGTTCGGCCGCCTCCTTGACGGAAGGGGCGATCGGGCCGATCTGCTCTAAGGAGTTGGCGTAGGCGATCAGGCCGTATCGCGAGACCAGTCCGTAGGTCGGTTTGATCCCAACTGTGCCCGTAAACGCAGCCGGACACCGGACCGAACCGCCCGTGTCGCTACCGAGTGCGAGATCGGCCTCGCCGGCGGCGACGGCAGCCGCGGATCCTCCGGATGATCCACCGGGAACGTGGCCTTTGGCGGCGGGGTTCTCGGTCGGCCCGAACGCGGAGGTCTCCGTGGTCGTCCCCATCCCGAACTCGTCCATGTTGGTCTTGCCGGGGATCGTCGCCCCGGCGTCCGTCAGGCGCTCGACCACGGTGGCGTCGTACGGCGGGACGTACTCGGCGAGCATCGCCGAACCGGCGGTCGTCCGAACGCCATCCGTCGAAATATTGTCCTTGACAGCGACGGATCGACCCGCGAGCGGGCCGTCGCTATCGCCCTCGATCGTCTCTTCAGTGATGTAGGCGTTGTAGCTCATGAGACGCGTGGCCCTTTGAAGAAACCATCCTCGTGGTCCGGGGCGTTCTCCAGTGCTTCGTCCTGGTCGAGACTCGTTTCGACCTCGTCGGGGCGCATGACGTTGGTCAACTCCGACGCAGGTTCGACCTCGGGAACCTCGTCGAGCGTCTCGAAAGACGACAGGATATCGGCGAACTGCTCGGTGAAGCGCTCGCGCTCTTCGAGATCCAGATTCACCCGCGCGAGGTCAGCGACGTGTTCGACCTCATCGGGATCGACGGCCGATTCACTCATGGCTGAGGTGAATGCGGGATTCCCACTAAGGGTTTCGAAACCCCGGGCAGCGTTTGTCTCTCCGCAAAGGCAAGGTTTTGGTCGACCAAAGAATTTAAGGTCTCAGAGAAAAAAGACGGATTTGAGTGACAGTGTTCTCCGGGCTCTGTGCCCGTCACGTAATCGACCAATGTCAGATACGACCCTCAGAAGCCACGAGAGAGCGAATCAGCGCGAGAGTACCACCGACGAGGAAACAAAGACGGACGTCTGTCCGGAGTGCGGTGGCGGCCTGGTAACGGATTCCGAGCGCGGCGAGACGGTGTGTGGTGAGTGTGGCCTCGTCGTCGAGGAGGACGAGATCGATCCTGGCCCCGAGTGGCGCGCGTTCGATTCCGCCGAGAAGGACCAGAAGTCCCGTGTCGGTGCACCGACGACGAACATGATGCACGACAAGGGACTCTCGACGAACATCGGCTGGCAGGACAAGGATGCCTACGGCAACTCCCTGTCTTCGCGTCAGCGCGAGAAAATGCAGCGGTTGCGCACCTGGAACGAGCGGTTCCGAACCCGCGATTCCAAGGAACGCAATCTCAAGCAAGCCCTCGGCGAGATCGACCGCATGGCAAGCGCGCTTGGTCTCCCCGAGAACGTTCGCGAGACGGCAAGTGTGATCTATCGCCGTGCGCTGGACGAGAACCTCCTGCCCGGCCGATCCATCGAGGGCGTCGCCACCGCCTCGCTGTACGCTGCGGCGCGGCAGGCCGGCAACCCGCGTAGCCTCGACGAAATCGACAACGTCTCGCGAGTGGAGAAAGACGAAGTCGCCCGGACGTATCGATACGTCGTCCGCGAACTGAAACTGGAAGTCAAGCCCGCGGACCCGACGAGTTACGTCCCGCGGTTCGCGTCGGATCTCGAACTCACGGAGGAAGCCGAGCGACACGCCCGTGATCTCCTGGAGAACGCAAAGCAGGAGGGAGTCCATTCCGGGAAAAGTCCGGTCGGCCTCGCCGCGGCTGCGATCTACGCGGCCTCGTTGCTGGCAAACGAGAAGGTAACGCAAAACGAGGTCAGCGAGGTCGCGAACATCTCCGAGGTCACGATCCGCAACCGGTATCACGAACTGCTGGAAGCCAAACAGGACATCCGGACGGCCTGACGTTCGTCGACGAGAGAGCAAACTTTCGCCGTTCGTCCGTTTCGGCAGGTTCAACTCCGGCCCGTTCTCGAAAGCGTCCATGGAAACGACGCGTCATTTCGTCGCGACGGTGTACGTCGTCCACGACGGCGAGACGGCCCTACACGACCACGAGAAATTAGACATGTGGCTCCCGCCCGGCGGGCACATCGACCGCGACGAACTCCCCCACGTTGCGGCGAAGCGGGAAACACGAGAAGAGCTCGGCCTCGATGTCGACCTCCTCGCACCACAAGAGGACATTACTTCGACGACCGTCGAGAGTATCCCCCAGCCCCAGCATTTCCTGCTTGAGGACATCAACGTCCACGACGGCGAGGTCGGCCACCAGCACGTCGACTTCATTTTCTATGGCGAAGCCGACAGCCGAAATATTGGGCCCGGGGATGGCGAAGCGCCAGCCGACGCCTGGGAGTGGTTCTCGCCGGCCGACCTCGACGCGGCGAGCGACCGACTCCCGAGTGACGTGATCGAGATCGGCAAGCGGGCGATCGAGACGGTCGAAGCGGAATGATCCGGTCCCCCGTCCCGTCCTAACTCAGTCTGGACAGGAGGGGTGCGAGCCAGCGACCGAGTCGAGTTCCCACAGCCTCGACGTACGGGTCGATCCGTTCATTGATACGGCGGCTGATGTGACGAACCGGACTCGTTTCGCTGACCACGAGGACCACCCCGAACAGTCCCAGGAAGATCGTTGCCCGCTCGACACCGGCACCGTCCAAGCTTGCCTGAAGAAACACGCTCATTCCGGTGAGAAGTACCCCGACGGCAAACGGCCGAAGCGTTCGTTCGAACCGTGAAATCACCACGAGAAGACCGCCAACGGCAAGCATCCCGAATCCGATCACCGGTGGCTCCACGCCGGCTCGAGCCGCGACATGCACGACGGGGACAGCGGCGAGCAGTGTGCCACCGACATTCCGCGGTCGATATGGCCAGGTGTGCGTAGCGCCGTTCACCTCCTGTTCGACCATATATTACAGATGATGGTTTTCTCCGACACTTGTTCAATCTGTGGGTCGGCGAAATAACTGCATCGGGTTCGCAATCGGACGGCCGTTCTCGAGTCGGCACTCACTGCGGCGGGATCATTCGCGAGCCGGGACGTCGATTTCACCGGCGTCGAGTTCGGCTTCGACCTCGCGGGCGGCAGTCGTGAGATTGGCCATCTTTTCGTAAGCGACCTCACGGGGCAGGAGTTTCACGCCGCAGTCCGGCGAGACGGTCAGTCGCTCGGGCGGGACGACTTCTAGTCCTTTCTTGATGTTTTCCTTGATCTCGGCGACGGATTCGACCTCGGTGTCGTGAACGTCGACGACCCCCAGTGCGAAGTCCTTGGTGAACTCGTGTTCTTTGAACACGCCGATCTGCTCGAAGTCGCCGTTGGCGAGTTCGAGGTCGAACTCCTCGACGGGGAAATCCAGAATCTCAGGGTAGATCCGGGAGTAGTCACCGTAACAGACGTGCAGTCCGAGGCGGACCTCATCGGGCACGTCTTCAACGATGTGTTCAAGCGCCTCTCCCACGATCGCGTGATCGTCGGGTGTCGTTGCCAGCGCGGGTTCGTCGATCTGGATGTATCGCGCGCCGGCCTCGACCAAGGCCTCGATCTCTTCGTTGACGAGGTCCGCGAGGTCATAGGCGAGTTCGGCCTCCGAGTCGTAGGCCTCGTTGAAACTCCAGGATGCGAGGGTGTAGGGCCCGGTGATCGGAACCTTCACCGGCACGTCGGCGACCTCGTCGGTGAACTTGAACTCCTCGACGAGCCATTGCTGGTCGTACTCGACCGGTTCGACGACGCTTGGCTTATCGAAGTAATTGTGGCCCCAGACCTTCACGCGGCCGTTGAACTCGTAGCCGTCGATCCGGTGGGCGAAGTACTCGACCATCTCGTTGCGCCGCATCTCGCCGTCGGTGACGACATCGATGCCCGCACGTTCGTGCTCGTGGGTGATGACGCGGGAGGCATCGTCTTTGGATTCGTCCCAGTCGTCCTCGTCGAAGCCGGTGTCTTCGGCCTCGAACAGTTCCCGGGCGCGATCGTGCCATTCCGGTTTCGGGTAGGAGCCAACGACGGTCGTCAGCAGGAAGTGGTCGTTGTCGTGGTCGTCCGGTCGGAACTGTTCGCGTGTGTCGCTCATTGGTCGATCGCCTCCGTTGTGGCTGCGGCCAGTGCGTCGAGTTTGGCCTCGAACTTGTTGTCGGGCAGATACAGCAACTCGGTGTTCGGCGTCGCATACACCGTCTCGAAGTCGTTGGTTGTCTCCGCAAGGAACCACTCGATACGTTCGCGGATCTCCGCGGGCGTCTCGACGAGCGTGTTCTGGCCGTTGACCAGCCCCAGCGCAACGTCGTCGGTCGTCCCGTACTCGTTGACGTTTGTGATCGCCCCCTCGTGGTCGGTGACGAGGTCGTGACCGACGGCGTCGATTTCGGCGTCGAGGAGATAGGCGTAGACTTTCTCCTCGAGTGCGCCCCAGTACGTCTGGACGACGACATCGGCATCGATTGCGTCCGCGACTGTGTCGATCGCCTCGCTGGCCTGCTCGCCACCGTCAGCTGGCGGGTCGGTTACGAGGGACGGTTCGAGCAGGAACAGCGTCTCGATCTCGGGGAAGGCTCCGGTCTCCTCGGCGAGGAAGTCCGCGATCGCGTCGAGGAAGGCGGCTTCGTCACCGTAGTACTCGTCGGTCGCCAGGTCGGCGAGGGAGTACGGGCCGGGGAGAACCGCCTGCAGCCCATCGTCGACGAACGCGGTCGCGGCGTCGAGTTCCGCGCCGATGTCGCCGTCGAACGTAAGTTCGCCCTCGACGACCGGCTCGCGATAGAAGTTGTTGTTGTCGAAATAGCGGACGATCCCGCGGGTTTCGACGGCGTCGTGAACCGAAAGCGGGTGCGCGAGCATGTCGTCCCACCGGAGCTGGCCCTCGACGATCCGGTCTAGCCCTGCAGATTGCTGGGCCTCGATCACGTCTTCGCGTGCCGCCTCGTAGGTCGAAACGATTGCTTCGCCTTCCGACCCGTCGATCAGGTCGCTCCGTTGGTGGCCTTTCAAGTTGGCCAACTCGTCTTTCGCCCAGTCCGGCAGGGGATACAATCCGGTCGTAGTCGCTACCACCTGTGTCATTACCCCGGGGTAAGAAATGACGAGGCTTAATATTTCCTATTCATGAAAATGCCCTATAGTAATATACGGGCCGGGAATGACCCTACGGGAACGCTTTCGGAGAAACGGTCCAGCGACACAGTTGTGGGGAGCGGTGAGTATTTCTTGATTCGTCGTGTAGCGGGACCAATTGTGAGCCATCACAGCGAGTCCGCCACGAGCGAGAGCGTGGAGATGTATCTCAAGGAGATATACCTTCTCTCGCGGGACGGCGAGGCGGCACGAACCGGAGCGATCGCGGATCGACTCGGCGTCTCGCCGCCCAGCGTCACGCAGATGCTCTCGCGGCTGCAGGAACAGAATCTTCTCGAATACCAGAAGCGCAGGGGTGCTGAACTCACGGAGCGGGGGACCGAACAGGCCAGAGATCTGCTCGCCAAGCACTGCCTCATCGAGCGATTCCTCGTCGAGGGGCTGGACGTGACCGACGGCTTTCACGACGAGGCGTGCCGTCTCGAACACGCGCTCAGCGATGACGTCGCCGCCCGGTTAACCCGATACGTCGAGCGTCGCCCCGAGTGTCCGGACTGCTACGACGCCGAGGCAAAACATTGTCAGCATCTCGAAATCGAACCTGAGTAAGCGACGTAACTCGACCGTCTCAGACCAGCGGTTCGACCAGGTCGACGCCAGCATCCAGCAGCGTGTCGATCCGGTCCGGACTGTCGGCCTCCGCGTAGACGCGGAGTTTCGGCTCCGTCCCGCTCGGACGGACCAGCAGCCAGGAGCCGTCCGCAAGCAGGATCTTGAACCCATCGGCGTCGTTGACGCGTTCGACGGCAACACCGGCGACGGTGTCGGGTAACTGTGATTCGAGTTCGTCGACGACGGGTTCCTTCCGGTCATCAGGGCACTCGATACTCCGACGATCCTGGTGGACCTCGCCGTGGGTTTCGAGAATGTCGTCGATGCGATCGTCGATCGGCCGTTCGGCCGTCATGACGGCTGCGAGCAGCGCCATCAACACGCCATCCTTCTCGCGGACGTGGTCGCGAATCGAGAACCCGCCGCTCTCTTCGCCGCCGATCAGCGCGTCGTGTTCGGCCATCGCCTGGGCGACCCACTTGAATCCGACCGGCGTCTCGTAGACATCCTCGCCGTGGGCGTCGGCGATCCGGTCGATCAGGAACGTGGTCGAAACAGATCGAATCGCCGGCCCGTCGTTGTATTCGAGCAGATAGTCGTACATCGCGGCGAAAAACAGGTTCTCGTTCAGGAAGCCGCGCTCGGGGGTCACGACGGCGAGGCGGTCGGCGTCGCCGTCGTTGGCGATCCCGATGTCGGCGTCGCGTTCCTCGACTGTTTCGACGAGCTCTTCGAGGTTCTCGGCTGACGGTTCGGGTGAGGAACCGCCGAACGTCGGATTGTAGTCACACCGGATTCGATGGACGTCCGCTTTGGCCATCTCCAGCAACTCGTCGGTCACGCCGCGCCCGCTCCCGTGCATGCCGTCGTAGACGACATCGATCCCGGTCAGGTGGGCGTCCATCATGACGAGGACGTCCTCGAAATACGGCGTCACGAAGTCGTCCTCCCGGTAGACGCCGTGTTCGTCAGCCGGGAGTGCCTCGGGCTCACGGAGTCGCGATTCGATCGCCTCGGTGACTTCCGGGAGCGCGGGCGCACCGTCGTCCGGGATGAACTTGATGCCGTTGTACTGCGGCGGGTTGTGTGAGGCGGTGATCATGACCGCACCGGCGAGATTCCGGTCTTGAATGGTCCAGGCCACTACGGGGGTCGGACAGTCACGCTCTGACAGCGTGACGTCGAACCCGTTGGTGGTCAGGACTTCCGTGACGTCCGCCGCGAACCCGGGCGAGGTATCGCGGGCGTCGTAGCCGACAGCGACCGTGCCGCCGGCGTGATCGGCTTCCTCCCTGAGATAATCGGCGATCCCCTGTGCGACCATGGAAACGCGGGGTGACGTAAACTCGGAAAGTTCTGCGCGCCAGCCGTCAGTACCGAACTCGATCGCCTCGTCCATACATCCACCATTCCCCCGGCACCTAAAAATCGGCTGGTCCGTCGCCACTATCGCCCGTCGTCGGCTCTGTCGGTGGTCTCCTCAGTCGTCTCGACCAACTGATCGACTGCCTCGTCGGTTTTCCACTCGCCGAGTTCCTTCGGATCGACGTGGACGAACGCGTCGTCGACCTGTTGAAGTTCCTCGACCGACTGGACGACGGCCGACTCGATGTCGTGGGCTTCCCGGAGCGTTCGATGGCCCTCGACTTCGACGTGTAGACTCACGTCGATCTCGGGGCCGACGTAGTGGGCGATCACGTCGTGTGCACCCTTGACGTCGGGAATGTCCAGAGCGGTCCGAAGGATCTCTTTCCGGAGTTCGTCCGGCGGGGCCGCACCGACGAGGTAGTTGACGTTGTCCCGGACGACCTCGACGCCGGTGTGCAGGATGCCAATGGCTACCACAAGGGCGGCAAGTGGATCGAGGATCGGTGCCCCGACGGCTGCACCGATGACGCCAGCCAGGGCGGCACCGGCGGTCAGCACGTCGTTGCGGTTATCCAGAGCGGTCGCGACCAGCGCCGGCGATTGCCACGTTCGTCCGACGGCCAGACAGTACCGATAGAGGGCGAGTTTCGCGCCGATGGAGACCACGAGGATGCCGATGGCCGCTGGGCTCCGCAACGACTCGATGTCACCGGCAAGCAATGCTGTCCCTGACTGGTAGATCACTGCGCCACCGGCCAGGAAGATGCCGGCAGCCACGAACAGCGAGACGAACGGCTCGATCCGCTCGTGACCGTGGGGATGTTCGAAGTCCGGCGGCCGCGTCGTCAGGTAGAGTCCGCCGACGATAACCAGCGAATAGACGGTGTCGGCGAGGCTGTTGATCGCTTCGGATTGGACGGCGAGACTGCCGGTCTCGACAGCGACAACACCTTTGGCGACGAACAGCGCCAGGTTCGCTCCGAACAACAATAGACCGACGCGTCGAAGCGTCCTGCGACGAGTCATCGACTGCGAATAGGGAAGCAATGCCTATAGTGACTTCGTGTTCGACGGCCAGACGAGTGGATCTCCCTCAGTGATACGGTCGACATCTATAAGCATCGACAGAATGTACGATACATAATGTCACGCACGATAGAACTCGACGACGAACTGGTCGAACGGATGGAACCCTATCTGGAGGACGATGAGACGATCGCTGAGTTCGTCGAGGAGCTGGTGGCCATCTACGAGCAGGAAGGGCGGTTCACCGATCAAGGGTTGTGATCGGCCGGGAATCGAGCCGGGTGAGTGGCGACGCGACGATCACGAAAACGAGATCGCGTCGTCGGGACCAGTGACGATCGCCCCGGACTGATCGGCAAAGGCATCGTGCAGCCGCTCGTAGGAATCCTCGAGAGCTTCGACGATGACTTTCGTCTCGGAGACGACAGCCATGAAGTTGTTGTCGCCCTCCCAGCGGGGGACGACGTGGGTGTGAAGGTGGTCGTCGATCGAGCCGCCGGCCGCACTCCCGCCGAGATTCAGGCCGACGTTGTAGCCGTCGGGATCGAACGCAGCGTCCATGGCGTCGATCGTTCGTTGTTTGAGGTGGGCGTGAGCCAGCAGTTCCTCGTCGTCGAGATCGCCGTAGGCACCAGTATGTGCGCGCGGGATCACCATCGCGTGACCGGGATTGTACGGGTAGTTGTTGAGAAGCACGTAGGCGTGATCGTTCTCGGCGATGAGGCGGTTCGTCCGGTCGTCGTCCCACCCCGGAAGCTCACAGAAGATACACGCATCGACGTCCGGATTCTTCTCGGAGCGTTCGACCCACTCGATACGCCACGGGGCGAAAACCTGATCCATGGTGTCACAGTCGCCGCTGGGATCCAAAGAAGCTTCCGAGGCCGGGGCCGCTGGCGAACCAGCCGATAGCAGTCCGGCTATCGTCAGCCGCCTCGGACGGACCACGGATTGACGAAGAAGTGATATTTATATCTTTCGGCCGTTTTCGGATTGTTTTCATACCGGAACGGGGCAGAGATGTCTGGAAACGCCCCCTAGGGCCGTCTCGGTTCGTGCTTTCGAGTGCTGTCCCACCACTCGATGAACGGTGCGAACGACGCTCCCATTAAAAGGTACTTGCCGACGCACAGCCGGTATGGCGACTGCCAATCAGACGGCAAATACCCGTACCGAGTACTGTCCGTCCTGTGAGCGCAACCGGCCCCACGGCGTCTCGATCAGGCTGCACACAGAAAACGAGGCGTCGGCGAACGCCGCCTATTCCCGTGAGCCATATCGCGTCGCTGTGTGTCAGTCCTGCGGCCATCGGACTGAACGTCGAATGAACGACGCTTGAGGGGCTGTCGTGGGCTCGGAAACTGCGTTCCGTGGTGCAAAAGCGGCCTACCTTTCAACAGCGAGAGAGTCCCGCCGTCGTCGGCCTACGGCCGACTGCCCGTGGCGTCTTCGACGCCACGCTGTCGTCGGGCAAGGCCCGACTGCCTGCGGGACGTAGTCCCGCTCTGTTCACGCCGGGGAGGATGTCATCGGCTCCGGGTCGTGACCTCACAGCCGTCGTCGGTCACGATGATCGTGTGTTCCTTCTGGCTGACGTATTTTCCGGCTTCCTCTTTGAGCACAGGATAGCCGTGGACGATGTCGTTTCGCTTCAGCCGCTTGAGTGCCATCGACGGGCGCTTGACGTCGAGCCATCGGGTGGCGAACGGCAGCGTCTTGAACTCCTCGGTGATCTGTTCGAGCGCCTGACGCGCGCGGCGGTTACGAACCGACCCCTCCCGGTCGAGTGCGAAGATCTCCTCGTCGCTGCCTTCCCGAACCTTGCCTGCGCCGTCGGTGGCGAACGGTTCGATGGCGACGACGTCACCGGCCGACAGCGTCGCACTCTGGGAGACTGCTCGGTTCGGGATGTTGGGCTCGGTGTGCTGTTCGTACTGGCCGAGTCCGTGGCCGGTGAGGTTGACGACCGGATTGAAGCCGTAGCCGTCGATGGTCTCCTCGACGACCCGGCCGATCTCGCCGGTCTCGACGCCCGGCTCGACGATCTCGAGGGCCGCATCGAGTGCTTCTTCCGACGCCTCGGTGAGTTCGTCGTGACCGGACAGGTTGACCGTCACCGCCGTATCGGCGAGCCAGCCGTCGATGCTCACGCCGATGTCGAGGTTCACCAGTTCTTCGCCGAAGGTCGCCTCGTCGTCGATACTGGGTGTCGCGTGGGCCGCTTCCTCGTCGATGCTAATGTTGACCGGGAAGGCCGGTTTCCCGCCTAACTCGCGGATCCGGTCTTCGGCCCACTCGGCGATTTCGAGATGGCTCACACCGACTTCGACGCGTTCGGCGGCCTCATCGCGTACTTCCGCCAGGATTTCGCCCGCATGCCTGTGTTTCTCGTACTTCTCGACCGAAAAGTCCACGTCGCTCATACTCCCCCTATCGACCGAGGGGGGCAAGTGTTTGCCGGTCGCCGCCAGTTGCCGATCGGGCATCGGCGAACAGTGAGCCTCACTGCAGTGCCGTGTTGACCCGTTCGGTCATCTCCACGACGGTCGATTCAGTCGCGTAGATCTGGACCGTTGTCTCTAAGGTTTTCATGTCGAGGTAGTACTGACGGTCGACATCTTCGGGATCCTGCAGCCGAGACCCGACGAGCGCAGCGACGAGGATACACAGCCCGATTCCGAGGGGGGCAAGCGTGAGTGGGGCCGGCAGCGACGTAAACAGCCTGAGTACGATGGTCACAATCGCGCCGAGTACAGTCGCGATAGGGCCAGTAATGAGCAGCATCGATGCCAGAGACTGACCGACGGAGTCGACACCCACTGACCTGATGTCTTCCAGGTCGACGGTTTCGAGTTCGTCATCGAGCCAGACGATTCGGCGATCGGTCAGGCCAACTGTCTCAGTGCCTCCCAGTCCGGGCGGGGAGAACTCGAATCCGCGAGTGACCGTATCGACCGTCCAGGACTCGGCCAGTGACTCATCGTCCGCAAGCAGTGATTCCAGTGCTTTCTCGCTGGGATCCATATGGCCGTCAGTTGTCGCCCCACTTCCGAGTCGTTTTCGGACGGGTCGCGACGTCCTGGACCGACAGCGGCTGGTCGTCCGACTCGATAGCCTCGAGGGCCGCCTTACCGCTTGCGATCGTGGAGAAGTAGGTAGTCGACTCCTCGACACATACTTCGAGAACGTCACGGTTCCGGGAGATCACGAGATCGATTTCGCCGTCCCGCAGTGCAGCCTCGAGCTCGGCCTGGGAGTCGAAGTCGTCGAGATCAAGCGTCTCGAAGTGTTCCTCGAAGCCGACGATCGGCAGATCGACGATGGCAGTGCCCGAAAGCGGGATCGGCTTGTCGACCGCCATCTGGGCCTTCTGGTAGGCCTTCCCGAAGCTCCCGGCCGTACCCATGACTTCACCCGTGGACTTCATCTCGGGGCCGAGACGCGGGTCCGAACCCGGGAGGCGATCGAACGGCAGGACGACTTCCTTGACGCTGACCTGCTCGGGCTGTTGCTCGGCGACGTCGAGTTCGTCGAGATTCGCACCCGCCATTACTTTCGCAGCCAGCTTGGCGATCGGGACGCCCGTCGCTTTCGAGACGAACGGAACCGTCCGTGAGGAGCGTGGATTCGCTTCGAGGACGTAGACTTCACCGTCCCGGACCGCGAGCTGGACGTTCATGAGTCCGACCGTCTCTAAGGCGCCGGCGATCTGTTCGGTCACCTCACGGATCCGCGGCATGACGTTCTCGATCTCGTCGCTGCGTGGGGGGATCATACACGCCGAGTCACCTGAGTGCACACCGGCGGTCTCGACGTGTTCCATGACACCGCCGATGAGAATATCGTCGCCGTCGGCCACGGCGTCGACGTCGAGTTCGATGGCGTCCGCGAGGAAGTCGTCGACGAGGATCGGCTTGTCCGGACTCACCCGGACGGCCTCCTCGATGTACGTCTTGAGGTCGTCGTCGTTGTAGACGACTTCCATGGCACGCCCACCGAGCACGTAGCTCGGCCGGACGAGCACCGGGTAGCCGATGTCACGCGCGAGTTCGAGCGCCTCGGCTTCGCTGGTCGCCGTGCCTCCCTCAGCCTGGGCGATGCCCAGATCGTCCATCAGGCGGTTGAAGCGGTCGCGATCCTCCGCGAGGTCCATCGCGTCGACCGAGGTCCCCATGACCTCACAGTCGAGTCCGCGGCGATCCAGTTCGGCCTCCAGGGGATGGCCGATGTCGACCGACGTCTGACCGCCGAACTGGACCATCACGCCGTCGGCCCCGGTCTCCTCGACCACGTCAGCGACCTCCTCGGCGGTGATCGGCTCGAAGAACAGCCCGTCGGACGTGTCGTAGTCCGTCGAGACCGTCTCGGGGTTGTTGTTGACGACGTGGGCGTCGATGCCGATCTCTTCGAGGGCGCGGACGGCGTGGACCGAACAGTAGTCGAACTCGACACCCTGTCCGATCCGGATCGGGCCGCCGCCGACGACCACGACGCTCTCGATCTCCGGGTCGACCTGCACCTCGTTGCGCTCCAGCCCCGAGAGGGGTTCGCGCGCCGAGTAGTAGTACGGCGTCGAGGCCTCGAACTCGCCCGCGCAGGTGTCGACCTGTTTGAACGAGCGGGCCGGCGCGGCGTCTTCGACGTCCGCGACACTGACGCCGCCGCCGTCGGTCTGTGGCGTCGCCTCCCCGTCGTCGCTGACCACGCCACGCTCGTCGAGGAGACGGTCTGGCAACCAGGAGGCGTGCGTGTCGTCGAACGCACCGCCGCTGGCGAGCGTCGCGACTTCGTGGTTGGTGAATCCGGCCTCGGCCGCGATATCGAGTTCGCCCGCACTGGCGGCGTCGGCGGCGTCGGCGATCCGTTTGTAGCGTTCGACGTACCACTCGCGGATCTCGGTCAGTTCCGAGACCGTCTCGACCGAATAGCCGCGTTCGAAGGCCTCGAACATCGCGTATGGGCGGTCAGGCGACGGGCGGACGAGGTACTCCGATTCGAGTTCGTCGTCGCTGACCTCGGTCCAGTTGACTGCAGGGTCGTATTCCGTCGAGCGTAGCGCCTTCAGCAGACTCTCCTCGAACGTCCGGCCGATCGACATCGCCTCGCCGGTCGACTTCATCGCCGGCCCGAGTTCGAAGTCGACGTCACGGAACTTGTCGATCGGCCACCGCGGGATCTTCGTCACCACGTAGTCGATCGCCGGCTCGAAAGCCGCCGTGGTCTCGCCGGTGATCTCGTTTTCGATCTCGTGGAGGCGCTTGCCCATCGCGACCTTCGCGGTCACGCGGGCGATCGGGTAGCCCGTCGCTTTTGACGCAAGTGCCGACGAGCGAGAGACGCGGGGGTTGACCTCGACGACGCGGTACTCCCCGCCGGGCGAGCCGTCGTCGCGCCAGGCGAACTGGATGTTACAGCCGCCGTGGATCTCGAGTTCGCGGATCACCTTCAGCGCCGTGTCGCGCATCTCCTGGTGACCCTCGTCGGGGATGACCTGAGAGGGAGTGACGACCATCGACTCCCCGGTGTGGATCCCCATCGGATCCAGGTTCTCCATGTTGCAGATGATGATACAGGAGTCATCGGCGTCGCGCATCACCTCGTACTCGAGTTCGATCCAACCGTCGATGGACTCGGTGATCATCACGCGGTCGTCACGCGAGAGGCGCAGGCCCTTGCGTGTGGCTTCCTTGAGTTCGTCCATGTCGCCGATGACGCCCGATCCCGCGCCACCGAGCGTGTAGGTTGTCCGCATGATGACGGGGAGGCCACCCACTTCTTCGACGGCCGCCTCAACCTCGTCCATGCTCTTGATCGTCGTCGAGGCGGGGACCGGCTCGCCGATCTTTTCCATCCGCTTTCGGAACTGCTCGCGGTCCTCGGTCGCGTAGATGGTATCCAGCGGCGTCCCCATAACGTCGACATCGTGTTCGTCCAGGACACCCTCTTCAGCGAGCTCCGCGGTGACGTTGAGCCCGGTCTGGCCGCCCAGACCCGCGATTACACCGTCGGGTTTCTCCTTGCGGATGATCTCGGCAATGGCTTCGGTATTGATCGGTTCGAGATAGACCTCGTCGGCCATCTCGGGGTCGGTCATGATCGTCGCCGGGTTCGAGTTGACCAGGACGACGCGTGCGCCTTCCTCCTGGAGCGCGCGACACGCCTGTGCGCCGGAGTAGTCGAACTCTGCGGCCTGGCCGATCTGGATCGGACCGCTCCCGATCAACAGGATCGTCGGTTGGTCGTCGGCTGTCATTGTGCATCCGGAGTTCGCTCATCGTAATAAACCCGGCGAAAGGTTACGATCATCGAAGTCTGATTTCGAATATCGTATCAGCGAGTGCCGCCCTCGTGACCGGCCGTCGCAGCTGACAGGGCCTCTCGATCGATATAGAATGCCAGTGATTTTCCCCCGAGATGGTACTCGAATCCGACGACGCTGATCGTCCGCGGGCCGGGCCGGATCAGGATCGCCTCCTCGCGCACGGCGTAGCCATCGAGTGCCTCACCGACGTCCGATCGTGCGTCACTCTCGGCGATCACGACGGGTGGTGGATCAGCGGCGATGTCCGCGACAGTGTCGACACTGTCGACCGTGGCGTTTGCCCGTTCGGTGTACCACGGTAACGGCAGCCGGTTGAACCAGCGTGGCGGGACAGGTGGGTGATCCGCCCGAGCTTCGTCCCTGATCGAGAGGTTGCCGTAGTAGAGAACGTCTGTCCCCTCATTGTGGACTGCGACCGCCTGCATGTCCTCGATTATTGGACGGAGGTCGCCACTCGGCTGTCCGCCCTGTGCGACGATGTTCAGTTCGTGAGGCGGCTGCTGAAAGGTCGTTAGCCCGGCCGAGGCAATGACGAAGCCGCCCGAAGAGACGAGCAATGCGGCCAAACCGATCGCTTCGAGTTGGCGGCGCTCGACGCGAGCGCTCCGACATCGCTCGATAGTGGCGACGAGCCCGATGGCGGCGGGGATCGCCAGCGCGATCACGACGTGGACGGCGAGCCACGGCGCTTTGACGTCGGCGACGTATGGATAGCCGACGACGCCCGACAGCGCCCACCAGCCACAGAACGTCACGATGGGTCGTGGCTGCCACCGAACTGCCAGGGCCGCGAAGACAGCGGTCGCGGCGGCCGCGGCGGCGAGCACGATCACAAAGTGCGCGAGATACGGACCGTACGCGTGCCCACGGATGCTCGGTGACAACCAGAGATCCGCTATCTCCCCCATCGATCCGAGTGTGGCTTGCCCCACTACTCCGGGGAGCAATGTCGGGTCGGCCACTGCACTCCAGAGGCCAACGTCCGTCTTCGGCGAGCGTGGTGCGTAGAAGAACACGAACACCGCAAGGATCTCGACGGGGAGCACGATGAGGCTCCGTCGCCAGGCCCACGCGCGGCGGCGGATGGCACGCGCCCATCGTCGCAGTGTCTTCCTCGGATCTCCATTGCCGTAGTGATCGTCGGCGAGTCGGGAGAGAGCCAGGAGCGTGCCGGCTCCGAGCCACGAGACCGGGTAGAGGATCGCGTTCTCCTTGACGGTGAGCGAAAGCGCGAACGCGATTGCGGCGAGGTGAAGATAGCGTCGACGGTCCAGATCAACGGCAGCCACCAGCGCGCCGAACGTGACGAACGCGAAGGCGGCGACCGGGACGTCGCTGCGCATGAACCGCGAGTAATAGAGCAGGAGTGGGTTCGCCGCGAGGACGACACCGAGCGCGATCGTCTCGACATCGCGAAGGCGTGATCGAAACAGCAACGCTGTCACCGGAAGCGCGCTCCCGATCAGGGCCACCGGCAGCCGCATCGTGAAATCCGAGACGCCGCCGATCTCGAAGGTCCACCGGGTGACGTGCTGGACGAACGGGCCATGGATGATCGGCCGGTATTCCCACCACCCGGTGGCGGCCGTGTGGAGGATCCAGTACCCCACTCGACCCTCGTCCCAGTGGGCGATCCGCACGTCGAGCGCGACGAGTCGGGCCACGAGCGCGACGAACACGACGAGTGTGATCGCTCGCCGCGGCTCTCGTACCTCCAGCCGATCGATGACGCTGCGCACGAGCGGAGCCACGGCGGGTCGTCTCAAACGTGTTGTGATCGAGAAGCGCGCGAGGGGCTACTGGCCCCGGTCGTCGAACCGATACCGATAGGGGTGACCGCGGATGACTTCGACGTTCCCTCGTTGGGCGTGACGACCGAGGACAGTCGCGATCTCGTGGGGACTCTCGAACGGTTCGTCGTGGGCCTGCAGGACCTCGTGGATCTCCCGCGCAGTGAGTGGCTCCTCGAGATCCGTCTCGGCAAGCACGGCGCGAATCCGCTCGAACTCGCCGTGGCGCAGCATGGTCTGACAAACGTCCCCGAACACCATTAAACACCGTCAGACTGGCGTCTGACGGCTGTTGCCCGCCATTCGACAGAAGGCGACGGGTCCGAATGTCACACAGACGTCATTGCCGCCGGCATTGTCACACGTCGCGGTCAGACGGCGTGGGTACCGCCACTCGTCAGCTTCCACTACGGTTAGACGGGGGTATCGTTGTCCCCGTCGAAGTCGCGTTCGGCACGGTACGCATCGACGAACGTTCCCACGTCGAACTCACGCATATCCTCCTCGAACGTTTCCCGCGCTGTGTCGTCTTCGGCGTGGCTGATCGCGTGTTCCATGAGGTCGACGACGAGTTCGACCACGATCTCGTGGAGCCGACGCGAATCGAATTCGGATACCCACAGCAGCCCACACCCGATCGCCCCATCGTCCTCGACGTCCTTCGCGACTATGTCGTCGGGAAATTCCTCCATGACGATGCCCATCAGGTGGCCCGTCCCGAGTTGTTCCGCCTCCCCACTCGGTTCGACAGTCTCGGCCAGAGTGTCGACGAGAAACGACGGCAGGAACCTGGTCAGCGGATGAACGTCCATCACGAGGGCGTGGGACTGGCCGCAGTGACACTCGAATTCGCGCCGGCCCATGTCGAAGGTGTGGATGTCTACGGTCTCGCCACATGGAAGTTCCAGCCGGTCCTCGTCGCTCGGAACGCGGGGGGTAGCCATCGGCGGAGATTGCGGGTCCGGGGGGTTAAACGACGCGGTACCCGAAGTAACTGCCCACCAAGGGACAACGCCGTCCGCTCTCAGGGCCAGTCATCGCGCGTCTCGGCGGTGTCCTCGGCCGAGGGGACTTCGGGTTCGCCGAGTTCCCACTCGGCTGCCTCGGCGGCGTCTTCGACATCGAGATATTCCCACCCGTTCGACCGGGCCGCCTCCGCAGCCACCTCGTCAGTGCCGACGTAGACGTATCGGGGAGTCTCGAACTGGTCTTTGATCGTTTCGAAACTCTCCGCACGCCCGCGGGGTCCGGAGAAGAAGTCCTGTCGGATCCGGTGTTTCCGGGCGAAGTTCGTCACGACGTAGGTTGGCTCATCGGAGACGATGCCCACGTACTTGCTCCACTGGCGAGCATCACTGAATACTGTATCCGGATGTGCCAGGTGTTGTAGGGCGTCGATGTCGAACGCAAGCGTCATCTCTCCGTCGGCGTCAGCGTCCATATCCCGGGACAACAGCGTCGCGAGCAAAACGGTGTCGATCCGACAAGGGCACGTCTTCCGGCAACGTCACTTCTCGACGGCAGGGGGTGCCAATGCGTCGAGGTCGACCTCCGGTTCGAGTAACGCCTCCTTTTGATCACCAACCGGTCGCTCCTCCCGGATGATCTGTTTGAAGGCTTGCTGCTGGGAGAGGTCGCCGATCAGGACACCGCCGATAAGCTGGCCGTCCTTGAACGTGAGCCGTCGCCACTCGGTGTCTGAATACTTCCGTTCGGCTTCGTCGTCGCCGATCGTCGGATGACCGAAGGACAGAAACGGGAAATCAAAGTGCGTGATCGAGTACGAGGAGACATAGCGAAACGTTTCGACTGGCTCGTCGGCGACCATGTTCTCGGCGGCGACGACGCCCTGCTCTTTGGCGCTCCCCCACGAGCCGTTCTGGGCACGCTCATCGAGGATGACGTCGAAGTACTGCGTCAGGTCGCCGGCCGCATAGACGTCCTCGACGCCGGTCTGCATGTGTTCATCGACGACGATACCGTCGTCGAGTTCGACCGGTGTGTCTTCGAGAAAGTCGGTGTTGAAGTCCAGCCCGATCGCGACGGCAGCGAACGCACCGTCGTGGAACTCGCCGTTCGCGTCCACTGCCCCGGTGACGTGGCCGTCGTCGTCGACCTCGAACCGTTCGACGCCGCTCTCGAAGACGGGCGTGACGCCCTTTTCCCTGAGTGCCTCGTGGATGATCTCCGCCCCGTCGAGACTCAAGGCGTAGCGCCACCACCGGTTGCCCCGCATGAGGTAATCAGCGTCGACGTTCTGTGCGCCGCAGATCGCCGCCAGATCGATGCCGAGCAGCCCGGCCCCGACGATCACGCCCGTCTCGGCTTCGGCAGCGTGGTCGCGGATCGCCCGGGCATCCTTGAACGTCCAGAAGTAGTGGACACCCTCGGCGTCACTGTTTTCGACCGGGAGCCTGGTCGGTGTCCCCCCAGTGGCGACCAGCAGCTTGTCGTACTCGTAGGTGCTGCCGTCCTGGGCCTCGATGATCTTCGCGTCGGCATCGACCGACGTGACGCGGGTGTCGAGTGCGAGGTCGATGTCCCGCTCCTCGTACCACTCTTCTTCGTGAATCGAGACCGGTTCTTCGGGGAGGGTACCTTTGGCGAACTCCTTGATCAGAATGCGATTGTAGAGAGGTTCGCCCTCGTCGGTGATGATCGTGACGTCGGCGTCGGGATCCGCTTCACGGATCGTCTCCGCGGCGGAACTCCCGGCGATGCCGTCGCCGAGGATCACGTGCGACGTGGTCATGCTCCCGATGTTGGGACCGGGGCCTAATGTGGATTGCTATCGGCACAATCCCCGCTGGCAGTCCCCGATGAGTGGCTGGGATAGCTCGCTCGGCCGGAGACTCGATGGTCGTCAAACCGTGCCAGATTGGGAACGGGTCCGCCGGTGCTTGCCGTCGTCCCGGTATTGATGTGACCGGAGCGCCTACGGATCACAAGATGAAAATCAAGCAAAGCGTCAAACACTGGGCCGCCAAACAGAGTTTGACTGCGCCGGTAGTGGGCGAGATGGTGTCCGACAAGCTGGTCGATCTCCACACCGGTGTCTTCCTGGACTGGGCCGAGGAGAACCGCCAGGAAGAGCGGCGCGAACGCCTGGAAGGGTTCTTCGACGCGACGATGGACACCTACGTCGCAGCACTCGAGGAGGGCCACCCGGAGGCCGAAGCACGGGAGATCACCCACGCCCAGGCCAACTTCGACTTCTACAACCACGGCTGGACGGAGATGATGGAATTCCCCGTCGATGAGGTCGAGGCCCACTACGATCGCTATCGTGAGTTCTTCGAGTCTCACGGTATCACGATCGACGACCCGCTCGGTGAGTTCGCGCCGGAGGGCGGCCTGCCCGAAGCTCCATCGACGCCCGAAAAGCTCGATGATCCCGACCATCCCCACGCAATCGGTGGATTCGCGGACGACGTCTACGTCGAGACCGAAGACGGCGAAATTGTGATCGGCGGCGGCGAGAAACCCGAGGAGGTCGACGTCGAGGAGGCCCCCGGTGTGGATCCGGACGCCGTAGAGGACGCAGAGATAGAGGGCTGAAGGCCGGCCTACCGGGTGCATCTGGAGTGCGTAACTGATTTGTTTCGTTGGATTGACCACTCTCGCATGTCCCCCACTCGCCAGTCAGCCGAGCAAGCGGGTCCACAGCCGATTAGATCGCTCAAAGAGAGCTGGGGACGTGGGAAACACCTCGTCGTCACGTACGTCGCAATCCACATGGTGCTGTTCCCGATCGCGATTGCATTTGCTCATGCACCTGGTGTGTCGATACCACAGACCTACAGTGGAATTACCGCTGTCTCGGTCGTCGCGGCGCTGGCACTCACACGGTGGCGTCCGGAGTCCCGGCCAATCAGTTGGCGGATGGGATTTGTGGTACTTCTCGGCTATGAAATCGGGGATCTGGGACTGGGAATCCAACAACATTCGCCGGCGTGGATCGCCGTTGGCAACGCGCTCGGTCTCTATCTCGGCTTGCTCCTTGTAGCGCTCGTATACCGTCTGACCCGGTGACGCAGTGATGGTTTGTGATGCCGACGCTCCAGACACAGAAGATCGCGGTCGGCGGGCAACCGTCGAAAGCTAGACAGCCTGAAGAAGGCCCCACCCAACCAGTCCGATGAACACGGCACTGACAGCGAAGATCAGCAGACTCACGTACAGCAGCTTGTTCGTGTGTTCGTTCCGGGATCGGTTCGTCACGAAAAAGGGGCCATCGCTGCCGTCGGACCGAACGACGGCGTTGACCGCTCCGGATTCGTCAGATACCGACTGATCAGTCTCGACCGGCCCGGCGACGAACACCTGGTCGCCATTCTCGATGTGCCCCTCCCGGTACCACCGGTCGCCCCAGTTCAATACCGACCAGACGAACGTGACGATCTCGCCCTTCCCGTCGTAGATTTCGCGTTTGTCCCGGACGATCTCGTCTTCGGCCACGTCGGACAGTTGTGATTCGAGGTCACGATCGGTATCGACCTCGGCGTGGACTTTCCCGCCAGTGACGTACACCGAGGCGTCCTCAGGCTCGACGCGGATCCGTCCCGTGTCGTCTTCGAGCCAGAACCCGGTCGTCATCTGGCCCTCGTCGACAGTCCGCCACGGGGTAGCGAAGTTCGCTCCGGATTCAAGCGGGCTCTCGATCGGATTCAGCGGGTTCCACTCATGGGCCAAGCGCAATGGGGCGATCCCCTTGAGGTAGTACTTGGCGGCAACGCTCCGCTCGTCGGCGAGCGCCGGTTCGATCGGCTTGTCCGCCACGGCCGTGCCTTCGAGACCCACCAAGCCGTTCGTATTGGCGGCTTCGGCGACCGACGTCTCGCCAGCCCCTCGCAGTGCCAGCCATTGACGGAAGTACCTGACTCCGAAGTACAGCGCCGGGACGAGGAACAGCCCCAGCACAACGAGGAAGAGCACCCACCGCCCGATCGTCCCGATTCCCAGTTGCATGACCGTCCCGCCGAGGTTTCCCAAGCCAAACATATCTGTGGCCGTCAAACACAGGCAATATGAATATTTCGGTGTCGTTTCCAGCGGAGAAATCTTTTGGCTGCCTGGGGCCCACGGCCAGAGTGGGCGCTGAGACAACGCCTCGATACAGTCCCAGCGTCCTGGCCGAACTTCCTGACAGCGCTACTCGTCGTGGTCGATCAACTCGGCGCAGGTCTCGCCGGCAACGATCGCGCCGTTGAGCGAGCGTTCCGGGTACTGGGCTCGTGACGCCATGCCGGCGTAGTAGACGCCTTCGGCTACGTACTCGCTCAGATCATACGGGATGACTTTCTCGAGATAGCCCCGCTCGTAGATGGGTGCCGTCTTCGGACTTCGCGAGGTTTCGATCCAGTTGACTGACTCGCGATCGAACTCCGGAAACAGGTCCTCGATGCCGGTGAGCCAGGTTTCCTCGACGCCCTCGTCGTCCATCTGCCAGAGTTCGTCCTCGCGATCCTGGATGTATTTGACGGCGTACAACAGATGTTCGCCACCGTACTGTTTTGCTGAGACGAGGTTAGTGTGTTCGATGAGCGCGCCGAACGGAGCGTCATCGGCGATGTTGAGCCAGTACGTGTCCGTCAGAGCCTCCTCCATACTGATGACTGAACAGACGGTGCCCTGGAAGTCGATCTCGCACTCGTAGCCCGTCAGGGACTCCAGCACGTCGGGCATCGTGGCGATGACGACGCCGTCGACGGCGTGTGGGACCTTCCCCTGATCCGTTTCGACGGTCACGGACTTGACGGCACCGCCTTCGATACCGATGTCGACCGCTCGCGATCCCGTGAAAATGTTCATCTTTCCGACGGCATCGACCAGCGCGTCGATCAGGCGACCGAATCCACCCATTGGATAGCCCAGTAATTCCCCCCTGAGTGGGTCCCGTTCGCCCCGGAACTTCACGCGTCCCAGGAGCCAGGCAGCACTGACGTCATCCCATCGATCGCCGAATTTCGCTTCCAGCAGTGGCTTGAAGAACCGCTCGAAGCACCCGCGGGACGTGTGATCGATGATGAACTCCTTCACTGGAACGTCCTCGAAGTCTTCGAGTCGCTCGTAGGTGTCGAACGAGGGAATGCCACCGCGAACGTCTATATCCAGAACGAGCATGCCAAGGCGGAACTTGTCGTAGACCGAGAGGTGCGGGTAGGCGAGGATCTCCCAGGGTTTGTCCATCGGATGGACGACCCCGTCGACGTAGTATGCGGTACTGCTGTACCCCCACGCCAGGTCGGATTCGAGGCCGAGTTCGTCGATCCACTCGACGATCGTCTCTTCGGACTTCGAGAGATGGTGATAGTACCGCTCGATCGGGTGCCCGGCCGTTTCGTAGGTCGCCGCCAACCCACCGAGGTCCTCACTCGCTTCGAACACGGTTACCTGATGTCCCTGCTCCAGCAGCCGACGGGCCGTTGCCAGCCCCGCGACTCCGCCGCCGACGACGCCAATCATGTTCTGGCTATTGGCGCTTCAGCGAATAGGCCTTTTGCTGTCTTCACCGCTCACTTTCGACAGGGAATACCGGACGGAGTTACTCGTCTGGGGCTCGTTGAAACTCCAATACAGCGATCGTCCCACGCGGTTCGTTGTCTTCGAACCAGACTTCCCCGCCAAAGAGATCGAGTATCAGCGAGACGAAATACAACCCGAATCCGTGTGCGGTCTCGCTGACCGAGACGTTCCGCTCGAAGAGTGATTCTTTCAGGTGATCGGAGATACCGGGGCCGTTATCGGCCACGTGAACCTGCAGCCAGTCCCCGACGTGGGTGACCTCGATTTCGATGCGGGGGCGGTCGGCATCGTTGTGTTCGACGGCGTTCTGGAGGATGATCTCGAAGACGTCCTCTATCAGCCCGTTCGCCCGCACGATGGGCTCGGTTTCACAGCGAAATTCGATGTCGACGTTGTCGTGACGGTCCTCGATAACCGCGATCTGTTCGGTCAGTGCTGGCTTGAGCTCGACGGGCCAGAGACGGCCGTCGGGATCAGTGGTTACCGTGTCCGTAATCGAACGGATTCTGGCAGTGAGGTCCGAGAGTTCCGCGGTCCGGGCCCGAATCCGGTCGAGATATCGCTGACTGTCCGGATCAGGGCCGATGTGTGCGCCGAGGAGATCCGCGTTGCTGTCGATGACCTGCATCCCGTTACGAATGTTGTGTCGGAGGACACCATTTAGAAACTCGAGTTGTTCCGTGTGTTGTCTGACGATTCGCCGGTTCTCCCGCAGTTGCTGTTCGTGAACCACTCGGTCCAGCGCAGTCTCCGTCCCATCGGCAAGGATTCTTGCAAACTGTCGGTCCCCACGCGAATAGTCAGTCTCCGCTGACCCGATACAGAACAACCCGTGATCGCCCAGCGAGAGAACAAGCATCTCGTCGGCACCGACCGATTCCAGTGGCCCCCATTCCCAGTCGCCAGTTACGACGCCATCCGAATCAGCTTCTTCGTATCGAGACCAGAGCGTTTCGTCCTCGACAGTCAGGTTCGGCGGACGGTCGTCACTCACTGATTCGATCGCCGAGGAGACAGCAGCGGGTCGAAGCTGGTTGTCGTCGTCAGTGGCCAGAAAGACGACAGCGATCTCCTGATCGAGAATCCGATCGATAAACGACACCGCGATATCGGCGATTTCGTCGTCGATCCGGGCATCGATGAGCCCTTCCGTCGCCGCCTGGAGCGCCTCGATCCGGTCGAGGCGCCGCTGCTGGGCCGTGACGTTCCGGAAGACGATCAACCGGCCACGATACTGGTTGTGCTGGTCGGTGATCTCAGTCGTCTGCGGGTTGTACAGCCCGTCCTCACCTGTCTCTGTTGTCGAACTCGCCGATATCAACTGATCGCCTGCAGGACGGTCGGTGAACTCCGGAACGGCGTCCCAAAGGTTTCGTCCCGAAAGATCGTCCGTCCCGAAAGCCGCTTTCGCAGCCGTATTGTGGTCGACGACGACGTCTTCGTCGTCGAGGACGATCACCGGATCGGGTAATTCATCGACGACAAGGTCGCTTGCGAGTGGCACAATCGAAAGCAGATCGTACTCGAACAGCGCCCAGCCGACGATCCCGCCGGTAAGGACGAAGGCGAGCGGCGTCGGATCCAATCCAGGATGGGGGCTAAAGCCCATCACGTACAAGGCGTTTGCCAGAAGTGGAAAGACGCTGCCGATGATGATGACGACCGTCTGTTTGCGGTAGACGTTCCGGGCGGCGACCAGAAACCGCACGAGTTGGAGGTAGCCGCCGAGAAGGAAGAGATACGAGAGGGCCGTATAGGCCGCAGTTGCCGTGTCATCCTGCGGGACCGGAGCGGTGATACCGGCAACAGTCTGGAACTGCACGGTCGTCTCCGCCAGCCCATGAACCGGTGCTGTAATCACCAACAGTACGTACGCGAGTGGACCGGTCCACAGTACCGGATAGAGGACCGATCGTCGATATCGTTCGAACCCGGTATAGACAATCGAAAAGACGACCCACAATGGGGGAACCTGTGCACCGGCAACCGCCGACGTTAGCAACAGTATTGACGCGGTGCTCGCACTTTCTGTCAGCAGGGCACCGGCATAGCAGAACGACCAGATGCTTGCCGCTCCCGCGAGAAGCGCGAACGGCGTGGCGGCCTCGACTTCGCGTCGTCGCCACGCGAAGACGGTCAACCAGGCAGCGACGACTCCCCCGGCAGCACTGCCAGCAGCCACGATGACGGACACGGACAGTTGAACCATCGACTCGACTCTGTTTCCAATTCGAGAGACGGTGGCTTATGTTTACGGGAAGGAGAGTCGCAGTCGGGTTCGCTACCTTTTTGACTGCAGTACGGAAAAGGCGGGTATGCGCACGGCCCGTGCCCCGGCGACGAGCGCCAACCTCGGGAGCGGGTTCGATGTCTTCGGGATCGCACTCTCCCGTCCGGCGGACGTTGTTCGCGTCGAGCGGGCCGACCGAACGACGATCGAGGTGACTGGGGCCGGCAGTCAGTTCATTCCGGAGGATCCCGAGAAAAACACCGTCGGTGCGGTCGCCGAGGCGCTTGACGCGCCAGCCCACATCCAGATCGACAAGGGGATTCGACCAGCGTCGGGACTGGGATCCTCAGCCGCCAGCGCCGCGGCGGCGGCGGTAGCACTGAACGACCTCTATGATCGTGGAAAGTCCCGGAAAGAACTCGTCCCCATCGCGGCCAAGGGAGAGGCTGTCGTCTCCGGGGACGCCCATGACGACAACGTCGCACCCGCGATCCTCGGCGGATTCACCATTGCCACGCCCGGTGGCGTCACTCAGATCGACACTGACATCTCTATCGTCGTCACACTCCCGGAGATCGTCGTCTCGACGCGGGACGCACGCAAGGTGGTGCCGACGGAGACCACCGTCGAGAAACTGGTCGAGACAGTCGGCAACGCGGCGACACTGACCGCCGGGATGTACCGTGACGACCCGGCGCTCGTCGGGCGAGGCATGGAAGACGATGTCGTCACGCCCGCCCGAGCGAAACTCATCGACGGCTACGACGCGGTCAGGGATGCGGCACTCGCGGCCGGGGCGACCGGCGTCACGATCAGCGGGGCCGGCCCAGCCGTCCTCGCCGTCACTCGAAGCCGGGACCAGCGGTCGGTTGCCAACGCGATGCTCGACACGTTCGACGCACGAGGGATCGACGCCCGGGCCTACCAGACCCGGATCGGTAACGGGACGCGACTTTACTGAGATCAGGCGTCGTCGACCGCGTTTTCTGATTGCTGCACACGGAAGCCGTTGGTTTCGGCCCGGCCGCTGAGTTCACGCTGCGGGAACGGGATCTTGATCCCCTCGCGGTCGAAGGCTGCTTTCACCTGGGTAACGACCCGCTCGGTCGCGTTCCACTTCCGGGGTGGTGTCGGGTGATCGATCCAGAAACGCATCTCGAGGACGATCGCCGAATCGCCGAAGGACTTCGGGACGATCTGTGGCGGGGGCGCGTCCGCGATGATGTCGATCTGCTTGATCGTCTCCATGGCGACATTCTTGGCGAGTTCCGGATCGGTTTCGTAGTCGATACCGACGTCGACACGAAGGCGAAGTGATCCCCGTCGACTCCGGTTGACGATCGCCCGTTCGTTGACGCGGTCGTTCGGCAGATAGACGACCTCGCCGTTGAAGTTTTCCAGGCGCGTGTTCATGATCGTAATGTCGGTGACGACGCCCTCCTGGTCGCCGATCTCGACCCAGTCACCGATCTCGAACGGGCGCGAGAACATCAACACGAAGCCGGCGATCAGCGCGCCCAGCGTCTGGCGGGCCGCGAGGCCGACGACGATGCCGAGAAAGCCCGCGCCGACCAACAGCCCCTCCGGATTGATCCCCCAGACGGTGAGAATAATCAGTCCGGCAGCCAGAAGGATCGCTATCTGCCCCATCCTGATGACGATCTCCCGTTGATGATCGGTCAGCCAGGTGGCCTCCTCCCCGATCCGGACGACCATCTGCTTGTACTGGTCGGCGCCGACGTACGCCAGCAGGGCGAACAGTAGTGTCAACCCCACACGGCCGAGGAAAGGAACTGACCCACTGAAATACGTGAGCACCATCTCGGCGGTGTCGACGAGTCCCCAGATAACCAGCAATGAAATCCCGGCCGCCGCCAGGACCAGTACCTGCACAAGACGAACGAAGCCCTCGGCGACGGTACCTGGAACGTACCCGCCGACGAGGCGAACCCCGTCGGCAACACGACTTGTCCCGAGACGGGTCGCGATGAGCCGATACGCTCGTTCGAGGCCGAACGGAAGGACGAACGCCGCAATAATGATCGCGAGTACCGCGACGCCGACGCTCGCGGCGATGCGTGCTTCCGTCGTTGCCAACTCCTCCAGAAACTGCCGAAATTCCGAGACCATGGAGACAAGAGAGACCATACAGGGCACAGCGGGATGAACGGACTTGGGTGTTACTGTGACGGTGACCACTGTCGGCCACGTGAAAAAACGACTTGTCATCGACCGCCGTCAAATGGGCCGCAAAGAGCCTCAGACGCCTCGGCCCTGCAACTGCTCGTCTTCCGGCAGGTCGACGTTGGCGTCGCCCTTCATCCCGGAGCCGGTCCCGGCAGCGATCTCGGCCAGCCGTTCGGGGTCGTCGTAGTTGTTGACGGCCTCGACGATCGCCCGACCCATCGCCTCGGGGTCCGCCGCACCGAAGATACCCGACCCGACGAAGATGCCGTCACACTCGTGGTGCATCATCAGTGCGGCATCCGCAGGCGTCGCGATCCCACCGGCGGCGAAGTTGACGACTGGGAGACGACCCATCTCGGCGGTCTCGTGGACGAGTTCGGCTGGGGCTTCGTGCTCACGCGCCCATGCCTCACGCTCTTCGTGGCTCATCCCTTCGAGTTGCCGGATCGCGCCCTTGATCGTCCGCTGGTGGTGGACGGCCTGATTGACGTCACCTGTACCGGCCTCGCCTTTCGTCCGGATCATCGCCGCGCCCTCGTCGATCCGGCGCAGGGCCTCGCCCAGGTTGCGCGCCCCGCAGACGAACGGGGTCGTGAAGTCGCGCTTGTCGATGTGATAGGCGTCGTCGGCGGGCGTCAGGACCTCGCTCTCGTCGACCATGTCCACGCCGATGGCTTCGAGGATCTGGGCTTCCTTGGTGTGGCCGATCCGGGACTTGCCCATCACCGGGATCGAAACTTCGTCGATGATCTCCTGGATGTCCGCCGGGTCAGCCATCCGGGCCACGCCGCCGCGCTTGCGGATGTCCGCCGGGACCGCTTCCAGCGCCATCACGGCGACCGCGCCCGCGTCCTCGGCGATCCGGGCCTGTTCCGGGTTGACAACGTCCATGATGACGCCGCCCTTTTGCATCTTCGCGAAGCCACGCTTGACGAGATCAGTACCCCGACGTAGATCTTCGAGATCGGTTTCCGTCATTGTCCGGAGGTTGGTCGTGGATTCACTTAACGAGTTGCTTTCGTGTATCCAGGCGTCAGTGCTGGCTGTTCGTTCTGCGGCCAAATTTACTCTTCGCCGGGCGAATCGCTTTCCCGCCAGAACAGGTCGTCGACAGTCGTGTCAAAGAACTCTGCGAGGTCGAAGGCCAGTTCGAGTCGCGGGTCGTAGCGGCCCTGCTCAATCGCGCCGATCGTCTGGCGGGTAACGTCAAGCGCGTCGGCGAGATCCTGCTGCGTCAAATCGTGCTTGACCCGCCGCAGCTCGATGTCGTTTTCCATGCGTTCAGTGGTTCAGTTGTGTGCTTGCAGGTACCGAAACGTTCCATACCAGCCGAACAGACCGAGCCCCCCGATCACGGCAAGTATCGTCTCCGCAGAGACGGAGTAAACACCGAACCGTTGAGACCAACCCAGGACTGCCGTCAGCAGTACAATTGCTGCGAGTACCCAAGAAGCGGCCTTTTGGGCGAGCAACTGCATTCGTTCATCGGTCCGGAAGGCGGCTGTCTTTGTATCGGCCCTATGAATCCAGTACACGAGAGGTGGCAAGAGAACTCCCGTTATCATTGCCCCACCGTGGGCCGCTTTAACGAACGGACTGATACCCACTGCACAGACCCCTGAAACAAAAAACGTCACCACGAGTGCCAGCGTTTGTCGCCGCGAAACGTCACCCGTCTGCCAGCGGAAGGCGACCGCTCCTGCCAGGCCAATGAGGGCACCACCCACGAGCGTTAGCCCGACTCCAGGAAGGTGCCCAATACCTGAATCGAGTACCAGCGCGTTTCCGACTCCAAACGCCACTACCCCTACGACGGCCAGACAGATCGATACCCACGCATCGCGCTTCATATGTTAATGTTGTTTTCCGCGATGTTAATGTAGTTTTCCATTGCCCGGGGGTGATCCGCGAGTTTATATCGAACGGCGCAACCACCCACCCTGTGTTAGATCTCGGCGTCAGAATCGCGTTCGCCCCGGAAGCCACCGCCCTCGCCATTGTCGCTATCGCCGGTGGAATCTGCCTGGGAACGATCAGCGGCCTGACGCCCGGCCTGCATGCCAACAACTTCGCGTTGCTCCTTGCCGCCGTCGCGCCGAGCGTGCCAGCCCCGCCGCGACTGGTTGGGGCGGCGATGCTCGCCGCCGGCGTCGTGCACACATTTCTGGATTTCGTGCCCGCACTCGCGCTGGGGGTCCCCGATCCCGCGATGGCCGCGAGCGCGCTGCCGAGTCACCGCCTCGTCCTCGGCGGGCGCGGTCGCGAGGCCCTCCGGCTCTCGGCGCTGGGAAGCGGACTAGCCGTCGTCTTCGCCCTCCCGCTCGCAGTCCCGGTGACGCTCGTCATGCTGGAAGTCTATCCCATGCTTGCCGAGCGATTGCCAGTCGTGTTGACGGCCATCGCAGCCGCAGTCATCGCGACGGAGCCGACCAATCACGCCCGGAAGGCCGCCCTGCTATCGTTTCTCGTCAGTGCCGCCCTTGGCGTCGTCACGCTCGACGTGCCCGCCGACGGCGTCCTCCCGGTCGGGAGCATGCTCGCGCCGCTGTTCGGTGGGCTGTTCGGCGCGCCGGTCCTGATCGATGCCATGCGTGGCGCCGGCGTCCCGAGCCAGGACGATCCAGCCGTCCGAACTACACGAAAGTCAGTCGGCGGACTCGCGCTGCTGGGCACCGTCTCGGGGGCGATCGTGGGCTACCTGCCGGGCGTCTCCAGCGCCATCGCGGCGACGCTGGCGCTCGTCAGCGCGCCGTCGAAGTACGGCAGCCGCGGGTTCGTCGTGACCACCAGCGGCGTCAATACGTCGAATACCCTCTTCGCGCTCTGTGCGTTGATCGCCTTCGGCAATCCACGGACCGGGGTTCTCGTGGCGCTCGACCGCTCGGGCGCGCCGCTCGCCTGGCCGCTTCTCGTCGCTTCGGTTCTCATCGCGGCGGCGGTCGGGTTCGTCCTCGTCGTGGTGGTCGGCGACTGGTATCTCACAGTCGTCAGCAAACTCGATCACGTCCGGCTATCGGTCGGCGTACTGGGTGTGTTGGCAGTGCTCTCGGCGCTGTTCGCCGGGCCGATCGGGGTTGTCGTCTTCGCCGTCAGCACGCTGGTCGGCCTGATCCCTGCCAGATTGGGTGCCCGACGTGTGTCGCTGATGGGCGTGTTGCTCGGGCCGTTGATCCTCGGCGTTTGAGCGGTAGTAGGGCGACGAACGTGTGGGAGTCCCAATCGGGGATTGATGCCCCAAATATACAACAGCATGTGATCTTCTCCAAAACTCTTATTTTATATATGATCCAAAAATAGAATGTGGATGTCAAAAAAGTCCTGTTGGGAATTATAGCAGTAGTAGTTGCAGCGGGTGCCTTGAGTTACGCAGGCATAACCACGTCCGCCACAGCGTCACCAAGTGTAAACGAGTTTGCGATAGTTGATGAGAAATGTGGCGGTGAATTCCAGCAGTCTAGCACCAGTGCCGGCGAACGAATTATTTTCAATAATAATATATACAATGTCTCTCCACAAACGAACTTCAAGACGGATATAGTCGAACAGAAATCCGGAATCTATTATATCCATGTCAATTCTACATCCGAGTCTGTAAATGATAGCGTCGCAGAGGCCCGTTGTTCCGGAAACTATAATATCAAATATCGGCTCAATATAACGGCACCATTTCGAGATAATGGTCGAGTTATAAAATTATTCGAAAACGGAGATGAAATTTCATGTATGTATACAAATGAAAACAGCTGTGACCCTATCATATCGCGTGATTAGTTTAGCGACTTTCGGGATGTGGCAAAATCTATGCCCAGTTAAATGTTTTCAGATCCCACGTCATTAAAGGTCATACACGAGATGGTTCGGTGCTTTACCACCTGAAACTCACTGGTTCACAGATACGACTGCCGCCGAAAGTAAAACACCATCAGTGCCGCAACGCCGGCCATGCCGAGCATGACCGCCGGATAGCCGAACTCCCAGGTCAACTCGGGCATGTTGTACGGCCCGCCGGAGAAGTTCATGCCGTAGACGCCGGCGACGAACGTGAGCGGGATGAAGATCGTCGCGACGACGGTCAGGACCTTCATCACCTCGTTAGTCGACTGGGAGAGGGCGTTGAGATAGATATCCCGCGTCCCGACCACCAGATCGCGGTACGTCTCCAGCAAGTCGACGAGTTGCACCAGGTGATCGTAGACGTCGCGGTAGTACTTCTGGGTGTCTGCATGGATCGTGGTGACGTCACCGCGGGCGAGCACCGCAAGCGTCTCCCGGACGGGCCAGACGACTTTCCGGAAGGAAAGCAGTTCCCGGCGGACACTGTTGATCTCCCCAAGCAGATCGGCATCCGGCGATTCGACGACCTCGTCCTCGATGGCCTCGATCTGGCCCTCTAGATGTTCGAGGATCTCGAAGTAGCTGTCGACGAGCACATCCAGAACTCGATAGGCGGTGAAATCCGGCCCCCGTTCGAGCAGCCGTTCGTCCCCACGACGGACGCTCTCCTGAACACGGGCGACCGGGTCGGCGCTGCCGGTGGCGACGGTGACCAGCCAGTCATCGCCGATGAAGAGGCCAACCGGCTCGTCGTCGATCTCCTCCTCGAAGGTGGTCTCGCCCCGCGTGAGGCGGGCGGTCTTGACCAGGGCGAACGTGTGGGCGCTGAACTCCTCGGCCTTCGCCCGGACGTTGTTGCGCACGTCCTCGATCGCCAGCGCGTGGAGGTCAAACGCGTCGGCGACGGCATCGATCTCCGCGTCGCTCGCATCCTCGACGTGGACCCACGTTGTTCCGTCTGCCGCGCGTGCGGCGGCGATATCCTCGACGGACTCGACGCCCGTCCCGTCATAGACGAGTGCGTCGATCACGCCGATCCCTCCATCGCACTCGCCCGACCGATCGCAACGAACCTGAGCCCGATCATGATCGCGGCAAGCGAGATTGATCGCCCCGGATAGGAGATGGCGATGCCCGCGAGGTAGCCACTGAAGCCGAGAAGCGAAAGCACCCCTCCGGCCATCAGCATTCGCATATCCGTTCCTCGTGAGCCTGTGAAAAAAGCGTTGGCGTGAGAACCCCGACCGAACGGGGAAAGCCGCTCTCTCAGGGTAGCCGATAGGTCGGGCCGTCGTCGCTGTCCTGGACCTCGACGCCGAGTGCGGCGAGTTCGTCGCGTAACTCGTCGGCGCGCTCGTAGTTGCCGGCGTCGCGCTCTTGGGCACGAACGTCGAGGACGAGTTCGACCAGATCCTCGGCCAGGCGAACGTCGCCGGTGTCGCTCCCGCCGTCACCCAGCGGGAGACCGAGGACGCCGACCGCAAACTCGTCGTACACGTCGATCGCGCGTCGAAGGCCACGGTAGTCGTAGGGTTCGACCTCGTCGACGTGGCGGTTGACCGCGCTCGTGAACTCGACCAGCGCTGCCAGTGCTTCACGGGTATTGAAGTCGTCGTTCATCGCACGCGGGATCGCCTCGCGGACTGTTTCGACTGCTTCCCGGAGCGCGTCGTCAGTCGTCTTGGCGGTCGCGTCGACGCTGTCGGCCGCCTCGACGGCGCGTTCGTAGCCGCGTTCGAGCGTCTCGAACCGCTTTGTCGCCTCCGAGAGCGTCTCCTCGGTGTAGGCCGCGCGGCTGTGATAGGCCGTCGACAGCAGGAAGGTCCGGACGACGCCGAGGCCGTATTCGGCGATGGCGTCCTCGACAGTCGCGAAGTTCCCGAGCGAGGAAGACATCTTCTCCTCGCCGGTTTCGAGCAACCCGACGTGGAGCCAGTAGTTGGCGAACCGATCGCCGGTCGCCGCCTCACTCTGGGCGACCTCGTTCTCGTGATGGGGAAAGACCAGATCCTGGCCGCCGACGTGGATGTCGATGGTTTCGCCGAGATGGGTCATGCTCATCGCCGAGCACTCGATATGCCAACCGGGCCGGCCCTGGCCCCATGGCGAATCCCACGTCTGCGCTGTCCGGCAGGCGTCCTCGGCGGGTGCAGCGTCAGCATGGCGGTGCGCTCCGATGTCCGCGGGGTCGACGCCGCCGGCCTTCCAGAGCGCGAAGTCCTGTGGATGGCGCTTTTCCCCTCGCTCGTCAGGATCGCCCTGGGCGTCGAGTTCCTCGACCGTCTGGTTCGAGAGCTCGCCGTAGTCCTCGAACGCGGTGACGTCGAAGTACACCGAGCCGTTCGCCCCGTATGCGTAGCCTCGGTCGATCAACGTCTCGACGAGGTCGATGATCTCGGGGACGTGCTCGGAGACGCGGGGGTAGACTTCCGCGCGTCTGAGGTTCAGCGACCGCATGTCCCGGATCACGTCCTGAATATACGTCCGGGCGACGTCGGCTTCGCTCCCGCCGACCTCGCCGACGCGGGCGACGATCTTCTCGTTGACGTCGGTGAAGTTCTCGACGTGGTGGACATCGTAGCCGAGCCACGACAGCCAGCGGTGCATCACGTCGACGTGCACCCAGCCGCGGGCGTGGCCGAGATGCGGCGGATCGGACGTCGTGAGGCCACAGTAATACAAGGTGACCGCGTCCGGATCCTGTGGCTCGAAGGCCTCACGTTCGCCCGAGAGCGTGTTCGTCACGCGTAGGGTCATCGTGGGACGGTCGACGGGGCGAGCGCTTCAATCCGTCGAAGCCGGCCCGACACGCCGATCACGTCTCTCAGATCATCGCTTCGACGAACCGGACCACGTCCGGCCCGTCACGGCGATCGACGACGAGGACGAGATACCCGTCGGCGACGGCGGCAGCCTCGACGGCGACGTCCTCGGCGTCGAGTCGGGCGAGCACCCGAACCAGCGATTGCGCGTGGATGTCACCAGTGGCCGCCACGCCGGTCAGCGACCCGGCGTTCTCGGCATACGTCGTCTCGCCGACTGTGAGTAATTCGCCGTCGCCGTCATCGTGCCCTACAGCGCCCAGCCCGCTGTGCATCGTGACCCGTGGGGACCCATTCGGGATATCACGTTCGGGGAGTTCCGCGGCGTATCGCCGAAGCGCAGCGGCAACCGCTTCCTCGTCACCGACGTCGAGCAGCCGCGCGGCGGCGGAGTAGTTGATCACGCCTGCACGCAGGCCTTCGTGGACGAACGGGTGGGCGCGGGCGGCTTCGCGGGCTCTCGCTGCCAGCGTCATGTGTTCGTCTCCGACGGACACCACCATAACTGTACTGCGAGGCCGTGACACTCACTCGACGAAAAGGACGTACAGTGCGACGATCACGCCGGCCAGAACCACGAGCGCACCGAGACCGACGACGAACGCCTGGAGAGCAAATGCGATCCCGGCGGTGACGACGAGGGCACCGATAGCGAGAGCAGCGACTGGCACGACCGGCCCGTCGGCAACGAGCCCCTCGGTCTGGTCCTCGGCGACAGGCTGGGGTTCGGCAAGCGATTCGTCGACTCGAACGGAGCCTTCCTCCTCGTCGGGTTCGGTTACGATCACGTCGACGTAGCGCGTCTGGGCACCGTAGCCGCTGACGACCTTGAGCTTGCCCCGGATGGTTGCACCGTCACGGACCGAGACCGTGACGCGCCGTTCGCTCTCGCCGTCGACGTAGTGATTAGTCGCCTCCAGGCTCGCGACGGTCGAGAGGTCGTCATCGAGGTGGAGATGGACGTGCAGTGGCTGACCGTGATTGACGAGTCGAACGTCGAACGTGCCGGTGGTTTCGAAGGACGTGGGCACCGCTATGTCGTGAAGTTCCTCGCGGTTGACGTGGACGGGGAGCGGGTCTACCACACGTGTTTCTCCGACGGGACCGGTAAAAAAGCTCTAGGCCGGTGCGTCCTCGCGCATGTCCGGCGGGAGCAGGTTGGGAATGCCGTCCTCGATCGGGTACGTCTCGCCGCACTCGGTACACGTCAGCGTCCCGGCGACGATTTCCCCGTCCTCGCGTTCCTCGACGTCGAGTTCGAGATCGTGTTTGTCGAGCGGACAGCAGATAATGTCCATCAGGTCTTCTTGCATACTTCTACCTACGCCCCCCGCGGCAAAAACGTGCCGCTCGCGTCGGATTGATTCACGGGAACACCCGTTCCCGAAACGCCGATACGTGCCCCGTCCGTCGGCCAAGACGATGACCTACGACGTCGCCGTCGTCGGAACGGGTGCGGAACCCGAGAACCCGACAACGGACAGCTGGTCGATGGCGTATCGCCACGCGGAAGCCTACGAACGTAACGACGAGACACGACTGGTTGCCGCGGCCGACCGGCACTCCGATCGCGTCGAAGCATTCGCGGAGACGTTCGACCTGCCTGAGGGCGGCCGGTTCTCGGACGCGATCGAGCTGTTCGACGCCGTCGATCCCGACGTGGTGAGTCTGACGGTCCCGCCCGAGGCTCACGCAGACCTCACGGTGGCCGCTGCCCGTCGCGGCGTCGAGGCGATCCACTGTGAGAAGCCGATGGCAGCCACGTGGGCCGGCGCACAACGGATGGCACAGGCAGCCTGGCGGGCCGACACCCAGTTGACGTTCCACCGAATGCGTCGCTTTGGCCGTCCATTTCGTGCCGCGATGGAACTCCTCGACGCGGGCGATATCGGCGACCTCCAGCGGGTCGAGATCGGGTGGGACGACTTCTATGACACCGGCGCACACAGCATCGACCTCGCGGGGATGTTCGCCGGCGAGCCCCAGGCGGAGTGGGTGCTGGCCCAGCTCGATTACCGCGAGGAAGACGTCCGATTCGGGATGCATCAGGAGAATCAGATGCTCGCACAGTGGAGGTACGACAACGGCGTCGATGGGTTGCTCTCGACCGGCGACCGATCCGACCTGGTCGGGGCCGCGTTCCGCCTCGTCGGCAGCGATGGCGCGATCCGGATCGATACCGACGACGGGCCGATGCTCGAGGTCCGAGGAGCCGATTCGGCGACCTGGGAGACAGTCGACGTCGACGGCGAGACGCTCCATCACGCCGGAACGGGTGAGTACGAATACGGGAATGCCTATCACCAACGAGCGATCGACGACGTGATCGACGCCGTCGGGAGCGACCGCGAGTCCGAACTCCGGGCGCAAAACGGGTTGAACACCGCCGAGATCATCTTCGGTGGGTACGAGTCAGTCCGCCGTCGTGGACGCGTCGACTTCCCGCTGACAATCGACGACAATCCATTCGAGGCGATGGTGGAGGCGGGCGAGATTGGTCCGAAGAGCAATACGTAGTTCTGCGTTCGACGATCAGTACGGCGTCTCGCGGACGATCGTGTCTTC
>Ga0207718_100034_pt1 | contig 175434 bp, 188 predicted proteins | sample A23M2SouthBayCA_FD_187749 | JGI IMG/M metagenome (GOLD analysis project Ga0207718, IMG submission 187749) | Aerobic enrichment media microbial communities from Eden Landing Ponds, California, USA - A23 M2 (SPAdes) | ecosystem: Environmental > Aquatic > Marine > Unclassified | place: Emeryville...
TGACAATTGAAGTCTTTTTAAATGATGCGGTCGTAGCCGCGATCAAGATGTTCAACGCGATCGTCAGTGCTGACACGCTGCAGTCGACGCTCGACTCTATCAGCGTGCTAGTCGACGAATGCAAGATCCACCTGGAGGACGAGGGGCTCGAGATCCGGGCGGTCGACCCCGCCAACGTCGGAATGGTCGACCTCGACCTGAGTGCTGCCGCCTTCGAATCCTACGAGACCGACGGTGGCCTCATCGGTGTGAATCTCTCTCGACTCGAAGATATCGCCGGAATGGCCGACTCCGATCAACTCATCCACCTCGAACTGGACGAGGAGACGCGCAAACTCCACATCGCGATCGACGGACTGGAGTACACGCTGGCGCTGATCAACCCCGATTCGATCCGTCAGGAGCCTGACCTGCCCGATCTCGATCTGCCCGCCCGGATCGTCCTCGAAGGCCGGGATATCGATCGCGCGGTCAAAGCCTCCGATATGGTCTCCGACCACATCGAACTGGGTGTCGACGACACCGACGAGCTGTTCTACGTCGACGCCGAGGGCGACACCGACGACGTTCACCTCGAACTCACAGTCGAAGATCTGATCGATCTCACGCCTGGCAAGGCGAGTTCGCTGTTCTCACTCGACTACCTCAAGGACATGAACAAGGCCATCCCGAAAGACGCCGAGGTCACGATCGAACTCGGCGAGGAGTTCCCCGTCAAGCTCCACTTCGAGATCGCCGAGGGCCAGGGCCAGGTCACGTATATGCTCGCCCCGCGCGTCCAGAGCGACTGATCGCGATCGCTGTCGGTCTGTTTCGTATCACCCAACGACAGCGGTGGTGCAACCGGAACAGCACTCACGCTGCCTCTTTCTCGGCGCTATCGCTCACGCTGGCTGGGCCAACTGCTCGTCGAGGACGTGCTGTGGGCTGTCGAGTTCGTCGGCGTCCCGAAGCGTCTCGAGGACGCGTGCCGCTTGCGTGCGGTCGCGCTGTTTGCGCCCCTCGTCACCCTTCGCTGCGGCCATCGCGAACCCGGCCAGCCACTCGGCGGCCTCCCAGAGCTGTCTGGAGCGCTTGCGACCGCGGTCGTTCAGCCTCGTCAGTCGCCCCTCGGCCAGTCCCTGGCCTTTCATGAACGTGTCCGTCGCCCGGGCGAACTCGCTGCAGGCGCCTTCGAAGGAACTCTGACCGACATCCCACTGCTCGTCCTCACACTGGCTAAACCCCCGTGAGAGCAGGCGTCGCCCCTCCAGATACCGGGCGTAACCGACCCGATAGCAGCCCCACGCCGATGTCTCGGGCGAAATTGCGCCGACCTGCTTCTGGAAGGCCTGGACGTTCGGCTGGTCGGCCCGGTCGGTGGCGACCCACTCGGCGACGACGCTCCCGCGGTAGTCCAGCACATGCAGCGACCGGCCCGGGACGGTCACGCCGTCTGCACGCGTCTCGAGGATATCGAGCTCGCTGGCGACCTCGTGGGCCGGATCGCTCACGAGCGGCAGCGAGAGGTCGGCCTCGCTGGCGAACTTGCGGTGGCTGTAGACCGATTCCGGAGCGACCCCGATGCCGACGACGTCCCGCTCAGCGGCCAGGTGTTCGCAGGCTCGCAACAGCGTCGCGCTCTGGCCTGCCTGCGGCCCGAAGTCCGACGGGTACGTGGCGACCGCGACGATCGACTCGCCGATCGGAACCCCGAGGTCGACCTGATCGACGCGGCCGTCGACGACCGCCGACAGCGTGAGTTCCGAGAGTGTTTCCGAGACCCCCATACCTCCAGTTACTTTGTTCCGTGTTGACAAATATCTACTGGTCCGTTCACACTACGGGACGACGACTGTTACAACCGCAAAGAGCACGACCACGCCCAGTACGTCACAGGTGTTGGTCACCACCGGGATGACTACGTCGTCGGGATCGAGCCCGCGCCGATAGGCCGCGTAGGTCGCGATTGCCGTGACGACGACCGCAAGGACTGCCAGCACAGCACCACTCGAAACGGCTACGAAGACGACCGTTCCTGCCGCGAGTTTCGCACCACCAGTCAGCACGGCCAGTCCCCAGGCCCCGAGGCCGATCACCGGAAAGACTGTGAGTGCGAGCGCGACCGTCGCGAGTGCGTTTCCCGCGAGCATGTCGTCTTCGGCCGAAAACGACAGTGTCCCGAGGTGAAACGCCGTCGAGAGCCGCGCGGCGAGGATCGAGCCGAGATTGCCCGCCGTGCCGATCGTCACGGGCACGAGAATGAGCAGGGACGGATAGCGGAGGAGATCCCCCTCGAATGTTCCGAGGACGAGGCCGCTGCCGATCTCGATCACGGTGAGGACGAGTAATACCGGGAGCATGGCGCGCGTGATCGCTCGAATCGTCCAGTCGGTCGGCATGCTATCCACCTCCCAGGACAGCGACGACACTCCGAACGGCGATCAGCAACGCGGCGATGCCAAAGACGTCGCCTGCGGTGGTGACGATCGGCCCGACCAGCGTATCCGGGTTGTACCCTCGGCGATAGCCCGCGAACACGACGAGAACGACCGTCGCCGACAGTGCGAGTCCCGAGAGCAACCCGGCGACGACGGCGATCGTCGCGAACGTCAGGAGGCCGGCGCTGGCCCGGCCGAGTCCTGCGAGTGCGAGTGTCGCCACCACTGCGGCGAAGACACTCGCCAGCAAGCCGTTGGCGATCGCGGCGGCGACTGCCCGGAGCAGTTTGTCGTCGGCCTCGCTTACCCGCGGTTCGAGCAACCCCTGGTGGAGGGCGGTCGCGAGCCGCGCCCCCAGCGAGCCGTAGACGTTCCCGCGAGTCGCCAGCAATGCGGGGACGAGCACGAGCAGACCATCGACCGTCTGCAGATCGCTACGCATCCCTCCGAGGACGACACCCGCGAGCAACCCACCGACCAGACTCGCTGATAGCGCTGGCAACCCCTCTTTGTAGGCCTCGACGGCGACCGACCGACGCGTCATCGTCCGGGTGGAGTACCGCGAGGGCCAAAAAACCGTTCGCGACGTCCTCGGCTTCGCTCGTTCCGCCTGTTCTCACTTCCTTGGAAATACTGCACAATACTATAAACCGCGGTCACCTTCAATCAGGTGTGAACGACAAATGACTGGCTATGCAATCGTCCTCGCCTCCGGCGAGCTAGAACGGGTACAGGCAGTGAGTATGATCGGGTCCATCGCGGCGGCCTCGGACACGCCAGTCCAGGTATTCGCGACGATGAACGGGTTGACGGCCTTCGAGAAGGAGACCGTCGAGAGCGGTGATTTCGACGTGGCTGGCGAGGCTGGCTACGCGATGCTCGAAGCCGAGGGTGACCAGGTCCCGCTGTTCACCGAGCAACTCCAGCAAGCAAAGGAACTGGGCCCCCTCGAAGTGTACGCCTGCGAGATGGTGATGGATCTGATGGGCAACGATATCGACGACTACGTGGATGTCTTCGACGGCGTTCTGGGCGTCTCGGGCTTCTTGCAGAAAGCCCAGGACAAGCAGGTGCTGTTCGTCTGAGGGATCTATCATGAGTGAATCAATCTCCCCCGACGTGACGGTCGATTCGCGCGGCGCGACTTGCCCCGGTCCCCTGATGGACCTGATCGGCAAGATCAAAAAAGTCGACCCCGACACCGTGATCGAACTCCAGACCAGCGACAACGGCTCCAAGGGCGATGTGCCCGAGTGGATCGACGAGGCCGGCCACGAGATGCTCGACGTTGTCGAACACGACGACTACTGGAGCCTCTACGTCAGGACGACCAAGTGATCCTGTGATGTTTATGCATTACTACCCAGGTGGTGACCGACTGTGACCGAACGCATCGTGATCGTCGGCGGCGGGACCGGTGGTACCGTGCTCGCGAACCGACTGGCCGACCGTCTCGAACCGGAACTCGATTCGGGCGACGTCGAACTCGTGCTGGTCAACGACGGCGACGAGCAGTTCTACAAGCCCACCTACCTGTACGTCCCCTTCGGCAAGAAGGACGTCTCGGAAGCGACGAAACCGCTCGCGGACCTGCTACCCCGAGACGTCGAGTTCTGGAACGCCCGCGTGACCGAGGTCGACACCGACGCAGAGCGGGTCGTCCTCGACAACCGACGTGGACTGAGTTACGACCACCTCGTGCTGGCGACCGGCGCGTCTCTCACACCCGACGAGGTGCCCGGCCTCGTTGAAGGGGGCCACCACTTCTACGGCCCAGAGGGTGCCGAGGCGCTACGCGAGGAACTGGCCGAGTTCCGCGAGGGGCACCTCGTGTTGAGCGTGATCGGCGTTCCCCACATGTGCCCGGCCGCGCCCGTCGAGTTCGTCCTGATGGTCGACGACTGGCTGCGAAAGCGCGGGCGCCGCGAGGACGTCGAGTTGACCTACACCTACCCGATCCAGCGTGCCCACGGCTTGCAGTCGGTGGCCGACTGGGTGACCCCAATCTTCGAGGAGCGCGGGATCAACCTGGAGACGTTCTTCAACGTCGAATCGGTCGACCCCGACGCGCAGGTCCTCGAAACCATGGAGGGCGCTGAGATGGACTACGACTTGCTCGTCGGTATTCCACCGCACGACGGCAGCGACCTCGTGCGCGAGGCCGGACTCGGCGAGGACGGCTGGGTCGAAGTCGACAGCACCACTCTCGAAGCCGAACACGCCGAGGACGTCTACGCCGTCGGCGACATCGCGGACGTTCCGACCTCGAAAGCGGGCAGCGTCGCCCACTACGAGGCCGGGACGGTCGCCGACCGGATCACCAGTCGCGTGCGGGGCCAGACACCCACCGCGACCTACGACGGCAAGACGGTCTGCTTCATCGAGACCGGGATGGACGAGGCCACGTTCGTCGACTTCGAATACGGCTCCGAGCCGACGATGCGTGACCCGACCAAAGCGATCCACTGGGCGAAACTGGGCTACAACGAGTCGTACTGGCTGACCGCCCGGGGGCTGATCTGAGATGAGCGACGCCCAGCAGGAATCGCCACCCGTGGACGCCGAGGTCGACTTCGAGTCACTGGTCGCCGACAACCCCGAGGAGGTCGCGCGGCTGCTCGAACGGCTCGACGAGGTGAACGAACTGCTCGATGTCGCCTCACTGCTGACGGCCGCGGCGGACGACGAGATGGTGCAGTCGGTGACCGAGACGGGTACGAACCTCGGGATGGCCGCCGACGGGATGGCCACCGACGAGCTGGTCCAGCTGGGCGACGCCGTGGGCGAGAACGCCGACGACCTGGCCGAGGGGCTGGAAGCGCTGGCACGACTCCAGCGGACCGGCACGCTGGACGATCTGCTGGAACTGGCACAGATCGCCTCGCTGCTGACGGCCGCGATGGACGACGAGATGGTGATGAGCCTCTCGAACCTCGGGTCCCAGCTGGGCGGGGTGGCCGACACCGCCGCCGAGGAGGACGTCTCCCGCGGGCTGGAATCGGTGCTGCACGCCGTCGGCGACGCGACCAGCGAGGAGGTCGAACCCGTCGGCGCGATTGGGCTCGCGAAGGCGATCCGCGACCCCGAAGTCAAGGCCGGTCTGGGCGTCGCGCTCGCACTCGTGAAGGGGCTCGGGGAGAACGTGGCGACCGACACCTGACAGGCGTATCGCCGGCACGCCGACCGACTTCTCCGGCCCGTGTCGACCGCTACCGGTGTCTATCGGGGCTGGTGTCGTCGAAGGGATTGACGAAGTACCGTCGCTTGGAGTAAACGTAGGTCGTCACGAGGCCTGGCACGACTCCCCAGAGGAGGCCGAACGCGAGCACGTTGGCGAGCGTGGAGAACGCGTACATCACGACGACGAGCGTCCAGGCCGCTGAACTGCCACGGACGAGCCCGATCATCGCGACGATCTCGATCGTCCCGACCGCGACGAGGACGGCACTGACGATGCCGAGACCACTGTTTGCGATCGTGTCGAACGTCTGCAAGAGGCCGACCCCAGTCGCCAGAATCGCGACCGTGGCGACGAGGTAGATCCCACCCGGTACCACGTCCTGTTCAGCCAGCGGTTTCTCGTCTGTCCCAGTCGGCGGATCCCACCGCTCCCGCGGGCGTTCGTTCCCCATTGTCGTCCACCCTGCTACCCTCCGCATCTCCAGCCCGGAATAAGTCCCCTTCGGTCCGGATCTGGACCGAACCACTCCTAAGCAGTCGGGCCGACCGACCAGCTATGAGCACAGACGCAGACGTCGTGGTCGTCGGCGGCGGCGTCGCCGGTCTGATGGCCGCGACCTACACCGCTCGCCACGACTTCGAGACCCTGGTATTCGACACCGGCGAATCGATCCTCCGTCGCAACGCCCACCTGGAGAACGTCCCCGGCTTTCCCGCGGGAATCAACGCCCGCCTCTGGCTCGAATTGCTGGCCGAACAGGCCACCGAGGCCGGCGCGACTACCACCCAACGCGAAGTGACGAGCGTCACCGACACGGATGGAGAGACGTTTCGGGTCGAGACGGTCGATAGAGAGGTCGTCGAGACCCCCCGTGTGATCCTCGCGACCAAGAACGATGTCTCCTATCTCGACGTCGACGGCGTGGGCGTCATCGATCGCGGGAAAGAGTTCGTCGACACCGACGAGCGCGGCCGCACGGGCGTCGAGGGCTGCTACGCAGCGGGTCGACTGGCCGAGAAACCCCATCAGGCCGCGGTCTGTGCGGGACACGGCGCGGAAGTGGCGGTCACGCTGCTGGAAGACGCCGACGTGGGGTTTTACCACGACTGGGTCGCCCCGGCGGGGTACTTCACTGGCCGCGATCGCGATGTGCCGCCCGGCTGCGAGGAGATCGACGAGACCGAGTGGGAACGACGCGAGCAGGAGTCACTCGAGGCAATGCGTAATCGACTGACTGATCCGGATCTCGAACGGCCGGAACAGCATCCGAGCGTGGTCGAGGAGTAGGACTCGCTTTTTTGTAGGCGCGCAGAGACGGCCTAGGTATGTCCGATCCGGCTGCTGGTGACGAACCCGTCGGCGAGAATATCGCCGGCGAGGCACCCGATCCGGAGCCCGAGTCCGTCACCGACGAGACGACCGTCTACGAGAACGACGTCGAACTGGAGCGGACGATCGGGCTCGTCGGCGGGCTGGCGATCGGCATCGGGACGATGATCGGCGCGGGGATCTTCGTCTTCCCGGGGTTGGCAGCCACCGAAGCCGGCCCCGCAGCTGCACTCTCCTTTGCCATCGGCGGCGTCATCGCGCTCCTGGTCGCGTTACCGACCTCCGAGCTGGCGACGGCGATGCCCCGCAGCGGCGGTGGCTACTACTTCGTCTCTCGGAGCATAGGGACATCCTACGGCGCGATTGTCGGCCTCGGGCTGTGGCTCGGACTCGTCTTCGCGTCGGCGTTCTACCTCGTGGGCCTGGGCCACTACATCGTCGCCGTCCTCGCGGAGGTCGGCGTCTCCCTGTCCGGGCTTCCGGTTCCGCCCCACGTCCTGCTGGGGCTGGTCTTTGCCGTCGCGCTCACAGCGCTCAGCGTCGGTGGGACCGAAAACACAGCCAAACTCCAGAACGTGATCGTGATCGTCCTGCTGGCTATCCTCACGGGTTTTCTGACCTACGGCGTCCTCGACGCCGCCGGGGTGTTCGGCCGCGAGTCCGCCCCCACTGAGTTCTTCTCACAGGGCCAGCTCCCCGTCCTGACGACCGCGGCGCTGGTGTTCACCTCCTACCTGGGATTTGCCCAGGTCGCGACGGTCGCCGGCGAGATCAAGAAACCCAGCCGGAACCTCCCGCTGGCGATGGTCGGCTCGGTGATCGTCGTGACAGTCTTTTACGTCGTGACCATCTTCGTCGCGACCAGTTCCTTCGGGGCCGATCGACTCGGCGAGTTCGGTGAGACGGCGATGGTCGAGGTCGCCCGCGACTTACTGGGCCTCCCCGGTGCTGTCCTGATCCTTTTCGCCGGCTTGCTCGCGACGTTTTCCAGCGCGAACGCGTCGATTCTCAGCGCCTCTCGCTCGGTGTACGCGCTGAGCCGGGATGCGTTGCTCCCCCGGTGGGCCAGCCGCATCAATCTCCGCTACGGCACGCCACACATCGCCCTGGGGATGGCCGGCGGGCCGATCTTCGTGCTCGTGGCCACCGACCAGGTCGAGATCCTCGCGGAGGTGGCCTCGTTCCTGCACCTCGTGCTGTACGCCCTGATCTGCGTGGCGCTGCTCATGTTGCGCCGGCGTGACCCGGCGTGGTACGACCCCGACTTCCGGATCCCCGGCTATCCGGTGGTACCGATCCTGGGCGCACTCGCCAGCGCCGGCCTGATCGTGTTCATGAACCGGGCCTCGATTATGATCGGCGCAGCGATCATGGCCGGGTCGTATCTGTGGTTTCGCTACTACGCGGCCGATGTCGAACTCAAAGGAGACGTCTAACAATGACAGAACGACCATCCGTACTCATCCCGATCCAGGTACTCAAGGGCGAATCGATTCCCGATGGCGTGCCGAAACTGCTGGCCGACGCGAACGTCGTCCTGCTGGGCTATCACGTCATCCCCGAACAGACTGCACCCGGCCAGGCCCGGATGCAGTTCGAAGAGCGCGCGACCGCCCGCATGGACGAACTCGAGAACCTGTTCGAGAACGCCGGGGCGACCGTCGAGCGACGGCTCGTGTTCACCCACAAGGCTCAGCAGACGATCAACCGCATCAGTCACGACGAAGACTGTCTGGCCGTTCTGATCCCCGATACGGTCGCCGAGATGGACGACGTCCTCGTGGCCGTCCGGGGGGCCGTCGGCATCGATCGTCTGGCCAGGGTCGTCGACGGCGTCTTCTCCGGGTCCGAGGCGACGGTCACGCTGTATCACGTCGCTCGTGAGGGTGAGAGTGACGCCGATGCCCAGACACTGCTGGACGGACTCGCCGATCGACTGACTGACAACGGCTTCGACGAAGACCGTATCGAGACACGGGTCGAGCGCGAGCAGGATCCGGTCGACGCGATCATCGACGCCACGGTCGACTTCGACGCCCTCGTGATGGGCGAATCGGACCCCACACTCGCGACATTCGTCTTCGGCCTGCCAGCCGATCAGGTGGCCGATCAGTTCCTCGGCCCTGTCTTTGTCGTCCAGCGCGAGCAACCCGAGACAGAGGAGTGAGCGGACGACAAGAGTTACCGGCGTTCCGAACGACTATTCAAGTATGGCTACCGATGACGGTGCGGCGGCCGACTCTCCACTCGACGAAGTGATGGCAGACATCCGCCGGGAACTCGTCCAGCGAGTGGCGACGGCCGACCGGGACGCGAATCGCGATGTCTACGACGCGCTCGAAACCGAGTGATAGTAATTGCTCTCTAGGGCTTCGATTCGACGGTTGGGACTGCTTGGCTCGAGATAGAAAACAAAACTATCACTCATAAAGCCTTATGCCGTTCAGCTTCGCAACGAAATGTATGCAAATCGCCTTCCTTCTCATCTGGTCCTTGCTTTTGGTGCTGGTCGCCCTCTTTGTCGTGTTGGTGGTCCGCGCTCTGCGGGGAGATTTCTGGCCAGGGCGACTGCTTCGTCTTTTCCGTGAGGGCAGACAGAGCGTGCAGTCCGATGAAGATTCGTAGATGGGTATCCACCAATGACCACCGTTGCTCCACGGTGTCGGATCTCTGTGTCTGTAGATACTACAAAATCTACTGCGGCCGTCGGCCGCAGTTTCCCCGGACGCGACTGAAAGGAGCGTCCGGTCTTTTTGGCTTCTAAAGTTTTTGCGTGAGAGGTGCCCACAGCGGCCCGGAGGGGCGCGAGGACACCCGAGCGGAAAAACTTTAGCCGAACGGGCCGCCGCCGCCACCGCCGGGCCCCATTCCGCCCATGCCGCCACCGCCGCCGCCCTGCTGCATCTGCTTCATCATGCGCTCCATGTCGCCGTCGCCCATGCCCTGGAACTGCTTGAGGGTGCGCTCCATCATCTTGTGCTGTTCGAGGAGCTCGCGGATGCGCTCTTCGGGTTTGCCGGAGCCGCGGGCGATACGCTCGATTCGGGACTTGCCCACCACTCTCGGATTTTCCATCTCCTCGTCGGTCATCGAGTCCATGATGACCTGGAAGTCCCGCATGCGCTCTTCGGTGACGTCCATGGCGTTGTCCGGGAGTTGATCCATGATCCCGCCACCCATCCCGGGGATCATGTCCATCACCTGGCTGAGCGGCCCCATGTTGTTCATCGCCTCCATCTGCTTTTGCATGTCGTAGAGGGTGAACTCCCCCTCCATCATGTCCTCGGGGTCCCAGTCTTCGTCCTCGTCCTGGGTGGCCTCCATCGCGCGCTCGACGCGCTCGGTGAGCTGCTTGAGATCGCCCATGCCGAGCAGCCTGGAGATGAACCCGTCGGGCTCGAAGCGCTCGATATCTTGGACTGTTTCGCCAGTTCCGAGGAATGCGATCGTCGAGTCGGTCTCGTCGACGGCGGCGAGTGCGCCCCCACCTTTGGCTGTGCCGTCGAGTTTGGTGATGATTACGCCCTCGATGCCGATCGCTTCCTGAAAGTCCGCGGCTTGACTCTTGGCGGACTGACCCATCGCGGCGTCGAGCACCAGGAGATTGCGGTCGGGGTTGACTTCGCGCTCGATGCGTTCGATCTGTTCGATCAGTTCCTCGTTGAGGCCGTCCCGGCCGGCCGTGTCGACAATCCGGACGTCGGCGTTCTGGGTCGCTTCCAGACCCTCGCGGGCGATCTTCACGGGATCGTCCTCGTCGGGGTCGCCGTAAAAGTCGACCTCGGCGCGGTCAGCCATTTCCTTGGACTGATCGTACGCGCCGGGCCGGTCGGTGTCGGTCTGGATGATCGCTGGCCGCAGCCCTTTGGTGGAGAACCACCAGGCCATCTTCGCGGCCGTGGTCGTTTTCCCCGACCCGTAGAGCCCGGCGAGCATGATCGTCTGTGATTCCAGCGGGAGGTCTGTCGACTCGCCCACGAGCTCGACCAGTTCCTCGTAGACGATGCGGAGGACCCAGTCTCGGGCCGAGGTGCCCTGTGGTGGCTCTTCGTTGAGGGCGCGGGATTTGATGCTGTCAGAGAGACTCATCACGAGGTCGACATCGACGTCCGCCTGGAGCAGCGAGCGCTGGATCTCCTTGACGACGGCGTCGACGTCTTCCTCGTCGATGCGGGACTTGCCCCGGAGGTCGTCCAGGGCCCCGCGGAGAGATTTTCCGAGATCGTCGAGTACCATTTGCACCTTGGTACGCGACTAGGCCGGTAAAGCCTTTTTGTCGCCAGTGCACCCACGGATATGGGCTACAGCGTCGTCGATCCCGACGCACTCGAACCGACCGCTGACTACCATTGCGACCGTCGCCCGATCACCGGCGCGTCCGGCCTGATGAACCTTCACCTCGCGCGCTACACGATGGAGCCAGGCGAGCAACTCGCTCGGGAGTACCACTCCCACGAACTCCGCGAGGAAGCGTTCTACGTGCTCTCCGGGACGTTGCACGTCGAAACCCCCGAGCGAGAGTACGTCGTTGAGGCCGATTCGGTGTTCGTCGCTGAATCCGACAGCCCCCACCGGGCGTACAATCCTGCCGACGCCGACGAACCGGTGACGGTCCTCGGTGTCGGCGCTCCGCGCTCGGATCCAGCGATTCCGTACGACCCCGACGGTCAGTAGGGGCATTTCGATCCGTGGCGGCGCGTGATAGTCACCAACACGGCTTTGCCGCTCGCTCCCTCTACGGTGGGTATGCGCCGGGCCGTACTCGGACTGGCTGTCCTGCTCGTGATGAGTGGTTGTACCACGCCGCTCGGCAGCGACAGCGGCGGCAACGGGGTCGAGACGGTCACGCCGGCGTCGGTCCCGTCGGGGTTCGACGGGCCGCCTGGGGTCGACCACGAGCGTGACATCCTCGACCCGATAGCCCTCGTCGCGGCCCACGAGCGCGCGCTCCGGAACGGGAGTGCCGCGGCCAGGTTCGAGGCCCAGCGGTGGAAAGTCTACAACCGGACTACCGGTGTCCAGTCGCGGGGTGAACCGGTTTCCAGTGACGTGCGAATCGCCAACGAAACTATCGTCCGGACCGGGGAGCCGACGGTGTTCTATCGCTACACGAACGACTCTGTTGGGTTCACGTACGGAACCTGGTCGAACGGGACCCACACCGTCGAATTCGCCGATGTTCCGAGGGGGATCGCACGGACTGTCTCGCCCTCGTCGTCGCGTCCCGACGAACCGCTCAATCCCGCACGGGCTTCCATACTGGCGGTCTGGTTCAACAACAGCCGGGTCCGGACGATCGACCGCATCGAGGCGTCCGATGGCGTCCGCTATCGCGTCAGGGCGACCAGCGACGACAGAGGGTTGCTCGGGTCGAGCGCCGAGCGGACGCACAACGGCGTGACCGATGGGGCGCTCGTCGCGACGATTCGCCCGGATGGGCTCGTGACTGACCTCCGGCTTGAGTATACGTTGCTCACTCGCTCCGGCAACTTCCGGACGACCTACCGCTATTCGGTCAGGACCGACGTCGAGACGCTTCCGCGGCCGTCGTGGGTCGAACGGACGCTCACCCGCGGGAACCAGTCGCTCGACTCGTAGGGACTTTTATTGCCTCCTCGCTCCCAGCACGAGCCATGGATACGCTCGATCGACTGCTCGACAGCGGCGTCGTCGCAGTCTTGCGTGACATCGACCCGGACGACATGCCAGCCGTCGCCGACGCGCTGCAGGCCGGTGGCGTGACCGCACTCGAAATCACCGCCGACGGCCACGACGCCAGCGGAACGATCGCCGAACTCGTTCCGACTGTGGACGACGACGTGCTCGTCGGTGCTGGGACGGTCATGGATTCCGCGACTGCCTCCCGTGTCATCGAGGCCGGCGCGGAGTTCGTCGTCTCCCCACATCTCGACGCCGACGTGGTCGCGACCGCTAGCCGTCGCGGCGTCGTCGTCGGCCCGGGTGTGATGACACCCACCGAAGCCGCCGACGCGATGGCTGCCGGCGCGGATCTGCTCAAGGTATTTCCCGCTTCTACTGTCGGACCGGGACACCTCGGCGCAATCGCTGGCCCGCTCGGAGACGTCCCGATCATGCCGACCGGCGGGATCGGGCCCGACAACGTCGAGTCGTTCTTCGACGCCGGGGCCGCCGTCGTCGGCGCTGGGAGTGCCCTCATCGACTACAACGCCATCGAGCGTGGCGACTTCGAGGCCGTCGAAGCCCATGCACGAGAGTTCGTCGCGGCCGTCGAAGCCGCTCAGGAGTAGCAACGCGTTCAGGCGATCAGTTGCTCGGGATCGACGTCAGAGTCGATGTCTGGACCGTCTTCGACCAGTTCCGGGTCGGAGTCCGCCCGGCGATTGGAGTGTCGAGTCATACGTGTGTGGACGCCATCCGCACGCTTCAAGCGTCCTCTCACGGCGAATACCGCCATTCGTCAGTATTCCCATCAAGTATTGCCGCGGAAACGGTGTTACTCGCCGAGTAGCTGATCGACGATCGACTCGGGGTCGAACCGTTCGAGGTCGTCGTAGTCCTGGCCGGTCCCGAGAAAGAGGATCGGCTTGCCGGTTATGTAGGCGATCGAGATCGCCGCCCCGCCCTGTGGGTCCGCGTCGGCTTTCGTGAGGATCGAGCCGTCGACCTCCGCGGCCTCGTCGAACTCACGAGCCCGGTTGACGGCGTCCTGTCCGGCGACCGCTTCGTCGACGAACAGCGTCATGTCCGGGCCGATGACGCGGTCGATCTTCTCCAGTTGGTCCATCAGCCCCTCGTTCGTATGCAGTCGCCCTGCGGTGTCCCCGAGGACGACGTCGACGTCGTTGGCCTCGGCGTACTCGACGGCGTCGTAGATGACTGCCGTCGGGTCGCTGCCCTGCTCGTGGGAGATGAACTTCCGATCGAGGTTTTCGGCGTGCTTTTGGAGCTGCTCGTTCGCGCCGGCGCGGTAAGTGTCGCCGTTGGCCAGCACCGACGAGTACCCACGCTCGTCGAGATACTGCGAGAGCTTCGCGATCGAGGTAGTCTTCCCGACGCCGTTGACGCCGGTGAAGATGATCGTCACTGGCTTCTCGGCCTGTGCGATGTGCTCCTCGAAGTCGAACTGCCCGACGCTGATCACGTCGTACAGCGCCTCCCGTAGCGCGTCTCGCACGAGATTCCCAGTCGAGGAGAGTCGCCGCCGGGTCTGGCCGGTCAGGTTCTCCTCGACGCCGTCGAGGATCTCCTGAGCGACCCCCATCTCGACGTCACTCTGCAGCAACGCAAGTTCGAGGTCGTCAAGATGATTCTGGAGATCGTCCTCGTCGATGACGGTCTTGCCTGTCGCGAACAGCTTGGCCTTCTCCGCGAGCCCGCGTCCGTCGTCCTCATCAGTTTCTTCGAGTGACTCCTCGTCGGCTACTTCGGCCGATTCCCCGTCAGGTTCGGTGGCCGGTTGCTCCTCGGCGGGCGCAGCCTCGGCAGAGGTTTCGACGGGTTCGGTCACAGCCTCCGGGTCGTCCGCTGGCTGTGTCGTCGCCGTCTCTGACCCGCTCTCCGATTCGGACGCCGGTGTGGCCGCTTCCGCGTCGGTGGTCGACACCGCTTCAGCGGCAGGGTCCTCGGACGGCTCCTGTGGCTCGGCGTCGGCAGGAGTCGATTCCTGCGCTGGCTCGGTGGATTCAGCCTCGGCTTCTTCGACCGCTTCCTCGTCGACGTCTTCCTCGACGTCCTTGCTGAAGCGGCCGAGTTTCTCCTTCAGTCCGTCGAACATCGGCGCTCTACTCGCCGTCGCTCTCTTCTTCGGCCTGCTGTTGCTGCTGCATCATCTGCTGCATCTGCTGTTGTTGCATCTGCTGGGCGCGCTGTTCGAGCTGCTCACTCTCGGATTCGACCTCGGCGATCTCCTCCTGGACGCCCTCGATTCGCTCGTCGATGGCTTCTTTTTTGGTTTCGAGTGTGGAGATGGCGTCGTCCTGCTCCTGCTCGGCCGCGTAGTCGGCACCGAGCCCGACGATGATCTCGTCGATGTCCTCGATCTCCGCGCGGACGTACGCGCCGCCGCCGATCGGGACCTGGACGGTCGAACCGGTCTCGAGGGTTTCGATGGCCTCGATGGCCTCGTCGGTTTCGGCTTTCTCGGTCTGGAGGTCCTGGACCTCGCCTTGGAGTTCCTCTTTCTCCTCTTCGAGTGCCTGCATCGCCTGCTGGATCTCCTGCATCTGACCGCCGCCGCCACCGCCACCGCCGCCCATCATGCTTTCACCTCGTCGATCTCGACCTGTGTGCGCTTCAGCCCGTGTTTCGAACCGAACTCCGAAAGCGTGTACTCGGTCGCGACATTCTCGTTCGGTGCCTCGATCTCCTTCTCGAAGGACTGCGGTCCGTCCCGCGCCTGGAACGAGCCGCGAACAGTGAACGTGCTCATGTCCGGACGGTGGAGAGTCAAGGGGAAGAATCTTCCCATCCACCTTTTCGGCGTCGGGTTCACCGGGGGCGAACCGCTCGCGCAAAAAGCTGGACCAAAAAGCCGAGCGCGCGGTGGCGCGCTCGGGGAAACGGCGGCCTGGGGCCGCCGTACACTGGGTACCGATCGCCCCGCAAGCGACCGTTGTCCGCGCTTGCCGGAGCTACGGTGGCGAGTCACCGCGACTGCACGCCGACGGCGACGCCGCACTCCCGCACATCTCGTCGAGAACTGACTACTGCGACCCCCCCGAGCAGGTACTCGACAGGTCGTCGCCAGTGTCGTAGCGCTCGACCAGCCAGGGGTCGAAGTTGACGCCCCCAGCTGGATCCCTGAGCAAGACCCAGGTCCCGCTGCCGTCGGCGTCGTCGCCCCCGTCGGCGTCCTGAGCGGGGTTGACGCCCGCAGTGACGGGACTGGTCCCCGGACCGCTGGCGGCTCCCCACCAGTTGCAGCGGGCGTCCAGTACCGTGTCGTCCTTGTTCTCGACGCCGTTGGGAACCTGCGCGAAGTTGTTCGCTCGCAGGGTCGCCTCGGTGGCGTCGGCCTCCATACCGAAGCCGGTGCCCGGGAACGGGACACCGTTCGGGTCGTCGAAGACGTCGTACATCGAGCCGTCGTTGAGTTCCGCGAGCGAGTTCTCACGGACGGTCACGTTCGTCGGGACGCCGGCGGCACTGTTACTCGTGGTCGCCACAATTCCGAAGACCCAGCCGGCCGAGTGGAGTTCGGTGACTCTGTTGCCGACGACCTCGATATCAGCGACCCCGGCCTGGATCTTGATCCCGGAGGCGCCGCCGACGTTTGGCCACCCGGCGCTCACGTCGCCGGCAAAGTGGATGTCTCTGACGGTGTTGTGCCGGACCGTGACACCCGTCGGCGTCGTGTTCTGGTTCTTGAATACCTGAATGCCGTTGAGTGCGTACGGCTGTGGATTGGAATTGTCTGTGCTGGCGTCTCCCACCAGTCCCTCGACGACGTTCCCCTCGATACGGATGTCGCTAGCGCTGACGAGGATCCCTGCGGGATCGAGTCCTGTATCGAGCGAGGTCGAGGGCGAGACCCGCATTCCCTCGACGGCCGCGCCCGCCGCCGAGACCGAGACGAGACCGTCGACCGTCGCGCTGCTGTACGGCGAGGTTGCGCCGGTGATCGTCACGGCGGTATCGACTTCGAGTAGTGGTGCCCCGTACGGATTCCCGGCGTCGTCTGCTCCGAGTGGTGGCTCGTAGGTTCCGGGGAGGACACAGATCACGTCGCCGGCATTCGCGGCGTCGACGGCCGCCTGGATCGACGTGAAGTCGGCCGACCCGTCGGTATCGACGACGTGGTCGGCGTCCGGACAGCCGGCCTCTCGGTCCGCCGCAAGCGTCGACTCGTCCATCGGCATCCCATCGTTGGCGACGTTGTGGCGACACTGGATCGCGTCGAAGCCGAACTGGAACTCCAGGCGGTCGGTCTGGATGATATTGTCCACAGCGCCCGGGATGTCCCGAGGTACCCAGCAGAGCATCCCGACGTACTCGGTCGTCGAGTTCTGGTAGCACCACGTTCCGTCGGCCCCTTCGAACTCGCCTGCCGGCGCCCCGGCGACAGCGTTATCGGCTTTAAACAGGGCGCTCGCTGGAATGTTTGCCAGTGTCCCGGCGTAGACGACCTCCGGCGCGCCGACATCGAAGATATCGCTCGGTTGGTCTGCCTCGCCGACTTCCATCGCGTACGCTTCTTGGGTCGCAGCGTCGAGCGTCTGCATCCCGTCGTCGCCTGGCCCGTCCGGCAGTGTGGTCTCGCCAGCCCAGATCTCTCCGGGGAGATTGTCCCCATCGTCGTGCCAGATCACACACAGCATGTGCTCGTTGAGGTCGCCGTCCTCGGTGCCGTCGGCGTTGTTCGGTGTGTGGCCATCGACCTTGTCTTCGGGCTCTGGGATGCCGTTGTCCGAGTCGAGATACTCTTCGTAGTGCCACCCCAGAAATCCCGGATTCCCGTAGAGGTGCGCGCTGAGCGTCACCTCCAGTACGTCGCCAGGTTTGATGTCGGTCAGTTCTACGATCGGCCCCGGCTGGTCGACGATGTCCGGCTCGTCGTCGTCCGGGCCGTCGCTGCTGAACGTCGGATTCGTGACCCAGTCGTAGTACGTCCCTTGCCAGTCTACGCCGAGATCGAACTCTCCGCCCTGCAAGACGTTCGGATCGCTCGCATTGCCGAACTTCTCTTCGTCCCACAGCAACGAGGTCGTCGCCGCACCGCCGAGTGCCCCCGCGCCGCCGAGTACGGCTGCCGATCCCAGTAGTTTGCGTCTCGTTAATCCCGTCTCGTCGTTGTCGCTCATGCTAAATCGGTCTCCTGATAGCCCCAGTAGCCACCCATGTGTCGGCTACCGGATAGCTGCGAGCGACGTTCACACACAACACAAGTAGTTGTTGGCCGATTATCACTTCTAGTCGGGGCGTGCGTGTGTTTAGGGTCGGCGTGTCTCGGTCGAAGGACTCGACTACTGGTCTCTGCAACGAACTGCGACCCGGGCTAGATCGAGCCACACTGTCCGAGACACGCCGCTCGCTCGTGTCCCAGTTGTTTCCATCGCCGTGTGGGTCGTCGGCATTGCCCGGCGCAGCTATCGGCTGTCGCGCGGCCACCGATACTACCGGCTGTCTGTTCGGACAGATATTCGCCACCCCAGAGAGGTGAATCATCTCGAAACGTTACAGCCGAGAGTATGACTGATCTATCGAGGGAACAGATTTTCGTTCGGGGAGCGTCTTAACGTCCACTTCAGGGTTTCCTGTGACCTGTCAGGGCCTGGATTGCTGATCCCTATCCGTCTGTCCACCCGGCTGTCCCTTCGCTTGCTGGCCTGTCTGTGTCGGCTGTCTGTTTGGTGGCTGGCGCTGCTGTGGTGGTTGCTGGCCTCGCGCCGTTCCCTGGCGTGCGGGCGGCTGTGCCTGCCGTCCACTATTTGCTTGTCCACTCCCGTACCAGTTCGCGAGGAACGCGCCGACGAAGGCCCCGACTGCGGCGATCACGCCGACTAGCAGCATCGTCTCTAGCGGAACCTCGACGTCCGGTGGGTTGGTCTGTTGCATCTGAGCTGTTACGGCCGTGGTGCTGACCGCGAGCAACCCGACGAGTAGTCCGCTCCGTGCCACTATCGAGTACATCGACCGTCTATCGTCTGCCATCAGGGAATGTGTTTCCCGGGAGTCACTTTGGTCTTGTGACGGGGGATAGACGACTGCGGTCAGGAAGCCAGCGCGCGGATTTCATTCCGCGCGCCGGGGAGGAATGGGGTATCGTCGGGCGCAAATCGCGCCCGACTACAGAAAGCGTCGGCGTAACCCCACGAGCGGCCGGCGACCGCCGGCCGTCTCGCTGCGGGCCTTAGCGAGAGCTTCGCTCTCGCGGCGGACATGAAAAGGGCGAGCGAACCGCGCCAGCGGTTCGCGAGGGCTTTCTGGTTAGTCGTCAGCAGGCAGCGACTCGCCCTCGCCGTCGGTCGGGGCGGGCGAGGCGTCCATGGAGTCGTCGCCCTCGGCGTAGGGGTACCACGTCTGCTTGGTGTTGTGCATGTACGGGTCCTCGTAGCTGGTCTCTTCGGGCTCGATGAACTCGGCGAGTTCGTCTTCGCCGTGGCGCGCGACGAAGTCACGGAAGGTCTCACCGTCTGCACGGTTGTCCTCGAAGTTGGCGACCAGGTTCTTGATCGCGCCGGGGACCTCGTCGGCCGGAACACGCATCTCGACCCAGTCGGCGAAACGGGGCTCGTCGCCGAGACCGCCGCCCAGCCCGATGTCCAGCGCTTCCACAGGCTCGCCGTCCTTGCGGGTCTTCATGCCGCGCAGGGAGACGTCGGCGATCTGGGGCTGGGCACAGGATGCGGTACAGCCCGACAGGTGGATGTGGAACTCGTCGTGGTCTTTGGGGAGTTCGACGTTGTCGCGGAGCCAGCGCGCGTAGCGCACCTGGCGATTCTTGGTCTCGACGATCGACAGCGAGCAGTATTCGGTGCCTGTGCAGGCGATCGAACCGCGCATGAACGGACTCGGGTCAGGCGAGTAATCCTCCAGCAGGTCTTCCTCGAGGAAGGCGTCGAGGTTCTCCTCGGGGATGTCCGTCACGATGATGTTCTGGCGCTGGGTCAGGCGAACCTCTCCTGAGCCGTATTCGTCGGCCAGATCAGCGAGTTCGATCACGTCGTCGGCACCCTGGCGACCGACCAGGACGTTCAGGCCGACGTAGTAGTTGCCGTCGTTCTGTTCGTGGACGCCGACGTGGTCGTTGTGGCCGTCCTGTTTGCCCGTGTTGTAGGTGTACTGCTCACGCATGTCCTCACCGGCGGTCGGGAGTTCGAAGTCGACGTACTCCTCCTGGAGGGTCTCCCGAACCTTCTCGGGCCCCCACTCGTCGACGAGGAACTTGATACGGGCGTTGAAGCGGTCGTCGCGGTCGCCGTAGTCACGGAACAGTGCCGAGAGGCCACCGGCGATCTCGGCGGTCTTCTCCTTGGGTACCCAGACGTCGATGTCGCGGGCGAAGCGGGGCTCCTTGCGGGCGAGGCCGCCGCCGACGCGGACGTTGAAGCCGATCTCGCCGTCCTTCTCGGCCGGCTCGAAGGCGAGGTCGTTGATGTCACCCTGTGCACAACCCTCGTCACAGCCGGCGACAGCGACCTTCCACTTCCGGGGGAGGTTGACGTGGTCGTCGTCACCCTTGAACGTCTCGTGGAGGTTCTCGGCGACGTCCCAGGCGTCGACGTGCTCGTGTTTGTCCTTGCCGGCGACCGGACAGCCGACAATGTTCCGCCAGGAGTCACCGCAGGCCTGCTGGGTCGTGAGACCGTTGGATTCGAGTTTATCGAAGATTTCCGGGATGTCCTCGAGCTTGATCCAGTGCAGCTGGATGGACTGTCGGGTGGTCCAGTCACAGTATGCGTCGCCGAACTCGGGGTTGTCGGCGGGGCCGGTCGCGTACTCCTTTGCGACCTCGCCGACCACGCGGAGCTGGCCAGGCTCGATGACGCCATTTGGTGTCCCGATCCGCATCATGAAGTACGATTCCTGGCCGGAGCGCTGATGGTACAGCCCCCACCACTTGAAGCGCTCGAACCACGCGTCTTGCTCGTCGTCCGGAATCGCGTCCCAACCCTCTTCGGCAAACCGCATGAGGTGGTCACGGATCTCGTTTCCGTAGACCTCGTCTTTCCATTTCTCGACCTTCGTTGGCATTCGTATTATCGCTTCTAGAGTCCCGCCCATATACGACCCATCTTGGCGTCAATCCTCCCCACCTCTCCCCAAAAGAGACAATTGCTGCCGCTACTCTGCGTCGGCGAGTCGAGTCCGCTTTCGCGGTACGTGGGCGCTCTCGAAGGTGACGGGATGGAATTCACCGGTTTCGGGGTCGATGACGCGCCCAACCGTCAGCCAGTCGCTGACGCCACTTGTCCCACACGAGATACACATGCCCGCAATTCGTGCTTCGATGTTCGGATAGTCGATCCCGACTTCGACGAACCCTTCGGCGAGGAAATCGGTCGGCTCACACCCGCAGAAGTCGCTTCGCGCCAGCAGCCAGAGGTCGCTGACGTTCACCTCCCGCGAATCGTTGACGCTGATCCAGGCCCCGTCGTCAAGCTGGTGAACGTCCGTCGTCATTACATCTCATTAGATTCTCCGGGCAGGTGAGTCCTTCGACCTGCCCATGTTTCGCCGGATCGTCTCGAAGCCGGCTCCGTGGTGCGGTGTATGTGCCGAACTACCGCGACTCGTGTGATGAGCTTACACAGTCACCGGTACCGGCAATACCGTCCTCGAAGAGGGAGTGGGGGACAGGATTACGGGGGAAGGCGGCCTTAAGATGGGGAGGCCTGTATGGAGGAGTGACAGCAGATCGAGACAGCGACGGGGCGTGCGCCGGTCTCTCTCGGCGTGACGGTTCGGCGATGCTCGATTGGTGGAGGACTCAGAAGATGAGCGAGAATACACAGGTCCACGACGACGCACAGACCGAGAACGACGAAGTCGAAGCACAGGTAGACGACCACCTCGAAGATGTCGAGGACGGATGCGGATGTACGGAGATCTGGGAGCACCTCTCGGAGAACCGCGAAGCTGCTGGTGACTGATCGCACACAGCGGCGAGGTACTTTTAATCAGGGAACGCTATAGCACGAGTAATGCCATCAGAGGGGCCAGACGACCTGCCGCCGGCCGACCGCGAGTCACCAGTCGGACAGCCCGTGATCCGCGGTGATCCGCGTATCACTGGTCAGAAACCCGACGAGGCCGTTCGGTTTGACCCCGACGACCCCGATAGCGTCACCGAGGCAGCCGAGACGGTGCGAGCGTTCGCCGAGAACACCGCTGGTGACGCCGACAACGTCTACATGCTTCGCGGGGCGGCCGCCTGTGCGGCGCTGGTCCGCGGCGAGGGATCGTACAAGGCGGCTGCAGAGCGCGCTGGCGGCGAGGCGACGGTCGCGTTCATCCGCAAGTGGTCGCGGGTCCACGATCTCCCGCGGTCGATCCGCCGGCACGTCGCTCGCGGTGAAATCGCGCCCACGGCAGCCAAGCACATCGCTCGCGTCGCCGGCGAGTCGCGATTCTTGCTCGCCTGGGCTGCGCTCGACCACGAGTTGACGGTCAGGCAGGTGCGATCGGTCGCCAGTCGAGTCAACGAGGGCGACAGCGTCGAGCGCGCGCTCAGAGATCTCACTGGCGAGACGCTCGGCCGACTCACGCTCGACCTGCCGCCGAGTACGTATCTCGAACTCCGACGGCGGGCGTCGACCGAGGATGCCGATCCCGGCGAGATCGTCGCACAGGCATTGCGGTCGGACGACGACCGATCGTAAGGTCTTAAGCGGTGACCGCCCGACTCGTTGGTGAGGGCCGGTAGCTCAGTTAGGCAGAGCGTCTGGCTTTTAACCAGACGGTCGGGGGTTCAACTCCCTCCCGGCCCGTTTTCCTGAAATAACAAACAAGACGAGCGAAGTGATACAGAGTGTTGTAGAACAGTTGTTATAACTGGCATAGAATTTGGTATAGACCGGGAGAAGAACTGAACAGCACCTCAATACGCCTTTAGTCGCAGGTGCTTCGTATGTCCTCTGTGATTGTCGTGACAGACACATTGGAGTCCGTCACCTGATAGACCACGTTTGTTTGCAGGGCATCAACCGCCCCGCCGCGATCGCCCTCGCAATTGTATTCATACGAATACGGCATTTTCACCCGAACTTTGACGCCCGAACTGTTGCGATTCACGACGGTTGCGTTCGGTTCGGCTAAGATGCCGACGCTACTGCTGGTGATACCCTTCGCGTTTTCCAACGCTTGAGTTACACGCGTCTGCTCGGCACTGAGTGCTTGTTCTCTTGCTTCTTCCTCCGTAACGTCTGGGCCGGTACTACCCATTCCTTCACAGCCGGCAAAAGCGACGAGCAGGGCCAGTATTAGTAAGGGACCAATTCGCGACTTCACGAGTCAAAATTCTAAGACATCAGGTAAGTATTTTCTGGCGTATTAAACGCTTTAGGATACGGAAGGGAAGCCTGCTCGATTTGCAATACAGTTCTACCTGGCATTTCACTTCATATGGGTGTGAATTCTACATCCTGCGAATAGTTCTATGACTCCTTGGAAGCGGTAGAATAAATGGAAACTCACAAATCCAGTGATATGAAGTCACGTAGCCATATTTAAAAGAAAAACGAAGTGGATTCCCTCACTGTGGGCAGGGTTGAAACTGGATCTTTGTAGGAGGGATAAAGTACTATTAAGTAATCTACTCATTTATTGAAAATTGTGGCAGACGACGATTACCTGAGACGTACCGCCATCACTCGCCCCATCCTCACTGACGAGCAACAGAGTTCACTCGACGCGACGATTAACGAGTGGAAGACGGCGTGCAACATCAGCAGCCAAATCGGATGGGAACACGGGGAAACGCGGAAAATCTACCTCCAAGATTTCGCATACGACGACATCCGTGAAGACACACGTCTCGGGAGTCAACACGCCGTTCTCGCCACCCACCAAGCCGCAGCCGCACTCTCTGGCGTCGACGAGATCGAAGACCTAGACGAAGACTACAAAACATCCCAACCAACGTTCACCAGCAACACGGTGAAATACGACACGCGGACGATGACGCTGTTCGATGATGGCTCAGTATCACTGTCCACTGTCGATGGCCGGATTCGATGTGACTTGAACCTGCCAGACGAAGAAGACGGGTATCAGCACGAATACCTTGAAGACGACGACTGGGAAGTGACTGAATCCACGCTGTCGAAGCGTGAGGGTGAGTATTACCTGCATATTGGGTTCCGTAAGGCCAAGCCCGAAAAGCAGGTTGAGGTTCAAGATGACGACGAGGACAGGACAGTTCTCGGCGTTGATCTTGGCATCGTCAATATCGCCACCACGAGCACAGCGTACTTCGCCTCGGGCAGGGAACTGCGACACCAGCATCGAGAGTTCGAGCGGATTCGCGGCGGGCTTCAGCAGACGGGAACACAGTCGGCACATCGAACGATTCAGCAGATGAGTGGCCGAGAGTCACGGTACGTCCGCGACCAACTGCATCAGGTTGCGAACCAGATTATAGAAGAAGCACTTGACCGTAGCTGTGAGTACATAGCGTTCGAGAACCTGAAACATATCCGAGAGCGCGCGCCGCCCGTCAAAGAATTCCACCAGTGGGCACACCGTCAACTCGTTGACCTAGTTGAGTACAAGGCTGTGACTAAAGGTATCTGTGTGGAGTTTGTGTCGCCTCGAAATACATCGCGTCGGTGCCCCGAGTGCGGGCATACGAGTAAAGGAAATCGTGTGAAACAAGCAATATTCGAGTGTGAGTCATGTGGTGCAACTCAGAACGCGGATTACGTGGGTGCAAAAAACGTCGGATGGCGGTTTGTCCGCCGGGGCCTACAGTCGTCTCGGCGGATGGGCGACAGTCAACTCGCCCTGAAGTCAGGAACAGTGGCACCCGATCGGGGATTTGTCCCGTCCGACTGATTGTCGGCAAGGGCTGAGTTCACTGACAAGCCTCGTGCCACCGCGCGCGAGACAGTTGACTTCCCATCCGGCCCGCAAGTGCTCGTTGGGCCCGACCGTTCCTGCGAAGTTTCAAACCGGTTCCTTTAGGGGTCCGTGTGTCGAGAACGCGGATATGAGCAACAGCGAATCACGATTTGCGGACACACTCGAACCACTCGGGACCGCCGTCGGTGGGCTGCTCGTGTTGATCGGGATCGGGACCATCGTCGGGATGCCGTGGGCGACCAACGGCGATATGGCGGCATCGGTTGTCCAGCTACTCGGTGTTCTGGCGACGATGGGCGTCGGTGCAGGGCTGATCTGGTTGAGCCGCCAAACGGAGTAGAAAAGCGCTTCTTCGGGTATCCATACTACCGGCTGTACCATTTCGAAATGATCCGTCACCTCCGGGTGGCGAATATCTCGACAAACGTACAGCCGGCAGTATCAGTCTCTGACTGGCAGGTACGCCGTCGAGAGGAGGATCAGACCCGCGAGCAGGCTGATGATGACGACGGCCCAGAGACCAGCCTTGCGCTCGTTGTACTTGCTGATGCGGTCCTGATCAGCTTGGTAGGCCTCGTAATTCTCGGTGGTGTTTTCAAGAATCTTCACCGACGACCCGCTCGGGAAGTGCGCCAGGAACGTCTCGTTGTTCAACTCGACCGTGCTTCCCTCAGAGAGATCTCTGGTGAACGTCTTCTGACCCTCCCAGGTCAGCACGATTTCGGCGGTCGTGACGTTGACGGTCGTCTCGTTGCCCTGGTAGCTGAGCGTGCCATCATCTTCGACGGTCTTGACCTCGGGGTCGGGGAGGTATTCGCTCAGCGGGGCCGTCGAGCCGTTCCGATACTGGACGAACTGCGTGCCGTCGGGGTTCGTCCCGAGGTTGTTCTCCACCTCGGTGTCGAGCACGAGCAGTCGCGTGACGTTCTGTTGTTCGACCATGTCGGCCGAGGTGGGGTCAGTCACGTTAGGGATCAGGACCCGGTACTCGCTGCCCCAGGAGAGCGTCGCTTCGTCTGCGGAGACTCCGGTGAGCGTCGCGCCGGGGATCGGCTGGCCCTCGACCGTCACCGTGACTGTGCCACCGCGTTCGACGGTCGAAACCATCGACCGGTTGGCTGTATTCACCAGCCGCATCGTCGGTGGATCGGCGCTGACGTTCGTCAGGACCTGGTGTTCGCTGCCGTCGAACGCGACAGTCGATCCGTTTTCGAGCGCTCGTGATTCGACCTGCTGTCTCTCCCAGGAGACGTCTTGCCAGGAGACCGTCGAATTGTTGGTGAGCGTCGCCGAATATTCCGCGTCGGCTTTACTCCACGTCAGACTGCCTGAGCCGTTGCTGATCGAGTCGACTGTGTAGGTCCGATCATCGACGGTGAGCTCGTCGTCGACCGCGTAGGTCTCGCCGTCCAGGTCGACCTGGGGACGCTCCGCCATCCCAAGATAGGCGTACGCGCCCGCGCTGATGACCATGAAGAGGACGAAATAGGCCGCCGCAGCGCGTCGTTGCATGTTCGTGTCGTCGGAAGCGGCGGCCTATAACCGTTACCTTTCGGTGCTGAAATTACTCTCCGCGCCCGCCGCCCGCGACGAGCGTTTCGACGTCCGCTGCAGTCGGCAACCCGTCCATCGCTCCCGTGGCCGTCGTCGCGAGGCCGCCGACCGCACTGGCGTACTGGAGCGCCTTCGCCAGTCCCACGTGTTGGAGTCCCAGCGCGGCGATCGTCCCATTCGATCAACGCCTCGCGGACACCTTCCTCGGTCAGGACCGACGCGAGGTGTTCGCCGAACGGGTCGTCGCCGAGTCGCGTCCACAGTAGCGGTGCGTGACCCAGTCGAGACAGTGCCACGGCGACGTTGGCCGGTGCGCCGCCGGCCTCCCGCTGCAGTGTCTCGGCTTCGTTGATCGGCACCTCGCTCGTCGGAAACAGGTCGATCAGTGTCTCACCGGCGACGAGTACGCGCGCGTCGTCCATAGCCGTCCTCTTCGACGAGGTCGAAAATAGGCGTTGTCACAGTCCACTGACGAAAATCGCGAGCGACTCGCTGATGTCCCGACTCCGACTGATACGAACCTCTTCGACCCACTTGACCCACTGGTAACCCCGACGGCCGGGGGCGACGAGCCGCAGTGGGAAGCCGTGGCCGTGGGTGAGCCGCTCGCCGTCGACGTGGGTCGCCAGCAGGGCGTCGCGGGCGTCGTCGATCGGGAGGCTCCACTTGTAGCCGGTCACCGAGCGGAACTGGACCCAGCCGGCGTCGCCCCGAACCCCGGCCGCATCGAGGAGGTCGGCGACGGCCAGCCCCTGCCAGTCGCGCTCGGCGTACCAGCCGCTGGTGCAATCGAGCAGGGCGCGGGTCTCGCTCTCGGGAGCAAGGTCGTCGGCGTCCAGCGAGAATGGCTCGTCGACTCGCCCTCGGACGCGTAGCGACCAGGTGTCGAGGTCGACCTGGTCGGGGTCGTCGGCGACCCACATGGTCACGGGAAAGTCGTTGCCAGACTCACCTTCGACCGGGCGTGAGCCGGTAAATCGCCGCCGCGCACCGGCGGTTTCGAGGGCACGGTTGAGCGACTGCTGGGCCCGCCAGACGACCGCGCCGCCGACGAGCAGCCCGCTCACCTGCAGGGCTGTCCGGCGGTCGGTCACCGTCTCCCGATCGGGGAGCGCGAAACGTCGCCGGAGGTGCAGCAAGAGAACCGGCACGATCAGCAGTCCCAGCGCGATGTGGACGTTGAGCAGCCCCCAGAATCCCAGATCGAGTTCGAGCCCGATCACCCACGCGAGCCCGGTCGCGAGCGCGGCAAGCGCGAGGGCGGCCAGCACCAGCGAGGTCCAGACGCCGGTCGGTTTCGCCCGGACACGGCGGCGTACCCGCCAGAGTTTCAGCGCGACGAATCCGACGAGCGTCACGCCGACGACGCCGTGGGTAACGTACACCCACGCAGTGCTCGGCGTGGCCGCAAACATGCTCGCGACGCCCGTCGCAAGCAGGACGACGATGGACACGAGAATCCCCAGGTCGACAACCCGGGCGGGCGGCGTCACGGCGTCGAGTCGTCCCATTGTCGGTGTTTCGGACTCCATGTGCTTGACTGGCAGGGTCAGATGCTGTGAGGGTCTGGACAAACACCGATATGGCCGCGAGCGCGTTTCATCGCGCGAAGCCGGGGAAGGGCAGGCTTGCTGTGCGGAGCGGTGCTGTGTGGAAGCAGTGCTGTGCGGAGGCGGTGCTGTGCAGTCGTGGCCAGCATACGGCGATGAAGTCGCCGTTTCCCCGGAATCGCCCTCACAAGGCGATTCTGACCTTTTTCCCACGTTTTTGCGCGGGTTGCGGGCCACTGGCCCGCAACCGAATGACGTTGCGTGGGAGACGGCGACACCGTCTCCATTCGAGGCGGTGAAACCGCCTCGCAGCCGCAACGCTGTGCCCGCAGCGCGCTTTGTAGAGCGCGCGAGGACACCCGAGGAGCAAAAAGTGGTGCCGTCTTGCGCTCGTCTGACGGGTGATTTTGTAGGGAGAGCCCGTTTGGCCGGGTATGACGAGTCTCGGGGAGGCCTACGGGGACGACCGCTGGAACGGCCGTGATCCGCGCTGGATTGCGATCGGCGCGGGGTCATTCGTCGTCGGTGTCGTCGCCCTCGTGCTGGCGATCGCGACCGTCGCGACGCCGCTCGGTGACGCCCTCGGACTCACTGGAACCTACGAAGCCCGCGAGCCGGCCGGGATCCTCGCCGGACTGGGCGTTCCCGCGATGTTGCTCGGCGTGGTCGCTGTCCTGCCGTCGAGTCGTCGCCAGGGCGTCGGCGTCGTCGTCGGCGCGCTGTGCTGCCTGGCGGGTGTCACGCTGTTTCAGCACGCCTACCCGTGGATGTGGCCGCCCGCTGAACCGTCGCTGGCCTTCGAGACGTCGATGACCTATTTTGCTGGTGCTGTGCTGGCGTTCGGCTCGGTCTTTTCGACAGTGGCGAGCTACCGGATCCGGAACAATCCTCAGGGGACGGTTCGGATGGAGCTGAAACGCCAGGGTGAGACGAAGACGGTCACGGTTTCGCGGGATCAGTACCGCGAGTACAAGCAGGCGATGCGCGGTGACGGCGGCGAGCAGACGCAGGTTATTCAGGAGATCGAGTCACGATTTGAGGAGTAGCGAGACTCCGACCGAAAGGAGGAGTCTCGAAGTGGCGAGCGGGAGCGAAGCGACACGCGAGTAGCGCGGTTCCGAACAGCGTACGGAACCGTGACTGCGAGCAGCGGGGCTGGGAGCGATCAGCATCCACTGTCGCGACCGTCGGGTTTATTCGAGCGCGCACGCAACCGAGCACCGATGAAGCCGCTGCACGCGCGCTACCCGTTCATGCAGGCGGCCAGGGACGCCGTCGACGCCGCCGAGATCGATCTGGCGACGGTCGTCCAGCGTGGCGATCCAGCCGTCGAGCGGGGGCTCGCCCGCGTCGAAGCAGCCCTCGAAGACGGGACCGTCGGCGATCCACACCGCCAGACGCGCGTGGAGCTACTCTCCTATCCCATCGCCCGCGTGCTCGTCTCGATCGTCGACGAAGCTGTACTCACGCGGTCGTACGCTCGCGCGGAGGCTGCGAGCGCCCACGACCGGTTCACCGAGGAGCTGGCCTCGACCACAGAACTAAAATCGACAAGTGGCGACTCGCTCAGCCTCCGTGACCTGCTCGCGGAGTTCGACCTGCTTGGGCACGTTCGCGCGGAAGACGGGCCGCTCGAGGGGGCAGCGCAGTACTGGATCGAGGTCGGGGCGTATCTCGAACTGGCGGCCGGCCAGTGGGGCGACGAGTGGCGGCTGGTCAATCGCACGCTCACTGGTGGCGAGGTCCCGGTCGATCACGACGAATTGCTCGTCCTGTGTCGGCGCGCCGTCGAGCGTCGCGTCGAGTCGGGACTGCCCCTGACCGTGCCGGACGTCATCGCCGACCCACTGGAGGAGGAGGTCGCACGGTTGCGGGAGACGCTCGCGGAGCTCGATCTGACGCGGGATATCGACACCGTCGTCCCGGATTTGTTCCCACCGTGTATGCGAGCGCTGCTGGACAAGATTCAGAAGGGTGAGCATCTCGAACATCACTCGCGCTTTGCGATCACGGCCTTCCTGACGTCGATCGGGATGACGACGGACGAGATCGTCGAACTCTACGAGATCAATCCCGGGTTCGGCGAGGAGATGACGCGCTATCAGACCGATCACATCCGTGGCGACACCAGTCCCACCGAATACTCGACACCGTCGTGCGCGACGATGCAGTCCTACGGCGACTGTGTCAACATGGACGATCGGTGTGAGCGAATCTCACATCCGATGGCCTACTACGAGGACGCGCTGGACGAGACTGACGACGAAGAAGTCACCGACTGGCGTGAGGCCCAGGAAGGATAACGGCTGCCACTCTCAGGAATTTTGACGCGCCAGATACAGCCCGGCGAGGGCCATCACGACGACGAACAGCACGAGCGCCCCGACCAGCGGCAGCGCCCCGTCGGCGGCGATACTGTCGTCGGTCCCGTACATCGAGCCGACGACCGCCAGCGCAGCGACGAATAGTCCGACGGATCCGAGGGCGATCCCGATCTCGACGACGTCTGAACGCTCCATTACCGGGAGAATCTGACGCGCCACCGGAAAAGCGTGTCGAAGCGCTCGGTCGCCGCCCCGTGGTGCGATTGCCTCTCTCTGACCGAGTGATTTACCCGTCTAGAAGACCCACGTTTCAACTGGACACTGTCGTGAAATCAGCCGTGTCCGATGTGCTATGCCCGATCCATTCCCGATCCCCTCCAGCAGAAAGACTGCACTCGCACCCGACCCGAGGACGATGGACGAGCGGGCGGCCCGCGCCTGGACCGAACGGATGGCCGTCCGCCCGCTCGGCGGTGGCCACTACGCCGTCGACAGTCAGAGCGGCGCGACGTACGTCGTCGATCTTCCACACGGTCGGTGTACCTGCCCCGATCACGAGATCCGCCACGAGCGGTGCAAACACCTCCGCAGAGTCGCTATCGAAGTGACCAGCCACCGCGTTCCGCCGCCTGGAAAGCGACGGGCGACCTGCCCACAGTGTGGCGTCGAGACGTTCGTTCCCGAAGATTCGGACGAGCCCGCGCTCTGTGGCGCGTGTACGTTCGAACCCGGCGACGTGGTGCTCGACCGCGAGACGGGCGACCGGCTTGTCGTCGCCGGCGTCAATGCCGAGCGTGCCGACGAGTACGTCGTCGAGAGCGCCGGCTGCACCGTTTCGGAGTACGAGACGAACGCTGGCTATCCCGGTGACGACCTCGTCGTCGAGGCGAGCTACCTCGGTGATACGGTTCGGCGGGAGACGCCCCGTGTCTACGGGTTCCCCCATTCGCGGCTGGCCAAGACGGACGAGCGACTGCTGGACAGCTGACGGCGAGACGTGGAGCGGCGGCTCCGAAGTTGCGTCCCGAAAAGGTTCACTATCAGCCATTGCGACGAGAATGACTTAAAGAGACTGTTGGATGGTTGTCATTTATTCCAACATCGCCGCGGCCTCGTCGATGTCGAGATCGCCGCGCTCGAACGCCGAGAGCACGTCTAACACGCTCTGGTCCGGTCCGTCGTCCTCGTCCTGCAGGTCGTCCAGGGTCACCTTCTCGGAGTGGCCGACGAACTCCTCGAAGTCGACACCGTCGGCGAGGGCAGTCTCCTTTTTGACTCGATAGTTCCCGCCGTCGGTCGTGTAGAGGTCGCCCGGGTGGAAGAAGTACCAGTCCTCCCGGTCGAAGCGCACGCCGACGCGGGGTTTCGCCCCGAAATTCTGGGAGAAGTAGACGAGGGCTTCAATCTCCTCGCCCGAGAGATAGATCGGGTCGCCGGCGCTGGATTTGGCCTCGACCGCGTAGAAGTCGCCGCCGTCGCCCGCCAGCACGTCCGGGAGTTCGCGCTCGGTCGCGCTGCCGCTCGCAGGTGCACGCATGACGGCGAATCCCGCCTCGTCCAGCGCGTTGACGAGTTCGCGCTCCCGCCGGTCGCCCTTCTGGTTCGAAACTACCATTAGCTCTCTGTCGGCACGCCCCGGTGTTAAGGCCTACTCCCGAGCACGCACCCCGACCGTGTGAGTGGGTGTGTGGCATCGTGCCGTGCGACCAGAAGGTATTTGACTAACTGGTCAGTCAGTACTGATACGTTCACAATGGTCCCCGGAGTCGTGGCTCGCGCGGTCGTGCGAGCGAGCAGGCAGGTGAGAGTTCGATGAGCGTTGCGACTCGCCTGGGAACGTTCCGCGATCGCGTCGGAGAGGTGTTCAAGGATCCGGACGATCTTGATCTGACCAGCGGTGGGATCGCCTGGCCGTTGTTTTACCTGTCGCTGCCGATCATCGTCACGAACCTGCTGCAGACGGCCTACAACCTGACGGACACCTTCTGGGTCGGCCGATATAGCACGGCGGCGCTGACGGCGATCACCTTCTCGTTCCCCCTCGTCTTTCTGATGTTCGCGATGGCGATGGGGTTAGCCATCGCCGGGAGCGTCCTGGTCGCTCAGAATATCGGGGCCGACGACCCCAAACAGGCGGAGTTTGCGGCCTCTCAAACTGTGCTGTTCTCGCTGGTCGTCTCCTCGGTGCTCGGGCTGGCGGGATACGCCGTCATCGAGCCGGTCCTCCAGTGGCTCGGCGCGACCGGCACGGTCGCGGTGCTCGCGGCCGAATACATGCGGATCATCGCGCTGGGAATGCCCTTCATGTTCGGCTTCGCGGTGTTCATCTCGCTGATGCGGGGCTACGGCGATACCGTCACACCGATGCTCGTCATGCTGGGCTCGGTCGTGCTCAATATCGCCGTCGACCCGTTCCTGATCTTCGGCTGGGGGCCGTTCCCCCAGTTGGGCATCGAGGGGGCGGCCATCGCGACGGTCGCCTCACGCGGGCTGGCCATGGCGGTCGGGCTGGCGATCATGTTCCGGGGCAGCTACGGCGTCCAGATCCACCTTCGGCAGATGGTGCCCGACTTCGACTACTGGGCGAAACTGTTGCGCGTCGGTGTCCCCGGCTCCGTCGAGGTCACCGGACGGGCGCTGTCGGTGACGATAACGCTGTTCATCCTCGGGCAGGTCGGGGCCTTCGCTGACGGCATCATCGCCGGGTTCGGCGTCGTCGCCCGGATCAACTCCATCGTCTTTCTGCCCGCGATCGCTGTCTCCCAGGGTGTCGAGACGATGACCGGCCAGAACGTCGGCGCCGACCGTGAGGACCGTGCCGAGACCACCAACAACTTCGCCGCGAAGGTGCTGTTCGTGGGCCTGGCAGCGATGGGTGTGATCGCGTTCGTCTTCGCCGAACCGATCGTCGGCGTCTTCACCAGCGATCCGAAGGTGATCGAACCCGGTGCAGCGTTCCTGCGCTACGGGGCACCCTCGTTCGGGTTCATCGGCATCATGCGAGCGTACGTCGGCGGGTTCCGGGGCACTGGTGGGACGCTCACCGCCGCGATGATCACGATCGTCATGCTGTGGTTCGTCCGCATCCCGATCGCCTGGTACGGTGCCAGCACCGTCGGCGAGACTGGTGTCTGGGCAGCGTTCGCCATCTCGAACGTTGTCGGCGCCGTCATCGCGCTCTTCTGGTTCCAGACCGGGCGCTGGAAGTCTCGCGACATCACCTCGGAGTCGGTCACGACCGGCGCAGCTGAGCCGACCGACGACTGATCAGGCCGGCATGGTCGTCGTCAGTCCGATGTGGTCGAATCCGTCGACGTCGGTCTCTTGGGCACTGGGCAACCGTATCCGGACGGTGGTTCCCCGTGGATCGTTCTCCTCGAAGTCGATCTCACCGTCGGAGTGTTCGACGACCCAGACGGTCGTCCAGAGGCCGAGACCGCTCGTATGCTCGAGCTTCGTTTCCGACCCCTGATCGAGGACCTGGAGTTCGTGTGCAGGGATTCCCGGCCCGTTGTCAGCGATCACGAGTTCGGTGTCGGCGGCGTTCCGGTCGACCGAAATCGTGACCTGCGGATTCGCCGCATCGTTGTGTTTGGCTGCGTTCTCCAGTAGATTCGCGACTGCGGCGTCGAGTGACGGGGCCGCCTCGACGGGGATCTGCTCGGGCAGTTCGATCGAGAGCTGGATGTCGGGATAGCGCTGACCGAGCGCGGCCAGTTCGCGCTCCAGGACGACTCTGAGGTCGATCGTCTGGTGGTCGTCCTCGGCTCCCATTAACGATTCCAGCGTCCGGGCTTTGTCGCTCTGGGCGACCAGGTTCTGTGCCACGTCGGCGATCGTCTCGGCGTCGCGAGCGTCGACACCTGTGTTCCGGTTGGCGATGAGTTCGGCACGCCCCTGGACGACGTTGAGATCGTTTCGAACGTTGTGTCTGAGGACCCGATTCATGACCATCAGGCGCTCGTTAGAGTGTCTGAGACGGTCGTTCAATCGTTCCGTCCGGTCTTTCGCGACGCGCCAGCGCTGACGGGCCCGGACGTGGCGAACGTCGTAGACGCCGAGCACGCTGCCCAGGAGCGCGCCGGTCGAACTCGCGCCCGCGAACCACCGCGGACCCAGCGGGAGCGATCCACCCTGGCTCTCGACGAGGACCCGCGCCAGAAATGCGAGGAGCAGAAAACTCGCCGTCCCGCCGGCACACCAGATCGCGAGCCGGGCCGTCGAGTCCGGCCCCCACGTCCGCCCGGCCCAGACACCGATCACGACCACTGCGGCCGCGAACACGAGCGACGTGACGCCGCCCGTCAGTACTGTCCAGACGTTCTCGTTCGACCAGAAGATATTCGTGAGATGGATCGTCCCGAGAACAACTCCGATACTGAGCATCAGCCCGACGCTCGCGACGCGACGAAGTCTCGAATCGGACCCCGTCAGTTCGTCGCTGGCCCCTCCTGTCATGTGTTCCCCTGGAAAGACCGAACAGTTAGGTATTTTCGTCGTTACGTCTGTCAATTGCATTCACATGTCGACAGTCGAACGCGGTGAGGGTCGTGTCGAAACCGCCCGACTGCGTTTCACTTTCACCCCGCCACCGAGAAGGCTTTAAGCCAGGCAGGACTGGTTGTTCCCAACGAATGCCATCGATGCAGTCCACACTGGGCGAGTCGGGGATCGCCGAGGAGTTGGCCGAGAGCCAGCGTCAGATCTCCATCGCCGAGTTCTTCGAGAAGAACAAGCACATGCTCGGGTTCGACTCGGGGGCCCGGGCGCTCGTCACAGCCGTCAAAGAAGGCGTCGACAACTCACTCGACGCCTGCGAGGAAGCCGACATCCTGCCCGATATCTACGTCGAGATCTCCGAAAAGAGAGACTACTACAAACTAGTCATTGAGGACAACGGCCCCGGGATCACCAAAGAACAGATCCCGAAAGTCTTCGGCAAACTGCTGTACGGCTCCCGGTTCCACAAGCGCGAGCAGAACCGTGGTCAGCAGGGGATTGGGATCTCCGCAGCCGTCCTCTACTCACAACTCACCAGCGGCAAGCCCGCGAAGATCACCTCCCGGACCAAGGGATCGAGCGAGGCCGAGTACTTCGAGTTGATCATCGACACCGACACCAACGAGCCCGAGATCGATGTCGAGGAGACGACGACCTGGGAGCGTCCCCACGGCACGCGGATCGAACTGGAGATGGAGGCCAACATGCGCGCCCGCCAGAGCCTCCACGAGTACATCGAGGAGACGGCTGTCGTCAATCCACACGCCCGCGTCGAGTTCGTCGAGCCCAGTCTCGACGCACCCCTGAAGTTCGAGCGCGCCGAGAACGCCGAACTCCCCGCTGAGACCGAGGAGATTCGACCCCATCCGCACGGCGTCGAACTCGGAACGCTGCTGAAGATGCTGGAAGCGACGGACTCCTATTCGATCTCAGGGTTCCTGCAGGAGGAGTTCACGCGGGTCGGCCAGAAGACCGCCGACAGCGTCCTCGACAGCTTCCGTGATCGCCACTTCGGCCGCGAGATGGCCTGGCGACCCCCACAGGTCCACGAGGAGGCAGATGTCGCGGCCGCGGTCCGTGCGGCGGTCTCGAACAAGGGCAAAGAGGCGACAAAGAGCTTCGCCGTTGCAGTTGAGGACGCAATCGACGACCGCGACCGTGTGGCTCATCACGAGGTTCGGGCCATCGTCGATGCGGAGGCCGACACCGTCGAAGCCGACTTCGACACGACCTTCGGTTCGACTGTGCGGGAGAAGGCCACCGAGGCCGCCTGGGACCAGCTTCTTGGGGATGGTGAAACCGATGCCGACCGCAAGGAGTCACTCACGTCGGATCTCTACCCGCTCGTGGACGAGGCCACGAGCACCCGGAAAGACGACGCCGTGCTCCAGGGCCTCTCCGAACGGCTGGCCGCGAAGTTCGTCAACAGCGAGGATACGCGCCACCGACTCACGCGGGACGATCTGGCCGACTACGTCGCCCGGGCCGCCGACGCGACCGAGGAGTACGACGACGCCACGTTCGGCGACACCGCGAGGGAAAACGTGGTCGAGACAATCTGGGACGTCATGGGTACGGTACCGGACGATCCGCCCACAGTCAGCTCGACCGCCGACGACCGGGACGCCGCCTCCGAACTGCTCGAAGCGATGCGCGAGACCGACATCATGTCGCCCCCGACCGGGTGTCTCGCGCCCATCACCGACGAACTCGTGCTCTCCGGCCTGCAAAAGGAGTTCGACGCGGACTTCTACGCCGCCGCGACTCGGGACGCCTCGGTCCACGGCGGCGACCCGTTCATCGTCGAGGCCGGCATCGCCTACGGTGGCGAACTCGAAGACGGCGGTACCGTCGACGTGATGCGATTTGCCAACCGCGTTCCCCTCGTGTATCAGCGCGGAGCCTGTGCGACGACCGACGTCGTCAAGTCGATCAACTGGCGCAACTACGGGCTTGACCAGCCCGGCGGCAGCGGCATCCCGAACGGGCCTGCGGTGGTCATGGTTCACGTCGCCTCGACGAACGTCCCTTTCACGAGCGAATCGAAAGACGCCGTCGCGAACGTCCCCGAAATCGAGAGTGAGATCGAACTCGCGATCCGCGAGGCCGCACGCGACCTCAAGAGCTACCTGAACAAGCGACGCTCGATGCAGCAGCGCCGGGAGAAACAGAACAAACTGGCGACGATCCTGCCGGAGATGGCCGAGAAACTGGCCTCGGTGACCGGCAACGACGAACCGGAGATCGACGAGGCGATGGCCCGGATCATGAACAACGTCCTGGTCGAGCGCACAGTCAATGGCGAGACGGCGACGGTAACCATCGAGAACAACTCCGACCGCAGTGCCGATCTCGAGGTGACGGAGATCGTCGGTGCAGAACCGCAGGACGTCAACGGTGCCAACGTCGTCGAGATGGACGGCGAGTGGTTCATCAAGTGGTCGCCCTCTGTGTCGAGTGGTGAGACCGCCGAACTCGAATATCGAGTCGATACGACAGCGCCCTCCGACATCTCCGTCGAGGGAGTCGAAGACGAGAAACTCACGGTCCAATCATGAGCACTGACAACGATATCAACTACGGCGAAGGTGACGCCCGCGAGCGCCTGCTCGCGCTGGCCGAACAGTTCTACAAGCAGTTCGAGGAGGGAGACGTTCCACAGTTGCAGGTCCCGACGCGGACCAAGAGCAACATCGAGTACGACGAGGACAGTGACGTCTGGGTCTACGGGGATCGCCACTCCACCCGGAGCGCCAAGACCGTCTCGGGGGCCCAGAAACTCCTGAAGGCCACCTACACGATCGACTTCCTCGCTCAGCAACTGGACGAAGATCGGTCCTCGACGCTGCGTGAGTTGTACTATCTCAGCGAATCCTGGGATCTGGACGAGGCGCAGTTCAACGATCAGGACGAGTCAAACCAGCTCGTCGAGGACCTGGAGATCGTCTCGGGGGCGACTCGTGAGGACTTCCACATGCGTCCCGAGGAATCGGGGGCAAAGGTGATGGGGCCGCTCCTGCTGCGCGAGCAGACCAACCGCGGCGACCGGGAGATACACTGCCAGGACGATGTCGGGCAGGGTGGCTACCAGATTCCGAACAATCCCGATACCATCGATTTCCTCGACCACGATGCCGAGTTCGTCCTCTGTGTGGAGACCGGTGGGATGCGCGATCGGCTCGTCGAGAACGGGTTCGACGAGGAGTACAACACCATCGTCGTCCACCTCGGCGGCCAGCCGGCACGGGCGACCCGTCGACTTATCAAGCGCTTTCACGACGAACTGGAACTACCGGTGACGGTCTTCACTGACGGCGACCCGTGGTCGTATCGGATCTACGGCTCGGTTGCGTACGGGTCGATCAAATCGGCGCACCTCTCGGAGTACCTGGCGACGCCCGAAGCGCGATTCATCGGCGTCCAGCCCGAGGACATCGTCGAGTACGACCTGCCGACCGATCCCCTGAGTGACTCGGACATCAACGCGCTGGAATCGGAACTCGAGGACCCCCGCTTCCAGACCGACTACTGGGAAGAACAGATCGAACTGCAACTCGATATCGGCAAGAAGTCCGAACAACAGGCCCTCGCATCCCACGGGCTGGACTTCGTGACTGAGACGTACCTGCCCGAGCGCCTCGAAGCGATGGGCATCCTGTAATTCTGGAGTGGTTCTGATCGGGGCGTGCACAACCGAATTTCATATGTGGCTCGCCCCCTTTCGGCCGGTATGACAAAGCGGCACATCTCGTTGCCTCCCTACGCCGAGCAGGGATTACGTGAGTTTATCGCCGAGGTCGACGAGCGACTCGCGAGCGACGAGGACACCTGCGACGTCGTCGAGGACGTCCTGATCGATCTCCACGGCGACCGCGAAGCCTACGAGCGCTGGCAAAGCGGTGAGTCGATCAGTCCCGCGGAGCGGGTCCGCCTCCAGGGGTACGATCCCTGTAACGCCACGCTCGAAAGCGAGTACTACGCCGAGAAAGACGAGGAAAAGTTCACGAGGTCGAAGTACCTCCAGTGGCTCTGGCGGCAGTTCGACGCCACGCCGATGGCCGACAACGTCGAGTTCGCGCTGCGCTTTCGCCGGATGCTCGCCGATCACCTCTTCGAATCCTGCGGTGAGAACTGCCGGTTCTTCAAGGACATCTCGTTCACCTACGGACACAACATCGAGGTCGGTGACAACGTCGTCATTCACGACGACGTCCACCTGGACGACCGCGGAAAGCTGACCATCGGCGACCGCGTCTCGATCAGCGACGACGCCCACGTCTACAGCCACGACCACGACGCCGTCGACCAGACTCAGGTCGACAACTATCAGACGATCATCGAGGACGACGTACGGCTCACCTACGATTCGATGGTTCGGGCCGGTGTCCGCGTGGGTGAGAACGCAGTCCTCGCCGCCAAGTCGATCGCCGGCAAGGACATTCCTGCCCACCATATCGCCGCCGGCACGCCCGCGAAATCTATCGCGATCAAAGAGGGCTGGGAATCGGTTGCCGACCCGGTCGAGAACGCCAATGTCGACCGCCGGGCAGAGCGACAGCTCGACGACGAGATACCCGACGACGTGCGCGTCTTCGACGAGTTCGAGCGCGACCTGCAGCCACCGGAGTGACGGTGTCACTCCGAGGTCACACTCACGCTGTTCGCGTGACCGCCGGATAACGAAAGCCCTTAATCGACGGCCGACCGACCAAATCTTGCGAGCCAGGATGGCCGAACGGTAAGGCGCACGCCTGGAAAGCGTGTTCCCTTTCGGGATTCTGGGTTCAAATCCCAGTCCTGGCGTTTTCTGCGACTGACTGCGAACGAGGAGCGAAAGCGACGAGTGAGTCAGCAGTTGTGAAACGCAGACGTCTGGGATTTGAGCAGAGAAGTCACAGCCAGCGCAGCGAACGGAGTGAGCGAGCAGGACTGTCTTCCCGTGTTCAAATCCCAGTCCCGGCGCTTTTTGCCGACACATCTCTTTCGACTGATAATAATATATTTTTCACCAAGACAAACAGTGATATGTGGCTGGGGGAAAGTACCTGGGGCGCACTGCAGTCACTCGCCCCGTGCTCAGCGACGAGCAGCAGGAAGCCCTCAACGAAACGATTGCCGAGTGGAAAACGGCCTGCAACATCAGTAGTCGGATCGGCTGGTCGGTTGGCGAGTCCGGCAAAATGAATCTACAGAGTCTCGTCTACGACGACCTTCGTGAGGAAACTCGACTCGGGAGCCAACACGCCATTCTGGCGATTCGACAGGCTGCAGATGCACTCTCGGGCGTTGAGGAGATCGACCAACTGGACGAGGACTATGAAATGTCGTGTCCCGATCACCTACTGCGGGGAACCGGGCGGGCAAGCAGTGTTGAACGACGTGACCGAGCGCCGCCAGCGCGAACAGCGTCTCCAGACCGAGCGCGATCAGTTCACCGCGCTGTTCGAGGCGATTCTACAGCCCGTCGTCCACATCCGCTTCGAGGACGGCGGGCCGCTCGTCGTCAACGCCAACGCCGCGTTCGAAGAGACGTTCGGTTACGACGCCGAGCGGATCCGCGGCGACTCGCTCAACGAGTATATCGTCCCGCCGGACCGGACACACGAGGCCCAACGGCTCGACCAGGAGTCGCTTCAGGACGGCGCAATCGACCGGGAAGTCACCCGCGACACCGTCGATGGGCTTCGGGACTTTCGGCTTCGGTCGGTCGCGTTCGAGACAGGCGAGGCGAAACGGGAAGCGATCGGGATGTACATCGACGTCACTGACCGAAACAAGCGCGAGCGCGCACTCCAGCGGAAAAACGAGCGCCTGGAGACGTTCGCCCACATCGGCAGTCACGACCTTCGCAACCCACTCAACGTCGTCACCGCCCGCCTCGAACTCGCCCGTGAGACTGGTGACGACGAGCACTTCGAGGCCGCCGAACGCGCGGCCGAGCGGATGGAAACGCTCGTCGAAGACCTCCTGACGCTGGCCCAACAGGGCGAAACTGTCGACGAGACGACTGCCATCGACCTCGGTGCCACAGTCGAATCAGCCTGGACGACCGTCGATATGGGCGCAGCGACGCTCGTCACCGAGAACGCGGTCGGCACAGTCCAGGCCGACGAGAGCCGTCTCATCGAGTTGTTCGAGAATTTCTTCAGAAATGCAACCGAACACGCCGGTGCGGACGCGACCGTCTGGGTCGGCCGGGAGGGCTGCCATCTCTACGTCGAGGACGACGGCCCGGGAATCCCCGAGAGCGAACGCGAGGACGTCTTCGAGATCGGCTACACCACCGCCGAGAACGGCACCGGCTACGGGCTGGCTATCGTCGAGGCCCACGGCTGGTCGATTGACGTCACCGAGGGTCGCGACGGTGGGGCGCGTTTTCAGATCCAGATTGAGTAGCCCTGGATCCGAGCCGGCCGTCGTGACATTCCACACTCCCGGCTGAACGACTCGCAGACGAGACTGCTCCCGAGCCGGCCGTCGTGACATTCATTCCACACTCCCGGCTGAGCAAGTCGCGCACAGTGGCGCTCCCGAGCCGGCCGTCGTGACATTCATTCCACTCCCGGTCGAATCACCACCCATGAACCACGACGAGTCCCGCGATCTGTACGACCGCGCGCTGTCGGTCATGCCGGGCGGCGTCAACTCCTCGGTCCGAGCAACTCGCCCGTACCCCTTCTTCGTCCAGAAAGGCGACGGCGGTCACGTGATCGACGCCGACGGCAACCGATATATCGACTTCGTGAACGGGTACGGCCCCTTACTGCTGGGTCACGACCTCCCCGAGCAGGTTCAGGCCGCGATCCAGCAGCGCGCCAGCGAGGGCCCGATGTACGGTGCGCCCACCGAAGTCGAGGTCGAACTCGCCGAATTCGTCGTTCGGCACGTCCCCAGCGTCGAGATGATTCGGTTCGTCAATTCGGGAACCGAGGCGACTGTCTCGGCCGTCCGCCTCGCCCGCGGCTATACTGGTCGGGACAAAATCGTCGTCATGCAGGGCGGCTACCACGGCGCTCAGGAGTCGACACTGGTCGAAGGCGAAGGCGATCACACCCACCCATCCAGCCCGGGCATCCCCGAGAGCTTCGCCGAGCACACGTTGACTGTGCCGTTCAACGACGAGAGCGCCGTCGAAGCGGTCTTCGAGGAACACGGCGACGACATCGCGGCGGTCCTCACCGAACCGATTCTGGGTAACTACGGCATCGTCCATCCCATCGAGGGCTATCACGAGACCCTGCGCGGACTCTGTGACGAGCATGGCTCGCTACTCATCTTCGACGAGGTCATCACTGGCTTTCGCGTCGGCGGCCTCCAGTGCGCCCAGGGGAAGTTCGGGATCGACCCGGACATTACGACGTTCGGCAAGATCGTCGGCGGTGGCTTCCCCGTGGGCGCGATCGGTGGCAAGAGCGAGATCATCGAACACTTCACCCCCGCGGGCGAGGTCTTCCAGTCCGGTACGTTCTCAGGGCATCCCGTGACGATGGCTGCCGGCCTCGAAACCCTCAGATATGCCGCGGAGAACGACGTCTACGACCACGTGAACGACCTCGGCGACCGAATGCGGTCGGGGATCACGGACATCCTCGAAGATCAGGCCCCCGAGTACACTGTCGTCGGCACCGACTCGATGTTCAAAGTGATCTTCACCCGCGAGGGCGAGTTCGGCGAGGGCCACTGCGAGGCCGGCTGCACGCAAAACCCGACCTGTCCGCGCTACGAGCACTGTCCCAAGAACGGGATGGACGTCAAACAGGCCGAAACCGAGCGCTGGGAACGACTGTTCTGGCCCGCGATGAAAGAGCAGGGTGTGTTCCTCACGCCTAATCAGTTCGAGTCACAGTTCGTCTCGGCCGCTCATACCGGCGAGGACATCGAGACGGCGCTGGAAGCCTACAAGGAGGCCCTGTAGGTCACTCGAACAGGTACTCGTCGGCGTTGCCCGTCGCGATCATCGCACCTGCGCCCATCACGAGCACCCCGACAGCCAGCAGTCCCGCTCCAACAAGCACGTTGCCCCCCACAGCGAGGGCTCCTGCTCCAGCGGCGACCGCAAGGAAACCGGCCGCGAGGACAATCGCGAACAGGATCGATCGTTGCTGACTGTTCTCGTCCGACCCGAACACTACTGCCTCGTCACGCTCTACCATATCCCTAGTATACGTAATATGGCACTTCAGTCTTGGGGGCCGAAATCTCACGTCGAGCGACACATTTTAGAGAAAACACCCTGAACAACCACCAGAGTGGTTCTCGATGGGGGCAAACACGGTTTTCGTGGACGGTGTGACTGGTGTTGGCGAGGTAGATAGCGACCGGGGAGTACGATGAGTCTGGTAGTCGAGATTGCGCTCAGCGGTTCGCCGATCGAGTTGACAACCGTCGCGGTCGAGTACCCTGACGTCACCGTCGAAATCGAACGCTTCCGGTGGGACGACGGGACGATCCACTGGTTTCTCTGGGTCAGTGGCGACCGGCTTGACCGCGTGACTGATGCGTTCGAAGCCCTCCCGAGTGCCGTCGAGGTGGGGCTGGTCAGCGGCGGCGCGAGTCGACGGTTGTACCGTGTGACGATGTCGGGGAAAGTCGACGACGTGCCGAGTGACGCCCTGCTCGACGGGGCGCTCGAGAGTGGACACGTCCGCCCCGGCTGTCTGCATCTGGTCGGTCACGTCTCTGGACGGGACGTACTCACGGGGCTCTGGCAGTTTCTCCGCACGAACGAGATCGACGTCGACGTGCTTCGACTCAGCCACACGACGGCTTCAGAGGATACCGGCCGTCTGACCGAATCCCAGTTCGAGGCGCTGGTGACTGCCTACGAGATGGGCTATTTCGACGAGTCTGAGCGTGTGACTCAGAACGAGGTGGCCACGGAACTCGGAATCTCGCGGTCGTCGTTCTCCGAACGCCTCCGCCGTGCCCAGCAACACCTCGTCGAGGAACAACTCGGTGTCGCGTAGTCGTATTTAAATAACCGCCGTTCGGCGGGGTTACGTTCAGTGTGCTGAGTAACCGAGCAATCGGTGTGGTGAGTCTCCGCTGGCGGTTCCGCCGCTGGCGAGGATCACCCCAGGAGGTCCTGACAGGGCCTCCACAGCCCGTCATCAGCCCCCTTTGACGCGGTGCACGGATACGAGCGACAGGCCCACGAGTCTGTCGTCTCGTCCTTTTCGGCAGGGCCGCGTTCGACACCACCTACTTCAGTGGTATTCGCCTGTCCGTACCCCCTCGCTTCATGAGCAATCAGTCTCCAGTCTGTCGGTTTCGCCGAACTGTAATCACTTTCACTCCGCCCGTCTGTGGTTCTCGCGTACGGCACTGCAGGGCCGACTCCGCTCTGACCGTGTTCCGCCCGTGCGCGACTGTCGTGAAAACGACCGTACCCCATCCCCTCGTTTCCGGATAGAACCGATAGACACCAGCAGGGTACCGACGCACCAGTGACACTTCCGCCGAGGTTTGCATAACCACTTTTTCCGCTCGTTCCCTTCGCTCTCTCGCGCAAAAACATGGGGAAAAAGACCGCATCCCACCCCCTCGTTTCCGGATAGAACCGATAGACACCAGCAGGGTACCGACGCACCAGTGACACTTCCGCCGAGGTTTGCTAAGGTTCTTGAGTGAGTACGCCCAACTCTGTCTCCACTGAATGGCCACCGCGGACAACACCGAACTCATCGACAGTTTCGAGGAGTTCTACCGGAACTACTACCGGAACGAGATCGGCGAACTCGCCCAGAAGTACCCGTCGGACAAGAAGTCGCTGTTCGTCGACTGGCAGGACCTCTACCGCTTCGACCCCGACCTTGCCGACGACTTCCGGAGCCAGCCCGAGCAGCTCAAAGAGTACGCCGAGGAAGCCCTTCGTCTGTACGACCTCCCTGTCGACGTCAAGCTCGGACAGGCTCACGTTCGCATCGTCAACCTGCCCGACGCGACCGATATCCGAAATATCCGCGCGGACCACCGCGGCTCGCTCATCAGCGTCCAGGGGATCGTCCGCAAGGCCACTGAAGTTCGCCCGAAAGTGACGACGGCGGCCTTCGAATGCCAGCGCTGCGGGACGCTCTCGCGAATCCCCCAATCGACCGGCGACTTCCAGGAACCCCACGAGTGCCAGGGCTGTGAACGCCAGGGGCCTTTCCGGATCAACTTCGACCAATCGGAGTTCATCGACGCCCAGAAGATTCGGGTGCAGGAGTCTCCCGAAGGCCTGCGCGGCGGTGAGACTCCCCAGTCCATCGACGTCAACATAGAGGACGACATCACCGGCGACGTCACCGCTGGCGATCACGTTCGCGTAACGGGCATCCTCAAACTCGACCAGCGCGAGCAGGGCAACGAGAAGACGCCCATGTTCGACACCTACATGACCGGCCTCAGCGTCGTGATCGAGGACGAACAGTTCGAGGACATGGAGATCACCGACGAGGACAAAAAGGAAATCGTCGAACTCTCGAACGAACCCGACATCTACGAGCAGATGGTCGGTGCCATCGCGCCCTCGATCTACGGCTACGAGGAGGAGAAACTCGCGATGGCCCTGCAACTGTTCTCGGGCGTCTCGAAGTCCCTGCCGGACGGCTCACGCATCCGGGGCGACCTGCACATGCTTCTGATAGGTGACCCGGGTACGGGGAAGTGTCTCAAAGGTAGCACAAGAGTCATGCTCTCTGACGGTACTGAAGCCCCGATCCGGGAAATTGTCGAGTCGAATCTCGACGATCCGAAGCCCGTTGACGACGGCGTGTGGGATTACGTGGACTTCGACGTTCCGTCACTCCACGCCGACGGCACTATTCGACAACAGCAGGCAACGAAGGTCTGGAAACGGGAAGCCCCCGAGAATCTGTATCGAATCTGCACCTCAACTGGGCGAGAGATAGAGGTCACGCCGTCCCATCCGTTGTTCGTCCGGTCGAACGGCTCGTTTCAGGCCGTCAAAGCCGAAGACCTAACCGTTGGAGTCTCTGTCGCAACTGCTCCCGAAGTGGCCACGGCTTCGTCTGTCGGCGGGGTCGTCGCTGACGGGGGGGCACTCCGAGCGTCGACAGAGACGATCGAGTCCATAGAACCCGTCGAGCCAGAAGACGAGTGGGTGTACGATCTCGAAGTCGAGGGGACGCACAACTATCTCTCGAACGGAATCGTCTCTCACAACTCCCAGATGATTTCATACATCCAACAAATTGCCCCACGATCAGTCTATACGTCGGGGAAGGGGAGTTCGGCGGCAGGGCTCTGCGTTACGGGCGACACGCTCGTACACACTGACGACGGATTCAGAGAGATCCGCGATATCGTCGAGTCCGAACTTCCAGAGTCAGTCTCCGATGAGACGGCTGTCGAGAAACAGGTGGATATCCAGACGTTCGACAGAGACGAAGGCGAGATGGCCGAACGGGCGTCGTCACACGTCTGGCGCATGCCCGAAAAGCGGTGTCGGCGGATCGAGACGTCCCACGGCAAAGAAATCGAAACGTCTGTCAACACACCCGTTCTTACCTGTGGAGATAAGGGGGTAGAGTGGACCGAAATCTCGGAGATAGAGGCCGGCGATTACGTCGCAGTGCCGCGATACGACGGGATCGATCGGACGGAACGCTCTGTCAGGGACTTCGTCGAACTCACAACGGAGAAAGTCAAGTTGGATGCCGACTCCGTCGCATTCCTACGCGAGTCCCTGCAAACAGAGTTCGGGACGCTCCGCGAGGCAGCAGCGGCACTCGATCTCTCTGAAGATTTCATCTACCTGCACCTCAAGAACCGTCACTTCCCGGTATCGAGACTCGACCGGATGCTCGACGCAGTCGGAGCTACCCGGGAGCAAATCACGTTCGATCAGGTGATGCTCCGTCACGGTGACTCGATCAGGCTCCCGGAGACGTTCGACGACGATCTCATGTACCTGCTGGGACTCGTCTTCGGGGACGGCGACATCCGGCTCGACCGTCGCGACGGTAACAGAGGGATGGTGCGGATCTCGAACGGTGACGAGACAATACTCGAACGAGCCGCGGACATCTTCGAGGCGAAGTTCGACAAGCGCCCGGATATCGAGTATCAGGAGGACCGGGTCCCCTGTATCCGGGTCCACAGCGCAACGATCGCCCGATTGTTCGCGAACGCAGGGATGCAATCGCCGAAAGGCGATCTTGCGCTCGCTCCCGAACTGACGACGGCAGCCCACGCCGACGCGTTCCTCCGTGGGTTGATGGACGCCGACGGGTCCGTCTCGGAGCGAACAGGCGGGAGTTCGAGCGTACTGTTGACGACCATCAGTCGAGACCTCGCTCGACAGATCCAACTCGTACTCGAAACGTACGGTGTCCGTACCAACGTCCGCGAGCGCGATCGCCGCGGTTCGTCCGAGCTGGCCAACGGGCACGTGATCGACTCACAGCACGTTCAGTACTTCGTCGAGATTTACGGCCGGGACGTCGACCAGTTCGCCGAAACGGTCGGGTTCGAGTGCGCACGGAAGCAGGCCGCCCTCGAACGCATAACAACCGTCGAGCGACAAAAAGGTGAGATGCTGCCCGTCGGACAGGCACTGACTGCCGTCGAAGGTTCCGCCGGCGAGTACTACAATAACCTCCGACAAGGATCGAATCCCGACCGTGCTCGGGCACGCTCGATGCTCGACGACCTCGATCTCGGGCCCGTCGAGCCGCTGGTTCGTGAAGCCGTCGACGCGGAGCTTCGCTGGGACGAAGTCGTCGCCGCCGTCGACACGGGCGAAAAGGAAGTCTTCGATCTCACCGTCCCGGAAACGCACAACTTTGTCGGCAACGGCATCGTGACCCACAATACTGCGGCGGCGGTTCGCGACGACTTCGGCGACGGCCAACAGTGGACTCTGGAGGCTGGCGCACTCGTTCTTGCCGATCAAGGGATCGCGGCAGTCGACGAACTCGACAAAATGAATGCCGACGACCGCTCGGCGATGCACGAAGCCCTCGAGCAGCAGTCGTACCATCCGGATTCAGAGGTGCTGCTCGCAGACGGCCGGCGGGTCGAAATCGGCGAGTTCGTCGACAGTCGAATGGAAGCCAATCCCGAGGAAGTCGCCGACGGCGTCGACTGCGAGATTCTCCCGGTCGATGATGTCGGTGTCCACACCGTCGACCTGGAGAGCAACGAGGTTCGGAAGACGTCGGTCGATCGGGTGAGCCGTCACGAGGCTCCCGAGGAGTTCGTCCGCGTCACCTTCTCGAACGGGCGTGACGTACTCGTGACACCCGAACATCCGATGTTCGTGGACGTCGACGGCGAGGTCCGGACGGTGGCTGCCGAAGAGATCGAGGAGGGAGCGTACGTCCCCGCACCGCGAAAACTCCCCAACAGCAGCGAGGCCGTCGAACTAGATGACGAAGCCCATATCGGCAAGGAAAAAGACGTTTCACTTCCGGAGGATCTGTCGCCCGATCTGGCCGAGATTCTCGGTTTCCTCACTGCTGAGGGGCACAGCTACGCCGGGTCGTCTCACGAGATCGGCTTCTCGAATCAAGACGAACGACTACTTGACCGGATGGACACGCTCATGACGCGTGTGTTCGGGATGGAGAGCACCGATGTCACGAACGCGGCCGGGACGGTGACCCAGCGATGGGTCTCGACGAAACTGTACCGGTGGTTCGAACGGAACTTCCCCGAGGTGATGCACACAGCACGGGAGAAAAGGATTCCGGCGGCCGTTCTGGGCGGCTCAGAGGAATCGATCCGCCGGTTCCTCGTGGGTGCTTTCGCGGGGGACGGCGGTGTCGAGAGCGAGGCGATGTCGTACGCGACGGCGTCAGAAGGGCTGGCCGAGGACTATGCCGACGCCCTCTCGAAGATCGGTGTCGCGTCTCGCATCCATTACGACATCGCGGAAGACTCCTGGAAAGTGTACGTGATGGGTGACTCTACGGAGCGGTTCGTGGACTCAGTCCTCGATCCTGCGGACGAGCGGTACGACGACGCCGTCGCGTTTGCCGACCGAAGCGCCGACACGCCGCGCCACCACGATGTGTTACCTCCGAGTGCGGCCGCAGAACTCCGATATATACGGAACCTCGTCGGTCTCTCGCTAACCGGCCGATTCCGACCGAATCTGGACGAGCAGTTCGGTGTGAGAGTCGAAAACGTCAGACGCGAACTGGAGATGCTCCGTGACCGCGTCGAGGCGGTTTCTCGATCGATCGAGTCGACAGATTCGATCGGTGCAGTGCGCGAGGTGGTTGGATGGTCCGGTCGCGAACTCGCCGACCGCCTCGACGGCGAAACGACGAGCGCAGTCCACTACGCTGAAGACGGCGGTTACGACGAACAGCGACGTGCTGCGCTCACCGAGTCGGCACGCGTGGCTGTCGAAGACGCGCTCGCGGAAGCCACGGAGCGGATCGACACACTCGAAGAGCGCTGTGACCTCCGGTACTACGAAGTCACCGACGTCGAAACGGTGTCCAACGACGGCGAGTACGCGAGCGACTGGGTCTACGATGTGACCGTCGAGCCGACGAACACGTTCGTCGGTCAGGGGGTCGTTCTGCACAACTCGATCAGTATCTCCAAGGCCGGAATCAACGCGACGCTGAAGAGTCGGTGCTCGCTGCTCGGTGCGGCCAACCCCAAGTACGGCCGCTTCGACCAGTACGAACCGATCGGCGAGCAGATCGACCTGGAACCGGCACTGATCTCGCGATTCGACTTGATCTTCACCGTCACGGACGACCCCGACGAGGAGAAAGATCGCGAGTTGGCCGACTACATCCTCAAGACCAACTACGCTGGGGAGTTGCACACACATCGCCAGAACAATGCGACGCCGAACTTTTCCCAGGAGGAAGTCGAGACCGTCACCGACGAAGTCGATCCGACCATCGATCCGGAACTCCTCCGAAAGTACATCGCCCACTCCAAGCGCAACTGCTTCCCGACGATGACCGAGGAGGCCAAAGCCAAGATCCGGCAGTTCTACGTCGACCTGCGCTCGAAAGGCCAGGACGAGGATGCACCTGTTCCGGTGACGGCCCGGAAGATCGAGGCGCTCATCCGCCTCGCTGAGGCCTCTGCGCGGGTCAGACTCTCCGATACTGTCGAGGAACGCGACGCCGAGCGCGTCATCGATATCGTTCGGTCCTGCCTGCAGGACATCGGCGTTGATCCCGAGACCGGTGAACTAGACGCCGACGTCGTCGAGACAGGTACCTCAAAGAGCCAGCGAGATCGGATTCAGAACATCAAGGGCATCATCGGCGATATCGAGTCAGAGTACGACGAGGGCGCGCCGATCGATGTCGTCCTCGAGCGGGCCGAAGAGGTCGGGATCGAAGAGTCAAAGGCCGAACACGAAATCGAGAAACTCAAGCAGAAAGGCGAGGTCTACGAACCTCGGACCGACCATCTGCGGACGGCCTAGTTGGACTGTTGCTCGCTCGCCTGTTCTTCGAGCGCATCCTGGTACGTCTGGGCGTGCATGGTGACGAAGACGAAGTTCCCTGACTGCCCGTCCAGCGTCGGCGTGAATTGTTCACCGTCGGTGGTATTGAGCGTAATTCCGGGGTCGATCTGCGTGGCCTGTACTGTCTCGTTGGTTGGGTCGAAGGATGTCTCCATCGGAAGTAGCGAGCCGTAGGCCGGATAATAGACGAACACGAACAGTCCCTCTGCCTCGGCGTCGGGGACTGCTGAGAGGTCGTACTCCATCTCGATCGACTCGAAGGAAATCGAGCGGTTTGTCTGCATCGCCACGATCGGCGAGGCTCGCGAGGGTTCGACGACGGCACTCTCGTAGAAGAGTTCGGAGGCGTTCGAGACGGTGGCTGTCGTCACGTTATCGAGATTCCCCGAGACAGTGATGGACGTACCGAGGCTGGCATTCACGACCTGCCTCGTCGTCGTGTCCGGATCGTCGTTGACCAGTCCGAGCCACGATGGTTCCGACACTGTGGTCGAGTCGACATCTTTTAGCTGTATCCGTGCGCTGAATGTCTCCTCCGTTCCGTCCTCTTCGAGTGTGAGCTGGTAGGTCGTGTTGTAGACGAGCCCTGTGTCACTCACGAGGAGTTCGGCGTCGTAGGAGACGACCGTCGCGTTCTCGAACTCACGCTGGAGGTCGGCTTGCTCGGCGGACAGTCGGTGGAGCGTTCGGCCGTCGCGCTGGACGGTCCCCGCTGCGGAGAACTGTGCGTCTTCGAGCACATCACGGATGTAGGGGCCGCCGGTCGGGACTGCCGAGGCGTCGGCGTCGACCTGTTGTGTGATCTGCTCGCCGCTGCCGCGGCGGATCTCGTAGCTGCCGTTCGCGGTGATGTACGTCTCGCGGTCGGCGCTTCCTGTCGACAGCTCGATGATCGCAGGAATTCGCTCGCTGCCGGCCATCGTGTTGATCGTCAACTCGCCGCCGCTAGTCTGCTGGTCGACAAGTAGGGTGTAGCTTTGATTGGCGAGGGCGTCTTCGTGGGCTGTGACGAGCGCGTCGGCGTCGACGCCCGATGCGGAGACGCCGGGTGGTGCGTCGTCCATCGGCGTGTCGGTCGGCGTTCCGCCGCCACCACCGCCGGTACAGCCGGCAAGTGCGACGAGGAAGACGAGACAGAGGGCGCTGAGTCGTTTCACGTCCGGGCTGTCTGCCGTCAGCGGGCAAATACTTTCTGCGTCGGAGCCGATCACTTTGCAGTCGTCTGCTCGTGATAGATGTGGTCCAGCGCCGTCCCGGCGTGGGCCAGCAGCAGTTCCAGCAGCTGGACGTCTTCCTCGTCGAAGCCGGTGGGATCGTCGGTCAGCGCCAGCAGGACGACCGACGTGTCGCCGTGGTCGGTGACCAGCACGGTGACGGCGCCCTCAGCACGCTGTTTCAGCCCCTCCGGGAGGGTCTCGTGGGCCACCACTGTCGAGGAGTCTTGGTCGCGGGCCTGTTGGGCCAGTTCGATCAGTGACTCGTCAGGGGCGTCGACAACCGTGCTGTCGACGACTTTGGTCTCGATGTCGTCGACCACGACGAACGCGGTCTCGCTCAGGTCGAGGAACCCCTGGATCGCCTGGATACAGAGCGCGCTGACGCCGTCGACGGTATCTCGGCGGTTGAGTTCCCGGCCGTAAGTGTTGATGTCCATCGCTTTCTTTGCGAACAGTTCCGTTCGGTCGCGTTCGGTTTGGAGGTCGCGCAGGTGGGCACGACTGCGGGCGTCGTAGAGGCCGACGAGGACGCCGACGACCGCGCCGACGGTGATCTGGTTCACCGCGACGTAGGGGGCCTGATCGAGGACGTCCAGCGCCGGATCGACCTGCTGGCTGAAGAGCAACAGGGCGCCGACGGAGGCGAACAGCAGTGCGCCGCCCAGTCCCCAGGCGCCGATCCGCGGGAGATCGGCCTCGTAGGTCGGACCGACGATCAGCCAGTAGCCCAGAAACGAGAGCGTCAGGCCGATCAGCACGAACGGAACCGTCTCGAAGGCGAACACGAGCGTTCGGGTCTGACCCGTGAAATTATCGAGTTGCTGGACGCCCTGAACGACCTGGACGAGCGTCAGAACGAGCCCCGAGAGAACGATCACACCGCCGTAGACGTGCCGTCGGTTCATTGACTCTTCTAAATTGTGCCGCCGGCACATTGAATGTACCCCAGCGAGCGCAGGGGGGCGAACGGTAACCGGTAGTGGTTCACCTCCGCCGCGGTGGGCGAACCCTTTTGACCGATTGCGGCCAACCCCTACCCGTGCCACAGCAGCCGTCGTACCTCCGGTTTTTCCCCTACGACGAGCCCTACGACCACCAGCGGGAGGCGATGGGACGGATCCACGACGCGCTCGAGGACGGAACGGACGTGCTGTTCGAGGGGGCCTGCGGCACAGGCAAGACGCTCGCCTCGCTCGCTCCAGCCCTGGAATACGCTAATGAGACTGACAAGACCGTCGTCATCACGACCAACGTCCACCAGCAGATGCGCCAGTTCATCGCGGAAGCCAGCGCCATCGCCCAGACCGAGGACCTCAGGGCCGTAGTCTTCCGCGGCAAGGCCTCGATGTGTCACATCGACGTCGGCTACGAGGAGTGTCAGGCCCTGCGGGATACGACCCGCGAACTCGTCGATCTGGAGAGCGAACAGGCAGAACTAGAACAGCGCCAGCGCGAACTCCTCGATGCGAGTCAGGCCGGCGCGAGCGACGCCACCGAGGCTCGAACGGCCGTGATGGACGAACTCGATGCAGTCGAGGACGAACTCGAAGCCTTCGAGGACCGGGCGACCTGCGAGCACTACTACCGGAATCTCACAGCAGAAACTGACGACTTCTACGCCTGGCTGTACGACGACGTCCGCACGCCTGACGACATCTACGAGTACGCCGACCGGGAGGGGCTGTGCGGGTACGAACTCCTGAAAGAGGGGATGGACGGCGTCGATCTCGTCGTGGCGAACTATCATCACCTGCTCGATCCGATGATCCGCGAGCAGTTCTTCCGGTGGCTCGGCCGCGACCCCGAGGACGTGATCGCCGTCTTCGACGAGGCCCACAACGTCGAGGACGCCGCGCGGGATCACGCCCGGCGAACCCTCTCCGAGCGGACGATCGACCAGGCGATCGACGAACTGGACGAAGCCGAAGATCCGCGCGTCGAGGCTGCCGAGAACGTCTTCGGAACCTTCCGAGCGGCGCTTCGGGAGGGCTATCGCGAGGCGATGGGGCCTGGCACGATTCGCGAGTCCGAGGTCGAGGAGCACTGGGACGATCTCACGATCGCAAACGACGACCGCCGGGACGACGTGACGCTATCTTTCCTGCAGGCCTACACCGGTCCCGGATTTCGCGAGGAGCTCGACCTCGCGCTCGAACTGGGCCAGACCCTCGACCAGCGTTACGAGGAGGCCTACAAGGACGGCGAGACCACAGTCAGGAAAGAATGCCAGACGTTGCAGGTCGCACAGTTCCTCACGGCCTGGTTCGATGAAGGGAACAACCAGGGGATGTATCCGGTGGTGAGCGTGAGACGGATGGACGACGACGCTGGTCAGGATGCACTGGGGGAAGCCACGACAGCCGGCGAGATCTACGGCCGGGCCGAACTCTACACCTGTATTCCCGAGCGCGTGACGCGCTCGCTGTTCGACGATCTGCACGCTGCCGTCTTGATGAGCGCGACGCTGCGACCGTTCGACGTGACCGAGGACGTCCTCGGGCTGGACGAGCCGGAGACGATGGCCTACGGCGCGCAGTTCCCCGAGGAGCGCCGCCGGACCTACGCTGTCGAGGCGCCCGCCCTCTTTGCCAGTGAGCGTGACAACCCCGCGACCCAGAACGCGATCACCCGGACACTCGAAGCTGCGATTCGCTTCACGCCCGGCAATACGCTGGCCTTTTTCCCGAGTTACGCCGAGGCCGAGCGCTACTACCACCGCGTCGAAACTAACGCGACGACCTATCTAGACGAACCGGGGACGCCCGCCCACGACCTGCGCGAGGAGTTCACCGAGTCGGATCACGCCGTCCTCTTTTCGTCGCTCTGGGGCACGCTCACCGAGGGTGTCAGTTACGACGGCGACGACGCTCGGACGGTCGTCGTGGTCGGGGTACCCTATCCACATCTCGACGACCGGATGGACGCCGTCCAGCAGTCCTATCAGGCAGCCTTCGGTGGCGAGGGTGAGGACGCCGACGACGAGGCTGGCTGGCACTACGCCGTCGAGATTCCGACGATCAGGAAGACACGGCAGGCGCTCGGCCGCGTGGTCAGGTCACCGACTGACTTCGGGGCTCGGATTCTGGTGGACAAACGCTACACGCAGGCCGCCGAGATCGAGATGCACGACTACGCCGTTCGCGGGACCTTCCCGCCCGAGGAGCGGTCGGAGATGATCGATATGGACCCTGCAAAACTGAAGTTCGGCCTGCTGAATTTCTACAACGACCTTGACGCCTACGACGGCGAACCGCCGCGGCCCTGAGTGTTGATCGCCCGTTCGAACACCGACCTGTAGTTCGGTTCGAGCGGAATTTCTGTGAAATCCTCGCGCCGCCAGAAGCGGGCGTCAGCCGCGTCAGATCCGGCTTTCGGTTCTCCCGTTGTCGCCGATGCTGGGGCGGTGTAGACGACGACCAGCACAGGATCGGCGCGATTCTCGACCTCGACGAATCGGGTGCCGAGCAAGGTCAGGTCAACGGCGTCGATGTGGACGTTCGTCTCTTCGGCCAGTTCGCGGACCGCTGCCCGTTCGGGGGGTTCGTCGACCTCCAGATAGCCGGCCGGAACGCTCCAGTGACCGACCGCCGGCGGGTTCGTGCGCTCGACGAGCAGGACGGAGTCGTTCTGGACCACCAGCACGCCCGCGGCAGGCTTGGGGTTGCGGTAGACTGGCTTCTCGCAGTCCGGACAGTAGCGACGCTCTCGCCCCTCTATCTGGCGGTCGATGAGCCCTGTACCACATCGGTGACAAAACCGAAGCATAGCGGATATCGTCACTCCTCGAACTTCTCCAGTAGCCGGTGATAGAAGCCGTCGCCGTCCGCCGCGAGTTTCTCGACGATCAGTTCGGGCGTCGAGCGGGCGAGTTTCCCCTTCACTGGCGAGCGATCGACGATCAACTCGCCGTCTTCGAGCCCGACCGCTTCGATACCGTCCACGGCCAGATCGACACTCGACACGTCACGGATCTCGCCCGCGAGGTGGGAGACGAAGACGGCGGTCGCACCGCGTTCGTGGAGGGCTTCGAGGATGCCGGCGATGATGTTCGCACTCGCGCCGGGTTCGGTGATACTTTCGAGTTCGTCCACGAGCACGAGCGTCTCGCGATCTTCGGCCACGCCGGTGACGAGGTCGCCGAAGTCACGGATCGTCGACTCGAAGGCCCCGGCGTCGAGGGTGCCCTGGGTCTTGGCGTAGTAGTGGCATTCGTCGATGCGCTGGACCCGTGCGGCGTCGGCTGGGACGGGCAGGCCCATGTGCGCGAGGACGACCACCAGCGCGAGCAAGTCCAGCGTCGAGGTCTTCCCGCCGCTGTTGACCCCCGAGAGGAGCGCAACGCCGTCGACGTGGTAGTCGATCGGTTCGACCTCCTCAAAGTCAACGTCCAGCAGTGGTGAGCGACCGCCCTCGATGGCGACGCCGTCGCTGGCGGTCTGTGCGCCGTTACCTTCGATTGTGCCGATAGCCGGCAGCGTACAGTCGAAGTCAGCAGCGAAGCGGGCGACTGCGAGTTCCATGTCCAGTTCGAGCGCGGCGTCGACCAGACCCTCCGCCTCTTCGCGGAGATCCGCCAGATCGCTAGCCAGGTCGCGTTTCAGACGCGTCGCCCGCCGGTCTCTCGCGCTCGTCAGTTCTTCTCGCAAGCGCGAGACGACGTCCTCGGTGTGTTCGACGGGGTAGGTCGGCTCGTCGGGGAACGCCCGCCGGGCGATCGCTTCCGTGTCGGTCAACTGGAGGGCATCGATGAAGTGTTCGCGAGCGGCCGCGATTGCCGCGTCGTACTCGTCGGCCAGTTCCCGGGACAGCAGCGAATCGACGCCCGCACCGCGCTCGACCAGCGACAGCAGATCTGTGCCCTCGATGGTGACGTCTCGCTCTTCGATGGCCTCCCGGAGGTGGTCGTTGGCGACGGATTCGGCGGTCGCGACGGCCGCATCCAGATCGTCGACGGCGGTCGAGAGCCGATCGAGTTCGTCGTCACCTCGCGGTGTGCCGTCTGCCTCCAGTTTGTCGAGCGCGTCTTCGAGCGTGTCCAGATCGCAGGGCGCGTCGAGGTTGGCCGCGCGGTGGACGGCGATGGCGGCCTGCAGAGGAGCACGGTTGGCGGCGAAAAACGAGAGCGCACGCTCGGGGACGACTTCTTCGGGGTTTTCGAGCGCGTCTGGCTCGACGCGGACATCACCCTCGATATCGACGCCCGCGAACTGCTCGTCCAGTACGATCACGGTCGCGTAGCTGCGGGCGAGTTCGGCCACTTGCCGGGTGTCGTCGACGACTTCGACGCTGACCTCGGGGATCGCGTCTTTGGCCTCGGCGTAGCGTTCCGCGTCACTCGTGGCGAGACAGCGATCCCGGACCCGGACGTCACTCGGCGGCGAGAGCGGTTCGACCCCCGAGAGCGAATCGAGCACGTCGGGATCGGGATCGCGAGTCAGTGCGTTCTCGGTGAATTTCCGGACCTCGCGGATACGGCTCTCGGCCGCACTCGGATAGATCGTCTCTAGGCGCGCGGCGGCGTCGTCGGTGACAGTCCTGTTCTGCAGGAGGCCCAGCGCTTCCTGGTAGATCTCTCGGGTCCGGGCGGTCGCCAGGAAGTCGCCGGGATCGTCGTGTCGCTTCTGAATAGCTGCTCGAGCGATTCTGGCTGCCCGACCGTCGCTGATGCCCGGTGCGCGTGCCAGTGCCGCGACGTCACCCTCCCGGAGCGCGCGCTCGGCATCGTCGAGTGCTGATAGCGCCTCGGCGGTCTTCGCCCCGACACCGGGGACCGACTCCACGTCCATCATCCCCTTCTTACAGGGGCACCCACAAAACAGCTACTTCGGCCGGGCCCGAAATCGACCTATACCTGTTGGACGTCGGACTCGCTCGGCTCCGACGATTTGACCGTACTGTCCACACTGTACAGCAACCCGACGAGACCAGCGAATCCCCCCGATCGCGATCAGGAACGCGGGAGCGGATTCTTCGGGTGATCGGCCCTCCAGAAAGAGACCGAGCTAGAGCGCGTGGAGACCGAACAACTGGACGTACACCGCTCCAGGTAACGTGACTTTTTCGACCATACACCCTCCCTTGCTCTATCCGGAAGATAAAAATTGTCGAGTCGTCACATCCAACCCTCTTGATCCGATGTGGTCGTCGATTCCTCCGGTCCACGGGCTGGTGAATTTTCCGCCCGCACGCAATGTCAACTAAACGAACAGTGTTATCAAACCGTGGATAGAAACCACCCGTATGGCCTCGCAGCTGGTCGCCGCCGTGGGTTCGCTCGATGCGGGACCACGCGAGCGGACGCTGCTGATCGCTGGCGCTCGGTCGTCGGCGGTGTCGACGCTCCAGTCGCGACTCGAGCAACGGCTCGATGCGCTTTCGGTCAGTGCCCTCTCGGATCTCGTCGTGACGGTCGACGCCGTCGGGACGGCGAACATCGACCTCGTGATCGTCGACTGCACTGACTTCGACGAGGTCGACGCGACACTGCCGTCCGACCTCACTGCCGAGGCGACCACTGCTGCCGTCGTCGAGCCCGACGCACCTCAGTCGACGCCGGCCGAAGCGGCTGTCGTCGAGCGGCGTGGTGAGTGGGTAGATCGCCTCGAATCCTGGCTTCGATCGCAGGTCTCGGCGACACCCCGTGCCGACGGCGCGGCCGATCCACGAGCGCAGTACGAACGCCTGCTCGAACGCCAGAACCATCGTCTCAAGGAGTTCACGGAGATCATCTCTCACGACCTGCGGAATCCGCTGCAGGTCATCGCCAGCCGTGCCGAACTGGCCAGAGAAACCGGCGACGACACACATCTGGAGTCCATCGCCGAGACCGCCGAGCAGATGGAGACGTTTCTGGACGACCTGCTCGAACTCGCCAGCCAGGGATCGATCGTCGGCGATCCCGAACCGGTCATGATCGACACACTCGCCCGGGAATCCTGGGCCCAGATCAATACCGCCGAGGCCACACTGGAGTGTCACGATCCCGGCCGCGTCGTCGCCGATCCCGGCCGTCTCCGGAGCTTGCTCTCGAATCTCTTTTCGAACGCGATCGTCCACGCTGGCCCGGACGTGACCGTCACCGTCGGCCGACTCCCCGACGGTTTCTTCGTCGCTGACGACGGCCCCGGTATCCCTGATGACGTTCGAGATTCGATCTTCGAGCAGGGGTACACGACTGACGAGGACGGAACCGGCTTCGGACTCTCGATCGTCGAATCGATCGCCAGCGCCCACGGCTGGGACGTTCGCCTCACGAAGATGGACTATCCCGCCCGGCCCGGCGGCGCGTGTTTCGAAATCTCGGACGTCGAGCGCCCGGCCGATCAAGAGCGTGTCGGCCTCCGGGCTGACGACGACGCTTGATCGCTCTCTGTCACCCGAGTTTCTTCCGGGTCGTCGGATCGTCCAGTTCCCACAAGACTTCGGGAATAAAGGCTTCGAGGTTGTCGATAACACGGCGCTCGCTGACGTCCAGCCCCTCGCAATGTTCGTGGGCGGCCTCGCGGATTCCGATGTGGATGTCGCCGTCCTCGACTGTGACTTCGAGTGGAAAGGTCGAGCAGCGGGCGGGCTTCCAGTCGTGTTCGGCGTGCAACTCACAGAGGCCGTCCTCGCGCAGGAAGTAGCAGGCCTGTCCGTCGACGTCGACGTGTTCCTCGCGGTCTTTGTCCTCGCGCTTGATGAAGTCCTGGCCCTTGCGCTCGATGGTCGAATCGCTGAGACTGGCGTGATTGGCCAGTTCGAAGAAATCCTGCTCGTACAGCAACACGCCGTGGTAACAACACCAGGTACACTCCTCGACGCACTCGAAGGTGAGGTCGGGATCGAAGTCCACGACGACCTCCTTGTCGCCGTGGATCGTCACGCGGCGTGGGCTGTCGGCACTCACACCTCCGTTTCGTGTCCAGACGGCCAAATGCCTTCCGCAGTTGCTCGCAGGGTCTGCACTCGGAGGTGAAACGTTTTCCAGGACGACCCGTCTACGCCAGTACGACAGCGATGTCACTCCTCGGTGATTACCTGCCCACGCCACGGCGAATCGGCTACAGAGCTGTCACAGCACTCGTCGTCGTCGCGACGTATTCGGTGCTCGGCGAGAATCTCCCGCTGGCTGGCGTGACCGGTGCGCTGTTTTTCGTATTCACACTCGCGGGTGACACTGCTGCGGTCGTGATCGGCGACTACGCCGACAACGTCTTCCTCGGACTGGCCGTCCTGGGATTCACCGGTATCTACCTCCACACGTGGCTGCCGGGACTACTCGGTGGACTGGCCGTCGGTAGCTGGCTGCTCTTCGACGGCGTCCAGCACCTGCGCAACGACGAGACTCGGGCGGAACTCGCCCGTCCGTACACGCACGATGGGGGCCCACTCACGGGTATTCCACGGGCGCTGGGCGCGCGGTTGTTGGAACCGTTTCGGCTGTAGTGTGTCTCTCGCCTCTCACACGGTCGTTCCTTCGGATTAGGCCTCATCAAAAAGGATATACGCCGAGCTATTGGAGATCCGAAACAACGATGCCCCGTCCAGACCCCGCCGAGGGTCATTACCCCGGCCCGCCCCGGTTCGTCCACGCCAACGAGCAGATCGTCGATCCGATCTTCGTCGACGGTCACCACGGTCTCGACCGTGACAACCTCGCACCGTCGATCGCTGGCGAGCCACGACGCGAGCCCGACTCCTACGATCTCGAGGACTTCTCGTGGTCGCTGGTGGAACAGCCCGAGGGGAGCACTGCGGCAGTCGAGTTCGCCCCGAAACCCTACGACGATGTCGCCCAGTACGACCACGGCGACCACCACACCGCCGAGTTCCGGCCCGATATCCCCGGGACGTACGTCTTCGAACTGGACGCCCCCGACGGGACGCACCACCAGACGGTCCGCGTCCTTCCGGAAGCGCCCGACGACGCCGGCGGTCCACCGCGACTCGCGATCGAGGGCCAGTACGATAGTGAGGCCGAGGCATTCGTCCTCGACGCTGACGCCGAGCGATCGCCGACGAGCAACGCCTTCCGCGAGGATCTGCGCGTCGAGTGGCTCCCGGAAGACGATTCGGGCCTCGATCCGGCCGACGTGACGGTCGAAGAGCTGTCACGACCCTCTCATGCGACCGCCGCACGCGACGGCGGTGTGGCTGCTGGGGCCGACGCCGGTGAGAGTGACGTGGCCGACGCCACCGACAGCGACGAGGCCGCGGACGACCGTGTACTCACCGGCCACCGACTTCGGATTCCCAAAGACGCGCTCGACGGGCCGACCCGTCTGTTCGCCGCACCCTACGACGGGCAGGTGCTGGGCAACGTCGACGAGGTGGTGCTCGACCCAGGTGCAGAAACAGTCGAGTTACCGAACCGACCGCCGGAGTGGCTCGACGAGTCGGTCGTCTACGAGATCTTCACGCGCTCGTTCGAGGGCACGCCCGGCGGGACGGACTTCGACTTCCTGACCTCGAAAGTGCCCTACCTCGACGATCTGGGGGTCGACGTGGTGTGGCTGACGCCGATCGTCCCCGCCTGGTCGGCCCAGATCGACAACGCCCCTGGCGGTCCCCACGCCTACAGCACGGAGGACTACTTCGAGGTCGCACCCGACCTGGGGACGCTCGAGGACTACGAACGCTTCGTCGAGGCCTGCCACGATCACGACATCCGGGTCTGTTTCGATCTGGTGATCAACCACGCCGGCTGGACCAACGCGAGTTTCCAGGATACGATCGCCGAGCTGGGCGAAGACACTGGTGACCAGTACGTCCTGCCGAACGTCGAGGCGTGGAACGAGGAGTCGAAATACTTCGACTGGTTCGACCGTCGCGCGGACGCAACCGAGACCGACGCCGCGCCCGCCGCGACGTACTTCTTCGGGACGCGCCTGCAGCCCAACCTCAACTTCGGCAACGTCGCCCTCCGGGAGCACGTCATGGCGGCCGTCGAGTACTGGGCCCCGAAAGTCGACGCGTTCCGGTGTGACATCGCCTGGGGGGTCCCCCACAGCTTCTGGAAGGAGGTTCGCCGTCGCATCCGCGCCGAGGACACCGAGTTCATGCTGCTCGACGAGACCATCCCCCGCATTCCCGCCTTCGCCGAATCTGAGTTCGACGCCCACTTCGACACGACGGGGTTCATGCACTCGGCCCACGCCGTCGCCCGCGGAGATCGGCCCGCCTCGGATCTGGTTCGGGCGATCGAGCAGCGCTACATCGACGGCTTCCCCACGTTCACGCGTCTCCTCAACACCACGGAGAATCACGACGAGCGTCGCCTCTACTACGAGGCCAAGACCGAGGGCCACCGCGAGGATGTCGCCACAGCCCAGCGGGCCGCGATCGCCGCCGCGTTCACCCTGCCCGGCGTCCCCTTCATCCTCTACGGCCAGGAGCGACTCATCGGCGAGTACGGCACGCCGCGAGAGAGCGCCTTCGAGGACGACGACCCGCGCACTGACGACGACGTCAAAGTCGATCCCTACAAGCGGGCGTTCATGAACTGGGAGGAGTATCCCGAAGCGCACCTCGACTTCTACAAGCGTCTGATCGAGACCTACCACGAACTAGACGCCCTCAAGCCCGCAGCCGGCCTCGCACAGGCCCCCTCGCGGGGCGGCGACCCCGACGACGTGCTCGTCTTCGGCCGCGAGAGCGACGACCAGTCAGTCATCGTCGTGATCAACTTCGGTGACGGGACGGCGGCGGTCGATCTCCGGCACGCTGTCGACCCTTGTAATCTCTTCACCGGCGACAACTGCGAAACGGACGGGCCCGACCACGTCACGCGCGTCGAGGTCGACACGCTGGGTATCTTTGAGACGCCCGGGATTCTGGGCCCGAGTCACCGGCCGTGATTCTCACTATAAAGCCGTAGCATTTAGTCGGTCGCCCCGGGATACGGGATATGGCTGAGGCCGAAGTTGCGGCGGATCTCCAGCAGACGCTGGCGCTCTCTCCCGATCCCGCCGAAGAATTCGTGACACTCTCGCGACGCCGCAAGCGCGAGGTGTTCTTCACACTTCCCGAGACTGTCCGAGACGAATTAGTCGCCGACATGGATCGCGATCAGTTACGCCAGTTCGTCAGGCAACTCGATCCCGACGAGGCGACTGACGTTCTGGGCTACGCCGACGAGGCGGTCCGCGAGGAGGTCTTGAACACGCTCGACGCGACCCGCCGCGAGAAGATCGACTTCCTGCTGTCGTTCAATCCCGAGAGCGCGGCGGGGCTGATGGACGTCGACTACGTGACCGTCGACGCCAACCAGTCGTTTCAGGCGGTCGCCGATCGTGTCCAGCGCTTCGAGCGCCGGACGGGGCGGTTTCCGACGATCTTCGTCCGTGACGACCGGGAACTGCTCGGCGAACTCAAGGGCGCGACGCTGGCGATGACCGAACGCGACTCCGAGCAAATCACCGACTACGTACACGAGGTCCCGTCCGTTCGGTACGACCGTGAGGACGGGGACGTGCTGGAAGTCTTCCGGACGAACCGCGATCGTACCGTCGCCGTCCTCGACGAAGACGAGGAGATCCTGGGCGTCATCCACGCCGACGACCTGCTGACGCTGGTCGAGGAGGCCGCCGGCGAGACCCTCTACGAGTTCACCGGCGTCGCCGAGGAAGAGAGCGCGCTGGACGGTCCCCTCGCGAAAGTCAGGAGTCGCTACAAGTGGCTGATCATCAACCTCGGGACGGCCTTTCTCGCCGCTGCAGTTGTCGGACTCTTCGAATCCACTATCTCTCAGATCGCCGTACTGGCGGCGTACATGCCCGTCGTCGCCGGGATGGGCGGCAACGCCGGCACGCAGGCGATGGCCGTCACCGTCCGCGGCATCTCGCTCGGGCAGGTGACGCTGGCGACAGGCAAGCGCGTCATCTTCAACGAGGTCGTCGCCGGTGCCGCAAACGGGGTCATCACCGGTGCGCTGGTCGCGGTCATCGCCACGGCCTTCTCCTCGGCGGAGTTCGGCGTCCTGCTCGGGGCCGTGATCGGCGTCTCGATGATCGCCAACCTCGTCATCGCGGGCTTTTTCGGCGCACTCATCCCGCTGGTTCTGGATCGCTATGGGCTGGACCCTGCGACCTCGGCGACGATATTCATTACAACTGCGACGGACGTGCTGGGCTTTTTCGTCTTCCTCGGCCTGGCCCAGGTCGTGTTGCTCTGAGAGGACTCCGTTTTCCGTGTCGACAGCGATTAGGAGTGGTCACCGGCCCAACTGAGTGTGTCGGGAGTCGTCTGAATGGATTGATCGAACGGTCTCGTCTGTCACCGAAGATTTAGTATCATGTGGGTACAACGTATGTACAGAGAGTCGATGGGCACCACGCGAGTCAACTTCCGTCTCCCGGAGGAACTGATCGAGAAGGCCGACGTCGCAGCGGAAGTCACGCACAAGAACCGAACGGAGATACTCAAAGACGCACTGCAAGCCTATCTGGACGACGTCGAGGACGACGAGGCGTTCAGAGAGGCGGTCGTCGACCTCTACCTCGACGATCGGATCAGCTTCGACGTCCTCGCGGAGTTTCTCGGGACCCAGGACGCGGAGTCGGTGCGCGCCTCCAAAGCCCTGCTCGACCAGGGCGAGGAGCTGGCCGACGAGATGGCAGATCTGTAGCCGATGATCGCAGTAGACACGAGCGCGCTGACCTCGCTGGCGTCCGTCGACCTTGCCGAAACTGTACTCGCCGAGTTTGACGTTCACACCACCCGAACAGTCGTTCGAGAACTCGAAGCTAGCGCGGACTACGACGACGTCCACGGGGATGCCGCCCGGATCGTCCTCGATCACGGAGACGAGATCACGATCCACGACACGGAACCCGAACTGCAGACGTCCCGTATCGACGAGGGTGAGGGCAGCGTCGCAGCGCTCGCCGAGGAACGCGGCGCCGACTTTCTCGTCACCGACGATCTTCGAGCGCTTCCCGAACTGCAGAATCTCGTGCAATCGAAGGTCGCGATCTCGCCGATCGTCCTCCGCGCACTGGTCAAGCGGGGTGCACTCGAAGACGAGGTGGCCGAACAAAAACTCGAAACGCTCGCGAAGCGACGGGACTGGCTCGGCGCACCGATCTACAGGCGAGCGAAAGAATTGTTCTCGTGAGGCTGTTTGGCGGAGTGTTCAAAGTGATTCCCGTTGCCGTGGCGTCTCCGGCGACCACACCTAGGTGGTGGGGCGGCAGGCATAAACTGGTACGCGTACGCTGTTCGCTGGAGACGAATTCGGTAAGTCGATCCGGGTTTTCCCTCGCTGGCTACGCCGCACTCTCATCTCGTCTATCTAACTAACTATTGGGGTTTAATTCAGATAATAAAATACTTATACTACTACTACTACGATATCGTAATCTGTATGCGCGATCGATTCAGTTCGAACGCACTCGGTCGAATGGGGCGACGAGGATTTTTGAAGACGCTCGCGGGGCTGGGGATTTCGGCTTCGACTGCGAGTGCACTCACGCAGAGTGCGGTCGCGGAGGCAGTCGACGACCCTCGACGCGAGGTGCCACGGATTCGAGCGTTCCGGCATACCAATCACGAGGAAGTCATCGAAGAAGGTGCCAAACCCGAGCGTGAACCTGACGTATACACGATTCCGCGATGGCGGTGGGCCCGAATCGAGGCTGCTCACGACGCGCGGCGACGGGTTGAGCGACAGCTCGACGGTAAGTATCCCGTCTGGGTGACGACTGACAACAACGGTGAGAAGAAGATCGTCGTTGAACAGCACGACGATGGAAACCTCCGCTCGGCGGACGTGCGGGCGCTCGATAAGCAGGTGCCAGCGTCGGTTAACGGCGTGGCGGGGCACAAATCGCGAAATGGCCGTCGGTCACGGTTTGCTCAAGAACGAGAGATTCCGGTGGACATCAAGCGTCCAGAAGTGAATAGGGCTCAAGAGGAAATACAAAACGTATCGAAACATGATATAAATCAATTGTCTAACTCTGGCCCGTACGAAATCGAGGCAGCAGGCGAATATTATGTATCAGACTATGATCCAGTCCCTGGCGGAGCAGCAAGTCAGATGATTGCAACTGATTCGAATTATGTCTATCACTCATATGGGACTACTGGAACTCCGGTCTTCCATGATGGGTCGCTAAAGATGCTGTCTGTTGCTCATTTGTGGAATCATCCCAATCCAGATCCTAATCCCGAAGGTGCTTGGATCGATGAGACGATTGACGCACAAAATATAGGATACCAACAAATAACTCAACCTACTGACTTTTCACAGGGTGAAGCCGTGTTCGACAGAGACGACAATAATGGTTTAGTCACTAATGTTCTCGATGCTGGTGTGATGAATCTTGAGGAAGTAGGTGATGTTGCATACGATTTCGCTGCAGAAGGTGGCGTATATCGAGGTAAGAGTATTGTAGGGGGCGTTTCTCAACAACGAATTAACGATCTCGAAGATATGGGAACGGCCCTTTCTAAACAAGGCGCAACAACAGGACTCGATCCGTGTCATATTATTGCAGTGAATAGCGATTCATTCCAAATCGATCAAATTCTTGGTTATTCTGATGGCATCCTTGGAGGGGATTCTGGAGGTCCAATTACCGAACCATTTGGCAGTGATACAGTGGATGTTGTTGGAATTGTGCAGGATGGTAACCCTGGCTATCCAGCTCATGTCGTCGGTGTCCCCTCTATTGAAGACGAACTCGGTGTCATAGTATAACGAGTATGGAATGGGATTGGTCTCCGATTGTAACCCGACGACGTGCTCTCCAAACAACAATAACTGCCTCTATTATCGGTATCGCTGGCTGCACAGACCGTAATGAATCAGGTACAACACCACAAACAACGCGAACAAAGCAGGGAGAAGAGACAGCCACAACAACTTCACCGACGACGCCAACTAATTCAACATCGGGTGCCTGGGAAGAGATCGAACCGACGGGTATCCCAGCGTATCACGACGACCCGAATTGGCGAATGACCGGACACGATACCGGCAACACGTTTAGCAATCCCCACGCCGATGGACCGGACAGTGACCCAAGTGTTCGATGGACCTTCGACGCTGGGGGAAAGCCACTCGATCACCACCGCTACTACACACCGCTGATCGTTGACGGGACAGTCTACTGTCCGGCGGCCCGGGACGGCGAAAAAGGGTCACTGGTAGCGATCGACGCCGGAACTGGGGACTTCGAGACTGTCATCGAGACCGACCCCTATCTTTGGAAGCCCACAATCGTGGATGGGACAGTCTATGCGATGCTCGGTCCAGTCGTCGCTGCATTCGATCTCGAATCCGGCGAACAACTGTGGCAGAGCGATCCGATCGGCTGGGTCGCCTCACTCCGATACGTCGACGGCACACTGATCGGAAGCAAAGGAGATATCATCGCGGGCATCGACGCAACATCCGGAGAGATCCTGTGGCGAGACACGACCGACATGATAGGGTCTGGAGTTGTGTTTCCTGTTCGGGCCGACCAGACAGTGTGCAACTTCGGCGCGGAGTATCTGCGGTCGGCGACGACCGGTATCGTCCGGTCAGCGCTTCCCGAGCCAGTCAACTATCCTGTGTTGGAGCAGGGACGGTTGTACGGTCAGACGTTCGAGAAGTTCTTCGCGCTTAACTGGGAAACCCTTGCAGTCGAGTGGGAATACGTTCCCGATGACGGATTCGATCCGCTCGGTGGCTTCGCTGGCGTGATCGGTGAAACGATAATTGTCGAAGTGTGGGATTCGGACTCGAACAGGTCGTTCGTGGGACTCGATCGCGACACGGGTCAGCGTCGCTGGAAGCGATCACATGACGACCTCTCGACGATGTTCGTTGCGACTGACCAGACTACTGCCTACGTTGTTTCCCCGAGTTATCCACCAACCGCATTGGATCCACAGACGGGCGACATCAAATGGCAGTTCGAACGGGATCCTGACGTGTATGGGGCGGGGGTCGCACTCGCGGAGGACCTGCTGGTCGTTGCCGGTGGCCAGGGTAATGTCTGGGCGCTGGAATGAGTCCGAATCAGTTGTATTCGCGCCAACGGTGCCCGCACTCCTGGCACTTGAAAAATCGCGTCGGCGGTTCGTCCGCGGAGCCGGTCTGTTTGATCGTGTACCAGGCTTCGGTGTGGCCACAGTCGTCACAGACGACGTCCTTGGCGGTCGGTTTCCCCTCGAAGTTCGCGCCTTCCTCGGTTTCGATGACGTCGTCGTCGCTCTGTGTCTCTGTCGAGACGAACTGCTCGGCGTCGCTGTCTCCCTTCGGCTCTTCGTGCCCGCAGGCCGAACAGACCCACACGTCACCCTCGGTCTTCATCATCGAGCCGCATTCCTCGCAGAATTGCATGGTGCCCCGAATTTCACGCCGAAGGGGTCATAAGCGCTACCCCTGGGTCCCGGCCTCTTCGAGGCGCTCGCGTTCCTCGACGATGGGGCAGTCGGCGATGCGGACGGTCTCCATGTCCAGAAACTCCAGAATCTCGGTCCCCTCGTGCCCGCAGGCGATCTCCGGTGGTCCTGAGAAGTACTCACACTGCTCACAGAAGCTGTGTTTGTTGACCTCCGAGAGGCGGCGGCCACCCTCTTCGGTCGTCGCCGTCTCGGGCTCGACCGGTTCGGAGAGGTCTTCCCAGACCGAGTCGTCGCCACCGCCTGTCGCCCAGTCGCCACTCTCGAAGGGATCCTCGCTGGGGACGACGTCCATGCCCGCGAAGGGGTCGTCCTCCTCGGGACCGACCCGCCGCTTGCGTGCTCCCTCGTCGGAATCGCTGAATGGATGATCGTCCAGCCGGAGGTCGTCGGACTTGCTCGCGATCGTGGGTTCGTCGTCGGACTCACTCGCGACACTGGGGTCATCACCGGACTCGGCCGTCTCCGTGGGTGTCTCCGCCAGTGATTCGAAGGGGTCGCCCTCGCGCTCGTCGATCCCGGGGCCGAGTTCCTCGAAGGGATCACGATCCGCGTCGGGCTGGTCGTCCTCGTCGTCGGTCATCGACGATCACCCGGCGCTTCCGTGTCGATGTCGTCCATCTCGTCGCCTTGTTCCTCGGCCCCGGACTCGATCTGGGCGGCGACGGTCAGCTTCGCGCTGCCGATGCCGAACATCCGACTCGATGGCTTGATTCCGTCGAGCGCGGCGTCGCAGTGCGGACAGGACGGCTCGGTCAGCAGGCCGATCTCGACGCCCTGCCCACAGTTCTCACACTTGGCTCGCGAGAGGTCGTGTGTGGCGGCTTCGCGTTTGATCGCCTCGACCGTCGCACCCGCTCTGGCGCGATCCTCTCGCAGATCCCGGACGACCCACGCCACGGTCTTGAGCTTCTCCTGGACATCGTCGAGTCGCTCGGCGAGATCTCCGATGCGTTCTTCTGCCTCGCTCTGCTCGTCGATCTGTCCTCGTATCTCCGCGAGCTGCGATTCGACGCCGTCGAGTTCGGCCTCCAGGTCGTCCAACCGCTCGCTATCGTCTAGATTGTCGAGCCGTCGCTCGATTGTGTCCAGTCGATCGACCCCTGATTCGAGATCATCGAGACGATTTTCGACAGCCTCGAGACGCTCGATGTCGGCTTTCGAGTCGGTTTCACGTTTGACCTGGATGACGCGCTGGCGCACGTCGTCGAGTTTGCCCCGAAAGTCGTTCTCGACCTCGTCGATCCGTTCCTCCAGGCCGTCCATCTCGGGGGCCTGAATCCGCTGCTCGACGGCGTCGGCGACTTCCGGTAGGCGGTCGCTGACGGCCGTTTTGACGGCCTCGTCGACATCAGACTCCGAGATGGCGACGTCGTCGAGCTCGTCGGCGGCACGGTAGGACGCGAGCAACTGGACCAGCACGGCCTCACGGTCGACCCCTAAATCGGATGCCTGTTGGTCGAGCCACGACTCCAGATCGGGGGGTAGAGAGATCGTCACGTTGTCCCGCGACTCGCTCGCCATTACCGGAATATCTGCGAGAACGTAGTTAAGGGTTTGCCACCTATTTCCATCCGTGAATACTGGGGCAGAGGCAACTCGGCCGGCTGTTCAGCGGATCTTTCGGACGTCGCTGATGTCGAAGCCGGCGTCGGTGAACTCCGTCTCGAAGCGGACGATGTTTTCGGATTCGAGTTGACTGAGGACGCCGCGGAACTGCTTGACGACCATCGTCCTGGCGAGTGTCGAGCCGCCGCTTGCCCACTCGAATTTCAGTGTACCCGTCGCCGCGTCGACCAGTTGTCCGTGACGGGTGTCGCTGAGCGTCTCGAAGTTGATGTGTGCCAGAATGAGGCCGTCCCACGCGTGGGCGGCCTTCTGGAGGCCTTTGATCAGGTAGGCAACGTCGGCCCATTCGATTTCGGCCCGGTCGCCGATGGCGCTGACGATGTCGCCGAGCGAGTCGATCACGACCAGATTGCCCGAAGCGTGCTCGTTCAGCAGGTCACCCAGGATGGTCAGCAGTCCCTCGCGGTCGTCCCGTGTTCGGATGTCTTTGATCGAAGGTGCGCGCTCGGCGTACCAGGCCCGCGGAACCGGGCTGACGTGGAAGTACGTCGTCGAGAGGTCGTGGTATTCGATGTCGTCCATCGCGGCGTCGACGATCTCGTCGTCGAAGGCACGGCCGGCCTCGTCACGGAACTGGGCCTCGTCGGCGGTCAGTGAGACGTAGTGAACCTCCTCGGGGAGTTCGGCGTCCGTGGGGAGATCGCCGTAGTAGAGGTCGAAGAGGTCGGGATCGGCCTTCGCGAGTCCGGTGATCATCGGGCTGGTGTACATGAACTCGCGAGCGCCAGCGCCGGCCTCCCCCGACAGCAAGACGACGCTGCCCGGGGGCGCACCGCCGTCGATCGTCGTGTCGAGCTGGCGGATCCCGAACGGGATTCGGACCATGCCTCTCTCTTTCGTGGCCCAGGGCTTGTGCGTTACGGCGAGTGATCCCGAGCGGCGGCTACTCGCCCTGCCGAACGGCCGCGCCGAGTTCCCGCGTGGCTTCGGCGGGATCGATCGCACTCGTGATCGCCGTGATGACGGCCACGCCGTCGGCCCCCGCCGCTGCCACGTCGGCCGCGTTGCTCGCGTCGACACCACCGATCCCGACCACTGGGATATCGACCGCATCGCAGATCGCCCCGAGTCGGTCGAGTCCGATCGCGTGTTCCTCGTCGTCGATGTCCTCTTTCGAGCCGGTCGCGTAGATCGCCCCGACGCCGAGGTAGTCCGCGCCCGCCTGCTCGGCCTCGCGGGCGTCCTCGACGAACGACACCGAGCGGCCGACGATCGCGTCCTCGCCCAGCAAATCGCGAGCCACCTCGATCGGGAGGTCCTCGTCGCCGAGATGGACGCCGTCGGCGTCGATGGCCTGTGCGAGGTCGACGCGATCGTTGACGATCAGCGGGACGCCGGCCTCGCTGGTCAGTTCCTGAAGATCGAGCCCGAGTTCGTAGCGCTCTCTTGCAGGTACGCCCTTCTCGCGGAGCTGGACGACGTCGACACCGCCGTCGATGGCGTTACGGACGATTTCGCGGGTATCACGGTCCTCGGAGTGGCTGGCCTGCGTGACGAGGTAGACGTCCCAGTCGGTCATTAGCGGTGGTACTGCCAGCGAAACGGAAGGGCTTGCGATAGCGTTCAGATCCGGCCGGGGCTCGTCTTCGAACTGCTCGACCCGCTGGAGTCGCCGCCGAGCTTCGAGAAGTCCATGTCATCGAAGAACTCGGGGGCGGTGTTCTCGGTCGCGTAGACGTACAGCGCAGTCTTTGCGATTCCGGTGAGGGACTTGCCGATCAGCAGCCCGAAGATGATGCCGGTGAAGCCGATGGCGATGGCCGCGAGGATGCCGGCCGTCCCGGGGACGGCGAGGAAGACCCCTGCCCCGAGGGCGACCCCGACGAGCACCAAGAGGAAGGTGACGATGTTGATCGCGCCCATCGCACCGATGGACTCACCCCAGGTGTCTTTGAAGGTCTTGGCGCTCTCTTTGAACATCCCCGTGACGGACTCGTCCTCGAAGACGATCACCGGGACGATGAAGTAGGTCATCACCGACCAGGCGACGGCGAACAGGCCCGCGATGATCCGTGCGACGAGGTTGTCCTGGGATTCGATGGCCTGGATGATGACGCCGATGATCGCCGCGATCACCGACCACGCCAGCAGTGGCCACTTGTGCGTCCAGGCCTCGCGCATCGCCCTCCCGACGGTCGGCGTCTCGCCGTGGAATGCGTCCCGTGTCGCGGCGACCAGCGCCGCCGCGAAGAACGACGCAATGAACGTCTCGATCACGTAGGCGACGAACAGCGCGCCGTACAGGACTGGCCCTGGCTCCTCGTAGAGGCCGCCGACGAACAGGCCACCGAACAGCGTGGCCATGAACGCGATCCCCGCGATTCCCCCGAGCAACGGCAGGATCAGGAGATTCGGATGTGCGCGCAGGACGCGGCCGCTACGCCGTGCGAGTCCGAACCCGATCTTGAGCCGTCTGAATATCCCAAACATACCTATCGGGCGTTCTCCAGCCGCCCCCTTCAAAGTATCCGATCCACGGTCTTTTCGGTCGGCCCGCTCCAAGCCAGCGCTGATGACCACGCTGGCGTTCGACGCTGCCGTCGTTCTCGCGACGATCGGTGGGCTCTGGCTCGGCGCGCGGTTGCTCGTCGACGGCGCGTCGGCGCTGGCCGCGCGGCTGGGCGTCAGCAGCCTCGTGATCGGGCTGACCGTCGTCGCGTTGGGGACGTCCATGCCCGAGTTCGCCGTGACGACCGAAGCCGCACTCGTCGGCCGCGGAGACATCGCCGTCGGCAACGTCGTCGGCTCGAACGTGTTCAACCTCGGATTCGTCCTCGGCACGACGGCCTTGCTCGGGACGCTCGACAGAACCCGACGACTTGTCCACCGCGACGGATTCGCGCTGATCCTCGCGTCGGTCGCCCTGCTGGTCGTGCTTCGGGACGGTCACCTCTCCCGGCTCGAAGGCGGGCTGTTCCTCGCCGGATTGATCATCTACCTGCTCGTTCTGATCCGCAGCGGGTCAGTCGCAACCGTCGCCGAGCCGACCGCCCCGACGAACCCGACGGTCGATGCCGGTCGGCTCCTGGCTGGGCTACTGCTCGTGATTGTCAGTGCGCGACTGCTGATCGACAGTGCCTCTACCATCGCGGCCGCCGCGGGGGTCTCCGAATGGGCGATCGGTGTCACAGTCGTCGCCGCTGGAACGTCGACGCCGGAACTCGTGACGGCGCTCGTGGCCGCACGGCGCGGCCAGTCGGGATTGTCGGTCGGCAGCCTCCTCGGCAGTGATCTGTTCAACATCCTCGGTGTCCTCGGGCTGGCTGGTGTGTTGCAGCCGCTGGCAGTCTCCGCAGAAGCGACCCAGAGTGTCGTCTGGCTGCTGGGGACCGTCGTGCTAGTCGTCGCGTTGCTGTGGACCGGTCGGCAACTGACTCGGCTGGAGGGGGCGGTACTGCTCGTGCTCGCCGGCGTTCGATGGATCGTCAATCTGGTGTGAGATCGATCGCGAACCGGCGGCCGGTCAGCGTGTCTGGGTCGAGTTCGTACAGATCGATGTCTTCGCCCTCACTCCAGGCTTCCAGTAGCGGCCGTTTCGAGCCGCCGTACTGATAGATCTCTTCGACCGAGAGTTCGTCCCGGAAGACCTTCTGGAGTGTCCCGTCGGCGATCACGCTGATGTAGGTCCCGCCACGGTGTTCGCTCACGACCAGTCGTGCGGGCGTCGTCGCGCCGAGAAAGTGCTGCTTCTCGCTGTCGTCGCTCGTCACGAGCTGGAAGTAAAACCGCTTCTCGACGCCGTTGTAGCCATAGGAGATCGGGATCGCGAACGGGTCGCCGCCGCGAGCCAGCGCCAGCACACCCGTCTCGTTGCGCCCGAGTACCGCATCGAGTTCCTCCGCACTGAGATCGCTGTACTCTCGAGTGCCCATACCACGTCGAGAACGGCGAGCGAGGAATAGCTATGCCCGCCGCGCCGCGTGGCTGTTGTCAGTCGAACCGGATCAGTGGCTTGATGATTTCGTCTTCTTTGGTGTCCATCATATCGAACGCCCGCTCGATCTCGTCGAAGGAGAACTCGTGGGTCGTCATCTTTCTCGGATCGACCTTGCCGGCTTTGAGTAACTGAATCAGTCGGCTGATCCGGACGCGACCGCCCGGACAGAGGTCAGTGACGATCGAGATTTCGGCCATTCCGACACCCCACTCCTCGCGGGGGATATGGCGGAACTCGCCGTCGCCGTGGTAGCCGACGTTCGAGACCGTCCCGCCGGGTTTCGTGACCTCGATGCAGTTCTGGAGCGTCTCGTTGGCACCCAGCGCCTCGATCGCGGCGTCGACACCCTCGCCGCCAGTGAGGTCCATAATCTGCTCGACCGGATCGCCCTCTGCGAAGTCGACGATGTCGGTCGCGCCGTACCCGCGAGCCAGTTCCTGTCGGTTCTCGCGAGTCTCGACGGCGATGATTCGACCGGCTCCCTGCAGGGCAGCCCCTTTCGTCGCCATCAACCCGACCGGCCCCTGAGCGAAAACGGCGACTGTCCCGCCCATCGGGATATCGGCGTTTTCAGCGCCGGCGAACCCTGTCGAGAGCATGTCCGCCGTGTAGACCGCCTCGTGGTCGGTGACGCCTTTTGGGATCGGTGCGAGGTTGCCGTCTGCGTCGTTGACGTGGACGTATTCGGCGAACGTGCCGTCCTTGACGTTGGCGAACTTCCAGCCGCCGAGCGCGCCGTTCGATTGTGAGGGATGGCCCTCCTGTGCTGCTGCGGAGTTCCAGTCGGGCGTGATCGCACCGACTGCGACCCGATCGCCCGGCATGAAGTCCTCGACTTCCGAGCCGACCTCGTCGACGATCCCGACGACCTCGTGACCGAGCGTGAGGTTCTCCCGGTCGCCGATCGCCCCGTGGACGGTGTGGCAGTCTGACGTACAGACCAACCCGAGCGTAGGTTTGATAATCGCGTCCATTGGGCCCGGCTCCGGCCGCTCTTTCTCGACGATCCCCGTCTCCCCGATCCCTTGCATGACGAAAGCTTTCATTTGAGCTACACCAGTACTAGTTTCACGCCGAACTATCATAAAAGAACACCCGAAATACCACGCGATGGGAAACGATCGTGGCTCGTGATCAGTACGCAGCGCTAATTCAGGTGTGAGCCCGTAGCTTCATACCGAAGCCAGGCGACGACGGGAACGATGAAACGGGTTCGACCGGTCCGGGTCGGGAGGGAGCGATAGTGGCGGTCGCCGACCAGTTCGTCGAGGTATTCGGGAGCGATCCGCTGGTGCACGGGCTCGTCGGTGGGTTGTTTATCGCGACGCTCAATCTGCTCGGCGCGTCGCTGATACTGGTCTGGAAAGACCCGAGCGAGCGCATGCTCGACGCCGCGCTCGGGTTCGCTGCTGGCGTGATGATGGCTGCGGCGTTCACGAGCCTGATTATCCCCGGAATCGAGTTGACGCCCGAGGCTGTCGGGTGGGCGACCGGCGCGCTCCAGCCCGTCCCTGTCCTCGCGGGCGTCCTCCTCGGGGCACTCGCGCTGGATCGCGGCGACGTGATCGTCCCGCACGCGCACTACCTGCTGACGGGCCGCACCCGAGAGGACGCCGCCAATCCCAGCAATTCGGTCCCGTCGGTCGACGATCCCCGCGTCGCTTCGGTGGTCCTGTTCATCCTCGCGATCACGCTGCACAACATGCCCGAGGGACTCGCGGTCGGGGTCGGCTTCGGCGCGGCCAACGGGGACCCGGCTGGAGTCGCCGAGGCACTCCCGCTGATGCTCGCAATCGGGATTCAGAACGTTCCAGAGGGGCTCGCGGTGTCGGTCGCGGCGATCAACGCTGGCTTCGACCGTCGGATGTACGCCCTCTTCGCTGGCATCCGGGCAGGCGTCGTCGAGATCCCGCTGGCCGTGGCCGGTGCAGTCGCGGTTGTCGTCTTCCAGCCGTTGCTCCCGTGGGCGATGGGCTTTGCTGCCGGCGCGATGCTGTTCGTCATCAGCGACGAGATCGTCCCCGAGACCCACACCCGGGGCCACGAACGGGTCGCAACACTTGGCCTGATGCTCGGCGTTGTCGTCATGCTGTACCTCGATATCGCGCTGGCGGGGTGACGATAGTCCGTGGCCAGGCCGCTACTCGACCACTAGCGGGTCGATGACCTGTTCCAAGAGCGCGTCGTGGACGGTTTCGGCGATGTCCTCTCGCGTCGTCGCGACGTGGTTCACGCGGGCCCCCTTGATCGCAGCCATGATGTGAGCGGCCGTCTGGTCGGCATCCACCTCTTCGAACAGTCCCTGCTCGATCCCGTCCTCGATGATGTCGGTGTAGAGCCGTCGGACGTGGTCGTAGTTGTCGGTGAACTGGGCCTGGAACGTCTCGTCGTGCGGCGCGTGGGACTGGACCTCCAGCAGTGCGGTATGGAACCCCCAGTGGCCACTGGAGTCGCCGTCACGGCCGTTCGGACCGAACAACTGGGCCTCGGTGAGTGCCCGGAGACGCTCTTCGGGATCGCCCCCATCGCCGATGTCGACCTCCGAGAGAAACTCCGCGAGCAGATACGCCAGCGTCTCGGCCAGCAGTTCGGCCTTGGTGTCGAAGTGATAGTGCAGCGCGGCCTTACTCTTGTCAGATTCGTCGGCAATCGCCTGCATCGTCAGATCCGCGAACCCGTGCTTGCACATCGCCTCCCGGGTCGCATCCAACAGTTCTATCCGAGTCTCGTTTGGCTCCCACGCCGAATCCCCGTTCGCAACGTCCATTCCTGACTGACCAGTTAGTTAATGACAGTCAAGTACCTTCCGGTCGGCTGTCAGTGCGACCGTTGCGTTAACCCCGCTGGGGGTCGTACGTCTCGATATGGTCACTTCCCCGTCGTTCGACCCCGGTCAGCCGCCCGACCGACCCGTCGACCTGGCCGGCAGCGAGGCGCTCGAAACGCTGGTCGAGACCTATCCCCGCGTCGTCGTCGAGTTTTACACTGACGGCTGCGGGATCTGTGCGTCGATGGAGCCGATTATCGGCGGATTGGCCCGATCGGACCTCGTCGTCGGGACGATCAATCCCCGGGACGATCCACCTCTGATCGACGAATTCGACATCGCGAGCGTCCCGACGTTCGTGCTGTTCGTCGACGGCGAACCGGTCGATCGACTCGCGGATGGGTTCGTCCCCAGCGAGGAGTTGCAGGATTTCGCGACTGCGTGATACGTCTCACCCGCGCCGCCACAACAACAGGATCGATGTTCCCGAGACGGTCGCGACTGCCGCCACGTGACCAGAGACGAGCACGAGCAACAGCGGCTGCTCGCCGAGAAACGGCAGGAGCACGACTTGCACGGCAGCGAAGCCGATCGTGACCAGATCGACCTCGATCAGCGCCGCCCGTGTCTCCGCGTCGAACTGGTCGGCGAACAGTACCGACCGCCAGAGACCGACGAGACTGGCCCACCAGCCAGTGCCGATCCGATAGCAGACGTCCCACAGGACCAGCAGCGTGAAGTAGACGCCAAGAAGCGACGGGTCCGGGCCGAGCAACTGCTGGAGGAGTGACTCGCTTGCCTGACGCGGGTCGGCGACGAACAGATAGGTCACGAGACCGACAAACGAGAGGACGCCGAGGACGATCTCGATCTGCGAGCCAAAGAGTGTGTGCGTGTAGACCTCGGGGACGTCCAGCCGCCGGATACGGCGCCCGATCGTCAGCATCAGAACGCTCCCGGCGGAGACGACGACCACCGCCGCCAGTCCCGCGGGGACACCCTCCCAGCGGTCGGTCAGCGCGGCGAGGACGACGACGCCCAGCCCGAACAGCCCCAGCTGGATCGCCACTGCCTCCGCTCGTGAGAAACGGACGCCGGGGATCGCGCCGACGATACTCTCGTAGACCCACCGATCTTCGCCCTCGGTCGCCGTCGCCATCGAGGGTTCGCTGTCAGTTCGGCCGCCGTCGGTCACTCGTCGGCCTCCGCGAGCGCGCGCTCGACGGCTTGCTGAAACGGCGTCCGGTCGACGCGGACGTGCTGTTCGATGCTCTCGTCGGTGACGATGACCGGGTTCTTCAGCCCGAGGATCAGCGGATGTGAAATCGATCGCGGGATGTCCGTCACGAGATCGACCCAGTACGACGACACCCGCGGAGTCAACACCGGGACCGGGACGATCAGCCGTCGCTTGCCCATCGCTTCTCCCGTGCGGACGAGCATCTCCTTGTAGGTGAGCACCTCGGGGCCACCGATCTCGTAGGTCTCGCCCGCCGTCGCGGGCTCGTCGAGGACGCCCACGAGATACGCGACGACGTCGCTGATCGCGATGGGCTGACAGTAGGTGTACACCCACTTCGGCGCGACCATCACGGGGAGCTTGGTGACGAGCTGGCGGACCATCTGGAAGCTGACGCTGCCCGCCCCGACAATGATCGCTGCCCGCAACGTCGTCAGATCGTAGGAGCCGCGGGCGAGCAGGGTCTCGACTTCCTGGCGCGACCGCAGATGCGGCGAGAGGTCGTCGCCAGTCTCACCAAGTCCACCCAGGTAGATCACTCGCTCGACCTCCGCAGCACTCGCGGCCGCAGAGAAGTTCGTCGCAGCCCGGCGGTCGCGCTCCTCGAAGTCACCGCCGGTCTGCAGCGAGTGGACGAGATAGTATGCCGCGTCGACGCCGTCGAAAACGCCGGCCAGCGTCTCTGCTTCCAGGAGGTCTCCCTCGACGACTTCGACGCCGTCGGGCGGGTCGTAGCGGCTGGGGGGGCGGGTCATCGCGACGACGTCGTGGCCGGCCTCGAGTAGCGCTGGCACGAGGTTGCTCCCCACGAACCCCGTTGCACCGGTGACGAGAACACGCATACCCTTCCTGTGGGCCGCGACCGCAAAAAGTCAGTGGGGGCGACGCTACGATTCGGTCGGTGGCGAGACGTCGAAGCGCTTGAGGAACTCCTGGACGGCGTCGTCGCTGCCGACGAGGACGAGTCGATCGTCGGTGTCGAGTTCCTGTTCGGGGTCAATCCGGGTCGTCAGCCCGGAGCCGTCGTCGATCGCGATCACCCGACAGCCGGTCTGCTCGGCGATCCTGGCGGTTGCGATCGTTTCACCCGCGAAGGGGGTTGCCGGGACACGGATCACGCGGATCTGGCTCGCGGGTTCGAGGACGTCCTCGCCACGGAGGTCCCGGGCGACCATCCGCGCGCTGACTTGCGGGACCGCGAGCACGTAGTCCGCGCCCGCCCGGAACGCCTTCGAGATCGTCGCCATCTCGTTGGCCCGCACCAGCACTTCGATCTCGGGATTGATCGCCTGGGCCTGCACCGTCGCCAGTAGTGCCTGGGAGTCGTCGGGCAGACAGACGAGAATCATGCCCGCGTCCTCGATCCCGGCCGCTTCGAGGGTTTCTCGATCACCCGCGTCCCCGACGACGTCCGGCTCGGTCGTCTCGTCGGGATCGATCGAGACAGTCTCGATTCCGGCGTCGGTCAACACCGCCTCGGCCGCGGTTCCGACCTGCCCCAGTCCAGCCAGGACGACCCGGTCGGGACGACCGAAGGGATCGGCCGCCCGAGTAAACTCGCTCAACTCCTCGAGAGCCTCGTGCTCGCCAGCGACCAGCAGGACCGTGTTCTCCTGGATGACTGCGTCGGGATCCGGGGGTAACTGGAGTTCGCCGTCGATCCAGGCTCCGACGACGTTGGTACCGGTCCGTTCTCGGATGCCGGACTCGCGGATCCGGACACCATCGAGCGAACTCCCGCGCTCGACGGACACTTCTGTGAGTTCGATGTCCGCGCCGAGCTCGACTGCGTCGCCCAGATCCGTGCTGAACGAGGCGACGACTTTTTCGGCCAGTCGGTGGCCGAGGACGCTGTGGGGTGAGAGGACGCTGTCGGCTCCAGTCTCGTGGAGGATGTCTTCGAGACTGCTGTCGTCGGTCAGCGTGATGATGTCGATGTCCGGCCTGACCGAGCGGATCGTCAGGATCGTGTCGACACTGGCCTCACCGGCGTCGGTGATGACTGCCCGGGCGGTGTCGATGCTGGCTCGTCGGTAGACGTCGGCGTCCTGTGGCGAGCCGTCGATGGCTGCGTAGCCCTCATCAGAGAGCCGCTTGGCTTCGCCTTCCTCGGATGAGATGAGCACGTACTCGATCCCGAGCTCCTCGAGTTCTTCGAGCAGTACCTCCGAATCCCGGCGATACTCACAGACGACGACGTGATCGCGCTTGGGCGTCAATCGGTTGTCGAGGTTGACGTCAGCGCTGGAAAACAGCGGGATGATGATCAGTCGGAGCGTGAAGAAGCCGATGCCGATGCCCGAAATCTGGACGCCGGCGACGTACAGGAACATCACGGGATGGCTCCAGAACCCCGAATCCTGCCCGTAGCCCGTTGTCGTCATCGTCTGAACGACGAACTCGAAGGAGGCGAAGATCGACTGATCGACGCCTTCGATCCGCGACATCGCCAGATTGTACACGCCGGTGTAGGTGAGCACGAGTACGGTCAGCCCGACGAGATAGTACACGACGAGTCGATCCCGCCGGGTCAGGTTCACGTCGCCGACCGAATCCGGGAGTGAAACCATGTCGATTGTCAACGCATTCTGTCCGGGCCGAAAAAAGCGTCCCGGTGCTCGCCGGGCGACTCATTCCAGACTGTTCTGCTTCTGGTGGTTGATCCGCTCTGCGACGACAGCTGGAACTGTGGTCTGGCAGACGCGACATCGCCACGTCGGCCGCGTCGTCCCGTCGAGCCGCTGGAGGTCTTTCTCGTTGTCCAGTGTTGCCCCGCATCCGTCGCACGTGTAGGTCGTGCGGGCCATATTTCGGTGTAGCACGGCCACTACCCTCGGTGTTTCGCCGCCCGTCTGAAATCCTTTACTCACTACCGAAAAAATATATACAATGACTACGTAGGCTCAGGTATGTCACTCAGTACCCAGGCGCTGATGGCTTGCCCAGTGTGTGGAAGTAGCGACCGCCAAATGACTGCCCGCGAGCGCGTTCCGGGCGGCACTGACTGGCGATACTTCGAGTGTGCGCGATGTGGCCACGAGTGGCGCTCGTAGTTCCGAGCGATTCTCCGTTTTCGGGACCGGACCGCAGTTTTATAGCCGCGTAGTTGGAATCACCGGGTACGAATGTCAACCGGACGTATCAAAGGAAAAGTCGCAATCGTCGGGACGGGCGACGTCGGTGCGACGACGGCGTTTTCGCTGATGAACAGCGGGACTGTCTCGGAGATTGCCCTCATCGACATCGACCGCGAGAAGGCCGAGGGCGAGGCGATGGACCTCTCACACGGGGTTGGGTTCGTCAAGCCAGTCGATATCTACGTCGGCGACTGGGAGGACTGCTGGGACGCCGACGTGGTCGTCATCACCGCCGGTGCGAGCCAGAAGCCCGGCGAGACGCGCCTCGAACTGCTGGAACGGAACGTCGAGATCTTCAAGGACATGGTCCCGAAGATCACCGAGCGCATCGCGCCTGAAACCGTGCTGCTCGTGGTAACCAACCCGGTCGACGTCCTCTCGTATGTGACCTGGAAGGTCTCGGATCTGCCCTCCGAGCGCGTGATCGGCTCGGGGACGACGCTGGACACGGCACGATTCAAGCAGGTTCTCAGCGAACACTGCGACGTCGCGACCAAGAACGTCCACGCCTACGTCATCGGCGAGCACGGCGACAGCGAGGTCCCGCTGTGGAGTACGGCTCACCTCGCGGGAATCCCCTTCGACGAATACTGTCAACTCACGTCACGGTCTCACGACGACGAGACCAAAGCGGACATCGCCGAGCAGGTCCGCGGGGCGGCCTACGAGATCATCGAGAAGAAAGGCGCGACCTTCTACGCCATCGGGATGGCCACGACGGACATCATCGACGCGCTGATCCGCGACGAGGACACCATCATGACCGTCTCGACGCTGATGCAGGGCCAGCACGACCTCGAAGACCTCTACATCAGCCTGCCCTGTGTGGTCAATCGCCGCGGCGTCCGGAACGTGTTGGAACTCAACCTCTCGGCGGACGAACGCGACCAGCTCACGGCCTCCGCCGAGACGCTCCGGGACAAGATCGAACAGCTCGGTATCTGAAACACGAGGCCACGCCCGTCCTCATCCTACCGGCGGTAACATTTCGAACGAATTCGCCACCCCGGGGTGGTGAATATCAGTACGAACGTACAGCCGGCAGTATCACGCCTCACGGACGCCTTCGACGCGATACTCCATGTTGACCTCGTGGGTGTTCATCTCGTCGGCCACCGCTTTGGCTTCCGCACGAGTGTCGAAGGGGCCTTTGACCTGCTCGCCGTTGATCGTCACGTAGTAGACCTTCGTCATAGTCCTCACCAGCGTCCCGTGGTATTTGTGTGTTTCTCAGACGAAAATATGGCCTTCGACGGGGTCGAAATCGTCGTCAGGAGCGAACTCGTTGCGGCTGGCTCGCCAGGCTGCCAGTGCTGCCAGCAGGCTGTCGATGGCGTCGCCGCCGACGTCGTCGAGGAGGTACTGTTCGATCCCGTGCATCGAGAGTGGCGTCATCTGCAGTCCTTCGACGATGGTCTTGCGGCGCGCTCGTGCGCTATCGGTGTCGTCTTTGTATCCGCGGGTCGGCAACCCGATGTCACGCAGTGTCGCCGCCGGATGAGTCTCACAGACTGGCGTTTCTGGCTCATCCTGCAGCGGTTTGATCGCGACAGCGCCGTCTGCGACCAGTGGTTGGAGCACTTCTCGGATCCCGTAGTAGGTCTGGGCGGCACGAATCCAGTGATACGGCGAGAGCACCCCGCGGGCCGCGTCGGTCTCCCGCCGGAGGTATTGCTGGTCGCCGCCAGTTGCTACACTCGCATGCTCGACACACATCGACCGGAGCGTCTCGGGGTCGTCACTGTCGACGATCAGCGACACGACATCGGTCCACGACTCGCGGTCGTGTACCGCCGCTGGCAAGCCGAACGGAACGTCTAATCCGACGACGTCCGCGCGCTCGACCGCCGCCCGGACGCCGCGGACACACGCCGCCCGGGAGTCAGCGTCGAATTGCGCCGCCGCCGGGACGGACGATTTCACGTGCAGCGCGCCAGCGCGCTCAATGCAGACTGTCAACCAGATCTTTTCTCCAGCGTCACGTGCACCGCTGAAGTCGACCCCGAGGATCTGCTCCACACCCCTGCGTACGCACCACCCACACTTTTACTCCTATGAAACGCCCGCCGACATGTTCTTTCGACCACGTGTCTCTGGACCGATTTCACGCAGCGGCGAAAGCCGTTTCCCGCAACCACCGTAATGTCTGGGCATGCCACCGACAAAGGAGATCAAGTGCACCGACGAGGACTGCTTCCTCGACATGTTCGAGAACCACTACACCTACGACGTCCCCGAAGACCACACGGTCGGGGACCTCCAGTGTCCAGTCTGTGGTGGGACAGACTGTCTCGAAGAGATCGAGCTGTAGGTTCTGTCGCCTGCCGTGGGGCACAACCCCTAAGACGGTACCACACGAAAGGCGGGTATGACCTCGCTACGCGACGTCGGGAAGTCCCTCAGTAGCGTCGTACTGGAGAACGTTGGCCGGGTGATGAGCCGCGCTCAGGAGCGGACGCCGCTGCCGGTCGACCTGTTGGAGAGTGAAGAAGCCTACCTCGCGGTCTTCGACGCGCCCGGCGCGACCAGCAGCGACGTGCAGGTCCGATTCACCGACCGGACAGTCGAGGTCCGGATCGACCGCTTCCGGGAGTTCTACGAGGATTTCGAGATGCTCGTCCCCGGTCGCGGGCTGTCGCTGGACGGCTCGGTCACGCTGCCGGAGGGTGCGTCTGTCGACCCTGACGCAGCTACGGCGACGCTGCACGACAACGGTTCGTTGCACGTCGAAATGCCGAAAGTCGAGTCCGAGGAGGTCGCCGAAGACGTCGAGATCGAGGCCGACGACGAAGACCACCCTGCCTGAACGTTCCGCTGCGAGGACAACCCGTGGGACGGCGACTCTCATATCTCGAGCAACATCGATCGCGGAACCGACGGGAGGAGGACGCCGACGTGCATCGAGAGTCCGAGCGCGAAGGGGATCCCGTTCCAGATGGGCGCGCTGAAGCGCCGGAGGACGTGGACGCTGGAGGTCGTCTCGACCAGCGGCCAGAAGGGCGTGATCGGCTGGCCAGCGGTCGATGTCGAGAGTGAGTCGACAAACACGTGTCCCACCCCGCCGACGAGGAGCGCGCCAGCCGCGAAGCCGAACAACCCGAGCGGGGCCGCTCTCCGGAGGTCGTCTCGCAGTTCGTACCGGAGGGACCGCTGTGCGAACCGGGCGAACACCGCGCCACCGACGATCGCGACGATGGCGACGAAGAGCACGGTGTGGGTCGGGCCGTGGTGGCGGACCCACGGGAGGTAGAGGTCGATATCCGGGACGATCGCGGCCCCGAGCACGACAGTGACGAACGTGAACGCGACCTCGTCTCTCCAGTACACCCACGCCGGAACAGTACACAGCAGCCCTACTGCGAGGTGACCGAGGACATCTACCATGGTTCGAGAGGTTCGTTGCGCTGCCTGCCTAGACAGGGGCGCGGACGGGCCGAAAAAGTGGGGCCTACGTGTCTTCACCGCGGGCGCGCTACCCGGCGATCACGATTCGTCCAGTGACATCCCCTCGACGGGCTCGAACTGCTCGTCACCCGCAAAACGGGTCGGCTCGAATCCCGCGATCCCCTCGCCACCGAGAAGCTGGTCGGCGAGTCGCTCCGCGATGGCCGGTGCGCGCATCAGGCCGTGGCCGTGCCAGCCCGTCGCGATGTATAGCCCCTCGTCGACGGGGCCGACCAGCGGATCCCGATCCGGGGTCGCCGTACAGAGCCCGCTCCAGGCCCGCTCGACCGTCGCGTCGATCCCGAGTGCGGTGTCGAGGTGCCCGAGGCCGGTCTCCACGAACGCCGCGTCGGCCTCCCCGTGGTCGTCGTCGGGCCCGACGTCGGTATCGACGCCGTCTCCCAGCAGGATCCCAGCCTCACGGGGTCGCAGGTAGTAGTGGTTGGTCGCGTCGAAGACGGTCGGCACGTCGACGTCGACCGGTTCGGTCACGAGCGCTTGCGCCCGGTAGCACTGCAGGGGGATGTCGATGCCAGTCTTGTCGACGATCCGTTTCGTTGCGGGGCCGGCGGCGACGACCACACTGTCGAATCGCTCGCTCGTGTCGCCTGCCCGGACCGTTTGCGGGCCGGTCAGCGTCGCTTCCGTTTCGGTCTGGATAGTCACGCCCGCCGACTTCGCGCGGTCGGCCATCGCCTCGGTGTAGGATTCGGGGTCGAGCACGCCAGCCGTTCGCGCGATGGCGGCCCGCTCGACGTCGTCGATCACGAGGTCGGGAAACTCCCGCCCCAGCGTCGCGCCGTCGACGAGGTCGACGTCGACGCCGCGAGTCTGCATGCGTTCGGCCAGCGACGCGATGGCGCTTGCCTGTTCGCGGTCGCCTTCGCGGGCCATTAGGACGTAGGGGACAGACCGAAAGGACTCGGCGAGGTCGCGAAAGCGCTCGACTGCTCGTCCGGCGATAGCGACGTCGCGGCGGTCGGTGTAGGCGTCGTAGCAGATCCCCGCCGCGCGGCCGCTGGCTCCTGCTCCGATCGACTCGCGTTCGAACAGCGTCACGTCGACGCCCCGATCTGCGAGATCGCCGGCCAGCGTGATCCCGACCGCGCCGCCGCCGATCACAGCGACGCGGTCGATTCCAGGCATAGTCAGGAAGGGAGGTCTGCGTCTGCGTCGACGATTCGGTCAGGTTCCGGTGGCAGTTCCCAGTCGGTCGCCAGATCGAGAAACTGTACGAACATCGCGGCGGTCGCGCCCCAGACGGTGTAGCCGTCGACGTGGAAAAAGTGCAGACGGATCCGGCCGTATCGGGGGTGGTCACGCTGCTCGCTCTCGTAGTTGTCGGGGTCGATCAGCGCCGACAGCGGGAGGACCGCAATCTCCGCGACTTCGTCGTCACAGGGTGTGTACTCACGGTCCGCGATCGACGCGACGAACGGTCGGACGGCGTAGTCGGTGATCGTCTCGAAGTCGTCCAGCCGGCCGCGGATCTCGACTTCCTCGGGCTGGAGGCCGATCTCCTCGTTTGCCTCTCTGAGGGCCGTCGCGGTCCGATCTCCGTCTTCCGGTTCGCGACCGCCGCCGGGAAAACTCATCTGGCCGGGGTGGTCGCTGAGGTGGTCCGCGCGCTTGGTAAACAGAATGTGCGGGCCGCTCGCGCGCTCGACGATCGGGACCAGTACCGACGCCTCCCGGGCGTCACCACCGATCTCGATGGGTTCGTGGGCGCGGATCGGTCCCAGATCCATATCTTGAGTGAGCGGTCGTATGATAATAACTTGCCCGCTCGGGTGGCGGCCACGGGCGCGACCAGGCTACTCCAGGGCTTCGTCAAGTCGCGTTCGGGTCCCGCTGACCTCGACCGGAGCCCACACGTCCAGTTCGTAGCTGACGTCCAGCAGGTCCGCGATCCGCTTGCGGTCGCCGGCTTCGATGGCGTCTGCGGCGTCGTCCCTGAAGCGTCGCTGGGCAGCCTCGGCCAGCCGCTCTCTGGGCACTGTTCGCTCCTCGACGTCGAGGATGTGTGGCAGATCTCGGGCTCCCTCCGGCAGCGTCGGGAACGCGACCGGGCCCGGGACGAGCAGTTCCTCGCTGTCGTCCTCGATGGCGACGAGATGATAGCTCTCGACGGCGTCGTCGATGGCGTCGTCGAAACTCTCCGGGTCGCGGTCGTCGCCCTGTTTGAACGCAAGTTCGACGCAGGCCTGCCGGAGTGCCGGGCGGTCGAGCGCGCCGAAGAGGTCGACGGTCCCCGCGAGTTCGTCCGGCGTGAGTTCCATACGAGTGTCCGCGACGCCCTCCGGCTTCAGCGTGTCGGCTGGACGGGACGCAGCTTAACAAGTGACCGAGCCCACGGATCGGTATGGACCGCCGGACCTACCTCGGGCTGGTCGGGGCTGCCGCGACGGCCGCGGGCTGTGCGAGCGACGGCGCGAGGACGACACGCGCTTCCGACGATCCCACAGCGACGACCTCCGAGTCCTCACCGCGACCGCCGATCCACGCCGACTACGAGACGACGACCGTCCGGGCCGTCTCGGCAGGTGGAGAGCCCCTCGGGTCGGTGACGGCTGCCATCGCCGACACGCAGCAACTCCGGTACACGGGGCTGAGCGACACCGAGCGACTCCCGGCCGATCGTGGCATGCTGTTCGTCTACGGGTCGGTCGCCGACCGGTGGTTCGTCATGCGGCGGATGGACTTCGGGATCGACATCGTCTACGCCGACGCCGACCGACGGATCACGACGATCCATCACGCGCCCGAGCCTGGACCCGACGAGGACGGCGACGACCAGCGCTACCCAGGTCGCGGGCAGTACGTCCTGGAACTACGCTACGAGTGGACGCGCGAGCACGGCGTCACCACTGGCGACGAACTCGTGTTCTCGCTTCCGTAGCGCCACCCCGTTCGGTCACTCCAGGTCGGCCAGCCCCTCGCGCGAGCACTCCCTGACCGTCTCGGGCGAGAGCGGTGCGTCGTCCCACGCGGGCAGGCGAGTGTCCTCACTGGGGGGTTCGATGGTCGCCGCGTAGGCGTCGACCTGTTCGTGCTCGCCAGCGCGGTCGTATTCTAGCCCGTTGAACGCGGCGTCGGCGGCGTACTGTTCGATCAGTCGCTCGGCCCACTCGCGGTAGCGACCCGGCAGCGTCTCGAATCCAGGGTCGACGTCGGACTCGTCGAGCACCCAGAACAGCGCCCGGGCGACCGACCGACTCATGTCGCTCAGCCCCTCGGGACCGCTGACCGAGCGGTGGTCGTGTTCGTGCTGGCCCAGATCGACCTGGGCTGTCTGCTCGAAGCCCGCCAGCCGGTAGGCCGCGCCCAGGGTCCCGACCTCCAGCCCCCACGAGCGCGGAATCCTGACTCTTCGGACGAGGTCGCTGCGCATCGCGAACTCTCCAGCGAGTGGATAGCGGAACGCGCCGAGATAATCCACGATCGGGTCGTCCTGTGTCTCGTCCAGCGCCCGGAGCAGTGGGACGTACAACAACCTGTTCAGCCGGCCGTACAGCCGCCCGTTCTCGACGCGGGCGTAGTAGCCCTTCGAGAACGCGAAGCCCTGAGCGAGCGGGAAGAGCAGCCGCGGGACGTGTGTCGGCGCGTAGCTTTTGGCGTCGGCGTCGTGGACGACGACGAAGTCGGTCTCACTGGCGGCCACACCCAGCGCCAGCCAGACGTCGCGACCCTTGCCACGATTCCCGTCCAGTCCAGCCGCGGTGAGTGCGTCGGAAAGCGGTGGCGCGTCACACCACAGCACCTCGATCGGCAGGTCGAAGCCATCGAGCCACGTCCTGACCTCTCGGACTTGCTCGGCACTGGCGCGCAGCGCCACGAGCACCTGCGCGGGACCCACACTTTCCAGCGTCGAGAAGACGCGTTCGGCTGCGAGGCTCGCATGGTCGCGCTCGGTCATCGGGACGACGACCGTCGCCCGATCCGTCGGCGCGTCGGGATCGGCCCCGCCGAAGTCGTGGAGCGTCGTGATCCGCTCCTGGACGTACTCCATCGTCCGACGGTCAGGCCGGGAGCGAAATAAGGACACGGACTACGGCAGGCGCTGACACCCAGGCGGTTCACAGTGATTACTGTCGGTCTGTTCCGGTTCGCTCGCACGGAAGCGTGCGATCAGGCCGGTACATCGCTACAGCATCACTATCACGCTCGCGCGCCAGTCGGCAGCCGTCCAGCGAGATGGGCAGCGACCAGCCCCACCAGCACGACCGCCAGCCCGGCCGCGAAAGAACGATAGACCAGCGTGAACGACAGGCCAGAATCGGTGAGCAGGCCGACCGACCAGCTTCCGGTCGCCTGGATGAGCATCATCGTCCCGCTGTAGACGGCGTAGGCACTGGCGCGGTGGCGGTCGGGCAGCGATCCGAGCAGGTAGGTGTCCATCGCCGGGAACAGACTGTGGATCACGTACCCCAGCACCAGACAGACGCCCACGACCCAGCCGGTGCCAAAGGGCAGCGTCAGTGCGAGCACACACAACGAGAAGCCAGCAAGTATCGACAGGAGCAGCGGGACGATCGGTACCCGGTCGGCGAGCCAGCCCGTGACTGCGAATGCGGGGATCCCGGCCGCGAACACGCCCGTCAACAGGAGTCGCGCATCGCCGCCGGAGAAGCCGCGGGTTCGGAGATAACTATCGAGGAAGTTGAACACGCCCTGCCAGACGAAGCCGCTGGCGCTGATGATGAGCACGCCTGCGAGGACGATCCGCCACTGGTGACGGACGGCCGCCAGCAGATCCCGGTCTTCGACCCCGGCCTCGGGAAGGCTGCTCCGGCGGGTGACGAGGACGAACCCCAGTGTCGAGAGCAACGCGGCAGCCCCGATGGCGTGAAAGGTGGTCCGCCAGTCGCCCACTAGCAGGGCGGCCGAGACCAGCAGCGACGCGACGGCGGCACCGATCTGGCTGGACATCCCGTGGATACCCAGCGCGCTCCCGACGCGGTCGGGGAACAACTCGCTCACGAGCGGATTGGCGGCGATGAAGTACGCGCCACTTGCCAGCCCCATCGCGAGCGCGCCGACCATCACAAGCGCGACGCTGTCGGCCGCGGCGATGAACAGCGACGCCCCAGTGAGGATCAACCCCGTCGCACCGATCACGTAGTGCCGGGGGACCCGCGTCAGCAGATAGCCCGTCGGGATCCGCGGAAGGGCGCTGCCGATCCACGCCAGCGTCACCGTCAGTCCGATGGTCGCGTTGGAGGTGCCAAAGGCGGCCTGCAGGGGTTCGACCAGCGGCGCGAAGACGACGCGGCCGAGGTTGACCAGAAAGACCAGCGTACACAGCGACCCGAACAGTCGACGACGAGACACGATCGGACTTAGAACGGGAGGGTGTCAAGACTTGTGCCTCGCTGGATCGCTGTCTGCTGGCTGATACGGTCGGTTGTACCGATTTACCGCGACGACTGCACCAAGCGTGCGGTCGATCCGGAACAGACGTACAACCGGCCGTATGTCACCTCTTGGCCCGGATCTTTTTGGCAATTGCTCGCATACCTCCCGGCATGGAATCTGTCAGGAAGGGGCTTCGGTCGGGTGACCTCGAGAAAGACACCTACGAGCGACTCTCCTGTGTCGAGTGCGGCGAGGTGCTGAAGTCCCAGAACGACCCCGACGAGATCGGTACTGTTCGTCTGTGCCCGGAGTGTGGCCGCGAGTGGAAGGAAGTCGGGTAGCGAGAACCTGTTTTACTCGAAGATTGCGTCGAACGCACCCGCTCCCAGCGGCTCGTACGTCCCCGCGGCGACGTTCTCTTCGACGTGTTCCGGCGACCCCATCCCAACGAGTGCACACGTCACGCCTGGCGCACTCCGGGCGAAGTTGATCGCGCGCTGCGCTCTAGTTTCGCCCGCGAGTTCGGCCTTGACGCGCTCGGGCATCTCCTCGGCCAGCTTTCCCTGCATCAGACTCGCGGACGTGAAGACGTGCAGGTCGGCCTCGTGGGCGACTTCGAGGACACTTTTGGGTCCCTCGGGTGTGTCGTGGGATCGGGTCGTGAACGCGTCGGCCATGTAGACGTTGAACGGCAACTGCAACGCTCGAAAGTGTGACTCGTCGTTCCCGACCGTCTCGGCCGCCTGCTCGGCCCGCCCGAGTATCTCGGGCAGCGAGAGGTAGCTGTCGTGGCCCTCGGGCACCCGGAACGCCTCCCAGGTCGCGACGCCGTAGGCCCCCAGATCACCGTCGGCCGCCCGCCGTTCGAGCACCTCGAAGGTCGCTTCGAGTTGGTCGTAGACGGCCTCTCGTGACTTGTTCTCCAGTTGCGTCTCGGGGTTGTGGACGTAGTAGAGGTCCACGCTGTCGAGCCCAAGGTTGTCGAGCGAGCGGTCGAGCTGGTCGTCGACGTATCCGGGCGCGATGCAGTGTTGGCCCATCGCGAGATCGTCGCGGTCGGCGAGTCCAGGGGCAACGAACTCCTCGTGGAGGTACCGACCAGGGTCATCTGGTCGCGAGCCGTCGAACGGGAGGAAGCCGCCCTTGGTCGCGACGAACACCTCGCCGCGCTGGACATCACTGTCCGCGATGGCCTCACCGACGACGCGCTCACTGCGCTGACAGCGGTAGTTAATCGCCGTGTCGAGGACGTTCACGCCCGACTCCAGGGCCGAGACGATCGCTTCGTGATACTGCTCGTCGGCCGCGTCGGTAGGGTCGCCGAGGTAGGTCCCGACGCCGACACTCGACAGCGCGAAGTCGTCGAACGGCCGGAAGTACGTGCGGGCGAACCCCTCGTGAAAGCGGTCGCGGTAGGCCCAGGTCCCTTCGTAGGTCGCCATAGGCGGGGTTGGAACCCGGGGCGCAAAAGCCCGCGGCTCTACCCGCGGCCGCCGGCGACGCCGCTGCCGATTGCCGCCCCGCAGTCGGCACAGGCGGCGATATAGAAGCGCTTCGTGACCTCGAAGATGCCGCTGTCAGTCTCCATGTCGACGAACTCGACGGCTTCGGGCGATTCGAGCGTCGCGTGACATTCGGGGCAGTGTACCATACCTCGACGTGTGCAGACCACCGAAAAGTAGTTGCGGTCCTCGTACTGCCGGCAGTCTCACTGCAACTCGCCGGTCATCGCCTCGAACAGCCGGTCGGTGAACTCCTCGAAGGAGACGCCGTCACCGGGGCCGATTCCCTCCATGTGATCGACCGAGAGCTGGCCGCCGCCCATCCGGGCGTGGCCGCCCGCCTGCGCCATCGGAATGTCCTCGACGGCGGCTTTCAGCGCTTTGCCCATGTGGACCCGGTCATCCCCCGAGCGACCCGACAGATGGAGTGTCCCCTCACAGGTGCCCGTGACGACGACCGCTGTCACGCCTTCCAGCCGGAGGAGTTCGGTTGCTGCCTGCGGGATCGCGTCGACGTTGCTCACCTCTCCGACATCGCTGACGGCGAAGGCGTTGCGAACGTCTCGATTTGTGATCGCGCGGGCTTTGACGTCCAGGACTTCGGCGTCGACCGGGGGATTCGCGACCCGATTGAGCGTCTCCGAATCGACAGCGCGGTAGAGATACGCTGCGGCTTCGAACTCGGCCGGCGAGCAGCCCTTCGTCAGGTTGTTCGTGTCCGACTGGATTCCGTGCATCATCCCCGTCGCCAGGATCGGTTCGAGTGCTGTGCCGTCTTCGCCGTTGTTTGGCGTCCAGCCGAGCGTTTCGAAGTATTTGGTGAAGATCGTCGCACACGCGCCGTAGTCGTCTCGAACGTCGGTAAACGATTCGCCCTCGCCGTCGCCGGGATGGTGATCGACGACGGCGATCGGATCGACGCCGTCGGCCCCGGGGAACCCGCGCGGTTCGTTGTGATCGACCAGCACGACCGTCTCGTCTGCGATATCTCCGGACGTCTCGATCGCCTGAAAATTCTGATCGAGGACGGTCTGGAATGCGCGATTCTCCTGGTGACGGATCTGCCCTGGATACTTGATCGTCGCACTCGCTCCGGCGTCCTCGGCCAGCGCAGCGGCAGCCATCGCCGAGGCCATCGCGTCTGGATCCGGGTTCGGGTGCATCAACACTGTGACTGCGTTGTGTTTGCCAACCAGCCGCTGGAAGCGTTCGCCAGCCGATCGGCGGAATCGGCTGAGTCCCCACACGCCCATGCCAGCCACGAGGACGACTGCGAGGAGGGCGGCCGCGGCGACGAGCGGTTGTTCGCCGACGAATCCTCCGATAGCGTCGATCTGGAGGACGACGCCACCGGTGGCCCGAACTGACATACGCTGAAGGTGCTTCCCCGACCACAAAGAATGTTCCCCCTACCCCTGTGATACGGTCGGTTGTAACGATTTACCGCGACGACCGCACCAAGGTGTGCGGTCGATACGGAACAGACGTACAACCGACCGTATGAACGCGGTCAATCGACTGTTTGACCAAACAGAAACTTCTTACCGTCTGTCGCCGCTAGTGAACCTCAATGACCCGTGCGGTCGAGGTGAGCGTCGTTCTCCCTGCGTACAACGAGGAGGACACTATCGAGCGGACCGTCGAGGTCACGCTGGAGACGCTCGCCGCGTTTCTGCCCACAGGCTCGTTCGAGGTGATCGTCGCCGAGGACGGTTGTGCTGACCGCACACCCGAGATCGCGAGCCGGATGGCCGAGGCCGACGAGCGCGTTCGACACGTCCACAGCGACGAACGGCTCGGCCGCGGCGGGGCGCTCGAATGCGCGTTCCGGCAGGCCCACGGCGAGACGCTCGTTTATTTCGATACCGATCTCGCGACGGACATGCATCATCTCGAAGAGCTGGTCGAGAGCATCCGTACCGAGGGGTACGACGTCGCCACGGGGTCGCGCTGGATCCCCGGCGAAGCTGTCGATCGTCCGGCCAAACGCGGGATCCCGAGCAAAGGCTTCAACTCGCTGGTCCGGTTGTTCCTGCGCTCGGAGGTCAACGACCATCAGTGCGGGTTCAAGGCCTTCGACCGCGAAGCGCTGTTTTCCCTGCTCGACGACGTCGAGGACGAACACTGGTTCTGGGACACGGAAGTTCTGGTTCGGGCCCAGCGGGCGGGCTACGACGTGCGGGAGTTCCCCGTCGAGTGGACGCCCAAGGGTGACTCGAAAGTCGACCTCGTCCGGGACGTCTTCGGGATGGGGAGCCAGATCGTCCGCACCTGGTGGCAGGTGTCGGTCAGCCCGCGGATCACTCGCCGGGTGAGTGTCGCTGCCGGCACGCTGCTGGTGTTCGTCGCACTCCTGCTGATGACCACCTACCTCGATCCCGGCGAGGTCTGGGGGTACATGCAGGACGCTGACCTCGCGTTGGTCGCGCTCGCCGCAGTCGTCTACGTCACCTCCTGGCCACTGCGCGGGATCCGTTATCGAGACATCCTCTCGCGGCTGGACTATCGCTCCGATCCAGCGTTCCTCACGGGGGCAATCTTCATCAGCCAGACCGGGAACCTCGTCTTTCCGGCGCGATTGGGTGATGCCGTCCGTGCGTACGTGATGAAAGCCCGTCGGTCGGTTCCCTATCCCTCCGGATTCGCGTCGCTGGCGATCGAGCGCGTCTTCGATCTGCTGACGATCGCGTTTCTCGCGGGCGCGGTCATCGTCGGGATGGCCGTCACGATGTCACCGGCGGAGCTCCAGTCGGCGATCGGTGGTGCGCAGCTCTCGGGGGGACAGGAAGTCGCGGGGCAGACGGCGATGCTGGTCGCAGCAGGTGTCGGCGTCGCTGCCGTTCTCGCGACGTTCGTGATCGTCCTCAGTGCCCGTAGCGAGCGCAACTACGTTCGGGCGACCATCTCCCGGCTGAGTTCGGACGCCTACGCCGACTACGTCGCGGGCGTGATCGAACGCTTCACAGGCGACGTTCAAACTGTGGCCAGCGACCGCCGCGCGTTCGCGCTCGTCGGCACGACGAGTCTCCTGATCTGGACGATCGACGTCCTCACCGCGGTCGTCGTCCTCGCCGCCTTCGGCGTCGAGCTCACGTCGTTTCTCCTCGGCGTGGCCTTCTTCGCCGTCAGCGTCGGTAACCTCGCGAAGGTGCTGCCGCTCACGCCTGCTGGCCTCGGCCTCTACGAGGGCGCGTTCGCGATCATCGTCGTCGGACTGACGCCGATCGGTGGCGCGCTGGCGATCAGCGTCGCCATCGTCGATCACGCTGTCAAGAACCTCGTGACGCTGGCCGGTGGCCTGGTCTCGATGGCCTGGCTCAACGTTTCGTTGACGACTGCCGTCGAAGAGAGCGAGGCACCGACCGAGGTCGAAGCCACAACCACACAGGACTAGTACTGCCCGGAGACGAACGGCCCGAGTGCGCCGGCCACGGCGTGGGCCAGCGACGATTCTCGATCGACGATTCCGTCGGTCAGTACGCCGGCCGCGCCCTGTTCGGTCGCCACCCCGCTCGTATCGAGCACGTCGTCGAGGACGGGGCCGAGTTCCTCGCCCGCGTGGATTCGATCGGCGATCGAGTCGGGAAGCCTGATCGAGGGGCCGCTGCCACGTTCCAGTCGCGTCCCGTCGGTGACGCTCGCCCACATGATCAGGAAGAGTCCGTCCACCGCCTCGAGGCTCGTGACGCCACCCTCGATCCCGACGCTCAGATCGGCGTCGGTCGCCGCCAGCGCGCGCCGTGCCCGATTGTCTGCGCCTTCGATCGCCTCTGCACGGTTCCGGGGCTGCTCGGCGACACCCGACTCGACGGCGACTGCTCGCACGCTTGCGCCTCTCGCGTCGAGCGCGCGCTCGACTGCCCGCACCTTGACTGGGTTCGTACTCCCGACTGCGACCTTCATACACCGTCCCAGGACGCCGACTTCTATAATTAGGCTCCTATTTCAATAGCATGCCAACAGACACCAAACATCACGATATCGGCCCATAGAACCACCACAGCTGTAGATACCGAAACTGATTTATAGGGTAGCGACTAACCGATTGGTCAGCCAACGCGCGTCCGGGTTTTTCCAGGGAATTCCTGCCCGGATAGCGTCCGCCCTCGGAGCCACCACCATGAGCGAAACCACACGAACTCGATCGAAGTCAGACACAGTAGAATCGGAAACCGACGAACAGAACGACCTCAATTGCCCGGAGTGTAGTGGTCGTCTCATCACCGACGACGCACGCGGCGAGACCGTCTGTGACGACTGCGGACTGGTCGTCGACGCCGACGAGATCGATCGCGGGCCCGAATGGCGCGCGTTCGACTCCAAGGAGAAAGACGAGAAAAGTCGCGTCGGCGCGCCGACGACGAACATGATGCACGACAAGGGCCTGTCGACGAATATCGACTGGCGTGACAAGGACGCCTACGGGAACTCCCTCTCGTCGAATCAGCGCGAGAAGATGCAGCGTCTGCGCAAGTGGAACGAGCGGTTCCGCACCCGAGACTCCAAAGAACGGAATCTCAAGCAGGCCCTCGGCGAGATCGACCGTATGGCCAGCGCGCTCGGTCTCCCGGAGAACGTTCGCGAGACTGCCTCCGTCATCTACCGCCGTGCGCTCGACGAGGACCTCCTGCCGGGTCGCTCGATCGAAGGGGTCTCGACCTCGGCCGTCTACGCGGCTGCGCGCCAGGCCGGCGTCCCGCGGAGCCTGGACGAGATCACCGAGGTCTCCCGCGTGGAGAAAGACGAGATCGCCCGAACGTACCGCTACGTCGTCCGGGAACTCGGGCTGGAAGTCAAGCCAGCCGATCCCGAGAGCTACGTGCCGCGGTTCGCCAGCGACCTCGAACTTTCCGAGGAAGCCGAACACCGCGCTCGCGAGTTGCTGACCAACGCCAAGGAGAAGGGCGTCCACTCCGGGAAATCTCCTGTCGGCCTCGCGGCCGCCGCCGTCTACGCTGCGTCGCTGCTCACCAACGAGAAGACCACGCAGGCCGCCGTCTCGGAGGTCGCGGACATCTCCGAGGTCACCATCCGGAATCGCTACCACGAACTGCTCGAGGCCGAGCAGGGCATCGCGATGGCCTAATTTTCGCCGACAGTTTCCGTCGACCTTCTCCTTCCGGCCGCGCACGTCGACGAATCGCCGTTCCTGGGCGTCTGTGAGCCCTGTCCAGTTTTACCGGTCGCTGCCGTAGGTGACTGCCATGACAGACCTCCATCCGACGGTCGAGACGGTTGCCGCCGACATCGCGGAGATGGAGACCCGCGGGGCCGCGACGATTGCCGACGCCGCGGCCGACGCGCTCCGGGTACAGGCCGTCGAGAGCGACGCCGAGACGCCCGAGTCGTTCCGGGCGGAACTCCGGGCGGCCGCCCGCCACTTGCTGGACACCCGACCGACGGCAGTCTCGTTGCCCAACGCGCTCCGGTACGTCCTCCAGCGGATGGACGGCGACACCGTCGAGGCGGTTCGAGAGCACACCATCGCCGGTGCTGCGGAGTTCTGCAGCCGCCTGGAACACGCTCAAGACGACCTCGGAGCCGTCGGCGCAAACCGACTGCGCGACGGCGACCGGATCATGACCCACTGCCACTCGACCGACGTCCTCGCCTGCGTCGAAGCCGCTCGCAAGCAGGGCAAAGACCTCACGGCGGTCGTCAAGGAGACCCGTCCGCGCAACCAGGGCCACATCACTGCCGAACGGCTTCGAGAACTGGGTGTCGACGTCACACTGATCGTCGACTCGGCGGCCCGACGGTATCTCAACGACGTCGATCACGTCATGGTGGGTGCGGACGCCATCGCTGCGGACGGCAGCGTCGTCAACAAGATCGGGACCTCCGGGCTGGCGGTCAACGCCCGCGACCGCGGCACCCCCATCATGGTCGCCGCCCAGACGATCAAACTCCATCCCGACACCATGACCGGCCACACCGTCGAGATCGAGATGCGCGACGAATCAGAGGTGATCGACGACGAACAGCGGACAGCGATTGGCGACATCACCGTCGAGAACCCCGCGTTCGACGTCACGCCGCCGCGATACGTCGACGCGATCGTCACCGAACACGGCCAGTTCCCACCCGAGAGTATCGTCACGCTCATGCGCGAACTCTTCGGTGGGGGGACGACAGAACCCTGGGCCGACCCCGAGCCGGAGCGACCGACTGCCCAGTCGGACACGGAGTCGAACTCGTGACCCGGATCGTCTGTGCGGGCCACGTCAACTGGGACGTCACCTTGCGGGTCGACCGCCTGCCCGAGGCCGACGGCGAGGCGCGGATCACGGGACAGCGTCAGGCCGGCGGCGGCAGCGCCTCGAACGTCGCGGCAGTCCTGGCGGGGCTAGAGGTCGCGCCGACGTTGATCGGTAGTGTCGGCCACGACGACCACGGCCATCTCGTTCGTCGTGAGATGGACGCTCTCGGGGTCGAGACCTCCCTGGTCGAGGTGGCTGACACCGAGACCACAGTGAAATATCTCGTCGTCGACCAGCAGGGCGAGGTGATGGTCCTGGGCAATGAGGGCGCGAACGAATCGTTTACCGTGGACGACGTCGACACCGAAGCTATCCGCGATGCGGACCACCTCCATCTCACGAACCAGCGACCGGACACAGCGCTGGAACTGGCCGAGACGGCGGTCGAAGCAGGCGTGTCGGTGAGTTTCGACCCCGGACGGCGAATCGCCGACCGCGCCTACGACGCCGTCGTCGAACTAAGCGATCTCATCTTCCTCAACGAACGCGAGGCTGCACACCTCGCGGACGAGGCCCTCCTTGACTCAATCCAGACGGTGGTCGTCAAACACGGGGCCGACGGGGCCGAGGTTCGCGAGGATGGCGAGGTCGTCTCCCATCCGGGATATCCGATCGAGCCGGTCGATACCACAGGTGCAGGCGACGCCTTCGCCGCGGGCTTTCTGGCCACTCGCGACCAGCGGACGACCGAAGCGGCATTGGCGGTTGCCAATGCCTGCGGGGCACTGGCGGCCCGGACGCTCGGCGCGCGGCTGTACCTCTCCTGGGCCGATGTCGAGGCGATGCTCTCGATCGACGCGGAGTGAAACCGTCCTTCGAAATGCGTAGTGAGATAGATTGATAGGCCCGGACCGCACAGTCTGGAGCAGATGGCACCGCGTATCGTCGTCTTCGGGGCCGCGGCCGGGGTGGCAGCGCTGCTGATGGCGCTGGCGACGTTTTTCATGCCGCTGCCGCTGCCGGTGAAAGTCCTGCTGTACGTCATCTTCGGCGGGCTGTTCATGGCCAGCGTCGCGATCTTCGGCCGGATTCTCGTGATGGAAAGTTAATCTGATAGTGATTGCTGTAACGATTTACCGGTACGACCGCGCGAAGGCGCGCGGCCGATCCGGAACAGACGTACAGCAATCACTATGAGACGGCCTCGATCGCTCGCTGGCCAATCTCGACGACGTCGGGTTCCAGTCGGTCGCGGCTGTCCCGGAGATCCGGGGGCGTGAACCACTCCCAGACGTCGGGCGGCGCTTCGCCGGGTGCCGGATCGATGTCGCGGCTCTCGGCGCGGCCGTAGAAGACGAAGTCGATGTGCTGGTGGCCGACCTCGCCGTCGCAGGTGTTGATGTCTTCGAGCAGGAAGTGTTGTGGTTCGGGGATCGATTCGACCGTGGGCGAGGAGAGCTCACCCTCGGGTGCGAGCAGGTCGACGTCCTGGCCGATTTCTTCGCGGACTTCGCGTTTGGCGGCGACGTGGGGGAGTTCGTCGCGGTCGATGTGACCGCCGGGCGGGAGCCACATCCCGAGTTTGTCGTGGTCGTGTAACGCGACTGCGCCGTCGCTGACGACGTAGACGGTCGCGACGAAGTGACGTGTCGTCTCCATACCGCGGCCTGCGCTCGCGGCGGGAAAAACGTTCCTAGGCCGGGACGTCGTCTTCGGCTTCGAGCAGTTCGTGATAGCGATTCCGGATGGTGACCTCGGAGATGTTGGCGACCTCGCTGACCTCGTTCTGGGTCACCTTCTCGTTCGACAGGAGCGAGGCAGCGTACACGGCAGCCGCGGCCAGTCCGACGGGCGATTTCCCGGAGTGGACGCCCTTTCGCTTGGCCGTGCTCAGGAGTTCGCGGGCGCGGCGCTCGACCTCCTCGCTCAGTTCGAGGTCACTGGCGAAGCGCGGCACGTAACTCTCGGGGTCGGCCGGTGCGACCTCCAGCCCGAGTTCACGGACGACGTAGCGATACGTACGAGCGATCTCGTCTTTCTCCACCCGGGAGACGCCGTCGATCTCGTCGAGACTCCGCGGCGTTCCGGCCTGTCGGGCGGCGGCGTACAGCGACGCGGTCGCGACGCCCTCGATCGACCGTCCGGGAAGGAGGTTCTCGTCGAGCGCACGGCGGTAGATGACGCTGGCCGTCTCCCGAACGCTCTCCGGGAGGCCCAACGCGCTGGCCATGCGGTCGATCTCGCCGAGGGCCTGCTTGAGATTCCGCTCTTTGGAGTCTCGGGTGCGGAACCGCTCGTTCCAGGTTCGGAGGCGCTGCATCTTCTCGCGCTGGCGTGAAGACAGTGAGTTGCCGTAGGCGTCTTTGTCCTGCCAGCCGATGTTCGTCGACAGTCCCTTGTCGTGCATCATGTTCGTCGTCGGTGCGCCGACGCGGGACTTCTGGTCTTTCTCTTTGGCGTCGAACGCACGCCACTCCGGACCGGGATCGATCTCGTCTTCCTCGACGACGAGACCGCACTCGGTACAGACGGTCTCGCCGCGCTCGGAGTCGCTTGCAAGCTTGCCACCACACTCCGGGCAGATCTGCTCTTCGCTGGCCTGCTCGTCGGTGGATTCCTCTCGCTCGTGCGTGCGCTCGTGACGTCTGATGGTCGTATCTGTCATTGGTTTTGGAGGGTACACAACGGGCAAGCGCCCGAAGAATTACCTGGCTTCGTCATTGTGTTGTGGATCTGGCGACTTAAATCTTTGGCTAGCCGAAAAGTCATTTCCTGTTTCGGAAATCGAGATTCGTCTCGCTACATCTCGTTCGCGCCGAACGGAAATCACACGTTCGATAGTTGTGTGAAATGGGCACAACTGCTGGTGTCGCAGGTCCACGTGGCATCGAAATCCTTACCGCTGGCCCTACCCTCGCGACAGACATGAGCGAATCCGCCGTCGATCCCGAGGAGGTCCGTCACGTTGCCGATCTGTCGCGGGTGGACCTCGACGACGAGGAGGTCGAGCGGTTCACCGAGCAGTTCGGCGAGATCCTCGACGCCTTCGAGGCCCTCGAGGAAGTGCCCGAGGTAGAGAGCGACGCCGATCTGGTGAACGTGATGCGTCCCGACGAGACCCACGAGAGTCTCAGCCAGGAGGAGGCGTTACAGAACGCCCCCGAGAGCGAGGACGGCTACTTCAAAGGGCCGAAGGTGTCCTAAATGAGCACGTACAACGCCTTTGTCACTCGCGAGACGATCGAGGGGTCGGGTGAGGGCCCGCTCGCCGGAAAGACCGTCGCTGTCAAGGACAACATCTCGACGGACGGCGTCCGGACGACCTGCGGGTCGACCATGCTCGAAGACTACGTCCCGCCCTACGACGCCACGGTCGTCGAGCGGCTCAAAGCGGCCGGTGCCACCATCCCCGGCAAGACTAACATGGATGAGTTCGGCATGGGAACCACGACCGAGACTTCGGCGTTCGGCGCGACGGAGAACCCCGCCGCAGAGGGTCGAGTTCCGGGTGGATCTTCCGGTGGCTCCGCCGCCGCAGTCGCCGCTGGCGAGGCCGATCTCGCACTCGGAACGGACACGGGCGGATCGATCCGCTGTCCAGCGGCCTTCTGTGGCGTGGTCGGGATCAAACCCACCTACGGGCTCGTCTCCCGCTACGGTCTGATCGCCTACGCCAACAGTCTGGAACAGATCGGCCCGATCGCTCCCTCTGTCGAAGAGGCTGCCGAGCTGCTCGAAGTGATCGCCGGCCAGGACGACCACGACGCGACGACTAGGGAGGCCCCGTGGGCCTCCGAAAAGCGAGCGGGCGACGCCCGCGAGCAGGGGAGCTTCGAGGAAGAGGTTGGAAGCGGCCTCGGCGAGGCCGCCGACGGCGACGTTGACGGCCTCGAAATCGGCATTCCCACGGAGCTACTCGACGGCGCGGACGAGGCGGTCGTCGAGACGTTCTGGGACGCCATCGACGAGCTGGAAGCCCAGGGCGCGAGTTACCACGAGGTCTCGATGGAATCGCTCGAACACGCCGTCGAGGCGTACTACGTGATCGCCATGAGCGAGGCCTCCTCGAATCTCGCGCGGTTCGACGGCGTCCGCTACGGTCCCACGCCCGAGTACGAGGGCAACTGGAACGAGGAGTTCGCGGGCGTCCGCGAGGAGGGCTTCGGCGAGGAGGTCAAGCGCCGCATTCTCCTGGGAACCTACGCCCTTTCAGCAGGGTACCACGACAAGTACTACAAGCAGGCTCAGGACGCCCGCGCCTGGATCAAGCAGGACTTCGACGACGCCCTGAGCGAGGCCGACGTGCTGGCCTCGCCGACGATGCCCGTCCCGCCGATGAAACGCGGCGAGAGTCTGGACGACCCCCTGACGATGTATCTCGCCGACGCCAACACCACACCTGTGAATCTCGCGAATCTGCCCGCCATCTCCGTGCCTGCAGGCGAAACCGACGACGGCCTCCCCGTTGGGCTGCAGATCGTCGGGCCTGCGTTTGGGGAAAAAACGATCATCCGGGCTGGCAGCGCGCTGGCGTAGGCCGGCGAACTACTACGGTACTTGCGGCCGAAGTTCCAGTATGATCGACAGCGAGACGCTGTCGCAGATTGCGGAGACGTACCCGTGGGCGAGTTGGGCCATCTGGGACGATCAGTTTCCGGACGATGGCTGTGTCGAGACCGATCCCGAAGCTCTCCGGGCTTTTTTCGAGGCACATCGGTCGGCACTGACGCCCGATGTCGTCTTTCTTGGGCTGAATCGGTCAGGGGACTTCGACGCCCCCTTCCAGAACTTCCACGCCCCGACGCGGAAACACTACGACTATCGACTCATGGAGTTCATCCAGGACGGCGAACTCGGTCGGCTCTGGGGCGGCTACATGACCGACCTCGTCGACCACGTCGAACCGAACACCGATTCGGTGACGGTCTCCGACGAGGACGCAGCAATCTTGCTGTCACAGCTCGAACTGCTCGACCAGCGGGAATACCACGTCGTCTGTTTCGGCGAGAAAACCTACCGGTCCGTGCTCGAGTATGCCGGCGGCGAGTCCGAGAGTGGTCCCCACGAGCTAGAAGTGACACAGACCGAAGTCGACGGGCTGGTCCTCCACCTCTATCGCGCGTGGTTCTATGGGGCCTGGGGGGCCAATGCCGACAAAGTCGACGTACTGGAACGGCAGTTACAGTACCTCGACAGCACGATCCCTGCCCCCGGTGCCGGGCAGAGCTGAGACCGTCAGTATTGCATCGCGAAGTAGTACAGCGGCACGAATCCCGGAACGATGAAGGGGTAGAGGATTGGTCCGTGGACCGGAATCTCCTCGGTTCTGACGATGCCGACGATCCCCAGCAGCGTCGCAATCAGATACCCGACGCAAGCGAGGACGAGGGCAGAGCCCACGCTCAGATACAAGGATATTCCGGCGAACCCGACCGCGGCGAGCTGGCCCCACGCTCCCGCTCGCGTGTACGACCCCGGCTCAGACGGCATGCCGAAACCGAGCCATCCCGCGCAGTAATGGTTACTGATTACAGGTCCGGATGCGTCCGGAGGAACGACTGCACGGTAGCCGTCACTCGCTCGGCCCCCGTCACTGGTCCGAGGTGGCCCAGCCCGTCGAACTCGACGAATCGACTGCGGTCGAGACGGTCGTGAACGGTGCGGATACTGTCACGGAGGTGCGATGGGCCGTCACTCCCGGCCAGCAGCAGCGTCGGTGCCCCAACGTCCAGCGGATCGGCCAGTTCGCGCCCTTCGAGCGCCCGGTCCATCCGAACGGCGTGTTCGGCCTGGTGGGCGGCCTCCGGCCAGCCGTCCCAGGCCCCCAGCCAGGCGTCAAAGTCCTCGATGTCGCCGCCGTGGATGACCTCTTTCAGATGGAGTTTCATCGCCTCGCGGGGCTGGCCCGCGTCGAGGCGGTCCTGCATCTGAGCGGCCAGATCCGCCTGCTCGCGGTACTCGCCCACGAGATAGGCGGGTTCGTAGGCGATTGCCGCCCGAACGTCGGCGGCGCGAGCCGTCTCGATCGCTTTGAGCCCGCCGAAGGAGTGGCCGAACAGGATCGGATCGCCGTCGATAGCGTCGATCAGGGCCTCCACGTCGCTGACTTCGCGCTGGATGTACCTGTCCGTGGACGCGTCTGCGTCGTGGACTCGTCGGTCCGGGACGACGACGGTGTAGTCCTCACTGAAGGAAGGGACGATCGGGTCCCAGAAGCGCCGGCCGCCACCGCCGTAGAGGAGCACGAGGGGCGGGCCGTTGCCGTGTGTTTCGTATTCGGTACGCGTGCCATCGGGAGCAGTGACTGTCTGCATGACTGGATCGCTTGGTTCGATGTCCGCCGGGATTCGGTTGTCTCTCAGACGTCCGGCCATTTATAAGTCATCGGGGGGACTGTCAGGGAAGCGTCGGCGAGGGGACGTCGAAAAAACGGCGGAGACTACGCGACGTCGGACTTCGAGGCACTCTCGAGCAGGCGGACCGCGAGGGCACCGAGGAGGAGGTTACAGGCGAGCAGCACCGCGACTGCGGGGACGACGGTGTTCCACAGCCCCGAGAACGCGGTCACCTCGAACACCGAGAGGACGTTTTCGCCGAGCATGAACGCCCGGATGGCGTCGACACCGTACGTGATGGGATTGACGACGGCCAGCGTCTGGATCCACTCAGGGAGCACTTTCAACGGGAGGAACGCGCTGGAGACGAACAGCAGGGGAAACGTGAGGAGGTTCGCGATCATAACTGTCGCTTCGCGGTCACGAGTCACCAGTGCGACGACGTTGGAGTAGGCCATGAAGACGCCGCCAAAGAGGACGGCGACGCCGACAGCACCGACGAACCCGAGCACACCGGTCCGGAGGTATGTGTCGAGCGACCCTCCTTTCAGGGCCAACAGCGCGTAGCCCAGCACGAGGATAATCGTCGTCTGGACGGTGATCCGGACGACCTCCGAGAGGACGTTCCCCAGGAACAGCGCGCCCTGGTACAGCGGGGAGATCAACAGCTTCTCGAACATGCCGGACTCCATGTCGTCGACCAGTCCGATCCCGGAGACGGCGGCTGAGGCGAGTGCCGATTGGATCACGATCGCCGGCGTGAGGTAGGTGACGTAGTGGACGTCGACGCCGACGTGCTGGACGATCGCACCGCCGGCGACCGCGCCGAGCACCTCGGCCATCAACACGAAGAAGACGATCGGCTGGACGAGCGACGTGAACGTCACGAACGGATTGCGCGCGGTCTTGACGAGCCAGCGCTTGAGGCTGACCCGGACGTCGCCTAGCGGTCCGTTGCCCGCCGAATGCCGGGCCTGTTCGTCGCCGGTCGCACCACTCATCGTACCACCTCCGGGGCCGTGGGGACGTCCTGGCCGGGAGTCGTCTCCGCGCCGACTGCCTCGGCGTCCGCGTCGGTCAACTGGAGGAAGACGTGCTCGAGCGTGGGCGAGTAGATGTCGAAGCCGGTGACAGTGAGGCCGGCCTCGTGCAGCGTTACAACGAGGCCGCTCACGCCGCCATGGGCGTCCGCGGCGGTGACGGTGATACCGTCGTCGGTTGGTTCGATCCGTGTAGCCTCGACAGCGTCGCTCCGCCTGACGATCCGGCCGGCCCGGTGTTTCTCGGCGTCGGTCGGTTCGGCCAGCACCAGGTCGAGCACCTCGCCGCCGACGCTCGACTTCAGTGCCTGGGGAGTATCGACCGCGACGATCCGCCCGTCCTCCAGCAGGGCCAGGCGATCACAGAGCCGGTCGATCTCCTCGAGATACTGGGTGGTGAGAAAGACGGTGGTACCGCGGTCGTTGATGTCCCGCAGGTACTCCCAGAACTGGATGCGGGCTTCGGGATCGAGGCCAGTCGTTGGCTCGTCGAGGAAGACTACCGGCGGGCGGTGGACGAGGACAGTCGCGGCGTCCAGACGCTTTTTCATCCCGCCGGAGAACGTCTCCGCCCGGCGGTCGGCGTCCTCGGTGAGGTTGACCAACTCCAGCAGCGCCTCGATCCGCTCGTCACGCTCCTCGGACGGGACGCCGTACACCTCGCAGGCGAAACGGACGTTCTCGCGGGCGGTGAGTTCTTCGTCGACGCTGGTCTCCTGGGCCATGTAGCCGATGGATTGCCTGACCGTATGGGTCTCTGTCTCGACGTCGGCTCCGTCGATTCGGATCGATCCCTGTGTCGGGTGCAACAGCGTCGAGAGGGTCTTTATGATGGTCGTCTTGCCCGCGCCGTTGGGCCCGAGAAAGCCGAAGAACTCCCCGGACCGGACGGCCAGGTCGACCCCCTTGACGGCCTCGGTACCGTCCCCGTAGGTGACGTGGACGTCCTGGGCGTCGATGGCGAGTGATTCGTCCCGGTCGGGCGAGTGATCCGTCTGTCGCGTCGTAGTCGTCGGTGACATACAAATATGACACGTCGACAGATCCGGCTAAGCCCGTCTCTCAGCCATTCGGGCATTTAAGTTCTCACTCCGGCAACGGCGGCCACGTCGAGGCGACGCTTGTCTCGATGACGTGGGTCTGGGCTCGCCGGAGCCGTTCGGACAGCGAGGACGCCGAGATGCCCAGCTGGTCCGCGACCGCTTCCAGGGAAGTCGTCCGCGGTATCTCGAAGTACCCCATCTCGTAGGCGGTCCGAAGGGCTTCCTGCTGGCGGTCGGTCAGACCCTCGCCCGGCGGTTCGGGGTCGCCGTCACGGGTGAGTCGCCGGAGGGTAAAGCTTGTTTCCGCTTGCCAGAAGGTCCGAAAGTCGTCGAACGCCTCACGGGTGGCGAACCAACCCGACTGGATCCAGCCGTCTGGCGTGACCTCGATGCGGTCAATCGAGGCCTCAGTCGTCGCAAGCGCCCGCAGTCCGTCCAGATCATCGAGGGTGTCGCCCAGCGTCTCTTCGAACGAGAGCGCTGGTTCGATCTGGTAGCGACGGGTCTCACCCGCCCGCCCAACGAGCACGAAGTCCGCGACGAACGCACTCGATTCGAAGGCAGCTTCGACCGGTGCGGGATCGTCGTGGGTAACGTGCGTGATGAACAGCGGGCGCCGTCCGTGGTTGTATTGCATCTCGAGGACGATGTCTGCCTGGGTGGCGGCGGTCGCGACGTCGGTCAGCGGCAGTGCCGTGCAGTGAAGCTCGAACTCGGCGACGAGGCCCATAGAGTCGGATTTTCCTCGAACCCTCTTCAGGATGAACACTCACGATGTAGCGCGCACAGAGCGGCTTTTCCGACACGCTTTTGATTTCGTCGTGGGAACGTCTGGATGATGTCGACGCGACAGCCCTCCACCCGCCGGCATCGCCTGCGGATCGTCGTGCTCGCAGCGGTGTTGCTCGTCTTTGACGTAGCATTCGTGGCCGCTGTCTACGTGTTAGGCCACGTCGCGTTGTGGTTACTCCCGCTGATAAGTTTCCAGCTACACGAGCTGGTCTGGCCGATCACGTTCGATCTGGTTTCGCTGTGGCTCGTCCTGGCAGTCGGCACGCCACTCACGCTGGTCGTCCAGTCGGTGTTCGGCTATCGCCTCACCCTCCGTGACGTCACGGAGGGCAATATCGGTCCTGAAAAGTCGCTGAAGAACATCGTACTGGCCGACCGTAGTGACGACGAAGACGACGAGGACGAACCCCTCGAAGTGACCGAGCCCGCAGCGGACCATCCTGTTCGCGAGCGCGTGGCCCGCCTCGCACAGACCGCCGACCTTGCGCCGCCGACCGTCCGGGTCGTCCACACCGACACACCCAACAGTTACGTCGCGAGCCGGCCCGGCGAGCGGACGCTGTTCGTGACCACTGGAGTGCTCGATTCACTCGACGGCGAGCAACTCGACGCGGTACTAGCCCACGAACTCGCCCACCTCAAGAACGGCGACGCCTTCGTGATGACCGCGGCGGCGTTCCTGCCGACGGTGACCGAACAGTTCCTCCAGCGATACGTCCGCTCGCTCCGCCGGTCGATACTCCTCAACTGGATCTGGGATCTCGACAGCGAGGAGACCATCGGTGCGCCGCAGATCGAGATTCCACTCCTGGTGTTCGCGGTCGTCGCGTTCCCGATCGCCGCGATCCTGTATCTCGCCAGCACGGTCTGCTACCGCCTGCTCTCGCGGATCCGGGAGTACGCCGCTGACGCCGCCGGCGTGGCGATCAGCGGCTCGCCCGCAGCGCTGGCCGACGCGCTCGAAACGCTGACCACGGATCCGCGGCCCGAGACGGACTTCCGGGTCGCAGCAACCGGCGTGCGGGAACTCTGCGTGCTGCCGTACGCGCTCGAAGCGAAGACTGAAGATGTGCCAAACGACGGTCTCGGGCGGTTCCAGCGCCGCTGGGGCCTCCTGTGTGATCGGCTTCTGCCCGGCTCTCATCCCGCACCAGACGAACGAATCGCTGCGCTCCGCGAGCGGCAGTCACGACTGGAACGCTGATCGCCCGGAGTACTACGGGACGGGACTCGCCTTCGCCAGCACGGAGTCGTACAACTCTTCGAGCCGGTCGACGGAGTGTTCGACACTCAACTGCTCGCGGTGGTCGATACAGGTCTGGCTGAGGTGCTCGCGGTCGTCGAGCGCGTGCTGGATCGACTCGCGGAAGCCGTCGATGTCGCCTTGCGTGTAGTGATAGCCGGTTTTGCCGTCTTCGATCGTATCCGAGAGTGCGCCGCTGTCGACGCCGACGACGGGCGTCCCGCAGGCGTTGGCCTCCAGCGCGACTAATCCCTGTGTCTCGACGGGGCTCGGGAACGCGAAAATGTCGAGCATCGAGTAGAACGCCGGGAGTTCCTCGCGGTCGAGAAAGCCCAGGAAGCGAACGTCGAGATCGGCTTCGCGCGCCCGCGCTTCGAGGTCCTCGCGAGCGGGGCCGTCACCGCCGAAGACGACGGTCACGTCGAGCCCTTCGGCCGCCGCGATGATGTCTGGGAGACACTTCTCGTAGCCGTGGCGGCCGGTGTAGCCGATCAGCGAGCCGTCGCCGAGATCGTAGCGCTCCCGGAATTGGACTGTGTCGACCGGCTCGAACCGGTCGATGTCGACGCCGTTGGGAACGACTTCGACGCGCGTGTCGACGCCGACCTCTTCGAGGACGTGCTGGCGCGCCCGCTCGCTCGGGGCGACGACGAGGTCTGTCTGGTCGAGGAACCACCGTTCGTAGGATTCGGCGCACCGGCGGACGGTGCGCTCGATCATGCCGTTGAAGGAAATGTATTCGGCGTACTCGCTGGTTGGCGTGTGGTATGACGCGACCATCGGCAGGTCCTGCGATCTGGAGAGGCGCAGCCCGCTCAATCCGACGCCAAAGGGCGTGTGCGAGTGGACCACTTCGGCGTCCTCGACCGCCTCAGGAACCTGCGGGACCCCGATTCGAAAGCCTTCGTAGAACGGAAACGGGACGCTCCGAACGGGGTACTCACCGTCGCCTGGATCGTACGCTTTACCGCCCGGGTAGACGACATCCATCTCGTGGCCGCGTCGCTCCCAACACTCCCGCCAGGACTTGACCGTGTATGTCACGCCGTTGACCGTCGGCAGATAGGTATCCGTGAACGCGGCGACCGTTGGTGTCCCCATTCGTCCAACGATTGAACGAGCGATACTTAAGTTGTTGCGACTTGTTCGTATGCGTCGAGCAGTTCCTCGCCGACCCGTTCCAGACTGTGGCTCTCGGCTGTTTCGCGTGCGTTCTTGCCTAATCGCTCGCGCAGGTCCGGATTGGCTTCCAGTCGCTCCAGTGCCTCGACGAACTCCGCCTCGCTCGAACAGAGCAGACAGTCGTGGCCGTCCTCGTAGTACTCTCGGAACACGGGAATGTCACGCAGGACGACCGCTTTCTCGCAGGCCATCGCCTCCAGTACCACGAGGCCCTGATTTTCGACTTTCGAGGGGAAACAGAAGACGTCGCCCGCGGCGAACGCCCCGCGTTTGTCCTCGACCCAGCCAGTGAAGGTGACGTTCTCGGGCGGGTTCTTCGTCCACTTCCTGACGGTGCGCGAGCCAAGCAGGCTCCCGTCGTACTCGCCGAACCACGCGAAGTCGTAGTCGGTCTGCTGGGCGACCTCACAGAATGTCGTCAGACCCTTGCGCTCGAAGACGCTGCCGACCGCGAAGACGACCATCCCGTCGAGATCGTAGCGCTCGCGGTAGTCCGCGCGGAACTGTTCGTGGCCGGCCACTGAGTCGAGATCGATCCCGTTGGTGATCGGTCGGATTGGCGCGTCGATTGGATAGTCTTCGAGGGTCGATTTGGTGTATTCGCTGGGACAGAGAACGAGGTCGGCTTTCGAATAGAACCATCGGAGATATCGTCGGAGTGGTTTGGCCAGGATATTCGACCCGCGGAAACTCTCGGCGAAGTCCTCGCTGGTGACGTGGGCGTGGAAGATCAGTGGGAGGTCTTTCTTCCGGGCCTGGCGAGCGACGAACGCACTGCCTGGGCCGATCATGTTGCAGTGAGCGAGGTCGAACGAGGACATCCCTTGCCCATGGGCGACGCGATTGATCGCTGCCAGTTTCATGTCGCCACCGTACCACGGCGTGGTCAGATAGGTCACGTCCGTCTCTGACTGAGCCAGTGCGGCGCGCTGGTGGTCGACCGACGTGCTGATGCCGCTTCGGTCGAGCCGACCGTCGAGCTCTAGATAGTTCAGGACGCGCACACCCTGTGGCTCGCTATCCGAGGAATTAATCCTGTCGAACGAGCGATAGCGAGATTCCGAGCGAAGCGAGGAATCTCGACATAGCGAACGGCGCAGCCGTGAGAAGCGTGCGGCCGAGCAAAGCGAGGAATCTCGAATAAGCGAACGGGGAGCGCGAGGCGCGAACGCAGTGAGAGCCTCGAAGAACCGACCCTGAGCTTTCACGCGGGGCGAACGACACGTCTAACTCGCCCGGTCGAGAACGACTGTGTAGATGGAATCGAGCGAGACGATCGCCCGCGAGCGGATCGAGATCCTCCACGAACGGGCAGCGGCCGCTGCACGGGAGGGCAACTACGACCGCGCTCGCGAGTACGTCCGCCGCGCCCGGCGGGTCGCCGAGCGCAATCGACTGTCGCTCCCGACGCAGTTCGACCGATTCACCTGCGACGCCTGCGATACGTATCTGATCCCGGGCAGGAATGCTCGCGTCCGCACACAGGATGGCCACGTCGTCGTCACGTGTGATTGTGGGGCACAGGCACGCTACCGCTATCGGTGAGTGGTGGTAGTAAAGAAACACCCCCTAACTCTTTTGGGCGAAGACTCTAAACCCTCTCCGCTAAATAACATAGCTACATGATAGATTCCGAGAAGCAAGGAGAGATCCACGATCTGGACGCGACACTCCGGGTCGGCAAAGGCGGCGTCGAGTCGGTCGCCGACGAACTCGCCGATCAACTGGATAACGCCGAACTGGTCAAGGTCAAGTTCCTGCGATCGTCTCGCGGTGGGACGACGACAGAGGAACTGGCCGACGAACTGGCTGATCTGACGAACGCCGAGGTCGTCCAGACTCGGGGCCACACAGGGGTGTTCAAGCGATGATCCCTTTGCAGGTCGCCAACGGTCCAGTCGCGGAATTCATCGCTGAGGACATCGGCCTCGAACTTTCGATCGCAAACCCGCTGGGCTCGGCGATCACGTTCGTCGTCGCGTTCTTCGTGTTGTACCTCGCTGGAAAAGCGATCGTGCTTCCACTGGTCTCGCGTATGCTGAAGCGACGTGGATTGGACGAGCACGCCCGGACACCGATCCGCAAGGCGACCTCGATCCTGGTCGTCTTCGCGTCGATCGCGGTCGCTTTCGGGATGGCCGGCTACGGGAGCTTCCTCACTTCCCTGGCGACCATCGCTGCGGCCGCGACACTGGCGATCGGGTTCGCACTGCAGGACGTCATCGCCAACTTCGTCGCCGGCGTGTTCATCTATACGGACAAACCGTTCCGCATCGGTGACTGGATCGAGTGGGACGGCAACTCCGGTGTCGTCGAGGACATTAGTCTGCGCGTGACCCGAGTCCGAACGTTCGACAACGAGCTGCTGACCGTTCCGAACTCGAATCTCACTGACGGCGTTATCAAGAACCCCGTCGCCAAAGAGCAGTTGCGACTGCAGTTCCTGTTCGGGATTGGCTACGACGACGACATCGACCAGGCGACCGACATCATCGTCGAGGAGGCCGAAAAGCACGACGGGATTCTCGACGATCCCGCACCCTCGGTTCGCCTGACCGAACTCGGCGACTCCTCGGTCGGTCTGAAGTCGCGGGTCTGGATCTCCAATCCGGCCCGGAGCGACTTCGTGAAGACGAAAGGCGAGTATGTCAAGGCCGTCAAAGAGCGCTTTGACGAGGAAGACATCAACATCCCGTACCCGAACCGCACTATCGGCGGTTCGCTGGACCTTGAGGGCTACGAAGCCGTCGCCCAGTCCGACGACTGATCACACCGTCGGTTTTCGCGATCGGTTTCATACGGTCGGTTGTAACGGTACGATCGCATGATCTGTGCGATCGATCCGGAACAGACGTACAACCGACCGTATCACCCTTCGCTGCCGCCGAGATCGTCGGGCACGAACTTCCCGGCGACCCAGCCGATCCCGGCCGCAAAGAGCGCTGGAATCAGCACGAACAGCAACATCGCGCCGAAGAATTCGCCTCGCCCTTCGAGTCCGCCGTCGACCTGCAGGGCGGGACTGAGTGCGATCACCGGGATCGACAGCAGCACCAGCGCGACCGCGTACCCTGTCTTCGAAACCGCACCCTGCACAGTTCTTCTTCGGACCAGATAGGCCGTCGATCCCAGCCACGCGAACAGGCCGAACAGCAGCGCCCACCCGCTCTCGGTGAGCGCGATCAAAACTGTGGTCCCGACGAATCCGACGACGATCCCGCCGAGGATGCCGACGATCACGGTCAGCGTGTTGTCGACGAATCCGTCCGGATCGAGGATCTGTCCATCTTCGGTTCCGACCCCGGCCGCGTCCGCGACACCGCTGGCACTCTCGGCGACCGTATCTGCAGTCGTCGCCTCGTCTTCGGCTGACTCGTCGGTCCCGTCCCACGAGAGTTCGTCGTCTTCGACTCCCTCTTGGTAGGCAGTCAGGTCGGCCGAGCAGTGCATACAATAGGTCGCCGTCTGCCCGATGGGCTCGCCACACTCCGGGCAGCGCGGGTCCGTCTCGTCGATGCTCATCGCGGGTCGGTGTGTGATTTTGTCTCATGATACATAAAGACGGTCGCCACTCGAACGCTTCTGCCCGAGAGCGCCATCGAAGTGTGTAGCCCCAATCTTCATTCGGCGTGGCCCACGACAGCAACCCATGCAGGAGTCGTGGATTCCACTGCAGTGTCCCGAATGTAACGAGTCGTGGGAAGCGACGCCGTCCGACCTCCCCGAACCGGACGAATCGTTCGTCTGCACCCACTGTGAGGCCGTCCACCCGACTGCCGAATTCGCCAAGACTGCGCGCAGCCTCGAAATACTCCGCGAGTTCTACGAATCCTGAGGCCGGGTTCGCGATCAACGCTCGCGACGCGACCGCGCCGGCGGCTCCTTGGAGATGACCTTCCCGAAGAGGTCACGACGGTCCCCGACCTGGCGGTAGGCCCACTCGCGGAACCGCGAATACTCGTCGAACTGCCGGCAGAACTGAAAGAGCGGTTCGAAGTCGACACCGAGGTCCGACCGGGCAAGCGCTTGTTCGATCGCCTCCCCACAGGAGTAGACCTCGCCGTCGACCACCAGATGTGCACACTCCTCGTAGTCCTCGGGCAGTTTCTCATGAAGGTCCTCACTCAGTTCGGAGAACCCGACCAGCTTGACGTCCGATCGCTCGGCGATGTAGTCCGCCCACCACGTGCAGAAGCCGCAGTCGTCGTCGTAGACGAGCAGTGCCTCGCTCATACTCGGCTGTAAGGACTGCCCCATCACTAACCCTTCGACCCGGAAGACACGTGTCGGCGTACCCCATTCTCGTGCTGTGAACCGCGACATCTTGCTCCTCGTCGCCGCCGGCTCAATCCTCGTCGCGGGGCTGTGGATCGCGTCCCTGTTCGCGGCCGGGAGTACCGCCTGGCTATTCGGTGCACTGCTCACCGTCCACGGCCTCGTTGGCCTGGGCTACGGCAGTTGGAAACTGCGCAATCGATGACTCTCGAATTCTTTGAGATACTCGTGGCTCCTCCGTCACCGCTCGCTATTACCGAGGACTCCTTGCAGTCGTCCTCGCTACTCACGGGTCACTTCGTTCCCCGTTCGTCTCTTCGAGATTCCTCACGCTGTTCGGAATCTCGCTACTCGCGGCTCTTCCGTCGCCGCTCGCATATCCGAGACCCCTCGCTACGCTCGGTGTCTCGCGAATCGATATGAATGGGTGGACGACGGGATTGCCCGGCGTTCGAGCACGGATAGTCCCGCGCGCCTCCTCCACCCCGCGACCCGACGAGCGGCAGGTGTCCGCGGGTCCGCTGCTCGCTTCCGCGCCTGGCGGATTGCCCGCGGTGAACCACGGCAGATCACCCCTGCAGGTGAACTCCCGTGGACCGCTACCCCCGTCGGACGAGGCTTCCACGTTAGCTTGCGGGGTCCGCGCCCGTCTACCGGACGCCCCCGGGTTCGGCCCCCGCTAAAGACCATAGTGCGGGAGTACGAGCGGGGCCTAACCGCCCGACCTAGTCCACTCTCTCGTAACCGGTTGCAACGTAAGGGTCTTTCGGCACGACGCGGCTCGGACCGCCGGAAACCTCACACCAGACCGAGCGAACGCGCGTACCATGCCGCCGCCCCAGGAACCCCGAGGCTGACGGCCACCAGCCCCCACCGGTGCTCTGCGAGCTCCGGCCCTGCGACGTCCAGGCGCACGGTCAGCGCCCACGCCAGCGCCAGCAAGGCGATGAACAGCCCGAACGTCAGCGTCACGCCCGCCGCGAGTTCGGGATCGGTCCGCTTCTGGCGGCCGGCAGCGAAGACGACGATCGAGATAGTTGCGAGGAGTCCCGCAACGAGCGGGTGTAACAGCCCCGAATCGTAGTACAGCCTGACCGTCGCGGCGTCCGTGAGCGCGTACGGAACCGCCAGCACACCGAGCACGAGCAGACAGGCCACGATCCCGACCAGCGGCGCGATCCGACGCGAGCGTTCCATAGGCGGTGCTCGGGCGGCGTGGGTCTTAATCCCGGCGAGTTCACTCGTTCACTCACGGTGGTCGTTCGGTCGCGGCCGACACCGCAACGCCCACAACACCCCACCGTCAATAGCCGGCTATGGGACTCGGAGGCACTGCGAAAAAGCTCCAGAAGGTCGCCTCGCTCGCTGAAGACAGCTACCAGAAGATGAACGAGCTGCGCGAACAGCTCGCCCAGCTCCGAAACGAGGTCCAGTCGACCAGCGAACAGGTCGACGGCATAGAACGCGATCTGGCCGAACAACGCGCACTCCTCGAAGCACTGGCCGAACAACAGGATCTCGACGTCGACTCGATCATCGCCGACGCAAATATCGAGGACGTCGCCGCCGACGAGAGCGATGACACGACAGACGAGACTGCGACTGCCGAGTAGCTATCCGCGAAGGCGCTGGTGTTCGACCTTTATACAGCGATCCTGAACGAACGTCCGGCCACTCTCCTCGACGCGCTTGCCCGATTCGTCGTCGGTGATATCGAGCTGGAGCCACACCGTGTCGACGTCCTCGCGTTCGAGTACGTCGTCGACGATTCCGGCGACCTCTTCGCTCGGCCGGAACACGTCGACGATATCGATTCCATCTGGGACGTCGGCCAGCGAGTCGTGGGCCTCGCGACCGAGTATCTCGTCGGCGAAGGGATTGACCGGAATGACGTCGTAGCCGTTCTCCAGCAGGTATTTCGGGATGTCGTGGGCGGCTTTCCCGGGCGAGGTCGAGCAGCCGACGACGGCGATCGTTTCGCTGTCGAGGATCTCTCGAAGGTGTTCGTCGTCCGTGACAGGCATACACGAAGTGACGGCAAGCGAGCGCAAAAGTCTAGTGCCGGATCGAACCGAGTTGTTTAAACCGGAACACGGGTAACACGTGAACGCGGGCGCTTAGCTCAGTCTGGACAGAGTACTTGGCTTCGGACCAAGCTGTCGGGGGTTCAAATCCTCCAGCGCCCATGTTTCTGCCGCGAGCAAATTCGCGAGCGGCGTAACTGGATCGCTGAGGATTTGAACCAGACGGCAGCGACCAGCGGAAGCCGACGGCAAGGTTCACATTCTCCAGTGCCCAGATACTATTGCTGCGACTAGCAAATTCGCCAGCGTTCAAGACAACATCTTTCACCAGTTCGTGAGAAGCTCCAGCATAGTCGACCCCACTCACCGACACTTGTTACTCGTGGAGCCGCCGGGACCGGATTCGCTGGGTGTGCGCCCCCGGGCGTCTTGGAGTCAGTACAGACGAGCGACGAGGTTTCTATCCCTGCCAGTCACCAACCGCAACGGCGACGTTCGGGTTGTCGACGTCCCGGGCGACGCGAGAATCCGGACGATCAACGGCGATATCAGAATGCGTCCGCTCTAGGCCTGCGTCGGGACCCGTCCTTGCAACAGCCGTGTCGCACCGGCGGCGACGGTGCCGACGCCAAGCGCGACGACGAACTTCACCAGCCAGTCGACACGGCGGTCGGCCAGCAACTCGTACCCCTGCACCAGGACCAGAAACGCCAGGGTTCCGATCACGCCCCACAGTACCACCGCACGTCGTTCTGGTGTCATTTCGTGGCGATCGCTTCAATCTCTACATCGACGCCCTTGGGCAGCGCGGCGACTTCGACCGCACTGCGGGCCGGTGGATCGTGCTCGAAGAACGTCTCGTAGGTCTGGTTCATCGCCTCGAACTCCCTTACGTCGGTCATGTAGACGGTGACTTTCAGGACGTCGTCCATGCTCGTGCCCGCTTCCTCCAGAATCGCCTGGACGTTTTCGAGTGCCTGCTCGGTCTGGACGTCGATATCCGTGTGATCGAGGAGGTCGCCGTCGGGCGTCAGCGGAATCTGTCCGGCCGTGAAGAGCAGCTCCTCAGTTTCGGTCGCCTGGCTATATGCGCCGACTGCGGCCGGCGCTTCGTCTGTGGAAACGATCCGTTTCATACTCAGGGACGTGTTCGGCAGCGACATAAAACTCAGTTCCTGTGACGCCCTGAAGCCCTGATATATTGTCTATTGCTATACGAAATGCTGAGTGCGGTCGAATCAGAGAATCGCAGTTTGGATATCTACAAATCAGACGCTCGTTGACACTATTAGACCCGGGGCACCAAACTCGTCAAGCGGGTGCTCCCCTGACACAAGTTCTTTTATCTCTTATCGGTACAAATGAACGATAGGGAACAGTATGGCCAACCAGCAGACTTTTTCGGGGAGTGATGAGGAGTTCTACTACCTCTTCTACCGAGAGATTCAATCCGAGGACAACGACCTGACCAAGGACACGTTCGTCGGGGAACCAGCCGAAAATATTGACTCACTATTGACGGATGTCTTCTCGAGTGGAGGGGGTAACCACAATCTGGACGAACTTCAGACGACCACATATTTTGAGCGTTGGGTTAACAGTGTCCTCGACGCGTCCGCCGAAATTTTCCCCGGACAGGAACTGGAGGAGACTACGAGGCAGAATTTGGAGGACATCGCTGAGGATTTCTCCCGCAGTATGAAGACCCGGGCGAAGGCCGCCGGCAAGTACGTCGTCCTCATTGTCGGGAAAGAGCGACTCATCGTCTGTCACTCGTACACCGGTAAGCGGGCGTTGACGACGGATATGGAAATCATCGAGGAGTTGCTCAGCGCAGACAACATCGATAAGTACGCCGAGTTCTACCGCCACGACGACGAAATCCACGTCGACCATTTCGAGAAGCACCAGACAGAGTCGTTCGTTAACTGGCTGGGCATTCCTGAGGACGAAGTGGTATTCGAAATCCGGGGCAACGTGAACCTATACTCCGAAGTCGCGGACATCGACTGCGTGTTCGAGGTCGATCGGGGCGATCTCGTGGAGAAGATCATCCAGTCCGACGAGTACAGACTTGACCGGAACATCCTCCGGACACCGGAGGGCGAGCCCGACTACGAAATAGACCGTGTTCGGTGGGGAAATGACACGTACGAGGATTCGGACACTTTTATGCAGGAAGCCTCCACGATCCACTTTCAGCTCTCCCACTACGACGAGAAGTACGCGGAGTTAGAACAGAATCTCCAACTGTTTATCAACACACCCATTGATCGGGAGAACAAGGTCGTGATTCAATCAGATGGGGAGGCCAAGATTCACGTGCGCAAGCGGAACGAGGACTTCGACATCATCTTCGCCAACCGTCACATCTCGCTCCAGTCAGTCTGGTGCAAGAGCCTTGCAGATGACTTCCTTGACAAGGAGGTCGTGCCGGTCTACCACCCCGGCCACGACTTCTCCGAGTCACCCGTTCGTGTTGGTGCTTTCCGAATCTACAATAACATCGGTATCAAGAACGACCAGCAGTCGTTCATCGACGAACTCGTGAACACCGCGCTCGACCAGAAGACGGGGAACTTGGAGCCAATGCTGTGCTACATCCTGTTCGAGTACCTCTCTGAGGCTGCAAACCGACCGATGTGTACAGTCTTCGAACGGTTGGCGTCCGAGTTCGAAACCCGGATGCGGACAACCCTCTCGAACGGCGACAGGTTCCTACAGACTGAGGGTAGCGACATATCGCTTGAGTTCAAGGCCAGCGAATGGTTGGAGAAAGAAGAAAACGACTGGAAGATCGTTGAGAACATTGTCAAAAAGTTCGAACAAGGGAACCGGCTCTTGGTGTGCGGAATTGACGAGAACACGCACGAAGTGAAACTGCTGCCCAAAGACCGACTATCTCACGAGCGAATTGAAGGGATGGAAACTTCACTTGAAAACGAACTTGACCAAGCTGAGGAGACGCACGTTTTACCCATCCCCATCGAGAGCGGTCAAATCGCCTTGGCCGCACTCTACGTCTGAAATCGAAGGACTAGTTCAGAGCTTCTTCTCGGTGATGTCCTTCGGAGAGACGAAGCGGCGGACGAGTTCGCCAATCTCCCATGTCCGGTGAACATCGGCAAGGTTGTGCTCCAAGACGGGTAGGAGGTCACCCTCGCGGTAATGGGCGGCGGCGCTCCCCGAGTCCTTGAACGGGTCGTACGGCTCCTCATAGTACCACGCGTGCTCGTCGAAGTCGTCAAGTAGCATCGGTAGGCGGTCGTTCCGGCCGAACAGGAGACTGTAAGAGCCGGTGAGTGAGTTGGCGTCGGCCGAAGCGCCGTAGGCGGTGTGAGTCGTGTTCAGCCGCTTCTTCAGCGGCTCCCACAGGTCAGCGAACAGGACGCCGTCGAACATCCAGTCCACACCTTGCCGGATGCAGCGCGTGCGGACGAACGGGAGGTCAAATCCGCCCTTCCATGACTCCGCGTTGAATGCGACGAGACGGTTGTAGTCATGGTCAAACCGGTCGAAGACGACCCGCTGCATCGATTCAAGAAGGGCTACCTCGTCGTCAGCCACTAGCAGTGATACCGTGCCACCGCTGACATCGGACAGTCTTCCCTCAATTGCCTCTGTGTCGATGCTGTGTGGGCCAGCGTTCAGGATAAGGGTGGCGTGACCACTTGGGAACCAGAAGCCGCTGACGGTGATCTCTTCCGACCAGCCGAAACCTGTAGTCTCGATATCCCACGCCACGTGGTCACGGTCTGATTTCTCGTACATCTCTGCATGGAAGCAGCATCCCGATGGGGATAGGTGACGGAGGGGTGTTTCCGGATTCCGCGATTTCACCAGACGTTAGCCCGCCACTTCAGTCCAGCTACTACAGCACCCACAAGAACCGGCAGCAGTAGGTCTGAAACGGTAGCAGGGGGTAAATACTTCGTCGTGACATACGCGAGGAAGGCATCCAGAAACACATTGAGAGTCATAGTGTTTGTTGACGAGATCGCGGCCAATGCGCTATGAAGAGCGACGAATCCCCCACCGTACTTGAAAAAGTTGCCCGGACGGGCCAGCGGTGCGAAGACGATGTACTTCAGCATCCCGATGTTCTTCCCCATCTCAGATATGTCAACTACCTCGTAGAATATGAACTTGACTACTGTATTGGAACCCTGTATGATATTTTAGCAGTCTTCAATTTTCAATCTCGTACACGCGTGCCCGTCCCTCACCTTGCGCTTTAACGAGATTGTAACGGCGCATCTTGTGCAGGTAGTTTCGCACTGTGCGTTGCGACTTCGGTTCTCCTACGCGATCACAGTACGCTTCGTACAATGCGTCTGGCGAAACCTCCCCCTCCTCCTCGATGATTTCATAGAGAGTCTTTTGATCGGTGGTGAGCTTCTCAATGTTTTTCCGGCGAATTTCCGCTTTCGCTTCCGGAGCGGCCTCGTGTAGAATCTGGTCTGTCATGGAATCAATTCCCTGTTGATCGGCAACCTGTGCTGCAGCGCGGAGTGTGGCGATGGCGACGCGGGCGTCACCACCGGCGGTATCAGCAATCCGCCGCAACTGTGCGTCGGTGACGGCGTCCTCGTGAAGGCCCCACCGAACGCGGTCTTCGAGGATGCCGACGAGTTCGCGGGTTCCGTATCGGTCAAAATGGATCCGGGTGGCAGTTTTGAATCGGCTTGCAATCCGCCCCTCGAGTACAGAGAAGAGCTCTTCCTCGGTATTAGCGATGAGAACGACTGAGAGGCCCTGTACACGATGGAGGTCGTACAGGACTTCTTTCTCGGTGAGTTGATCGGCCTCATCCAAGACTGCGACATATGGGTCGTCAAGATCATCTCGTAGACGGTCAACCAGCTCATCGCGAGGCGTTGATTGGCGGTGGATATCGAAGGCCTGCCCAATCCCCTCAAGAAGACGGTAAAGCGTCTTGAATCGAGTGTTATCCTGCCAGCAATTGACGTACTGGGTGTTGAGATTGACGACCTCACTACGGAGACAGTCGACTGCGAACCGGGCGATACAGGTCTTCCCCGTACCTGAGGGGCCGTGCAGGAAGGCAGGTTCCGCATGTTGACCTTCAAGCACGGGTTCAAGACTGCTGGTGAGTGCGTTAATTTCGCCGTCTCGGTGCCGAACGTCAGCGGGAACGAACTCGGGTTGAAGCGGGCGTGCGTCCGTGATCATACGCGTCCCCCGCGGGTGGTAAATACTTAGTTAGAGGGGTGGTGTTTCCGGATTTCCGAATAGACAGCAGACTCTTACTCAAAATCACTAAGAGTCGTGCTTTCTCTGGCCTCAGAGACTCCTTCAAGGTCAATAACTTCTTTCTCTGCTGTTCTATCCACTAGCACTTCCGTCTCTTCGCCAGCACCTTCACGGCGACTTGCCAACAGCGCCTCGACGGCCTGTTCTACCTCGTTTAGTCTATCTTCGGCACCAATGGCTGCCAAAACTGCCTTATCCAATTCTCTTCTCGCGTTCTTGACTGCATCCGACTCGTCAGGATCTTCGGCCTCGTCCTCGGCTTGCATCAACTCCTCAAAGGCATCTACGATCTGGGCGGCATCATCATCTGAAACGTGACGTGGATCCACAATGGACATTTGTTCCGCCTCGTACCGTGCCATCCGTGAGCGAGTCATTCCCTGCCCACTTGCCTCTCTGCCTTCCAACTCTCTGGTCATCCACGCTATATTTGAATTCAGGATGCCACTAAGCAACCTTTCGTCAATCTCCTCGTCAGGGTTGATGCAGTGGAATTGATAATCAACGAACGCATCCGCCTCATTCCAGACAACTCTGTGCTGCGTCCATAGGAACTCCGGCATCGCCAGCGGTGGCCTGTATTTCTCGATATCGTCAATATCGAACCAGACGTCCCGCCGCTTGCACCTGTCGTGATGTTGATGTCCCTCTTCTTCTCCCATTGAAACGTATTCTAAGAGGGTATCGTGGCCGTTCTCTTCCAACCATCCCTTCACGTGTTCCAATTTTGTATCACCGAACTCATGCCCATCATCAAGTGCCTCCTTGACTAGATTTCGAACGTCTAAAACGCCCCATTCTTTTGCCGCCTGATCATCGAATCGAATCTTGTTGATTTGTCCGCTTGCCTTGATGGCTGGTGATGAGTACTCGTCAAGACCCAGTTCTTCCCACTCCTCCGTTCGATGGTAGAAGTAGTCGTTTCCGCCAACCTTCTTGCCCAGATGGAGGTCGGCCACGTCTTGCAACTCGCAAATATCTTCGCCGTGAAGCAGGTCGAAGTAGACAGGCGGAGCATTGTAGTATAGGCTCCACTTCGGATTCTCTCGTAGTGCTGCTTGAGTAGTGGCGAGTAATCTGTACTCATCAGTGACAACAAGCTTATCACTATCGAAATCTCCCTCCACTTCAGTAGCGAGATCATCCAAATCCATCCGCTGCTTGACCTTGACGAAGTTGACTCTATTTTCATCCCTTTCCCACTCTTCCTCGCATTTTTCGAGTATGAGGATTGTGGTGCCGATCAACGCGTCCTCAAAGGTCTGTGAGGCAAACCGAATCAGCGCGTCAATCTTGTAGTTATCCAATAGAAATTCCTGCAAATCCTCTCCGTATTGGCTACTCAACCATCGGTCGCTTGTAATGAATCCGAGCCTGCCGCCATCCTTCAAAAACTGGGTTGCGTGGGTTATGAAGTAGCAGTAGATGTCAGAAAACCCAGAAAGGTAGTCTGCATCAACCGAGTCAAGATGCGACCTGACTTTGTCTTTGTCACCGATATTCTGATAACGGATATATGGTGGATTGCCGACAACGGCGTCAAACCCACCTATCGCACTTTCATCTGTTCCGTTTTCCCACTCACTGCCGCCAGCGCCGGCTCTTACCCGGCCAAAGCGTAGGGTATCGGGAGTTATATCAAAAAAGTCGCTGACCTCTACGTTTACCTGCTCAGTGTGTGAGCTGAGGTCTTGGATTGAGAGGTTAATCGCGGATAGATGAGCAGGGAAGCGGTTGATGTCAATACCCTGCACCTGACTGAGAATATGTTCGTGCCCGCCCTTCTCTTCCGGTAATAGCTCCTTTTTACGGTTGTACGCGGAGACGAGGAAACCTCCACTTCCACAGGCTGGATCAAGGATTTCCGCATTACCGTCATCGATTGTTAGCTGTGTGATCAGCTCGCAGATGGCCGGTGGCGTATAGTATTCACCCATCTCATGTCGCCGTTCGGCCGGGATTACACCTTCATAGATTCGACCGATAACATCGCTATCGAACTGCGTGAGATCCTGATCGTCTAACTCTATCACGAAGTCTCGAACGCGGTTGGCAACTGGGTCAAGAGGAATTTCTCCATAAATATCGTCGTGTTCAAAGATGGCCTCGAAATCAACTTCCTCCACCACGTGGTTGAAGTATTCTTCCAGATCCTCCTTCACTCTGAACGGGCTGACAGCAAGCGGCTCAATCTCGTCAGCATAGGTGGGTGAATTCTCAAGTATCTTGTAGAAGAGTATCTTGTTGACCAGCAGGTATGCAGCCTGTGAGGCGAATTCTTCGCGGATAGTAGCCTGTTCTTCCTTGTCGGAGTCTTCGTATTCAATTCCCTGTGCAGATGTCCATTCAAGAAATGAGTCACGGAAATCGTCGTCCTCATCAAGATGGGTGGCGAGAGAGTCGTCAAGATCTGGAGTTATCTTTTCGTGGATCGACTTGACACGCTTGACGAACGCTTCATCGTTGGCATCCCATTTCGCCTCACCGGCCTTGATTCGGGAGATTTCATCAAGGAAAGTGTCTCCGAACTTTTTCAGACTGCTGATATTGTAGGATTTGGTTGACCGTTGGAGAAGGGGTACTCCTTCCTCGTAGGCATTGAAAATCACCAATCGGTCGCCATTGAACGTCGCAAAATATGGGCTTCCGAGGTCGCCAGCGTATCGGAACGCTTGCCGAATGACCTTCGGTGAGTACGGGTCAGTCTCTCTCCGTGACCGATCACTATCTGGAGATTTTGCTTCAATGACGATAATCGGTTCACCCCCATCATCGAACAGTACGATGTCAGCAAACCCATCTGTATCTTGCCCGTACTCGGGCCGTACTTCGTCAAATACGATACCGCCCTCACGGACGGGTTGATCATCAATAGCGTTCTGTAGATGCCGATAGAACTCGAAGTGAATATCTGCTTCACTCATAAATTGAATTGCTGAATTCTGGTGTCTGTGTCAAGGGTTCTATAATCATAGGGAGTGTTTGAGTCAGTCTATATCCAAATCATCATATTTGCGAAAGTGTTGGAGGTGCGTATCTTCCTCCACTGGTGGTTCCAATTCTGTCTCGTTCTCCTCCGCCCATCTTATTAATTCCCCAGCACGCTCGTTAAAGTCCCGACGTAATTGCTTGATTATCCGGTACTGCTCGGTAATCCCAGTATGATCGAGATACAGTCGGAGTTTGGCACCTGCCTGAGTAAGTCTGTAAGCATGGTCAGTGCCTCGACCTTGGATGTCCTGTTTCTCAATCAGTCCTAATTCCTCTCCTTCTTGCAAGCGAGATGATACTGTGTTGCGAGTGATCTCAACTCCGCCAACCAGTTGGGAGAATTGACTTCCATTTGGTTCAATTTCACATAGTAATTCGATTGCGCCCTTCCGCTCAAGATAGTCTGAAACGGTAGTGTCGGAATCATCGTCCCCACTCATTCGTCTTTCGGTACAAACCATACTAAGTTAATACTTGGGCTTCTTGAGGCCTCATAGACTGTTTTTAGTCAGTATATCTTTACGCGTTGCGCCCATTAAACCGTGGCGACCATCTAAGGCGGAAACGCGGAACTACCACACTTGCGATTTAGTATAGATTATACCATTAATCTACAAATGAGAGTGAAAAACGCAGCGGATGTGGGGGATCGCCTCGCCAAGCAGGTTGACGATTCGTGCCACATCCATAACGATATTTCTTGCGTCATTGCCACTCTCAGAAAAGAAGAGCCGACCTCATCTAATCGCAAGCGCATCAAGAGTCGGTGTCGGTCGGCAGCTTCCGACCGTGGGCATCTCAACGGGGGTTACCCTGATGGTAGCTGACCCGGCAGCGGCGGCACAGGCCATCGTCACGCACGCAGAGCGGATTTGTGAGCGTGAAGATCATCTTTGGAGAGTGCTGCCAGAGGTTGTCATCCCGGAACCGTACTTGGAAGATACACGGCAGTCGGGGAGCGTGACATTTGGAACGGAGGCCGTGGCTCGCGCTCTCCTCTACATGTACGCGCACGACCTCTCACAGAACAGACTGGCAGGCCGGCTCAACAACCGACCGAGCCTCGTGAAGGCGTTCGGTATGCCGCACAGCCCGCGGCAGCAGACCGTCTCGGACTGGTTGGACGCGTTCACCGACGACACGAAGCGGACTCTGAAGGCAGCCGCCAACGGCATCGTGGAGGTCGCAGTGAAGAATGACGTCCTCCCCGAGGCGTTCATCACCGAGACCGTGGACGACACGGACGACGCCAAAGAGCAGGTCTCTGACCGCGAGTACCAGCGGCGCGAGACGATGAAGGTGGTTAAGCTGGCTCGGGAGTACGCTGCGTCCGAGTTCAACACTCACCGCGCCGAGAACAAGACTTACACCGATGAGGATCTGCTTGACATGCTGGCCCGCATCTGCGCGCACAAGGGGAGTGCCCACTCGGAAGCGCAGTTCGGCTGGCTCACGGACGACTCGCTGACTTGCGACGACTCAACGTTCCTCCGGGCGCTCAAGAAGTTCGCCACGCCGGCGGACGAAGAGGTTGAGTTCTCCTTCGACGCGTTCTGCGACGAGGACGGGATGCCGGACATCAAGTCTCTCCAACGCTCGGTCAACGCCTCGTTTGACGGGGCGACCGAGAACATCATCAACATGATCCGGAAGGAAGGCGTGATCCAGTCTCGCCGGAACGTTGTGGCTCTCGACATTACCTATCAGCGGAACTGGGTCTGGCCGTGGGAAGACAAGGAGGCCGGGATTCCAAAGTCCGACTATCCTCGGATGGTAAGCGGCTACAAGAAGGACGGCGAGATCCGGCGAGGCTACAAGTTCGCCACCATCACGTTGGTAGGCGACAACGTCCCGATCATCCTCGGGGTGGAGCCAGTCAAGGAGGACTCCAACTGGGAAGAGGATGACGCGCCCTCGTACTCGAAGGCGGAACTGGTGAAGCGGTTGCTGGACAAGGCCTCCAGATTCGTCGACATCGACGAGGTGCTGTTCGACCGCGGGTTCTACGCGGACGAGGTCTTCGCTGGGGTCGACGACCGCGACATCATCTACACCGCGCCGGTGCCGAAGTACGAGGACGACTATACGAATATCGAACAGATTGAGGAGCATCCTGAGGCGGATGCGGCGGTGCATCACGACGAGGTATTCGGCCACGAGGGCGAGAAACACCACGAGGCGGAACGGCTCTACGTGCCGAGTCGGAGTGACGACGCCGACGGGAAGTACGCGGTGTTCGTCACCAATAGAGATTGGGTCGAGCCGGACGAGATTCAGGCCGTTACGAACCGCTACCGGCGAAGATGGGACATAGAGAACCAGTACAAGAGTATTGGAGACTTCCTTCCGAAGACGAGTTCGGGGGACTACCGGGTTCGGTTCTGTGCGTTCGTGCTGGCGACGCTGATTTACAATCTCTGGCGGCTCACGGATTACCTGATCAAGGCCGAAGTTGGTATTGGTATTCGGGAGCCGCCGGTGCTGACTGCGAAGACGTTCGTGCGGGTGTTGGGAGAGTTCCTGCGGCGGCTGGGATAGGTGGGGCGTTTTCCCGGGTAGGTTTGCGTCCTCGTGAGCGGCTGGTGCGGTAGAATTGTCCTGTTTTCGGCGTTTGTGATTCCGTTCTGACGGCACCACGCGATTGCCGCCGGCGGATCTGCGCTGTTCGGAATTTTTCAGAGTACCACTGATCAGATAGTGGATAGTAATATCGGGATTCGGTTGTAGCACTACCCATCCGCGAGAAATCTGGTCGAATAGAGAGCGCACACTTCGAGCGATTTCCGGCAATCGACAGTTCGATCCAAGACAGGATCAGTCGTCGGCAACCCGGTCGCCGTCGGCCACCGCAGCACCGCCACCGAGTTGGTCTTCGAGGGCCGCGAGACGGTCTTTCAGGTACTGAATCCGCCGTCTTGCCGGTCGAGTTCGACTTCCAGTTCCGCGATTCGGTCGTCGCGGTCCTCTCCCCGTTCGGAGAGTCCCTGAATCGCGGCCAGGGCGACGCGGTCGGCATCGACGTGCCCAATCGTCTCTGGGTCGTCTCCCAACTCGAATGTGTCGTAGAATTCCCCAGCCATGGGTCCCATCCGTCGAACGCCCTCGTTGGCGTCGTATTCCCAGGTCGAGACATCGGGATCCTTGACTCCCTCCAGCACCGATTCGGGGTCAACCGGTGAGATCGACTGCTTCGCCGCGCGCGCCGAGACCGTCTGCCAGGAACTGCTGCCAGCCGAGATACTGTCCGGCATTGGGTCGTCGAAGTTGTCGAGTTCAGTCACGAAGCGCACGCCACCGGTCGCCCGTACGGAACGTGTTGACGCCGGTCGGCGACGATCCGGTCCCTGACTGGTCGGAGGCGAAGACGGCGTTGGTTGAGTCGGCCAGACGGACGAGCCGTCGTCTCTGGCCCGCCCTTTCGTCCGCCGGGGGCTGTCGCTTCGGCCCCTTCTAGCACACTGCTGAGGTCTCCGTCGGTGTTGAGTCGGCCGACCCCCACGGTCGCGTAGTTACTGTATGCTGGTTCTGCGAGTTCGACCCACCGCCGCCCGAGATCGTCGTCCCGACGGCGCCGTTGTTGACCTCGTTATCGGTGTGACCCAGCACGACGTTCTGGCTGTCGATTTCGCCCGATTGGGCGGTAACGACTCTAAAGTCGGTGCTTGCGGTGTCGATCACGCCCTCGGTTTGCGCATCATCCGGGGTCGCCAGTCCGTAGCCGTCGGCCGTGTTCGGCACGACTCCCTGCACGCCGACGGGCTCGCCGGTGTTCGCGTCGTTCTGCCCCAGTACATCCACGCCGCCGTGATTGTCGAGCTGCCCCAGTACTTTGTACGCCGACGTCACCGCTGTCGTGATCGACCCGATGTCGTCTGTCCTCTGCCCACTCTCGTGTGTGACATTATCTGATATTGAGGCCACCGTGTATTTCTACCAGCACGTCTCACAAGTAAAAATCCGAGAACGGGCGAAAATTGAACCCTCTCGGCACGAGCGCCGCGTTCGACGGGGGCAGAGCCCCGGAAGCCTCAATTCGACGACGTCGAAGCAGCTCTGAGGATGCCTACACAAGAATTCGATATAGCATGTGGTGATATATGGGGCGGGTGAAATTGGAAGTTGAGGCTACGACGGGTTTAGTGGGCCTGTGGTGTGTGGTTTCAGACAGATTGATGCTCGGGCACTGAGTCAAATCGGGTTTCCCTCCCCCATTTCTATTTCACTCTCAACCACATCGGTGACATTCTGCACCTCTCGACAGGGTTGCCACTCATAGTGATTACTGTAGTGATTTACCGTATGACCGCACGCATCTGCGGTCAATGCGGAACAGACCGACAGTAATCCCTCCCAGAAGTCGGTGCAATCTCGGACTGAGGGCTGGACTGCCCGATTCCTGTCTCCGTTTTCAGCAGTGTGAGCGTGGTATCGTCCGTCACGATCGGCGAGTGTTCGTATCCGCATTCAATCGCCTGCACAAGCAAAACGACCACTCGCGGCGCAACGATCAGTATGATGCCGAACAGCACACCGAGGATGACCGCGAGCAGTTCGCGGAGACCAGATATCTACGATCGGAGTCGCTGGATGCGCTTCTCTATCGGGGGATGGGTGGAGATGATTTGTTGGAGGAAACCACGGTCAGAACCGGAGATACAGAGTGCGCTCACCTGCTGATCAACGGTCGCGTCTCGAGAGCGCTGATTGCCCCGCTCGTGACCGCGCTGATTAGCTGATCCACGGTCATGCTGGGCACGCCGAGCCGACTGTTGGGCCTGCTGGTTCCCTTGCTGGATTTTCTCGAGGGCGCGAGCCAGTGGCTCACCATGGCCGATAACGCCCTTGGCGTCGGCGTCAGCGACGTACTCGCGGTATCGGGAGATGGCGAGTACGAACAGCATCACGATGAACTGGACGATGTTCCCGACGACGACGGCGAGGAAGAAATCCGCGAAGTCGTTCTCGCCGGTGAACAGCACGATGTATTGAGCGACGATGGCGACGATCGAGGCGATGCCCTGCCCGAGTTGCATCGTGATGACGTCGCGGTTGTCGATGTGCGCCAGCTCGTGGGCGATGACGCCGTTAAGTTCGTCGCGGTCAAGCAACTGGATCAGTTCCGTGGAGATGACTACAGTTCCGTTGCCGCGGCGACCGACTGCGAACGCATTCGGTACGCCCATATCGGCGATTTTCAACGACGGCTTCTTCAAATCCTTGTCGCGGCAGACCTGCTCGACGAACTGGTGAATCTGGGGGTACTGTTGTTCGGACAGATCTTCGGCACCAACGCTCCGTAACGCGGCCCACTTCCCGATCTTGTACTGAGCCCCGATGAGGAGGAGACTACCCACGATGGCAATCGGTAGAATACCCTGGCCGAACGCGGCCATCGCTGCCGCCACGGCCACAAGGTAGAATCCGGCGAGAAGTGCACCGACGACGGCCATCCGAATTTTGAGCCCGAAATGCCGAATATGGATCATACTTTAGAGGTGTTCTCGTTAGTGCAGTCGGTCTCGACGATGGCTGGTCCATCAGTCTGGGTCAATCTCCAATTGGTATATTTTGTGCCGGCCCCTGCCTCAGCCTCGGAGGTGTAAACGGGGGGTACCGCTGGTGCTCCCTGTCCCAATTCTGTTTGACTGACTCCAGCCGTCAGTTCTGTACTGGATCTGAGTGTCTCAATGAATAGTTCCATATGTCGTGTTAGTTACTCTCGTGTCATCCACCATCAGCTAGTCTGACCGCGAGCCGCCCATCACTGTGGACCGAAACAACGCACTCTGAGATAGGGAATTTGACAACTCCTGTCGAGGGCGTCGGGGGTGCGTCGTCTCTGCCGAACAGTTGACTGAGCGCGAGTGCATGCGCCCGGTCGTATCGAGAAGCGACTGCTGAACGGGCATCGCCGGTGACAGTCGACACGGCGTCGGTGACAGCCTCGTAGAGCGGTGTTTCATCACCCCAGCGAGCGAGATAGCGGCCGTGCCACGGTGCTGTTGCTTCGTCAGTGGGTCGGAGTTCATCGGTCATGGCTTGTTGGGGCGCTTCAATTTGCGCTGTATTACTTACTGAACGTTCGGTCAGTATCAACCTTTCGCCTCAGATCTCCCTGGAGGGAGGAGTCGATTCGTCTCGAACGTCACTCTCAGTCGCGCCCGGGATTATACCCGGTACGGACTCCAATTCCGGCGATTCGTCCTATTTCAACTGGGGACGATGTTCATCTCCCATTACAGGACATCATGTGTCGGACGAAGAATTTATGCCTACTGAACGTTCAGTTAGTGGTATGGTACAGGCCTCGCTCCGAAATAATCCACTGCTCGCTGCGCTCTTGGGGACGGCGGTCACCGGACTCGGCCACCTGTATCTCCGGCGTTGGCTCAGAGCCATCGGATGGCTAGGAGTTACCATCGTCACTTACGTACTGTTCGTCCCTGAATCGACGATATCCAGTATTAATTCGGGGACGCTCACTGATCCCTTTTCGATCCTTCCGATTGTTCTCATCAGTGTCGTCAGCGCTCTCGATGCGTATCTGATTGCGAAGATGAAAACACGGGCTGAAGGAATTCAGGCAGGCACTGCTGTCGGGCCAACAGGCGCCGATGAATCTCCAGCCTGTCCTGCCTGTGGAAAACCATTCAATCCTGAGCTCGGATTCTGCCACTGGTGTACGATCGAATTCGAAGTCGTTGACGGCACCGAACTGGAGCAGCACGACGAGAACCACTCGAACCGATGATGACTACCGACTCACCCAGACAGACCTGGAACACCGCCGAAGCAGAGATTATGGAGGCCACCTATCGAGCACTGCTCGAACACGGCTACGCCGACCTATCGATCTCCCGAATCGTTGACGAGCTCGACAAATCGAAGGCCGCCATCTACTATCACTACGACACAAAAGACGATCTTCTGGCTGCGTTTCTGGAGTTCGCTGTCGATAGATTCGAAGAGACGATCGATACAGAGACGGGCGACGAACCATCTGAGGATCTTGCGCATGTCACCGAGAAGCTCCTCGCACTTCAGCCCGACGCGGAGCAACGGCAACTCCAAGCGGTACTAGTCGGTCCCCGGTCACAGGCCGTAACGAACGAGGTATTTCGCGAGCAATTCACACAAATCGACGAGCGACTGGCAGCCACCATTCGAAGCATCGTCGAACGGGGCATCGACGAGGGCACGTTCCGTGACGTCGACCCATCCCGGATTGCGGAACATATCTTATCGACAGTCAACGGCGCGATGTACAGCCGCGCGACGACAGACCGCACAGGCACCGCAGCGGCAGCACGCGTCTCGCTCGCCTCGTACATCGACTCGGAACTGAGGAGGCGCCCGTGAGTACGCGTGGTAATTCTGGTTCGCGCTTCGGCCGTGGCTGGTCTTGGGTGTCGGCACGATACCCTGGCCAGCCAGGTAGTTACTGCTTGTCGAATGAGAGAGCAACAGGAGATGACAGACACCGATGAGTGAGTCCGATCGTATCGGCTCTTCTGAGATAGAACGTCGAATAAAGGGAGAGCTCAGTGACACGGACACGGCCGGTCTCCCACTTGTCCGTAATATACTGCAGGAATCCCGCGATAGGTGGTACGGACAACTGACGGTGAGCGTGTACGATTCACTGTCAGAGCACAACGACTACGAGGATATCCTTCCTGCCGCCGCAGCAATCGAACTACTCAGGGAATCTGTTCGTCTCCGAAGTCAGTTGCTCGTTACCCTCACCGACAAACACCCGCACTCGCTCACACTGGAACCGGAAGCAGCGCTGTTGACCAGTGATTATCTGTATACGGCGGCATTCTCGTCACTTCGTTCAGTACCTGACTCTCGCTCGGGCGAGTGTTTCGAGATATTGACGGTGGCTCTCGAAACGATCACAGAAACATTTGCTCGTGCCTACACGCCAGCTACGTCGGTCGAGTACGATAAGGCGGTGTTTCTCGACGAGACGGCAGGGAGTCTCGGTGAAGGTGCTGCTATCCTTGGAGGGACACTCGCTGGTCTCGATGAGTCGAATCACCGGCACTTCGAGCGACTCGGACGCGAACTCAGCGTCGTACGACAAATCCGTCTCATTCTCGATGCGGATCCGAGCGAAGCAACGATTGTTCCACCCACAATCGACCACGGACACCTCCGTGCACTCGCCGAACGGCGGCAAGACCACGCTAACCGAACTCTCGACACTCTGTCGGAGACTGTCGACGTGACGCGTCTGCGGGCGTTTGCCGAAGCGATGCCAACGGGACAGGACGAGGTGGGTTCAGCCATCGATGATGACGAACTTGATTGATATTCGGATGCCAGACAAATTCTTTTGCTCACGATAGCATTCATGACCCCCCGACAGCGGCTCTATGGGCCGACGCCGATAGCGACAGGTGCCCATACGAGGAAATTCACGGGAGTGCGCGTACTTACTAGTAGTTTCGAGACACACGGAAACACATAGTTGTCTACGCGTCAACTGTCCACGCATCGATGTACACGATTGCAGATTTACCTATCCACAACCAACTCCAGACCGTCGAATACGATCTTACGCTCGACTCGGCGCTTCGTCGGATGTTCGAGAACGACTACACGCAGATCGGCGTTGAGCGGGATGATGAATTAGTCGGGATCGTCACCTACCGGTCAGTCGTCCGGACGCTCCTTGCGCTTCACCAGCTAGAGGTCGGGCACAAAACACTGGACAAGATATCGGTCGGGGCAGCAGTCGAAGACGCCCACACGATCAGCGAGGATGAGACCCTTCTCGCGATATTCGATGCACTCGCGGAGTACACGTATATCGTCGTCGACCGTGACGATGAGTGGCGTATTCTGACTGACTACGATCTCTTGACGCGGTTGAAACAGATGCTCGAGCCGTTCTTGTTGATCGAATCGATCGAGATGCAGTTGCGGAGGATTTTCAGACGAGTGTTCGGCGATTCTCTGTCGGAGCAGTTGGCCGAGACGTTCGATGAGGACCACCCACTGCCGACACCGGCGTCAGTCGAACACTGTAGCTATGCACACTATGCCCAATTTATCTCTATTCACTGGGAGGAATTCGAATCGTTCTTCGATGACCAACAGGACGTGATTCGCGAGTTAGTGCTCGAAATCGGTGATATGCGAAATCGGCTTTTCCACTTTCGAATCGACGACCCAGACGAATTTGATCGGGACCTGCTTCGCTTCGGTCAGTCGTACTTCTCTTCGGTGTAACTCCTGAAATCACGAACAGGTTGTCCTGAGACGCACAGTCTCAACTACTGGGTGCAATCGAGACTATCGGGGACAGAGCGGCCGAATGACGACGAACTATAGACAACAACAGTTTAGGTGGTCGGTCCGGAGATACGAATTACCAACCATGTCGGGAATCGAACTCACCACGAGTCAGCAGACGATATTGCAGGAACTGGTCAACAGCTACCGCGAGAGCGACAGCGCGGTCAAAGGCGAGAAGATCGCCGAGGAGATCGGCCGCAGTGCCGGGACGATCCGCAACCAGATGCAGAGTCTCAAGGCGTTGCAGCTGGTTGAGGGCGTCCCTGGACCCAAAGGCGGGTACAAACCCACGGCCAAGGCCTACGACGCCCTGGAGATTCAGGACATCGAGAAGGCCGCCGAGGTCGCGCTGTATCACAACGGCGAGTACGTCGAAGACGCCAACGTGACCGAGATCAACCTCACGAGCGTCCACCATCCCGAGAAGTGTCGCGCGGAGATCTACCTCCGTGGCTCGATGGCGGATTTCGAGCCGGGTGATACGATCACGGCCGGCCCGACGCCGTCGTCGAAACTGCAGATCATCGGCACGATCGACGGCAAAGACGAGACCAACAACGTGCTCGTGCTCGTCATCGACGACATGCGCGCGCCGGTGGAAGAACCCGAGCACTGATCCTGTCGGCTATCCCAGGGAGAACGAATTCGGCACCGCGGGTGCTGAATATCGCTCCGAACGGATTGCCGCTAGTATGGGTGACGGCGCTCCTCACGAAACAGCGCAACAGCACTTTTCGGCCGTCTCTGTCTCCGGGAGCCACTGCCAGACATCTGCCCAGCGCGCGGATGTCTGCCTGACGCGTAGCTTGCGCGAGACGCGGTGGGTAGTATATACGACGCGGTAGAACAGTCGGGATTTATCACTGGCCGGCTGTATCCGCAGGTATGGCGCTCCAGGACGGGCGACTCCTCGCTCGATTCTCACCGCGGCTCGTCTACGGAGCCGGCGTGCTGGTGCTCGGCGTCGGGAACGTCCTCTATGGGCTCGGACAGTTTCTCAGCGGCTCGCAGCTCCCGACGTTGTCGTTGATCCAGCTGGTGATGGGGACGACGCTGGTGGTGGTCGGATGGCTCGTGGTGACCGATTCCGATCGACTGTCGACGCCCGATCTCTCCGAGCGAGCGCTGGTGGCGATCGGGCTCGTTGGCGGGCTCGTCGGCGTCTACATGACGCTTGCAGGGGTCGTGTTACTGGCGCTGTGAATCGACACCGGGTGGTTTTTCACGTGAGCCGAGGTATCGGCGGGTATGCAGACGCTCACGCTCGGGCCGAGCGGGACCTATTCACACCGTGCGTCGACGGCCGTCTCTGAGGATATCGCGTTCACCGAGTCGGTCACGAAGATCGTCCAGGCGATCGCTGACGGAGAGTACGACCGCGGGGTCATCCCCATCGAAAACAGCATCGAGGGCAGCGTCACCGAGAGCCTCGATGCCCTCGCGGAGTACGATGTCGCTGTCGTCCGCGAGATCATCACGCCGATCCGCCACGCGTTGCTGGCTCACGGCGAGAGCTTCGACACGATCGCCAGCCACGCCCAGGCGCTGGCGCAGTGCCGGGGCTACCTCGACGAGCACTACCCCGACGCCGAACTCGAAGCGGTCGCCTCCACCGCTCGCGGCGTCCAGCGCGCGCTCGACGATCCCTCGATCGCCGCGATCGCCCACCCCGACAACGTCCAGGGTGACCTTCAGGTGCTCGCCGAGGATATCCAGGACCAGACCTCCAACGCCACCCGCTTCGTCGCCATCGGCCCCGCAACCGACAGGTCCGACGCTGGCGGCAAGACGTCGATCGTTATCTACCCCAATTCGGACTACCCCGGCCTCTTGCTCAAACTGCTCGAGCCGTTCGCCGAGCGTGACATCAACCTCTCCAGGCTCGAATCACGCCCCAGCGGTGAGCGCCTCGGCGATTACGTCTTCCACGTCGACTTCCAGGCTGGCCTCTACGAGGATCGCACCCAGGCGGCGATCGACGAGATCGAGGAGCTGGCCGAAAACGGCTGGGTCAAACGCCTGGGCTCGTACGACACTGAGCACGTCGTGTCGTAGCCCCGCACGAATTCTGTCCTTGCGCCACAAACAGTAAGAGCGGCGCCCTCGTACTGTCATCCAGGTATGACGTCCAGATCCAATCCATTCGACGACATCGAGCGGATGTTCGACCGCCTGAGTGACCAGTTCGCCGGGATCGATCCGGGCGAACTCGGTGGACGTCTCGGCGGGATCGCCGTCGACGTTCGCGACGAGGACGACGCGGTCGTCGTCGTCGCAGATCTACCGGGCTACGACACCGACGAGATCGCAGTCACTCTCGAAGACGAGCGGACGCTACACATCGACGCCGAGCGCGAGAGTGAGGTCGAGGAAGAAGAGGGCGTCTACGTCCGACGCGAGCGGACCCACGAGTCGATCGAACGGACGATCTCGCTGCCCGAGGCAGTCGAGGACGGTGCGACCAGCGCCGGCTACGAGAACGGCGTGCTCACTGTGACGCTCCCGAAACAGACGCCCGACGAGGACAGTCGGTCGATCCCCGTCGAATAGCGATCAGGGCTTGTAGAACATCCCGTCGATGCCGGGCGTCGAGTCGGGGTCGTCGGGATCTCGCCCGTTGGTCAGCGCCCGCCGGGTCGAGAGCTGGATCTCGTATGTGCAACTCGGCCAGCTGTCGACGTTCAGACTCTCGGTGCGGGCGACGCCGCGGGCGGTCCCCGGTGCGTTCGAGCCGCGGTCGATGTTCTGCCCGGACAGCGACGGCGCCGACCAGCCGTGGACGCTGGGTTTCTCGGCCGGACTGGACACTGACAGTCCCCACGACGTGAGGAACTCGTGATCGGCGGTGTACTTCACCGTCACACCGTCGGCTGGCGAGCAGCCGATCTCGGCGCCGTTCCCGTCGAAGATCGCGAGTTCGCGCACCTCCGGGTGGTTGTTGACGTACAGCGTCACCGCGTCGGCCTGCCGGTCGATCGCACTCGTGTCCGGGCCACCGCCCGGAGCCTCGGTGGTCGTCTCGAAGTAGACGGTGACCTGCTCGCCCGAGGCCGGGCTCGAGGGGCCGCTTCCCGGGGTCGCCGTCTGGGCGCTTCCGGGAACGATCTCGGTCGTATCGAGTTCGAGTAGTGGCCCATGGCCGTAGCCGCCGCCGTGAGCGTCGGGGTCGACCGGGATCCAGCCGTTCTCGTCGTCGTTGCGGCTGCCCGCAGTCGGGACGACGGTCTTCGGTGCCGGATCGAGACCCGGATCGGGCGAACCTGCCGAGCCCGCGACGTGGATTTCCTGCCAGGCGAGGCCGGTTGGACTGGACGGATCGGGGACGAGCTTCCCGCCGACTGTCGTCCGGTCGAGTTGGTCGCCGACGACGGGCTTTGGGGACTCACCCGGCACCTCGTAGAGGAACCGGTAGTAGGTCTGGCCGCTGTCGGCCGCCGGGACGTACCCCTCCAGTGGGACGTGCCCGAAAAAGCCCCAGCCGGGCCCGCCGAGGCCGTTTCGTGACCGGACCAGGGTGCCGTTGGCTGCGACGTCCTGGAAGACATTGAACCGGCCGACGTGCGTGAACAGCGGTCGGTCGCGGTCACCCTCGAAGTCGACACAGAGGTCCACGCAGGCGCAGGGGCCGACGTTTTCGCGCCCCTTCTCTCGTCCCATCGATGGGTCCTCATCCAGCAGCACCGTCCCGCTTGGGCCCCGAACTTCGAAGTACAGGTCCGGACCGGGAGTGAGTTCGACCGGGGCGAGACCGAAGGGGATCCGCTCGAAGTCGGCGACACGGTAGTAGATGCAGTATTCGCCATCAGCGTCGGTCGTCGCCGATCCGAGGGTGTCGTCCTGCACGATGTCTCGATCAGTGACGCTGACTGTCGCGTCCGTCACTGGTTTCTCGCTCTCGCAGTCGATCACGCGGCCGCAGACGACCCACACGCCCAGTTCCTCGAGGATCGCACACCAGTTCTTCTGTGGAAGCTGGTGCTCCCAGGACGCCACGGGTCCCTCCTCGCCTTTGTACCACCGTGGCTGGACGGTCGTGATGGTCGCGTGGACGGTCTCGCCCTGCTCGCCGCCGACCGAACTGAGGACGACGTCGACGTCGAACGCCTCGCCGTCGTAGTCCTGCTCCTCGTCGAGCGTGACGCTGAACGAGCCGTCCGACTCGATTTCGCCCGTCGCGAGCAACCGATCGGCTTTTGATTCGATCTGCTTCTCGTCGAGAATCGCGAACGTCTCGGCGGTCCGGGCCGCGACGCTGTGGGTCGCCCGCGCCTCCTGGTCGTGTCGATACAGCTTGACTGTCCCCTCGCTAATCGGCCGCGTCTGCTCGCACTGGGTACCGTACAACTCGCCTGTGAACGTGTATCTCATCTCGGAATCCTCCCCAATGTATTCACTAGACAAATATATAGTATTTAGAGTTATCGGCGTAAAATACTCATCTAACGGCGATGATCGTCGTCTTCGGGCGGTTTGACGATCCAGCCGACGACTCGCTGGGCGACCCCACCAGCCGCGTCACCTGGTGTCGAGACGTACTTGGAGACGAGCACGACGATCGCAGCCAGCCCGAGCAGCGACGCGCCGGTTACGGGTTCACCCTGTAGCAACAGAAAGTCCAGTCCTGGGAGCGTGAGCATGACCGCGATAAATATCGCACCCATCTGCTGGAACGTGTCGACAATGCCGGTCGTCATCGGCCGACGTTGGCCGGCGAGAACCAAAAGCCCAGCGTCGTGGCGGACGTCTCGATTCTGAGAGGGAACGCTTTCGCCGTGGGGGCTCGAAGAGACAGCTATGTTCACCGGCATCGTCGAGACGACGGGCACAGTCACGGACATCGACGACCAGGAGGGCGGCCGCCGCCTCCTGATCGAAGCGCCATTCGAGCAGCTCAGTCAGGGCCAGAGCGTCGCCGTCGAGGGTGTCTGTCTCACTGTCGAGGACTACGGCGAGGGCTGGTTCTCGGTGTTCCTGGCCGAGGAGACACTCGACCGGACCTATTTCGATCAGATCGAACAGGGTGACGGCGTCAATCTCGAACGTGCGTTGCCTGCCGATGGCCGCTTCGACGGTCACTTCGTGCAGGGCCACGTCGACGCGACGGCCGAGATCCTCGCTATCGACGAAGTGGGTGACGACTGGCGATTTACGTTCTCGATTCCCGAAAGCCAGGGCAGATATCTCGTCGAGAAGGGGTCGATCGCGATCGACGGCATCTCGCTGACGATCGCCGCGCGCAACGCCGAGTCGATCGAGGTGGCGATCATCCCCGAGACGTACGACGTGACGACGCTCGGCGAGAAGTCGGTCGGTGATCCGGTTCACGTTGAGGTCGACGTGATGGCCAAGTACGTCGAGCGGATGCTGGAGGCGGGCGACCAGCAGCCCGGATGGGTCGAGCAGGCGTCTGGCGATCGCTGAGAGTCAGGCGTCGAATTCGGTCGGCTCAGATCGGGGCTGGGGCTGGTCGTGGACGCGTTTGTACGCCAGCCGGTAGGCCTGCAGTTTCCGGTAGAGCAGATACCCGAGGATGCCGTCGAAGAGGATCACGAACAGCAAGAAGCCGCCGAACCAGCTCGTTCCCGCGAGGTCGGCGAGCAGGTTCGGCGCGAACAGCGTCAGGCTGTTGTAACTGGCGTGGAGGACTGCGGCGATCAACAGCCCCTTGACGACGATCGGGCCGGCGTCGTCGGGGTTGAACTTCGCCATCCCGAGGTAGTAGCCCGCGAAGGCAGCGTAGATGACGTGGCCTGGTCCGGCCAGCGCTCGGACGGTCGAGATCCCGGTGCCGGCCAGCAGCAGGTTCTGGCCGCCGTCCGCCGCCGCGATATTCCGCGTGATGTAGATCGCGTTTTCGATCGTCGCGAACCCGAGCCCGGCGACCGCGCCGTAGACCGCACCGTCGATGACGGCGTCGAAACGGTCGTCCCTGAAGGGGTAGAGCCGGACGGCCAGAAGCTTCACGCACTCTTCGACGGGACCAACGATCAGGAAGAAGAACGCGACGAGCGTGAGATTGACCCCGAACGACGCCAGGATATCGGGCAACATAGTGTTGAGCACGCCGGCAAAGCCAGCAAAGAGCACACCGAGCAGGAACGTTCCGACGAGCAACGACAGTGGTTCTGGTGTCGTTATATCGACTCGCCACACGTACGCGGCCAGTCCGAGCGCCGGGACGGCCGACAGCACGACCAGCCCACCGATCCACGGTTCGGTCAGGCTGCCCAGCGTCCCGAGGGCAACCTCGCCGAGCAGGATGAACAGCGCGAGTAGAACGACGACCGCCCGCGTCGTGTAGATGAGCGTCTGGTGCAGTGCGACCGCGAACGAGTCCAGCGCCGTCCGCGGTTCCCAGTCGACGACGTCGTACAGATCGAGCCCCTCGTCGTTTCTCGCCTGAACCGGATCCCGCCGTCTGTCCATGTGCCGTCCACGGACCCTCGACCCTAATGACTTTGCCCGCCCTAGAATGTGATTAAAGAACATTATGAATTTGAGGAGTGCGTTTATGTACCGTGACGAAGCCACTGGATGTAATGACACGCTACAGCGCCAGCCGCGGGATGATGTATTCAGCGCCGCCGGGCCCCGAGGAGGACGACGAAGAGATGACAGCCGAGACGGAGACAGAGTCGGTCAAGCCGACAGCGGCGGACGACTAGGGGCAGGACAGAGCGAGTCCTTTTTCGCAATCCATCGACTAGCGCTGCCAATGAGTCTCACAGCCGGTGTCGTCGCCGTGCAGGGCGACGTCAGCGAGCACGCCGAGGCGATCGAATCGGCCGCCGAGGCCCACGGCGAGACGGCCGAAGTCGTCGAGATTCGCCAGTCGGGAATCGTCCCCGACTGTGACCTGCTGGCCATCCCGGGTGGCGAGTCGACGACCATCTCGCGACTGCTTGATCAGGAGAGGATCGCCCCCGAAATCAAGGCCCACGCCGAGGCCGGCAAGCCGATCCTGGCCACCTGTGCCGGACTGATCGTCTGTTCGAGCGACGCCAACGACGACCGGGTCGACACCCTCGATCTACTCGATGTCTCGGTCCAGCGCAACGCCTTCGGCCGCCAGAAAGACAGTTTCGAGGCCGAGTTGGACGTCGACGGCCTGGACGAGGCGTTCCACGCGGTGTTCATCCGCGCGCCGGTCATCGACGAGGTCGGTGACGCCGCGGTGCTGGCGTCGTGGGACGGCCGCCCGGTCGCCGTGCAGGATGGGCCCGTTCTGGGAACCTCGTTCCACCCCGAACTCACAGGCGACTCGCGGATTCACGACCTGGCCTTCTTCGAGTAGTGGTGAATCAGCACGGCGATCGCACTCACCACGACCACCACGGGAAGCCAGAGCCACGACAGCGGCACGGACTGCCACAGCACGCTGCGGGCGAGCAAGGCCATCGCAAACAGGATCACAATCGCCAGGCCCACGAGTGTCCCTGTGTCTTCCCCGGAGATACGACCGCTCATTGCTCGTCCAGTGAGGGTCACGACCACACCGGCCACCAGGATCAGTGCGCCAGCGAACATCCGCATCACTCCGATCAACATTCCGGACGGGCCGTACTCTGCTGTAACCGTCAGGGCGTACTGATCACCCTGATAGTCGATCCAATAGGTCCGTTCGAGGGGGCCGTAGTCGCTCGGATATTCGAAATCGTCGGGTGGGGTCTCCCGCAGGACGACGCGGCCGTCCTCGGAATTGAGCGCTCGTTCGAAGACGTCCTTGCCGGCCGCCGAGAGATTCTCGTACGTGTCGTTCTGTCTGATCTGATCGGGATCGTCGGCAGTCGTGACGGGGCTCTCCTGGACGGTCACGTCGAGGGCGGTATCGGACGAGACAGTGAAGATGTACTCGTCGTCGTCCTCTTGATCCGGCCCGGTGACCCCGAGCAGCGGAACCGAAATCAGCAGGAGGGCGCCCACGACCACCGCCACCCTCGGGAGAGCCGCACGCATCATATCAGAGAGTGAAAAGATGAATACAAGCGTCTTGTCATCGACTATCCGGATAGACGACTTTTTCTCTTCTTACGCACACCACTCGGTATGACCGACGCAGACGTGCTCGACGAGGTCTTCGAGGTCATCGAGGATCGCAAGGAGAACCTCCCCGAGGATTCGTACACGACCGCGTTGTTCACGCACGAGAAAGGCGAGAACGCAGTCCTCGAAAAGCTGGGTGAGGAGATGACCGAACTCGTTCTCGCTGCGAAAGACGATGACCACGAGGAGATTGCCTACGAGAGCGCTGATATCGTCTATCATATGCTGGTGTTGCTCTCGATGAAAGACATGGATCTGGAAGATCTGCGGGCGGAATTGGCCGAACGCCGGTAGAAGAACTCACTCCACTCCCGGCTGGACCGCTCGCACATTGACGTGCTCGCGAGCCGGCCGTCGTTAGTCGTCCACCCGCTCGAAGCGATGGCGAACTACTTCGCTGTCGTCGTCCCACTCGAAGGAGTCGTGGGCGTGCTGGAGGCGTTTCTTGTAGTGATCGAGGTCCGGTGAGCCCTCGCGTTTTGCGTCCTCGTCGGTCATGTCGCCGAGCGTCCGGTGGGTCACGTCGGTCACCTCGAAGGTGTCGCCGTCGATGTCGAAGGTGTCGCCCTCCTCGGCGTAGGCTTGCCCGCGGTGCATCTGCGTGATGTCTCCGCTACGGACTTTCTCGATCAGGTGCTCGCCAGGGAGGATCTCGGTCGCGTCTCTGTGGGTCATGCCCGGGGTTTCGGGTCGAACCGACAAAAGCGATGGCTCCGCGGCAGCGCCACGCCTGGGACGACGGCGCGGCCGCTCAAATCTGTGGCGTCGATAAAACGGAATCGCCGTGAAGCGATAGTGCGAATCTACTGTCGGACGACGTTAGTCGCGCGCGGACCCTTGGGGGCCTGTTCGATGTCGAATTCGATCTCCTGTCCTTCTTCGAGGTCCGGACCGCCAACGTCCTCCATGTGGAAGAAAACGTCTTCGTCCGCGTCTTCAGTCTCGATGAAACCGTAACCGCCTGTGTCGTTGAAGAAATCAACCGTACCGGTTGCCATTGCCTTTGTCCGGAAGAGTTGGGGATACGTAAGGCTTTCGAGTGTCGCGCTACCACGACTACCAGTCTGGCCTACTCGTCGTCGCTCGGGAGTTTCCGTTTGAACTGGTAGCGGACGAGTGTGTTTTCGCCGGCCCATTCGAAACTCGGGTCGAGTGACTGCATTCGCTGGCGGAACTCGGCGACGCTACTTGCGGCTTCTGTGCGGGCGTCGCCGACACCGATCTCCGACACCGGCCGTTCGGTGACGTCGGTAATCTCGTAGGCTGCGCCGTTAATCTCGAAAGTGTCACCTTCTTCGGCGGGGCGGTTGGGGCGATGGATCTGACTGACGCGCCCCATCATGACACGTCGCTGGAGCAATCCGGGCGGGACGATCTCGTCTGCATCGTACTGGGCCATGATCCAGCGTTCACGGCGAGCGGGAAAATCGTTTCTGTACTCTCGCGCGCCCGTTTCGCGGTCCTTTTCCCGCCTGCCCGTCTACGAGTGGGCAATGAGCCAACCGTTCGAAAATCTCCCGACGACCCCGCGATCGTCGGAACTCGTCGACAAAGCCTTCTCGCGGGCCTCCCGTGCCGGACGGGCCAAACAGGGGTTCGAGGCCCAGTCCTCGATGCTCCAGACTGCCGCCAACATCCTCTCTGACAACCTCGAAAACGTCGTCACCGAGTGGCCGGACTTCGACGATCTGGACCCCTTCTACACCGACCTCGCAGACGCCGTCATCGCCGGAGAGACGGCCATTGGCAGCGAGGAAAAGAGGGGGACCGGCGCGTTGCGCCAGCACCTCTCAGAAGTGACCTGGGCCTCCCGGAAGTGTGCGGACATCCGCGGAGAGTATCACTCCAAACTTCGCAACGCCAGCGATGTCGACCACGCCCGCAAACTCCGCAAGCAGGCCTTCGCTCGACTCGCAGACGTGGTCGAGCAGGTCGAAGACTCGCTGCTGGCGATCGCGGCCGCCCGCGAGGCACTGCGTGATCTGCCGGACATCAAACCGGACGAGCCGACCATCGTCGTCGCGGGCTACCCCAACGTCGGCAAGTCCTCGTTCGTCAACAGCGTCACGCGTGCGAGTAACGAGATCAACTCCTATCCCTTCACGACGACGGAAATCAACGTCGGTCACTTCGAACGTGATCACGTCCGCTACCAGCTCGTGGACACGCCGGGGCTACTCGACCGCCCGCCGGAGGACCGCAACCAGATCGAGTCCCAGGCCGTCAGCGCCCTGGAGCACCTCGGTGATTGTGTCCTCGTCCTCGTCGACGCCAGCGGGGAGTGTGGCTATCCCATCGCGGTCCAGCTGGAGCTGCGGGACGCACTCGAAGCTCAGTTCGACGACGCGCCCGTCCTCACCGTCTGCAACAAGGCCGACCGCTCACGCGAGGTCGAGGCTGACTACTACATGAGCGTCACCGAGGACGAGAACGTTTCGACGGTGCTGGATGCCGCTATCGAAGCAATCGGCTACGAACCCGAACTCCCGTTCGAAGAGTAGCGCACACCGGAACTGTCTTCGAAGAACTGCGTTTCAAGCGGACTGGACAGTAACGTAGTGGACGTCTGTCGTGATCTTGGCGTCGATCGCGGCTTCGATCCGTGCATCGAGCCGACTGGCGAGATCCGGGGGTGTGCCGTCCGGCGGAAGCCCGACGGTGACGACGACCTGCCGTGGTTCGCGGAGGACGACGCCGTCGGAGTAGTCGACCCGGAGCGATTCGTAGCTCGCACCCTCGTACTCGGCGAGGGTCTGGGCGACGGTGTCGTCGATAGTCTGCTCGGTCGTCGCCTGCTGGTAGGAGTCGTAGGTGACGACGCCGAGAAAGACCGACAGCAACGCGATGGAGACGACCAGAAAGGCACCACGCCGTAGCGCTGCCTGCCGAGCGCCCTCGACGTTAAACCACTCGCTGGGTTTGTAGCCGCGGTACCACAGCAGTGCAATTGCCGCCAGATTGATCGAGAGGACGTTGACCAGCGTCAGGATTCCCGCACCGAGACTGACCATCGGCTGACCCCAGGCGATCCCGATTCCGACTGTGGCAGCCGGCGGGATGAGTGCGACGGCGATCATGACACCGACCAGCGCCGTCGAGACACCAGCGGTCAGACTCACGACGCCGGCGATACCCGCCCCGAGCGCGACAGCCAGCGAGAGGAAATCGGGCAAGAGACGCTCGCGAATCGAGGGGATCGTCGTGATCTCGGTCCCGGGTGGGATCAACAGGCCTGTCCGGACGAGCAGAGCGAACACGGCGGCGCTGGCGACAGCCAGTAGCAGGCCGCCGACCTGCATGATCGTCCCGCGTTTGAACAGGTCGTGCTCGTCCAGCACTGTCCCAACGCTCGCGCCCATCGCCGGCCCGATCAGCGGCGCGATCACCATCGAGCCGACGATGACAGCCGGCGAATCTAACAGGAGTCCGGATGTCGCGATGATAGCGCTAATCGCGGTCAGAAGGACGTAGTTGACGGTACTGGGGATCAACTCGTCGGCTTTCGAGCGGAGTTCCTCGCGAGCGATCCGTTCTTCGTCTTCCTCCTCGGCGTAGCGCTCTTGCAGTTCCTGGAAGTGACGTGAGATGACCGTGTTGGCTTCGACGATGACGGTGTAGGCCTCGTCGTCGAGTCCGGCCTCGCGAAGCTGTTCGAGCACCGGCTCGACGGCCGCCGTCGGCACTGGAACGTACGCGACAGCGGTGTACTCCCGGCTGCTGGTCTCCTCGGTCAGGACGTAGTCGACACCCTCGTCCTCCAGCGCCCGCTCGATGGCCTGTCGCTTGCCCGCGGGGATGGTCACCTGCAGGAGTCGCACGGCTGAGTGGTCGGCTGGCGAAGCCAAATAACCGGCGGGTCAGCGACGCTGGTTTCGCCGCCGCCAGACCACCCACGGCGAGTAGAAGAGTGTGTACTTCACGACGACCTTCGAGAGGCGGGTAAACGCGAAGGGCGTGCCACCGCGGTAATGGCTGACTGTACTCACTAGCAGCGTCAGGACGAACGTCGCCGCACCGACCCCGAGTGCGATCGTGACCGCGGACTCGGCGTCGGGTACGATACCGACGAGGCCGAACCCGGTGATCACGATCGCGACGACCGTCGCGACGACCGCGTCGACCAGCGCGAGCAGCCCGTATCCGATGGTCCGGCCGAGTGACATCGTCTCGCGACTCGAAGCCCAACAAGACAGTCTTTTCGCTCTCGATAGGAAAGTAGGGGTATGTTCGAGACGCGGCCGGATCGCGACGCCGAGGTCGTCCTCATCGGGCGGTCGAACGTCGGCAAGTCCACCCTGATGCGCGAGATTACCGGCCATACCTTCAATACGGGCCAGCGACCGGGCGTCACCCGCTCGCCCAACCACTACGACTGGGCCAGCGAGGACTTCGTCATCACCGATCTGCCCGGCTTTGGCTTCATGAAAGGCGTCCCCGAAGATGTCCGCGAAGAGATCAAAACCGACATCGTCCGCTACGTCGAGGAAAACGCCGCGAAGATTCTCGTGGGCGTAATCGTCGTCGACGGCAAGAGTGTCATCGACATCATCGACCGCCATTCGGGCGAGGGCGAAATACCACACGACGTCGAGATGTTCCACTTCCTGCAGGATCTGGAGATTCCAACTGTGGTCGCCGTCAACAAGATGGACAAAGTCGACGACGAGGACCAGCGCCTGAACGACCTCTGTGACCGACTTGGCCTGTATCCTCCGTGGAAACAGTGGCAAGAGACGATTGCACCGATCTCGGCCAAACGTGGGAACATCGAGGCCCTCAACGAGTCCGTGCGGACGCACCTGCACGACGCGAATCGGGACGATTTGTTCAAATTCTTCTAAACGGCACCCACTTTTTGCGCGTTCAGGTCTCGCACGCGAGCCGACGGCTCGCGGCGGACCACTCACGCGCAAAAACTTGGGGAAAAAGGCCGCTCGCGCTCGGTAGAGCGCTCGCTGTGAAACGCCTCGCTTCCGCTCGGCGTATGCTCGTGCACCGCTACCGCCACCGCTACTGCCACCGCCACAGCACCGCGACCCGCGCCACACGCCTCCCCAGCCGACTCGCTCGTTCCCGCCGGTCACGTCGCTCGTCCCTCGCACGGCACCGGCTCGACACGAGGTCGAGCCAGCGCGCGCCCGATACGCAACCTACAACAGACTTGATCTACGAACTGGCAGCGACAGAGAGGAAATGAGGGAGTCTCCGCCAGGGAACCATTTAATTTATTATTTTCAACAAAAAAGATAGGGCATGGATCAGACGGACCGTCGGTCAGCTCTTCTACAATTATCGGCTCTCTGTACAGCATCGGTAGGGGGTTGCCTCGAAGCAATCCCAATTGGCGGCTCATCTGTGTCCAATCCAGTGAGAACGGTCGGTCCCGATCGAACAGATGGGAGTGCAATTGAACATCCAACGAATGGGGACACAACTGATGCTATAGAACCAGTACTTCGAGAAGCAATTTCAGACCGGACAGACTGTTTTGTGGAGAGAATACCGGTACAACCCCACGGCTCAGGGATATTGGTACGCACTCGGACAGTTGTGCGATCAATCGACAGCGCCGATATTCGGTTTCCCTCTCGGTCGTATTACCAACTGAAAGCGGTCACACCCCGCTCAATTATCATCCCTCACTCAACCAACTCACAGACTACAGAGAATTTGTATCCCGTCTATATCAAAGCGGTACTAAAAGAAGGCGACAAGGCAGAGATCGTTCCTCGGATGTCTGACTCCTGTTAGAGTTGCACCGTCAATCAATTACTGGATTGAACGAGCCGCAAGTGTGAGACATTTCCCCTGTGAGTGACCGCACGACAGCCTCACGCAATCCCTAAGACCGACGGCCCGCAGAGCTACGGTATGCCCACCGACGCCGAGCAGGCCTGTTTCGAGGCCGGGATCAAGTTCGGATCGCTCTACCACCAGTTCGCCGGCACGCCGATCAGTCTCGCCAGCGCGGACTCGCTGGCCACCGCGATGGAAGAGGCCATCGAGAATCAGCCCTATTGCGAGGCCGTCACGGTCGAGATCCAGCGCGAGGAACTCGAAACCGCTCTCGCGGAGGGGCCGGCAGAGTACACCGAGTTCACGGGGAAGTTCGCCGAGGTGGAGATCGTGACCGACTACGAGGGGAGCGAGGTCGTCGCCCGGATGGAGATGGACGATGGCTATCCGCTGATGGCTCTCGACCGCGTCGAATAGGATTTCAGGCCTGGAAACTCTCGGTCCACCTTTTTACGCGCGGGCGTCGCAGACCCGACTATGACGTGGTATGCAATCGAGCGGATCGATGACGCGGTCTCGCTGACGCGATCGCTGCTGTTTCCCTTCGAGTTCGGGCTGTGGGCACGGCTCGCGGTCGTGGTGTTCTTTATCGGTATGGGCTCGGGTGGCGGAAACGTCGGCACGTCAGTCTCGAACGTCCCGTCGACAGCCGCCTCGGCCCCGAGTACCGGTGCGTCAGTCGATGTCCCATCGATCCCGGGCGAGATTATCGCCCTTCTGGCAGGCATCGCCATGATACTGCTGCTGGTATGGCTGGTCTTCGCCTGGATCGGCTCGACTATGGAGTTCGTCTTCGTCGAGGCACTGGGCGAGCAGTCGCTTTCGATCCGGCGCGGATTAGGCCGGCACAGGGGCCGCGGACTTCGCCTGCTGGCGTTCCGACTCGCACTGTTGATCATCGGGCTCGTCGTCTTCCTCGGGCTGACCCTGGGGCTGTTCTGGGACCCGATCACGACGCTCCTCGACGGGGGTGACCCGACGATCACTGGCTCACAGATCGCGATCGGGATCGGCCTGCTCGTGCTCGCAGGGATCGTCTTCGGGATCCCGCTCGTGCTGGTCCACGGCTTCACGACGGAGTTCGTCGTCCCGGTCATGCTGGCTCGCGAGTGTGGCGTCCTCGCGGGCTGGAAACAGCTCTGGCCGACGATCACAGCCGAGTGGAAACAGTACGTCGTCTACGTCCTCATCGCGTTCGGGCTCCGGATCGGGACGTCTATCGCCGGTGGAATCGCCATCGCGGTCGTCGCGGTCGTCCTGGCAATCCCGTTCGTCATCGTCGGCCTCCTCTTCGGGCTGGGGACGGTCGTCAGCGGGACGCTCACCGCGCCGGTGGTCGCCGGAATCGTCGTGCTTGCACTGGTGTTTTTCCTCTGTGTCGCGCTGGTCAGCGCGCTCGTGTACGTCCCGATCCAGTCGTTCCACCGCTACTTCGCGTTGCTTTTCCTCGGCGATGTCGAGTCTAACTTCGACGTGCTGGGCGAGATCCGGCCGCCGCTGGACGACGGATTCGAGACGTCCGCTGCGCGCTAATTTCACTTTCACTTTCGGGCAATCCTTTAGGGTGCATGGTGTCGAACCACACAGTATGAGCCAGGCGACGCTCGACGACGACGAACTGTTCGACGAGGCCGCGAGTGACATGCGAGCCGACGTCGAGGACAGCCTCGACGAAGCGCGCGCAGCCCTTCCGGACGCCGGTGATGTCTGGGAGACCGACGCCGACAACACGCTCGGCGTGCTCAACGGCCTGAAGAACGCGCTGGATGTCGGTGACGCGGAGGACGCCCTGCGTGACGCCAAGAAGTGGTACACGATGGGCAAACGCGCCGACGCCTTCGAAGACGCCGACGACCTCGAAGAAGCGATCGCCGATGTCGAAGGACTGATCTCCGACATCGAAGATGCTCACGACGCTGTCGGCGATCTCACCGGGACGATCCCGGCGATCAAGAGCGCCCTCGAAGACGCCGAAGAAGACGAGGACTGATAGTCATTATTGTAGCGATTTACCGATACGACCGCCCGCAGTCTGGCGGTCGATCCGGAACAGACCTACAATAATCACCGTGACACGATCAGTGTCGGAAAGCTACACCGCCTCAGCGGTGTGACGGTCGTGATACGTCTCGCGCTGCGACCGTCTCCAGCAGCGCGACCAGTGACCCAGTCGCGTCCGCGAGCAACTGCTCGCCCAGTTGTGCGCCGCCGTCGGACGGGTCGCCGAGATTCCCACTCTCGGAAAACTCCGCGAAGTCGTAGACCAGGTTCGCCCCTTGCTCGAACTCGCCGAAGGCGTCGCCAGCGCCCGCCCCGGCGTCGTCGAACCGGTCCTCGTGAACGAGATCGGGCCGCACAGCCTGAACGAAAGATGTCTCGGCCGGCCCGCCGTGGCCGAGGTCGATCCCGTACTTCGAAAAGTCGAGCGCGTCGAACCACGTCCAGGGAACGGCGTAGGCGTCGTCGTGGCGGGTGATCGCCCCGCAGACCTCCCGGAGCGCGTCGGTGTTGCCGCCGTGGCCGTTGACGACGATCACACGGTCCCAGCCGTGACTGGCGAGACTGGCGACTGTTTCGCGGACGTAGTCCCGGAAGGTGTCCTCGCTGATCCACAGCGACCCCGTAAAGTGGCGGTGTTCCTCGGAGATACCGACGTTTACCGTGGGGGCGACGACGACATCGCCGTCGAATCGGTCGGCAGCCTCGCTGGCGATTGTCTCGGCGCTCAGCGCGTCAGTCCCCATCGGGGCGTGTGGGCCGTGCTGTTCGGTGCTGCCCGTCGGAAGGAGCGCGAGGTCAGTCTCCAGATCGTTGGCGTCGGTCCAGGTAGCCTCCGCAAGGTGCATGGTCGGGCTTCGATCCGCTGGCTCAAAAGTAGGGCTGGTCCCGGTTAGTAGGCCGCAAAGCCGGTCAGATCCTCACCGAGAATCAGCGAGTGAATGTCGTGGGTTCCCTCGTAGGTGTACACTGTTTCGACGTTCGCGAGGTGGCGCATCGGCGAGTAGTCGGTCGTGATGCCGTTACCGCCGAGCATCTCCCGAGCGGTGCGGGCGACCTCACGAGCGGCCCGAACGTTGTGGCGTTTGGCCATCGACACCTGCTGTGGCCGGAGGTCGCTCCGCTCTTTCAGTTCTGCCAGTCGAAACACCAGCGTCTGGCACGTCGTGATCTTGGTCGCCATCTCCGCTATCTTTTCCTGCTGGAGTTGTGTGGCAGCGATCGGTCGATCGAACTGCTCACGATCGGTCGCGTACTCACGGGCCGTCTCGAAACAATCGCGCATGATCCCGACCGCGCCCCAGGCGATGCCGTACCGGGCCTGTGTCAGGCAGGACAGTGGCCCCTTGATCCCGCCGATATCCGGCAGCATCGACTCGGCGGGAACGAACACGTCCCGCAAGTGAATCTGGCCTGTCTCGGAGACCCGCATCGAGAGTTTGCCGTCGATTTCGGGCGTCTCCACGCCGTCGCGATCGGTCTCGACCAGAAAGCCACGGATCTCACCTGCGTCGTCTCGATTTGCGTCTTCGTCGATCCGCCCCCAGATGAGCGCCACGTCGGCAATCGGTGCGTTCGTGATCCAGGTCTTCGTCCCCGACAGCCGGAAGCCGTCGTTGTCAGGCTCTGCTGTGGTCTCCATGCTGGCCGGGTCTGAGCCATGTTCGGGCTCGGTCAGGCCGAAACACCCGACGGCCTCGCCCGACGCGAGTTCGGGGAGCCAGCGTTCGCGCTGGGCTTCGCTCCCGTGCTCGTGGATGGGATACATCACCAGCGCGCCCTGGACGCTGGCCATCGAACGCACACCTGAATCCCCCGCTTCGAGCTCCTGTAGCAGGAGTCCGTAGGCCGTCTCGGAGACGCCCGGGAGGTCACCCCAGTCGAGGTTCGGCCCGTAGAAGTCCAGTTCGCCCATCCGCGTGACGAGGTCGTCCGGGAATCGCCCCTCCTCGAAGAGGTCACCGATCTCGGGGGTGACGTGCTCGGCGACGAACTCCCGGGCAGTGTGGCGGATCATCTGATCTTCCCCGGAGAGGTCGGCCTGCAGGTCGAGATAGTCGAGCATATCTGTACATTGCTACCATAGAACAAAACTGTCCCGGCGCGTGAGGGTATCCTCCCCCTTCAGATCCGGTCGGCAGCGGCCGAGAGATTGATCGCGAGGCCGATGAACACGAGGATAGCAGCAGCGCCGTAGTTCAGACCCGTGTCGCTGAACGCCCGGGGAATGACGTCCGTCTGTGTCGCGAACAGGACCGTCGCCCCGCCGACGACGAACACCAGTCCGATGAGGCCGATCAGAATGTTGCCCGCGGTCCCGAACCGGCCACGCGTGCCGCCGTGGTCGGCCATCGCGTCGTCGATCGCCGATTCGATGGTCTGGTTGAGTGACTCCTGGTCGACGGTCGCCTCGCCAGGTTCGATTCGTTTCGCGGCACTCGACACGGCCTCCTGAACTGTCTCGGTGATCGCCGACTCCACCTCGGCGAGGTTGTTGCCGACGTAGTGATGCAACGTCTGTTCTTTCTCGTCGAGGTCGGTTGCCCGTTCTGCCAGTTCGGCCTCGCGCTCGCGGATCGCCGCCTCGCGGTCGTCGAGATCCTGCTCGCGCTGTTCGAGCCGAGCCTCCCAGTCTTCGAGGTCGGTGCGCCAGTCTTCGAGGTCAGCACGTTCGGCCTCGATGTCGGACTCGCGTGTGTCGAGTTCCTCGGCACGGTCTTTGAGTTTCTCCGCCCGAAGATCCAGCCCCTCCTCACGCTGGTCGAGGCGGTCTTCCCACTTTTCGAGTTCGCGCTCGTGGTCGTCGCCACTGTCGGATTTCGTCTGTACACCGCCGGTCTCCTCGTCGTCTGTCGTGTCGGTGTCGACTGTGCTGTCGGCGATCGGGTCGGCGTCGCCGTCGTCGCTGTCCCCCGCCACATCTTCGAAGGGATGGGTACTCTCCTCGTCGTCGCTCATGATCGTTCGTTTCAAACATCTCGGGCATGCGTAAAGTAAGTTTGCAGCAATTCGACGGGACTCGATGGGTCGGGAGTGACGAACGAACGTCTGTCCGCTGCACTCTCGGTCGGTGTCACCAGCGGTGCGTTACTGCTCGTCCCCGGCATGTCCGTCTACCTGCCGAAATTACCGTTCTTGTTTCCGAGCCTCGGCCCCTTGGCGTTCGTCTTCTCGATTTTCCCCAGCTCTCCGACCGTCCACGACACGTGTTCAGTCCGGCGAATAGTAAATTTCATTCGGCTGTCTCGTGGGTGTAGACGTATGCTCTCGCTCGGGCAGAAGCTCCTCGCGCTCGGAATCGTCATCGTGATGAATCTCTTCGTATTCGTCGTCTCGCCGCTCTTCGGGATCATCACGATCTTCGCGTCGCTTCCGTTCGCGTTCGCGATCTACAATCGCTGATGCCGCCGTTCAATCGTCGGCGGCCGTCCCAGCACGAGCGGCGGCGGCCGTCCGCTTGTCGACGATCGCGACGAAGTTCGCGAACAACTGCTTGGCCCCGCAGGCTCGCCGATAGGTCGTGGGGTCGATCCCGTCGAGGACGCGCTGTTTGCGCTCGGGATCGAGGTCCTTGCCGCGCGTGACCGACTCGGCGGTTGCGGTGTCGTACTCGGGGTGGAACTGGACGCCGTAGACATCTCCCTTGCGAAAGCCGTGGACGCCGTAGTCGTTCTCGGCGAGGAGTTCGGCCCCGGGCGGGAGTTCGACCACGCTGTCGGAGTGGGTGGTGAAGACTGTAAACTCCGAGTCGATCCCCTCAAACAGTCGCGAGCCGCGGTGCTCGACAGTCCGGTAGCCGATCTCGTACTCGCCCATCGCGTCGACTGTCCCGCCACAGACATCCGCGAGCAACTGGTGGCCGAAACACACACCCAGGAACGGCAGGCCACGGTCGATCGCCTCGCCGGCCCACTCCTGCAGGTCGGCGATCCACGGTTCGTCCCAGTAGACGGATGCTCGCGAGCCCGTGACGACGCCGGCGTCGAAGCCGAAATCGGTGGGGAGGTCGCCATCGACGACGTCGAACTCGACGACATCGGCGTCGAGTTCCCGCTCGAAGTTCCGACTGTTGTCGGCCCCGTCGTGGGCGGCGTTGAGCAACGCGATTCGCGGACGACTCATCACCCTACTCAATGCTCTCACCACTGATAGTGATTGCTGTAACGATTTACCGGTGCGACCGCACTCCGTCGTGCGGTCGACCCGGAACAGACTTACAGCAATCACTATGAAAAACCCACCATTCGGCGGCAGAACGTGCCGCTCTCCTGGATATGATGATCACCCCGTCCGCTGTCGCGTGGTTCACCCCCGGTGGCTGTCCAGCCACACCAGGAGTTCGTCGGCGACGGCCTGTGGCTCCTCGACGTGGACGAGGTGCCCACTCTCGACCGCTCGATATTCCCCGCGCGGCAATTCGCCTGCCAGCCGCTCGCCCGTGCTGGGAGCGACAATCGCGTCCTCGACACCCTGGAAGACCAGCGCGGGCGTCGTCACCTCGTAGAGATCTTCGAGGCTGGCCTCCAGCATCGCGGCAATCTGGCCGTCCCACCCGGTGGCGTCGGCGTCGTCCTCGCGTCGCCAGCCGACGATCCGGTCGATCTCCTCGGGATAGGACTCGATCGTCCCGGGCGAGAGGCCTGCCCGGAGTGAGGCCCTGAGGGCGTCGGGGTCGTCGCGAGGCGCGCGGAGACGGTCGAGCGCATCGCGGTCGATGTCGGCGTCCGAGATCGGCGTCCCGAGCAGCGCCAGCGTCTCGACCCGGCCCGAGCGGCGGGCGTATTCGATGGCGACTTGCCCGCCGAGACCAGCGCCGACGAGGTGGACAGATCGAGCGCCGTGCTCGCTACAGACGGCGTCGAGATCCCCGACGAAATCGTCGACGGTGTAGTCGCCGCCCGACGCGTCCGAGTCGCCGGTCCCGCGGTAGTCCCAGACGAGAATCTCGTGTTCGCGGGCCAGCGGCGTGGTGAGATAGCTCCACTGCCAGGCTCCGAGGCCAGCAGCCCCACAGCAGACGATCGTCTCCCCATCGCCGGCGAGTGCGTACTGGAGCGCGATGTCGCCGTTGTGTGCGGTCGGCATATGTGGTGGTTGTCCGGGAGTGGTCCTTTCATAGTGATTACTGTAGCGATTTACCGCCACGACTGCACGAAGTCGTGCAGTCGACGCGGAGCAGACCGACAGTAATCACTCTCAGTTCTGGTTTCACCGCTGAGATTCGGCGGCGAAGATATTTACGACCGAATACGCGACCTACTGGCGAATGGTTCGTGCGGACAGCTTTGCTGGGTTCATCGAGGCGCTCGACGATCGCGAGAAGTCTCTCTCGGTGCTCAACCGGGAAGAGGTCGACCCGATCCAGCGGATGGTCGAGTCGATGTTCGACGCCGACTCGATCGAGGTAACAGAGGGGAGCGGCGACCCCGCCGGGCCGGCCGACATGCTGATCCTGCACGACGAGCAGCAGCCGGCGATCGCGACCTCTCCGTTGCAAGACATCGAGCGATCGCTGCTGATGGTCAACTCCGACCTGTATATCACGGGAACGCGTTCGCTCGACGAGATCGACACGCCAGATGTCGTGGTCAACCTCGACGATGTCACGTTCTCGGTCGCCGGCAAGCAGAAATTCCTGTTGATCCATATTTCCCGACACGTCGAAAAGATCGCTTACGAGACCGGCGGTGGCGTCCTTCACACTGGCTTTCAGGAGTTGTCGCGGCTCAACGACGAACGCGGCACGGAGAGGGCCTATCGCCAGCTGATCGACCAGGGCGTCGACGTCCACGTCTACGGCCGCGAGGACTGGGACGACCCCCCCGACCGGGACGTGACCGTCCACGCCCGCGAGGACGGCGAGATCACGAAGGCGTGGTTCGTCGTCCACGACGGAGCAGGCGAGGACGAACGCAAGGCAGCCCTGGTCGCCGTCGAGACGGGTCCCAACGAGTACGCAGGGTTCTGGACGTTCGAGGCAGCCGTCGTTGACGACGTGCTCGACTACATCGAGCGGACGTACGTCTCGGAATAACCGCCGGCCAGTGTGACAGCGAGTCGTGACCACGGGGGCGTTCGGCCGGCAGATTGATACTGACAGCATTGCTCACTCCACACGTGAGCGGGACCGTCGAGATCATCCAGATCGTTACGACGATCGCCGGGCTGGGGATCGTTGCCAAGATCCTGTCCGACCGACTGCAGGTCCCGAACGTCCTGTTTCTGATCCTCACGGGCGTTCTCGTCGGCCCCGAGGGACTCGGGGTGATCACGCCCGCGGTGTTCGGCGGCGGTGATGGCGCGCTGCCGGCGATCGTCGGTCTCAGCGTCGCCATCATCGTCTTCGAGGGGGCGTTCTCCCTCCAGACCGAGCGACTGCGCGAGGCCCCGCGGGCGACACTGCGGCTCGTCACGGTCGGAGCCGCGATCACGTTGGTCGGGACCACGGTCGTCGTCCACTTCCTGCTGGGTGCGTCCTGGAGTCTCTCGCTTTTGATCGGATCGCTGCTGGTCGCGACCGGCCCGACGGTTATCACGCCGATCATGGACGTCGTGATGGTCCGCGAACGCGTCGCCTCGACTCTGGAGACTGAAGGGGTCATCAACGACGTGACCGCGGCAATCCTCGCGATCGTGACCTTCGAGTACGTCATCCTGGAGAACCGCGGCGTCGAGTTCGTCGTCCGGGAGTTCGTCCTGCGGTTCGCGACCGGCGTTGCCGTCGGGATCGGCGTCGCCGTTCTCGCGTGGCTCGTTCTCACGGAGCTCGGTTCCTCGGACAACGAGCCACAGAACGCACGCCTGCTCGTGCTCGTGGCGGCGCTGCTCTCCTATGGGATCGCGGAGTCGCTGTTCTCGGAGGCAGGGATCGCAGCGGTGGCGGCAGGCGGATTCGTCCTCGGGAATCTCGACATCCCATATCGGGACGCGATCGATCAATTCAAAGGCGACGTGACACTGCTGGTCAACTCCTTCATCTTCATCACGCTCGCCTCGTTGCTATCGCTGGACGATCTGGAGACTCTCGGGATCGCGGGTATCCTCGCCGCAGTACTGATCGCGGTCGTGGTTCGGCCGCTGGCAGTCATGCTCAGTACGAGCGGGAGTTCCTTCTCCATGCGCGAACGGACGTTCATGAGCGCCATCGGTCCGCGGGGCATCATCCCGGCGTCTGTTGCGACGCTGTTCGCCCTGGAGTTGGGCAGCCAGAACAGTGAGGCGGCGACGACCCTCGTCGGGACGGTGTTCCTGGTTATCTTCCTGACCGTCGTGTTTGAAGGCGGTGGGGCACGACATATCGCGCAGGCACTGAACGTGATTCCAAAGCGCGTGATCATCGTCGGTGGTGGACGGATCGGGCGGGAACTGGCCGACCGGCTCGAAGAGCGCGACGAGGAGGTCCTCATCGTCGAACAGGACTCGACGGTCGTCGAGCGCCTCCGGATCGACGGCTACTCCGTCAGAGAAGGCGACGCGACCGACCGTGAGGTCCTCGAACGGGCCGGGATCGCGAACGCCAAGATCGTCGCCGTCGCGACCGCCGACGACGACGTCAACATGCTGATCAGCCAGCTCGCAACCCAGACGTTCGAAGTCGAGAACGTTATCGCGCGGGTGAACGAGCCGATGAACACAGATGCCTTCGAGGATCTGGATGTTCAGACGGTGACGAGCTGGCGGTCGGTCGCCTGGTCGATGGACAACTTCATCGAGCGACCCGCCATTGCCCAGTGGATGACCGAACTCGACGAGACCGGCGATGTCCAGGAGATCAAAGTCACTAGCGACAAACATATCGGGAAGACCGTCGCCGATCTCTCGGCGGAACTCCCGGAAGGCGCACACCTCGCGATGATCAGCCGTGACGGTGACAGTCAGATCCCACATCCGGATCAGCGGATCGAGCACGGTGATCATCTGACCTTCCTCGGGCGGACGGAGTCCGTCCAGCACGCGCTGGACTACTGTGGCGGGTGACGCCACAACACGCGTCTCTCGGATCACATACCTGCCGACAACACGAGATCGAACATTCAACGAAGCAACCGCCTTTTAGGCTGCCCGCTCCTACAGTTTGCAATGACAGTCCGACACGAGGGCCTCACCGTCGACTGGCTGGGATATGCCACTCTCAGGCTCGCTTCGGAGGACGTCACTGTCTACACAGATCCCGGACGCTACGGCGTCCTGACTGGTGAATGGGAGCCCGATACCGACGATATCGGCCATCCACCGAGTCGTGACTACCGTGAAGAAGACGGTGACGTGATCGTCGTCACCCACATCCATCACTACGATCCCGATGGCATCGAACGCGTCGCCAGTGAGGACGCGACCATAATTGCCTACGAAGGTATCGACACGCAAGCCCCGGGCCGCGATCTCCCCGCACTGGACGAGCTACCTTACGAAGTCGAACGCGTCGGCACGAAGGATTCGCTGGATGTGGGCGACGTAACGGTGTGGTCGATTCCTGCCTACAACGTCGAGGACGGTCCCAACACCCGGCCTGATGGCACGCCCTATCATCCGGAGGGCTTTGGCTGTGGCTACGTTCTGAACGTCGACGGGACGCGAGTGCTGTATCCGGGCGATACGGACGTTCTGCCCGGCCATCGGACTATCGACTGCTCGCTGTTCTGTCCGCCGATCGGCCAGCGTTTCACGATGGATCGCCACGAGGCCGCGAAACTGGCCGAGACGATCGACCCCCGACTCGTCCTGCCTGTGCACTACAACACCTTCTCGACCCAGGAGATCGACTCGCGAGCGTTTGCCGCCGACGTGGCGAGTTCGGGCGTGCCCGTGGTACTGGACGAGCAGTAGACTGGGACTAGTCGTCCGACGCCGCCCAGGCGATGAGCGAGAATCCTGGCAGGATGAACTACCACTCATCGAGCCGGGTGTCTTCTTGCGCCATGAGCGTCTCCGGAGACGGCAACTCCGTGACGTCCCTGTTCAGGGCTTGGAGGACCTCGTCTGCCTGAAACTCCTGATAGCGCTCCTTGCCAGTCCGCTCTCGTAGCACGCCGTCGTCTTGCAGTGTCGATATCGCGCTGTTCGCTGCTGGATACGACATATCGATCAACTCAGCCGCCCTGTTGACTGTCAGCACTGGCTCGGCGAATATTTCCATCGAGAGTTGCTGGACTGACGGGGCGGCGTCGGCATACTCCTGTTCATACTGTTCCCGTAGATGGAGCAGCAGCTTCGCGCGGCTGAACGCCTCGTCGGCCTGCGCTTTCATCCCGTCGAGGAAGAAGCGAAGCCACTCGTTCCACGCTCCTGTCTCGCTGACCGATAGCAACAGTTCCGTGTACTCGTCTTTGTGTCGCCGGATGTAGGAACTCAGGTAGAAAAACGGATGTAACAAAATATCTGATGCCAGCAGTGAGAGCACGATCAGCAGCCGACCGACACGGCCATTCCCGTCCACGAACGGGTGAATCGTTTCGAACTGGTAGTGCAGAATGGCGATATCGATCAGATCGGGATAGTCGCCACCGGACTGGAGATACGCTTCGAAGTCTTCCATTCGAGACGCCGCAATCTCAGCTTTCGGCGGGACGAACCGCACTCGCTTCCCGAGACCAGTTGACTCCTCGATCCACGCGTAGTCCGGCCGCAACTCTCCAGGGAGTGGATCTACTTCGTCCGTTCGCCCTTCTTCCATCAGTTCCTCGTGGAGTGCCGTGATCAGGCCCAGCGAGAGATTTTCACGAGAGCGCCCAGCCGTCGAGAGATCCTGTGCAGCACGCTTGAGAGCAGTTGCGTAGTTGCGGGCTTCACGAACGTCCTTCGAGTCGTCACCTTTCTCGTACATGTCCGAGACGGTGACTTTCGTCCCTTCCACCTGCGAGGATTGCTCGGCCTCCTTGTAGACGAACAGGCCAAACACAGTCTCCGGATCGTCGATTTCGCTCCAGAACCCGTCGAGTCGACCGAGCGCATGCATCGCTCGCCCGTGCGCTTCGATCACGTCCCGGGACAGCTCGATATCCGGTGGGAGTGGATCGGGCTTGTAAAATTTTGCGAACGGAACGTTCGCGCCGGAGCTGACTGGCCTGTAGACCCCCGGGGCTGGCGTATCGACGAGGTAGCCGTCTTTCATTAGCGTCACCTGGGCCTATCTAATTAAAATATTTTTCTACACCTTTGTCTTAGATTGGGTCCTGGAGCGCTGAACAAACGACTGCCGAGATTCGGTTACTCATCTCAATCCCGCAGCCGTTGCGCAACCTATTCTGCGGAGATACGTTGCGCAAAGCCAACCCACTGGCGAGACACGAGTCCCCCTATGCGTCGTGGGGGAAAGATCGGTTTCGAGAAATTCGAACTGATCTATATAATCTCTCAGTCCTCGGAGGCCGTCACACCCTGCAGAATCTCGGGCGCATCCGCGAGCGCGGCGTCGAGCTTGTCGGCGTCGGGACCGCCGCCCTGGGCGAAGTCCGGCGGGCCGCCACCACCGCCGCCCACGCGCCCCGCGAGTTCGCCCACGACCTGGCCGGCGTTGACGTCGACGCCATCGGGCACGGCGACGACGAACGTCGCGCCATCGGCACCTGATCCAAGGACGGCAATCTTGCCCTGCTCGACGATGGCGTTGGCCTGTGCGCGGAGTTCGTCCATGTCGGCGTCGATCCGCTGGACCACTGCCGTCGTCCCCGCGACGTCGACTTCCTCGGCGTCCGCGCCGCCGCTGGCGCGAGCCTCCGCGAGCTGGGACTTGAGCTCGTCGATCTCCTTGCCGCGGGCCTTCCACTCCTCGAAGAACCGTTCGGCGGTTTCGGGGACGTCCTCGGGGCTGACGTCGAGGATGTCGGCAGCCTCGTAGAGGGCGTCCTCGGTCCGCTGGGTCGCGTCGATAGCGGCGTCGCCAGCGGCGAAGGTGAGCCGGATGACGCCGTCCTGGACGCGCTCGGTGTTGAGAATCTTGATCGCGCCGATGTCGCCAGTGCGGGCGACGTGGGTCCCACCGCAGGCCTGGACGTCCTCGCCGACCTGGATGAGGCGGATCTTCTCACCCGGCGGGATCCCGCCCTGATAGAGGTCGAAGCCGTGCTCTTCCTCGGCCTCGTTGCGGTCGGGCCACGACTGGGAGACGGTGAGGTTCTCCATCACGAGGTCGTTCGCGAGGTGTTCGATCGCCTCGACCTCCTCGCGGGTGATCGACTCGTAGTGGCTGACGTCGATTCGAGCCGATTCGGTGCCCTTCTGTGCCCCGGCCTGTCGGATGTGTTCGCCCAGGATCTGCCGGGCGCTGTGGATGACGACGTGCGTGGCAGTGTGGTGGCGCATCAGGCGGCGGCGACGCGTCGCGTCGATCTGCCCGCGAACGAACTCACCCTTGCCGGGGTCGGCGTCGGCGGTGTGGACGATCACGCCGTCGTAGATCTGGACGTCCTCGACTTCGGCGGTGACATCGTCGGTCGAGAGCGTCCCGTGGTCTGGTGGCTGGCCACCGCCCTCGGGGTAGAACATCGTCTGATCGAGGACCACGTCGTACGTGTCGTCCCCGCGGTCGAACACCTCCAGCACGACGGCTTCGAAGTCAGTCCGCTGTTGGTCCTCGTAGTAGAGCGCGTCGGTCTCGGGTAACTCGGCGATCCGATCCGCGTATTCGAGGCCGTCTTTCTCCTCGGCGACCTCGCCGTCGCCGTGGCGTTCTGCGACCAGCGAGTAGAAGTCGTCCGGCGTCTCGACGGCGACATCGTGCTCTGCGGCAATCTCTTCGACCATGTCCGGCTGGATCCCGTGGGAATCGTACAGTTCGATCAGTTCGCCCACGGGAATCGGCTCGCCCTTCTCGGCGTACTCCTCGGCCAGCTGTCGGACCCGGCGGCTGCCGCGGTCGAGAGTCTCTCTGTACTTCTCGACCTCGGTGCGGACCATGTCGCGGATGGTGTCGCGGTTGGTATAACCCAGCCGTTCGGCCTGCATGTCGACCAGTTCGTCCAGCGGCGCGTCGACGCCGACGTTGTCGACCAGTCGCTTGGTCCGGCGGAGGACCATTCGCGCGAGATAGCCCGAGCCGACGTTGCTCGGGACGATACCGTCCCCGAGCATGTACGCCAGCGTCCGGCAGTGGTCGGCGATGGCGTAGACGTCTTCGAGGGGATCAACGAGGTCACGCAGGTACTCGACGTCGACGTCGAGTTCGTCAGCGATGTCGCCACGAGCGGCCTCGACGTCGTCGACGTCGTCGATATCCAGGTTTCCGGAGAGACGCGCAGCGTCGTGGACGATCGCTTCCTCGTCGGCCGTGTACTCGATCCCGGCGTTGTCGGTGAGGAAGTCGATCATGTCGGGATAGACTGACTCGTACACCGTCGGCGTCCCCTGAGAAACCCAGGTCCAGCGTTCGAGCCCGTAGCCGGTGTCGACGATGTAGGTGTCCATCTCGGAGTAGGTGTCACCCTTGATCTCGTAGTCGCCGTCGGGGTCTTCCTCGAACTGCATGAACACCAGCGTCGCCAGTTCCGCGCCCTTGTAGATGACCTCGAAGGCAGGGCCGGCGTTGCCGCCGCCGACCCACGGATCCTCGATCAGCGTCACGTCGGCGGGGTCGGCACCCAGTTCCTCGAAGAGTTCGATGCAGTACTGGACACACTCTTCTTTCCAGTAGACCTCGCCCTCGTAGGCGTACTCGTCACCGACTTCCTCCTTGGCGTTGAAGGCGTGATGGGCCATCATCTCGAAGGCCATCGTGTGGCGGCCGGTCTTGCCCACGTTGTCGATGTCCTGCATCCGGATACAGGGCTGGGAGATACACAGCGGGTTGGCCGGCGGCGGCGTCGTCCCCGACGTGACCAGGGGCTGGAAGTCGTAGATCGACGCCTGCGTGAGCAGGACGTCGTCACGCCAGCGATTGGCGGCCACGGGATAGGGGTCGATACGGGTGTGATCGCGGTCCTCGAAGTAACTGAGGAACGCCTCACGCATCTCGCCCAGTTCGAAGTTCGCCTCGAAGCCGGGGTCGTCGATGAAACTGTACTCCTCACAGGGTGGTTCACCGCAGGTCTCACGCTCGGAGTCGAGCGTCCAGAAGTGATCCCCACACTCCGGACACTCGGCGCGTCGGAACCCGTGCTCCTCGAAATAGTCGAGCCGGTATTCCTCGCTCAGGTCGCTCATTAGCGTATTCTTGCCTCGCCCGCGCCTAAATCAGTTCCGTTGGCGCGTTCGCGTGTGCCCGTTCCCCACAGAAAGCGTAAGTAATCGAGGGGACAGCTACGGATATGCACCATCCCGGCCCCCCACGGTTCGTCACCGTCGGCGACGACGTCGAACTCGCACCCCAACGCCCCGTCGCCGACGCCGAGTTCGCCTGGTCGCTCGTCGACCGCCCGGCCAAAAGCGACGCGAGCGTCGGCGACGCCGCGGTCGAACACCTCTCCCCCGACGAACCCGGTATCTATCGGTTCGAACTCGACGCGCCCAACGAAAGCCACGAACTCACTGTCAGAGCCTTCGAAGATGTCTCCCGCCCGTTTCGACTCGAACTCGACGCCGAGGAACTCCCCGAACACGATCCCGAGGAAATCTGGGTGACGACGACGTTCAACGACTTCCGGGTGGGAGAACTCCGGCCGGACCTGGTCGACGGCACGTACGTCTACGAAGACGAGGTCCCACCAGGCCGGTACAATTACGCGATCACCGTCGGTGACGACTTTATGGGCGGCGACTGGGGCAGTGTCGTCGTCGAGGGTCCCGAACGACCGCGGGTTCGGCTCGACGCCCGGATCGAGTCCGAACCCGATGGCAACGAGGTCGTGATCGAGGCCGACGCCATGCCCGCACCCCACAGCGACGAGTCGCCAGCCGATCTGGACGTCGAGTTCTACGTCGATGATAGAGATTCTATCAGTGGTGGTCTCGCCGTCGACGGACACGAGGCGCGCTGCTCGCTTGACGCCGTCGACGAGCAGTTGCGAGTCCATGCGGTGGCGGTCGGTCAGCGCCCGGGTGTCAGCGACACCGTCCGGATCGACGCCGACGGGACGGTCAGCCGGCCGAACGAGCCCCCTGAGTGGCTCGACGGCGCGACGATGTACGAGATCTACGTCCGCTCGTTCGTCGGTGACTCCGGCGTGACCTTCGAGCGCCTCGAAGAACGCGTCCCCTACCTCGACTGGCTGGGCATCGACGTCCTCTGGTTGACGCCGATCCTCGAATCGCGAAGCGCGGCGCTGGGCGACGACGCCGAACACGGTCCCCACGGCTACGACATCGTCGACTACTTCGATGTCGCGCCGGATCTCGGGACGCGCGCGGACTTCGAATCGTTTGTCGAGACGTGTCACGACGCGGGTATCCACGTTCTGTTCGATCTGGTGATCAACCACACTTCTCGCGAACACCCGGCCTTCCAGCAGAGCGCCCGCGGCGTCGAGAAATACGAGGACTGGTTCACCTGGCGCGACGCCGAGGAGGCGTTCGTCTCCGAGCAAATCCGGGACAAATCGACCGGTGAGGTTGAGCGCGTCTACGACCACTACTTCGACTGGTGGACGCTGCCGAACCTGAACTACGACTCGCTTGCGGTCAGGGGACATCTCCTCTCGGTCGTCGACGAGTGGGCCGACGTGGTCGACGGCTTCCGCTGTGACGTCGCCTGGGGCGTCCCCCACGGCTTCTGGAAGGAGGTCCGCCAGCGCGTCAAATCCGAGCACAGCGCATTCGACGGCGACTTTCTCCTGCTGGATGAAACGGTTCCGCGCGACCCCCGCTACGGCGAACTGGAGTTCGATCTGCACTACGACACCGGCCACTACTACGGCCTGCGTGAGATCGGTCGTGGCGAGCGGCCGGCCGACGACCTGCTCGACGTGGCCGAGAGCCCTGCAGTCGACGGGATCCGCGAGGACTACGTTCCCATGCGCTACGTCGACAATCACGACGAGGATCGCTACATCGAGGAGTGCGGTCGGGACGCGCTCGAAGCCGCCGTGACCGCGACGTTCGCGCTCCCGGGTGTGCCGATGGTCTACTACGGCCAGGAAACCGGGCTCCGAGAGACGCGTGCTGACATGAACTGGGCGAGTGGCGATCGCGAACTCTCACGGCGGATTAGCTCACTTATCGATCTCCGGGGGTCGACGCCGGCCCTGGTCGACGGGTCGGTCGACGCGGTCGACTGCCGGGTCCGGACAGGCGTCGACGAGCGCGTGACGGCGTTCGCTCGCGACGACGGCGAGCAGCGACTCGTCGTCGTCCTGCACTTCGGCGAGGGCACAGCCGAAGTCGAACTCTCTGAATCCGTCGACGAAACGGATCTCGTCACTGGTACGTCGGTCGCTACTGGCGAATCGACACTTTCGGTCGAGAACGCGGTCGTCCTCTCGGCGTGAGCGAGTAACAGTCGTTCGACTGTCTCATACGGTCGGCTGTAACGATTTACCGGGACGATCGCATGATATGCGATGTCGATCCGGAGCGGACTTGCAGCCGACCGTATCACCGAGAGGTTGATTGCTGGGGCCCGGTATCGTGTGACTATGGAGCGGCGTCCGGGTGGTCGTGTTCTGCTGGCCGTCCTCGTGGTGGTACTCACGAGCACGGTCGTGCCGGTCGGGGCGGTGAGCCATCTGGATTCGTCGTCCCTGAATACGTCCTCGGATGTCACCCAGCACACGTCCGCGACGACGGCCCAGGCCGAGAACGAACTCCACGTCGACATGGCGTTGTCGCTCGCACCGAACAACACCGGGAATATCACCGTCGAGGCGACCGTCCAGAACCCCGAAGATGTCGTCTCGCTCGGGATCGACTCCCGTGAGGCGGTGACCGTCCGAGAGACGGAGGGTTTCGAGCGCCGTGGCGGCGAGTATCGCTGGGACGAGCAGACTGAGCGGCCGAGTTTCACCTACGACCTCGCAGTCAACCAGTCGACCGACGCATTCCTCGGCGCAGGCCTCACGGCGGCAGACACGGGCGAGTGGGCGATCCTCTCGCCGCCGCGTGCACCCGTGGATTGGGCGATCGGCGTCACGCGTATCAGGCACGGGCAGACGGCGGTCACCGAGTCCTACGCGGTCGACGGTCAGGGAATCGTGACCGACGGGTTCGTCTATCTCGGGCCCTATCGCGTCTACGAGACGGGAGCCAGCGACCAGACTATCCGGCTGGTCGTCCCGCTGGCAGCCGAGATGGCCGACGACCCGCGGCGCGTGCTCGAAACGCTGGCCAACGCCTCCAGAGAGATACGGATCGGCGGCAGAGACGCGACCGTCACGGGGCTGGTCGCACCCTCGTCAGTCGAGTGGGCAATCTCGGGAACAGCGACCGGGCCACGGACATTCTGGGTGCGGGACAGCGCCCGGATCCGGACGGCCGGTAACGTCTGGATTCACGAGTACGTCCACACCCGCGAGTCGATCGCCACGGACCGGAGCATGGCCTGGTTCAAAGAGGCGATAGCGACCTACTACGCGGCCGAGGCCCCGCTTCGCCAGCGACTCATCGGATTCGGCGCGTTCCGCTCGACACTCGAACGAGGAACGGGACAGACCGGCGTCCAACTCGCAAATCGGAGTACCTGGGGCTACGAGTCCGACTACAGGAAAGGGGCACTCGTGCTGGGACGGCTCGACCTGCGGATTCGCGCCGCTAGCGATGGCACCCACACGCTGGCCGACGTGATCAGGCGACTCCAGCGACACAATGGCGTCGTCGATGCCGAGACGTTCGCCCGGACTGTCGCGAACGTGAGCACACCCGAGATAGGCGAGGCGGCGCGCCGGTATGTCACGACGACGGCGGTCCCGGAGCCGTGGTCACAGTCCGACCACGAACGCCACTTCGGCTACGAGACGGCTCGCTTTGCCTACCAGTTCCAGTCTCCGCGAGCCGTCGGCCCGAACTGGACGCGCCCCCTCTCGGCCGAGCACTCGGCCCTGCAGTTGCTCCCCGGTGAACGGCTGGTCGTCGACGGGATCGTCCACAACGATGGCGACGCCCCCAGCGAGTACGACGTCACGTTCAGGACGACTCCTCGTGGTATTGCAGATAGAGAGCGCGTCTCGGGATATCTGCCGGCCGGCTGGACACGAACGCACCCGTTCACTGTCCGGACCGAGACGCCGGGTCGGTTCGTCGCCGTCTTCGGCACTGGTCGCACCGCCCAGCTCTCTGTCTCCGTCGTCGAACCCGCCCGGAATGTGACAGTCGAATCCGTCACTGTAGCCCCGAAATCAGTCGATTCAGGTGCGGCAGTCTCGGTCACTGCGACGGTCTCCAATCCCGCCGACCGTCCCGCCAGGGCGACCGTCCCAATCACCGTCGACGGGCGGCAAGTCGGCGCGGAGACGGTCGTACTCGGTAGTGACGCCACGACCGAGATATCGACCGCCGTCACGCTGGAGACGACGGGCGTCCACGAGGTCGGCGTCGATCGGCAGGAGACGACTGTTCAGGTCGGTGGAGTCACCTCGTCACCGACGACCGGGACGGAGTTGACGACCGAGCCGGCGTCGACGGCCCCCGTTGGTGAGGGGAGCGGCCCCGGCTTCGGCGCTGTGGCCGTGGGACTGGCCGTCGCGCTCCTGGCGATCATATACTACCGGCTGTAACATGTAGAACGAATTCGGCACCCAGACTGGCGAATATCGTTACGAACGTACGGCCGGCAGTATTACTCCTCAAGCGCGAGTGACGCCAGCAACGCTTCGAGCTGGATACGCTCGTTTGCACCCTCGGTGATCCGATAGTCGGCCTCGCCGACGCGGTCGAGAATCCGGACGGCGGCCCGGTCGTCGACATCGAACTCCCACACCGACCGGTGGATCTGATCCAGCACGTCTCCGCCGGCGATCCCCTGATCCGTGAGGAGCGTGTCGAGTTCAGACCGAGCGGCGGTGAAATCCCCATCGAGGGCCTTCTCGACCATCGCGGTGATCTCCTCGGGCCGCGCAGTCGAGGTAATCTCGAAGACAGCGTCCTCGTCGACGACGTTGCCTGTGACCGAGGCGGCCTGCAGGCCGTTGATCGCCTTGCGCATGTCCCCACCAGCGACGTAGACCAGCGCGTCGACGCCGTCTTCGGTGACTTCGATGTCCTCGGCCTCGGCGATGCGACGGACCTGCTCTTCGATGGCGTTGTCGCCAAGCGGGGAAAAGCGGAAGACGGCACACCGAGACTGGATGGGATCGATGATCTGACTGGAGTAGTTACACGAGAGGATAAAGCGGACGTTGTTCGAGAACTGCTCCATCGTCCGGCGCAGTGCTGCCTGGGCGTCGCTCGTGAGTGCATCGGCCTCGTCGAGGAAGATAACCCGGTACTCGTAGCCGCCGAAGGAGGTCCGTGCGAAGGACTTGACTCGATCACGAATAACGTCGATCCCACGCTGGTCTGAGGCGTTGAGTTCGAGGAAGTTGTCCTGCCAATCGTCGCCGTAGAGTTCCTTGGCGATAGCCATGGCGGACGTCGTGTTGTGCATGACCGTCGGGACCGCTCCAGCGACGTAGTTGCGATGGTTCGGGACAGTGAGATCGTAGACCGTGGTCGATTCCTCGACAATCTCCACGTCGGTTACTTCGTCGAAGTACAGTTCGGACGTTGCGAGTGTATCGAGAACCGAGAGTAATTCGACGGCCTTCGTCGACAACATCTCGGACGCAACCTCGTCGATTCGGGTGGTGACGGTCTCGAACCGAGTGAGCGATTTCACTGCGTGGTCGTCACTGTTGAGGAGGTTATTGACGTCTGTCCCCCGGAGATGCGTCCCCTCCGCAACTGTGTTGTACTCTATCGACAGCGATTCGACTGCGTCGCGAAGTTTCGATTTCACCTGCTCGAGGTCCGGAACCGCGGTCGTCTCGAGTTCGTCCAGCAGTTCGAGGGTTCGATTCGCGTATGGGTTCCGTTCACCTGCACCGTATTCCCCGAGACGATATGCACTGACACCTGTCGACTCGGCCACAACAGACTTCGTCGACTCGTTTGTGAGTCTCGTTCGTGACTCCGACCACTGCACTGGCATTGCAGAGACACGCTGAACCTCCGACCGCACAGCGGCAAGCGAGCGCCTGAATTCCTGTGCGGCTTCGAGTCGTTCTGAAGCGGCTTCGACGATATCGTCGAGAACGTCCTGATATGACTCCCGGCCGGGAGTCTCCGGGTTCAGTGATTTCGGAACTAGTTCCGATTTCGAAAGATTGAGTTCGGCACACAGTTCGTCGACCGCCGTCTGGACTGGCATCGTGTCGTGGTTCGGATTCCCGGATTTCGATGCGTGACGCGTCAGCTCTTCCCGTTTCCCGTCGATCGTGAACCCGATTTCGTCTTCGAACCGTGCGAGATGCGACGCACCGGAGACGAGCAACGTCTCGTACTTGCGCTCGGTATCGGACCCGTTTGTGGCACGCTTGTGCTCGGACTTCCGACGGCTCGGGATTCCGAACCCGGCGAGTAAGTACGACAACAGTGTGACCAGGTCACCGTCTTTCTGCGTAAGTTCGATGATCCCATTGCTGGATACGTGCGCCTCGGAGTCGAACACTGCACGGAGAAAGCGCGCTCTCGTCTCGTCGTTCGCCCGGAGCAGACGGTTCCCGATCGCGTCTCCCGCTCCCATCTTCGAAGCGAAGACGTCGAAGCACGATTCGAGGAACGCCGTGAGCGACCGTGTGTTAACGCTGACGTACGGGACATCGTTCTGCGCTCCCCGTTTCGGGTCCAGATCGAACAGTGATTTCGCGTGTGATTCGAAACGGTCGAGCAGTTGATCGTCGGTGTTGTAGAACTTGATGCGTCCGTTCTCGATCCGGGCTTCACTCACTGCGAGTCCGAGGAACTCTCCGAGTTCGGGTGTCACTTTCCAGGCTGGTGCAATGGGTGGCGACCGGTGACCGTTCGACAGCGAGACGCGCTGAATCGCGACGACGTGGGATTGGAGCGCCGAGCGCGAGACGTCGAGATCGCGGAGATACGACAGCGAACAGATAGTGTTCTGTTCGTCGAAAACCGGTGAGTCGACTCGCCGCCGGACTGCAGTGGCGTACTTGCGGGTTATCTCCGAGTCGGCTGCGATCGTCGCTGGTTCCTGTCCAGTTCGCAATCCTCGGACGATCGTTTCCTTTTGACCGACGAACTGCTCTTCGGGCGGAATCTCGTGTTGCCGAGCGAACTGTTCGGAGATGTGGACGAGCGTCCGCTCACCGTCCAGTGCGGAGATCCAGTCGAGCTCAGAATCCGGTTCGGGGAGTGGCGCTCGGAGCGGGCGGACGATACGATCACCCTCGTCGAGGTCGGCGGCCTGACGCCACGAGAGGCCGTCGTTGTCGAGTACCAGATACCGATGCTCGGGGGTCGTGGTGACGTCCGCGCCGTCTCGGCTGGAGATCTCGATACTCGTCTCGGTCGAGTCACTGTATACGTGAGACGGCGAGGTGTATTCGAACGTACCATCGTCGGCCAGTGAGAGGACACGGAGCGACGATGGGGCCGGGTCGAATCCTTCGGTGTCACCGACGACGTCCTCGATTCGGGAAAGTCCCTCACCCGTCAGCACAGGCGTGTCTCCTGTGACACACTTCCCCGTTCCCGCAGGACCTGAAAATAACATGTGGCTCAGGTCGTTGCGGTCGACGTAGCTCTGGAGGCGTTCGATGATCCCTTCGTGGCCAGCGACGTCCGCCAGTCGCTGGGGGCGGTACTTCTCGATCCAGACTTCTTCGCGCCCCGCTCGCGACTCTGTATCGCCCTCGCTCATGGTCGTGGTGAGGCCCCGGTTGGGTATAAAGCCCGCGAGGTGTAGCGAGACGCGACCAGCGGGAGCGTCTCGAAAAGAACGAGCGGGGAGGGACGACCCGCGAGGACGACCGAAGGGAGTCCTCGGTTTGAGCGACCGGGGAGAGCGAGACCTGACCCGGGGGAGGGTCTCGGATGCGAACGGCGGAGCCGTGAGCGGAACGACCCGCGAGCCAACGACACGCTCATACTCGCTCGCGCGTACCGTCTATGCATGCGCGTGACCATCGATGTCGTCGGCGACGCGACCTACGAGGTCGATGTCGACGACGAGGCCACCTATGCCGATCTGCTGGAGCCACTTGAGTACAGCCAGCACCAGGTGTCGTTCATGGTCGACGGCCGCCCCGTCCCCGAGGATCAGTCAGTCGAGGTCGAAGAAGTCCGGGTCGTGCGTCTGGTCCAGGGCGGCTAAGGATCTTGTATCCGGGGCCGCTAGAGAGGACAGATGTCGCCCCCACTTCCCGATGTGAGCCTCCCGAATGTCGCTTCGGGCCCCGATCCGTTCACCTTCGGTGAGTTCGTCACCGAGGTGGATCTCGACTTCTTGCTCGTGTTGCTCCAGCGCGACTACTACTGTACGAACTGTCGCAAGCAAGTCCGGCAGGTCCGGGATCGCTACGACGAGTTCGAAGATCGGAACGCCGCCGTCGTCTCGATCGTCCCCGACTCGCCCGAGAAGGTCGCGACCTGGCAGGCGCAGTACGACCTCCCGTTCCCGTTGCTGGCCGATCCCGAGGCGACCGTCGGCGACGCTTACGACCAGCCCGTGCGTTTCGGCATTCTGGGCAAGTGGAGTGACTTCCTCGGGCGGATGCCCGAGGCCGTCCTGCTCGACGCCCGGGACGAGCCCGAGGTCGTCTGGACCCACAGCGGTCGCTCGACGTTCGATCGACCGAGCATCGACGACTTTCTGGCCCGGATCGACGAGGCCCAGTGATGCAGATTCGGACCGCGACTCCCGCCGATATCGACGATATATTGCAGATTCTCGACGCCGCGACACTCGAAACCGACCCCGAGTTGACTCGCGAGAGCGTCGCGACTGGGCGGACGGTCGTCGCCGTCGAGGATGGGCGATTGCTGGGGGCTGCAGTCTGTGTCCCGGCTGACTCGGGCGTCCGAATCGACGCCATCGCCGTGCGCAAGCGCCGGCAGGCTCAGGGGATCGGGACGGCACTGGTCGAAGCGATTCTGGAAGATCACGAGCGCGTCGTCGCCGAGTTCGACGAGGGTGTCCGGCCGTTCTACGAGTCGCTAGAATTTCAGATCGAGCCGACCAGCGACGGTCGATATCGGGGCCGACGCTAGGCGACGGCGCGAAGGTGCGCTCGGATCGTCCTGTAGCAGTCATCGTAGTCCCTGAATTCGTCGACCGTGACGTGCCAGCGGTCGCCCACAGCGTCGATCATCGCACTCTCGATGCCGCGTTCGCCCAGAAAGAGCACGTCTTCGAGGAGCGGACGCTCACCGAGATGTTCACAGACCGAGCCGGTCTCGATCCCGACGCCGAGGTTGTCGCCCATGGCTGGCGCGAGGAAGATGGTGGCAGTCGCGGCCTTCGTGTATTCGATGCTCTGGGTCGCGGCGTCCATCTCACTGGTCGGGATACCAGGGTCGGTCGCCAGAAAAGCGTTCACGCCCGTCTCTCGTCGAAGGTCTTGCCGGAGTGAGACGAGCAACGCCAGCGCCTCGTCAGCGTCGAGGTCGATTCGACCGGCGTCGAGTTTCCGTTTGGTTTCGTCGAGCGTCATTCGACGCGTCGCAGTCTCGTACCCCTCGGGCGTCGGCTGATCGTATGGCGGGTAAGATTTGTACGGCCCCATCAGGTAGACGAGAAACTCCGGCTTGCTGGCCTCGTATTCGATGTACACGCTTTCGGCAAGCGATTCCGTGAGCCGAGTTCGCATATCCTATCCGTATTCAGATTAATGAAATAAAGATGGCTGTCTATCACTTTCACCGGAGTAATAGATTTTAACCCGATGGAGACCCCACGATCAAACGAGAACGATGACCGGCGACCGAGATGCGAAACCCGATGGCGGCGTCCTTCGCGAGGGCGACGGCAGAGAGCAAACTATCGACGTCGATCTCCCCGAGGACAGCCTGTTCACGCTCGAAGAGTATCTCGATATGTATCGGGTCGCCGCGTCCGAACCGGCCTACCAGATTCTCCGGGCGCTCAGCGAGGAGGGACGGCTGAGTGCGAGTGAACTGTCGATGCTGCTCGACCGAGAGGGCAACGAACTCCACTACCACCTCAGGAAGCTCAAGCGGCTCGCACTCGTCCGTAATCGCCGGGACCCCAACACTGGGACCGAGGAGACGTACTCTTACTACACGCTCACGGATCTCGGGCATACCGTCCTGACCGAAGGGCTCGGCACGGGGATCGAACAGCTCGCCCGCGAGGAGGCGACGATCAGCGAAAAGTACAGCGGATAGGCCGATTTCAGACCAGCGGCTCGACCAGATCACGACCGGCTTCGAGCAGTTCCTCGACCCGCTCGACCGAGTCGGCCTCGGCGTAGACCCGGAGTTTGGGCTCGGTCCCGCTGGGCCGGATGAGCAGCCAGTTGTCGTCGGCGAAGGTGATCTTGAAGCCGTCGACGGTGTTGATCCGGTCGACTTCAGCACCCGCCACTGTCTCGGGCAGCGAGCCGTCGAGTTCGTCGAGGACCGGCTGTTTGCGCTCGTCCGGGCAGGAGACGCTGATGCGATCCTGATGGACGTGGCCGTGTTCGTCGTGGATCGCGGCGATCCGATCGTCGAAGGACTGCTCTGCTTCGGCGGCAGCCGCGAGCAGCGCGATCAGGACGCCGTCTTTGTTCCGGAGGTGGTCGGTCAGGCCGAACCCGCCCGACTCCTCGCCGCCCATCAGGGCGTCGTGCTCAGCCATGGCCTGGGCGACCCACTTGAAGCCGACGGCGGTCTCGACGATTTCCTCGCCGTGGCCGCGGGCGACCTTGTCGACGATGCTGGAGGTCGAGACCGTCCGGACCGCTGGCCCGGAGCGGTCTTCGAGCAGGTAGTCGTACAGCACGGCGTACTGCAGGCTCGGATCGAGAAAGCCCGCCTCGGGCGTGATGACCGCGATCCGATCGGCGTCGCCGTCGTTCGCGATCCCCAGATCGGCCTCGCCGTTCTGTACTGTGTCGATCAGGTCTTCGAGGCGTTCGGCCTCGGGTTCGGGGGGCGTGCCGCCGAACTCCGGGTCGAGCGAACAGCGGAGTTCGACGACCTCGGCACCAGCGCGTTCGAGCAATGCAGGGGTCGTCTCGCGGCCGCTGCCGTGCATCGCGTCGTAGGCGACCGTGAGTCCCGAGAGGTCGGCGTCCACGTAGTCGAGGGAATGTTCGAGATACGGTTCGACCAGATCTTCCTCGGTGATCGTCCCCCACTCGTCCTCGGCGACGGGGTCGGGTTCGGCCAGCAGGTCTTCGAGGCGGTCGGTGTCCTCGGGCAGTGCCGGTGCGCCCTCGTCGGGCACGAACTTCACGCCGTTGTAGTTGGGTGGGTTGTGACTGGCTGTGACCATCAGCGCGCCCGAGAGTCCGCGGTCACGGACGGTCCAGCCCACGACGGGCGTCGGACAGTCCTCGGCACTCAGCAGGACGTCGAAGCCGTTGCCAGCGAGCGTTCGGGCGAGTTCCTCGGCGAACCCGCGCGAGGTCTCGCGTGCGTCGTATCCGACGGCGACGGGATCGTCCTGTCCCGTCTCCTCGAGATACGTCGCGACGGCCTGTCCAACCATCCGGACCCGCGGTTCGGTGAAGATGTCCAGGGTCGCTCGCCAGCCGTCGGTCCCGAACGTGATCGCCTCCACGTCAGCGTCGTCTCCCATACCCCGATGTGCTCCGTCCGCGAGCAAAAAGCTGCCGTCACCGTCCCGGAATCTGAGAGCGGGCTGTCCCGCGGCCTGGGCCGCTGTCTCCGTTGATCAGTCCGTCGTGCTTGCACCTACACGGGCCTCGGCCTCCGCCTGATCGTCCTCGACGAGCCGTCGCATCGACTGCTCGATCTGGCCAATCTCGTCGACCTGGTCACCGTTGGCGTCGGCGATCTCCCGGATCTCTGCGGCCGTCTCGTCGGCCATCTCGGCGATATCGTCCATCATCGAGGCGACTTCGGCCGCCGAGGCCGCCTGGTCGTCGGTCGCGCTGGCGACTTCTTCGATCCCGGTGGTCGCATCCCTGATCGTCTCGGCAATCTCGTCGAGGGCATCCATCGTCGACCCGACCTCCTCGACGCCGGTCTCGATCTCGTCGGTCGCCTCTTCGAGACTTTCCACTGTGGTCTCGGTGTCTTCCTGAACGCCGTCGAGCATCCGCTCGATCGTCTCGGCGTGCTCCTGGGCCTCCGTCGCGAGGTTCTTGACCTCGTTGGCGACGACGGCGAACCCGGATCCCGCCTCGCCCGCGCGAGCGGCCTCGATGTTGGCGTTTAGCGCGAGGATGTTCGTCTGGTCTGCGATATCGTTGATCAACTCGACGATCTCGTCGATCTCGTCGACGCGCTGCTGGAGGCTGCGGACGTCCTCGGCAACTTCGGTGGCCGCCTCGTCGATGTTCTCCATGGCGTCCATGGCGCTCTCGGCGGACTGCTGGCCCGTATCGGCGGCGTCGACGGCCCGCTCGCTCGTCTTCGCGACTTCGTCGGATGTCGAGGCGATCTCCTCGACGGTCGCAGACAGCGTCGAGACCTCGTCGTTGGCCTCTTCGATCCGCGTGGTCATGTCCTCGGTCGCGTCGGTGATCTCCGCGGAACTGTCGGCCACCTGTTCGGAGCGCGAACGGAGTTCCTGAATCGACCCCTCCAGGTCGTGTGCGACGTCTTCTCTCCGACTGACATCCTCTTGAATGGATCCGATCATCCGGTTGATGCCGATCGCGATCTCCCGGAAGTCCCCTTCCAGATCCGAGGCGTCGACGCGAACGTCGAGGTTACCCTGGGTGACGGCGTCCACAGCTGTAAAGATCCGCCTCCGGGTGACGATCTGTTCGATGGACTCGGTGAGATCGCGCTCTGCTCGCTCGCCCGGCCAGGGGCGCACGAGGTTCGAGACGCCTGCATCGAGCGCCGTTTCGACGATATCCTCGTTGCCCGTTTCTGAGATGAGGACGAACGGGACGTTCTCCTCGCGATTGGCGACCCGTTCGTAGAATTTGATCCCGCTGATCCACTCGTTGCCCCGCTCGTCTCTAACTTCGATGAACGAGACGATACAGGTGACCTGTCCCGCTTCGAGGACCGATTCTGCCTCCGGGATCGACGAGACGGTTTCGACCGGAACTGTACCCGTCGCCGGTTCGATCGTCTCGAGGACCTCCTGCTCGTTGTCCGGCCGGCAGACGACCAGGACCCGTCCAGTGCTCGCGGCCATTGACGGACCTTGCACGCCGCCATACATAAAGCGTGTCCGTGATTATCAGCACTGATCGACAGCGGAGGTCGAGGAGGATGGTTGCGTTCGGTCCCGGGTGGGAACCAGAATCGATACTGGCACGGCAACGCTTATTCGTTCGCTCGGAGAAAGCGAGCGTATCTGCGGAATGAAAGTCGACCAAATCACGACGAACGACGCGCTGGTGCGCAGTGTCCGCGAACAGCTGGAGTCAGCCGAGAGCGAGGTACTCATCGCGACCCAGCCGAAGATGCTAGAACGGATCGAGGACAGCCTCGAACAGTGCTATCGGAGTGGTACGTTCATCGCGCTCTGTCTGTACAGCGACCCCGAAGCGGCCGCCGAGTACGACTACGAGACGACGGCGACGCTGGTTCGGGCGTGGAATCAGGAACTCGATACGATGGTGAGTGTCGACCACGAGCGCGGCGTCGTCGGACAACTCCTGGAACCCGACGAAGAGGAAGACGTTGTCGGCCTGGAGTACGACACCGAGCGCCTCTACGGGATGGCGATGCTGCAGTTCATGTCTCAGCAGTGGGACAACGGCGAGGAAGTGTACGTCACGCCCGCCCGAGAACTCCCTTACGACTGTGCGAACCTCCGGGACGCGGCGCTAAACGCGACGCTGCACCTCCGCGAGGAGAACAAAGTTGGCTTCGAGGCCGAGGTCCGCGAAGCGCCCGCCGAGGAAGGCGATACATGGGAGGGTCTCACGGGACAGCTCTCGGCCACCCGCCAGAGCTACGTTGACCCGAGTACGAACTCCTTCTTCGGAGAGATCGGGCTCATCGGGTACGTCGGCGACGACCGCGTCACGATGGGTGGCCACGGTGCCTACTTCGAGGACTACGAAGCTCGCAACATCACGCTGACATCGCTGGAGTGAGCGTCACAATCGGTTATCAAGCAACTGCTCTTTGTCTGCGCGTGAAAGCTGTTTGATCTCGTACTCGCGGGACATCGCTTCGCTGCGGGTCGCGTAGGATTCGACGTGAACGAGTTCGACGGGGGTCCGGCCACGCGTGTACTTCGCTCCGTCACCGGCCTCGTGCTCGGCCAGACGCCTGTCGACGTCGGTGGTGTATCCGGTGTAGAGCGTTTCGTCCGCACATTCGAGGACGTAGACGTGGTGGTCCCCCGTCATCGGGTCACGCCTCGCGGGTGCGCTCTCGTGAGACCTCCGCGATTCCAGCGTTCGCTGAGCAATTCGGGCACGCGCGAACGTCGCCGAGTTCGTCGGCGAACACGCGTGCGAACTGATCCGACACGTGCGCGCCGCAATGGTTGCACTTTGGCATTCGTCACCACC